>Ga0114962_10000855_pt1 | contig 26449 bp, 11 predicted proteins | sample C_130820_MF_Meta_FD_87017 | JGI IMG/M metagenome (GOLD analysis project Ga0114962, IMG submission 87017) | Freshwater microbial communities from Lake Croche, Canada to study carbon cycling - C_130820_MF_MetaG | ecosystem: Environmental > Aquatic > Freshwater > Lake | place: Lake Croche, Canada... | reverse complement strand
TTGGCAGACGAAAGAATTCGACTCCAAGAATTAGGGGTGGTAGCATACTGATATGCTATACCACCCACTACTGCAATTTGCCCGTTAGTTGGCGTGCTGGGAAAGGCCATCTACTACCCTTTTAATGTTTGCCAATCACAAGTTCAATAATGCCTTCACCGCCTGCAAAGTTTTCCAGTGCCTTGCCAATTATGGTACCTACTTTTGGACTTGCAATTGTTACTGCACGAGCTCTACCATTTCCTGCTGACACCATTAGATCACCTTTGCGTACAACACCTGTTACCTTGACTGGAACTCTACCAATCAGTGCCACTGGCAATGTGATATCACCAACAATGCCCGAATTCATCAGGTGTGCAGGATTGGTTGATATCACGCCAGCAACTCGTTTGCTAGAATCAGTGTTACTTATTGTGATTTCTTGAGTGCCGTCAAAATCTACCACAGTTCCTGCATCATATTCAGCGTCACTCACATACATCTCTGCCAAGTCGGCGTAGAGTGCTGTGGTTGCTTGAGCAAACAGTCGATTGAAGTATGTGCCGGAACTACCAATGTTGCCCACTGCGTTACCTGCACCATTCACAATGGCTGTGGCTGCTGCACCTGAGTTCACAGTAAGTATGCCTGCTGTGGTTAAGTTGCCACCGGTAATATTGCCAGTTACACTAGTAAGACCTGCATTGATCAAATTGCCTACATTTACATTGCCAGTTGCACTAATCAGTCCACCTGTCAAGATGTTGCCACCGGTAATATTGCCAGTTACACTAACTGTTGAACCTGTGTGAGTTGTTGCATTGACGTTGGCCCCGCCTAAGATATTGCCGCCACTTATGTTGCCAGTTGCACTAATCAAACCACCTGTCAACAAATTACCGCCGGTGACATTGCCACTTGCACTGACAACTGAGCCTGTGATACTTGGAGTTGCCCCTTGCAACACTGTGGTTCCGCCTGCAGGATTGGTAATCACAACCGCTGTTGCATTGGCACTGATCTGACTGTTGCCCAGATAAATTGTGCTGTTGCTCAACCATAAGTCTTTCCAACGCTGTGTTGTTGTACCCAGGTCATATGTGACATTGGCACTTGGCAACAAGTTACCGCCCAAAGTCACTCGATCTGTGCTGAACACAGCCACATTGCTGACACCACCAACAGTGATGTTGGCATTGCCATTTATGGTCTGGATATCAATCTGTGTGGTTCCGTTCTGGATTCTATCGCCCAGAATGTTGCCGCTGAGGGTGGCGTTACCAGTCACACTCAAATCGCCAGTGATTGCCACCGCACCTGATGTGATAACCATCACGTTTGATGTTCCGCCAACTGACGCTGCAATATTGCCGCCTGAGCTGACCACAGTCATGTTGGTTGTGCCGTTGTTGATGTTGCTCACGCTGGTAATAATGCCGCTCAACGAAGCACCGTTACCATAATAGTTTGTGGCATACACATTTCGGAATGTTTGTCCGCTGGCACCAATGTCATACACATTGCTAGTAGCTACCAGCATGCTGCCCGAGATTGCCACGTTGGCAACTACTCCGCCTGCAAATGCAGGACTGGTTGTGTCAACCCAGTACTGGCTTGTGCCGTCACTGAGATATTCGTACAACACGTCTGTGGATGTGTTGTACCACTGCCATCCGTTGCCTGCACCCGAAGGTGGAGTGGTACTTGCTGTGAAGTTTACTCCAAACACAATGGCCTGACCATTGGCATAGTAGTAGTTGTTGGACAGGATGTTGCCACCAGCAATGTTGCCAGTGGTAGTGATCAATCCTGTTGTGCTGATGTTACCACCAGTGATGTTACCACTTACAGACACAACTGATCCCAGTATACTTGAACCAGTGATTGTTCCTGTTGAACTGATCAGTCCACCTGTCAACAAATTACCACCAGTGATGTTGCCTGTGGCACTTGCGGTGCCACCTGTGGCAATATTTCCACCGGTTACAGTGGCAGAACTTGTGATGGTTGAAGTAGCACTTATCAAGCCACCTGTGAGTACATTACCACCTGTGATATTGCCTGTGGCACTTGCTGTTCCGCCAGTGGCTAAATTACCGCCAGTTACAGTACCTGCTGCACTTGCGGTACCACCTGTGGCAATATTTCCACCGGTAACATTAGCTGAACTTGTGATGGTTGAAGTAGCACTTATCAAGCCACCTGTGAGTACATTGCCACCTGTAATATTTCCTGTAGCACTTGAAGTACCGCCTGTGGCAATATTTCCACCGGAAATTGTTGATGTAGCACTGATCAGCCCACCTGTGAGTATGTTACCACCTGTGATATTGCCAGTTGCTGATGCAGTTCCGCCTGTGGCAATATTTCCACCGGTTATTGTGTTAACGCCGGTTATTGTTCCAGTAGCACTTATCAATCCACCTGTGAGTACATTGCCGCCTGTGATGTTGCCAGTGGCACTTGCGGTGCCACCTGTGGCAATGTTTCCACCTGTTACTGTTCCGCTTGCACTTAACACGCCGGTGATATACTCGCCAGTTGTGGCAAACACAGCAACATTTGATGTACCATTGACACTGACTGTAACATTGGCATTGGCAGCAGCAATAGTTACGTTAGATGTGCCATTGTTGTTATTGGCCACACTTGTGATAACACCAGTTAGTGACGCACCATTACCTAGAATATAGTTACCAGTAACATTACCAGTAGCACTTACTTGGCCGGCTGTTAAGACATTGCCACCTATTACATTTGCAGTGGCACTGAGTGTTGTACTTGAAATTACATTGGCGCCAGAAATATTGCCGCCTGATCCAGAAGTTGAAATGTTTCCAAAAGTAGCGTTACCAGTTGCCGAAACTATTCCACCTGTGAGTACGTTACCGCCTGTGATGTTACCAGTGACACTAGCTGTTCCACCTGTGGCCAAGTTGCCACCGGTTATTGTGGCAGCACTGGTGATGGTTGATGTGGCACTGATTAGGCCACCTGTTAACAAATTACCACCAGTAATATTGTTTGCACTTGTGATAGTGCCAGTTGAACTGATCAGTCCACCTGTTAAGACATTGCCACCAGTGATATTACCAGTAGCACTTGCAGTTCCACCTGTGGCCAAATTGCCACCTGTTACAGTACCTGCTGCACTAGCTGTTCCGCCAGTGGCCAAGTTGCCACCGGTTATTGTGGCAGCACTTGTGATTGTTGACGTAGCACTAATTAATCCGCCTGTGAGTACATTGCCGCCGGTAACGTTACCGCTTGCACTGACAACCGATCCCAACAAGCTAGAACCAGTTACTGTGCTGGTTGCGCTAATTAGGCCACCTGTTAGCAAATTACCACCAGTGACATTACCTGATGCACTTAGACTTGCTGCACCAAATGTGCCAGCAGTGGAAATATTACCACCGGTAATGTTGCCAGCAGCACTAATCAGGCCACCTGTGACCACATTGCCGCCGTTAACGTTGCCTGTCAAACTTACGCTGGTACCTGTTGCAGCACCAATATTGGGTGTGGTCAGGTTAGCACTGGCCTTGACAATGATATTGCCTGTGCCGTCAAATGCTGTGGTATTGTTGTCAACTTTGGCTGAGAATACTGTGCCGTCGAGGCTTAGACCGGCTGCAGAATTGGCTGAGTAAACTTGGCTGCTACTGAATATACTAAAAGTAATATTTGACGTACCAAATGTAATTACACCTGTTGGAGCACTAACAATAAAGGCTGTGCCGGCATTAACAGTACCGTTGGTAGTGAAGAAATAATCATTGATACTCAAATCAGTTGTACTGTCTGGCCCGTATGTGTCAGCGTCTGTTGAACGAGTAATTACTGTACTACTGGTGTAAACATACACACCGTTTTGCACAGCATTGGCCTGATCTTTGACCAGAATACGTGTGCCAACTGTTTGAACATTGGCAGTATCGATCAAGTTGAATGAGCCAGTTGTGGTCAATGTGGCACCAACCCCAGACGTACCATTGTTGTAAGTTACTGTACCACCTGTGGTTGTAGCCAGGGTAGTAGTTGTTGCTGCAAAAACTGGTTGGTGATAAGCAATAGCTGTTGTAGCAAGATTGTCAACATATTCTTTTGTGGCTGCATCAGATGCTTGAGCCGGATAATTTACATTGTTGATCCAGGTATTTGCAGACAATACAATATTGCCAGCAGGATTCAAGTTCAAATTACCTGATGCTGTGCTGATTGTCAATGCACCACTTGTGGGTCTGATAGTGCTGGTATTAACATTGCCAGCAATAACATTGCCAGTTACTGATACCAGTCCAGAGGTCAACAAGTTGCCGCCTGAAATGTTAGATGTTGTTGTGATGCTGCCAGTTGAACTGATCAGTCCACCTGTCAACAAATTACCACCAGTTATGTTACCTGCTGCACTTGCAGTACCGCCTGTGGCAATGTTTCCACCAGTAATTGTTCCTGTCGCTGACGCTGTGCCGCCTGTGGCAATGTTTCCACCAGTAATTGTTCCTGTCGCTGACGCTGTGCCGCCTGTGGCCAAATTGCCACCTGTTATTGTGGCAGCACTTGTGATAGTTGAAGTAGCACTTATCAAACCACCTGTTAGCAAATTACCACCAGTGACATTACCTGATGCACTCAGACTTGCTGCGCCAAATGTGCCAGTAGTGGCAATATTACCACCAGTAATATTGCCAGTAGCACTGATTAACCCACCTGTGAGTACATTGCCACCTGTGACATTGCCTGTGGCACTTGCGGTACCACCTGTGGCAATATTTCCACCTGTTATTGTTCCTGCAGCCGAAGCTGTTCCGCCAGTGGCCAAGTTGCCACCAGTTACGGTAGCAGCACTTGTGATAGTTGATGTGGCACTGATTAGGCCACCTGTTAACAAATTACCACCAGTTATGTTACCTGTTGCTGACGTAGTACCGCCTGTGGCCAAGTTGCCACCTGTTATTGTGTCAACACCAGTTATTGTTCCAGTGGCACTGATCAACCCACCAGTTAGCAAATTGCCGCCGGTTACTGTACCTGTTGCACTTGATGTACCGCCTGTGGCAATGTTTCCACCAGTTACTGTACCGCTTGCACTCACAACACCTGTAACATATTCACCTGTTGTAGCAAATACCGCAACATTTGATGTGCCATTAACACTGACTGTAACGTTGGCGTTGGCAGCAGCAATAGTCACATTTGATGTGCCATTGTTGATGTTGGCCACACTTGTGATGACTCCGGTCAAGGACGCACCGTTACCCAGGATATAGTTACCAGTTACGTTGCCGGTTGCACTTACTTGACCGGCTGTTAAGACATTGCCACCTGTGATATTGCCTGTGGCACTTGCGGTACCGCCTGTAGCAATGTTTCCACCTGTTACAGTTCCTGCTGCTGACGCAGTTCCGCCTGTGGCCAAATTGCCGCCGGTTATTGTTCCGGTTGCACTTGCAGTGCCACCTGTGGCCAAGTTGCCACCTGTTATTGTGGCAGCACTTGTGATGGTTGATGTAGCACTGATCAGTCCACCTGTGAGTACATTGCCGCCAGTGATATTGCCTGTTGCTGATGCTGTGCCACCTGTGGCAATATTTCCACCTGTTATTGTGTCAACACCAGTTATTGTTCCAGTGGCACTGATTAACCCACCTGTGAGTACATTGCCACCTGTGATGTTGCCTGTAGCACTTGCGGTACCACCTGTGGCAATATTGCCACCTGTTATGGTACCAGTTGCACTTACTTGGCCTACTGTTGTTACGTTGCCACCAATTACGTTGCCCACTGCACTAACAGTGGTTCCTGCTGCTACCGCATTAGTTGCAGCTAGATTGTTGGAACTAAAATTATTGGCTGTAAAAATTGCAGTGGCATTTGAGCTGAGTGATTGATCACCAAGAACCAGTGTGTTACCGCTTAGATACAAGTTTTTCCAAAGTTGTCCTGGGCCGCCAAGACTGTATGTTGCATTAGCAGAGGGCAATAAATTACCAATTACATTGCCAGTAATACTAAAATTGCCTGTTTGTGTTACTCCGCTGGTTACTAGGTTGCCACCTGTGACATTGCCGGTAGCACTTGCAGTACCGCCTGTGGCAATGTTTCCACCGGTTATTGTGCCAGCAGCCGAAGCTGTTCCGCCTGTGGCCAAATTGCCACCTGTTACTGTACCTGTAGCCGAAGCTGTTCCACCTGTGGCCAAATTGCCACCTGTTACTGTACCTGTAGCCGACGCTGTTCCACCTGTGGCCAAATTGCCACCTGTTACGGTGCCTGCTGCACTTGCTGTTCCGCCAGTGGCCAAATTGCCACCTGTTACTGTACCGCTTGCACTAACAACACCTGTAACATATTCACCAGTTGGGGCAAACACAGCAACATTAGGAGTTCCTGTAACCGTGATTGCAATATTGCTATTGGCTGCTGCTGCAATATTGCTGTTGCCTGCTGTGATTGGGAAACCTGCACTTGACGCTGTAACCCCAGTTAATTGACTACCGTTACCAAAGTAATAATTACCTGTGATGTTGCCGCTGGCAACAATGTCCACACCCACAGTCAAGTTGCCATTTACTGCAATGGTATTGGCAGTAATAACATTTGCTGTGGATAAAATTCTAGTCCAGCTGTTGGTTGCGCTGGAATACTGGTATGATACCTGATTAACTACGGTTACTTGACCGTTTGTGGGTGTTGTTGGAAATGCCATTGATTAAGCTCCTGGTATTGGTTATATTGTATTTATAAAAAAAACAGATTTAGAAATTACAGTCTGTATTATTTTATGTTTGCTTGCTCTGCCAGCCACTGTTCTCGGGTCATTTGACGCGGTTGCAGAGCGGTTTTTTGTTGTTCAAACCACTGTTCTCTAGTCATTGTTGGCTCATTTATCTGAGCTGTTTGCTGAGCCAGCCATTCTTCTGCTGTCATGGTAGGGCGAGAATCTCGCAACAATGTTGGTGCATGAGTGATCTTGATCTGTTGTTGGCTTGCCAACCACTGTTCTCTAGTCATTGGGCTGGCCGATTGTTGTTGGGCCAGCCATTCCTGATCAGTCATTTTTGTTTCTTCTGCTAGCCATTGCTCAACTGTCATTTTTGCCACTGGATTTTCAACCGTTTGTGGATTTGCTGTTGGTGAATCGCCCATTGGATGACGTGGATACTTTTCTTTTACTGCTCGTATTCTGGCTGCCATGGCTGCTGGAAAAACACCGGCATGATACAGTGCATCCAGTTGTTCTTGCACACTAGGATACTCTCTAGCACGATTACGTTGATACATGTTCCAGTCATAGGCCTGTTGCAGTCGCCGTTGCTCTTCGAGTATTTGTGCCGTGGTCACTGGAGCCGTTTCGGGCTTGTGCCAGATTATTGTTTTGTCATACATGCCCACACTGACTTCTGCCCCGGGCACCAGACTCTGTATAGCATGAAACAGTGTTATCATGATGAGGTAATCTCCATGGCTATTAACCAAATATTTGTGCTGGTAAGTGTACTACTAGCATTGGACACTTTTTGTTGTAATTTGTAGGTCACCGGCGATGTGGTTCCCGGGCTGTCTACATAACTGTAAGATACAGAACCCGTAACTCCAATACCACCGCCTGACACTGTTGTTCCGCATGTTTGTATTTGCAAACTGGTGCTAGGGCTTCTAACCAACTGAGTGTCAGCTGTGACGTCTTGTCCTGCCAGTGATGTAAAACTAGCAGTACCCGTGGCCACAACAAAAATCTTGCTGGTTGCACTTGATGGGGTAATAGTCACGTTGGCATAGCTGATGTCTGCATAGCTGGTGCTGTTTGTGATACTGCCTCCAAGGCTTGAACTCATCACTGTTTGTACCACTGCACCCAGTGGCATGTTGAACGCAGGCAATCTGTTGTTGGTATAAAGATTCTGAGTATACGTGTTACGGAAATATACTGTGCTAGTACCAATGTCATAGGTGACATTGCCAACCGGTACCAGGGTGCCAGAAATTGCCACATTAGCAACTACTCCACCTGCAAATGCAGGACTGGTTGTGTCAATCCAGTAGGTGCTTGTGCCATCATCAAGATATTCATACAGCACATCGTTGGCAGTATCATACCACTGGTCAGTTACCTTGGGCGCAGGTGATACCGGAGGTGCTGTGTTGGCAGTGTATATCACACCCGGTGGTACTGGTGTACCATTGGCATAATAATAGTTGTCGGACAGTATGTTGCCGCCGGTGATGTTGCCTGATACGCTTACTGCTCCAGAAACATATGCACCTGTGTTGGCGATCACAACCACATTACCTGTGCCATTCACACTCATGGTGATGTTGGCGTTAGCAGTGGCAATGCTTACATTGCTGGTACCGTTGCTGATGAATGTAGTGTCTACACCAAATTCACCCACATATCTATAACCCACAACATAGATTGTGTTGGCTGTTCCGGTACCAATGGCTGCTGGTATAGTTGCGCCGTTAAAGTTTAGTACACCTGATTGATAATCAAAGAACCAGGTGTCGTCTGCACCCGATCCTGCACCAAACAACTTGGTACCTACTGTTTGAGCATTTGTAATACCAGGTGCAGCCGCATAAACCTGCACCAGATAATTGTCACCAAACTGTGTGGGAATCCAGTTGATTGAGTTTGTTTTCCAAGTTTGATTGTCTGGTGCTGTGAGATCTTCTGTACATTGTACTGTGGGACTGTATCCGGCTCCGCCGCCATCTTTGTATACCTGCACCAGTGGCGTGGTATTGGCAGGCGGTGAGGCAGGTATGTTTCCACTCTGTGTCCAGATAAGGTCGCCGCGATACAACAGTGGACTGGCAATACTTTCGTTAAAGGCTTCTTTGGAGGCTGGCTCGGCTGTTTTGGTTACACCGTAACCAACCTTTTTCCAAAGATAATCAATCTTTTGTGATTCGTTAAACGAAGCAGCCATTAAGACACCACTCCTATCTGCAGATCTGTGATAGATTGTCCGGCCGCTAACGCAATTCTAATTAGAATATTGGTACCAGTGCTGTTGGCGGCGTTTTGAGATCCTAGGGTCATTGTGTAAGCTACGTTAGAGATTGCTGTATTTAATGGAATTACATCTGCCCCGGTCAAGGCACAACCATTTGACCCGTTGCCGCCTGTGCCAGTGGCTGCACCAGGAACTCCTGATCCAGCATACTGAGTAGATGCTTCTAACCATCCGTTGATGGTACTGGTAGGTCCTGGGAACCCCGGTGTGGGCGATGAGAATCCGCTTTTGTCTATTGTGGTTCCAGGTGCAGCCAGCCATACGCCTGCAACACCTGTGGTTGTGGTTAATCTAATATCAAAGTTTGCAAGACTCGGTCTTGCAAATGCAAAAGTAAAGTACTGTGTGCTGGTGCGTCCGCCAGTGACTGACAAGTTTGGTCCTACTGGCAAATATCCTGTGCTGAGATCAACTGCATACTGTTTGAGCACACCGTATCGAACCACAGCTTCTGGTGTTCCAGCAATGGTTTGTGCTCCGGACCAGGCGTTGGCAGTGTAAAAATTGGTTGAATTAGAAAACACCGGAGTGTTGCCGGCTGTGCTCATCACTATTCGTATGGCTGCTTGTGTGTTGGCAGTGGGTGTACAAGTAATTGCCTGTTCGTTTATGCCAGAGTTTGCACCTGCGTACATCTGTATATTTGCTGGCAACTGCACTGTGGCACTGGTTCCAACCACGTTGAATATGTTGGCCTGCAAAGTGGCCACACTGTTGTTGGCTCCTGTTAAGTTGGCAGTCAAGTTGCCAAGTGTGTAAGATGAACCAACACCCACATTGGCATTTAGGTTGGCTCCTGTCAGGAAGCTGTTGCCAGCATTGTTGATTGTGCCAAGTGCTTTGGTCTGTGTTGCAGATAATATGGCTCCAGATCCTTCGATCACTGTTCCACTGGCCAACACAAACGGATCTGCACTTCTAAATGTTTGTCCGGACAAGTTTGCCACCGCCAGTGTGGCAATGGTAATTGTAGGTGATCCTGTGTTGTAATAAGGAATACCCGAAATATATCGGTATGTGCCTGCTGTGGCTTCGACCAGAGCAGTACTGGCAGTGATCAAGCTAGGTGCTGAATTCAAATTGTCTTTGACAAAGCCCACATAGTTGGTGTTGCCTGTTACGGAATCTACCAATTTGTAGTTGTTGTAACCAGTGCTCAGGCTGCTGAGAGCACAAGCAACATTGGCATTGAACACCTTGTAGAAGTAGCTTGGTACAGCAGCGTTGGCCACGTGCAAGTCTCGATCTTGAGTGATTACCAATGCACCCGAAGTTCCAACTGTGTTGCTCACATTGCTAAATGCCACGTTGCCAGCCGCAGTATTGTTGACATAGGCAAACAAGTTGGCGGTAAACTGAGTTGAACTTATTCCTGTGTTGGCATTGATAATATTGGCAGCGGTAGCAATCAGTGTGGTTGTTGCAAAACGTGTGACACTGGTGCCATTGGCCACAATATTGCCGCCTGAAGCATCTGTTGCTCCAGCTGCCAGTAACGGACTGGTCCCTTCGCTGGTGTTAGCTATGGCCAAGTTGGAGAATCCACTAAGATTAGTAGGTGCTGTAGGATTGGCAGCAATAAAAATATAACCAACATTGGAGATTGTGTTGCTTTGAGCAGTACTGGTTATACCGTTGGGTGTGCCGTTGGCCGTGAGTGCCACTGTGAACGCACCAGTGCTGTTATAGGTGTGCAGTGTGTTGCCCACATTTGACACACCATTGCTGAATGTGCTATCACCCCAGGACCAGTTGGCCAGATTACTGTTCTGACTGGTGTTCTGGAATGTGAATGTTGATCGGTTGGAAGTATTGTAATCAGTATAGAGATATCCCACTCTGGCATTGCCTGTGTTGGCAGTGGCATCGGTTACAACGTTGGCTGTGGTTCCAATGTAGTTGCCACGCACTTGAGGTTCTATTGTGATTGTGATGTTACCACTCCGGGCTGGGCTGCTGCTGTAACCAGTGTACAGGAACAAATTGGCTGTGAACTGTTGATAAACGTTGCCAGCTTGATTGGCAGCACTCAACACAAATGTGTTTGTGACATTGGCTGCTGCTGGGTTACCTGCAATACCTGTGCCCACATTGACATTGCTGATATTGCCGTCACCGTAGTTGAAGTTGTACAATTGTTGTGCGCCAAAACTGGCTGTGTTGCCTGGCGTGCCATTTGAGTCGTTGCGGAAACTTATACCACCTAGGCCGTTGATCACGTTGGCCCGATTGGCAGTGACAAACACATTGCCGGTTTGAGGAGCATAAACTTTTACGTTGCTGGCCGATGATACCACAGTAACGTTGCCCGGACCTGCGGTGTTGCTGGTGCCACTTAGAACTGCACTGTACAAGCTGTCTGCGTTGGACGACACAGAATTGTACTGATGAGTTACATTGGTAAACGATGTGTTGCCTAATCCTGGACCAGCAGTAAAGTTAGCAGTACCATCTCCAAAACTCAGATCATACCAGACCACATACTGGCTGGTATTGGTTATGGTAATAATGTTGCCTGTGTTGAAACTGTTGCTGCTCAGAGTAAATGACGGTATTGGACTTGGTGTGTACAACACAATGTTTGAAATTGATGCTGTACTAGTTGATCCTTTGGCGCCATTGGCTGCATTGCCATTGTAGGTTCCATTGGTATTGAAGGCGGTGAAGTTCACAGTAAAAGTTCCGCCTAGTGCATTGCTAAAGGTATGAACCGCATTGGCTGTGGTAGCGTTGGCTGTGCCATCCCCAAACTGCCACAAGAAACTATTGGGATTACCAATATAACGACCAGTGAATGCTACTGACAACGGGCTGGGTCCAGAATAAACGTTGGCAGTGATATAGGCATTGCCCACATAGGTACTGTTAGCAATATTCAATGACACTTGATTCAGATCGTCTAGGCCATCTGTAACAAAAGTACCTGTGGTCCATCCAGGATAAGCAACATTGGCTGTTAGGCTACCGTCTGTGGGTGTGCCTAGTGTGATGGTATTGCCCACACCGCCGGACGCAATGACATTAGAAAGTCCAGCACCGTTGCCAGAAAAATAGCCAGCAGTGATGTTGCCGGTTGCACTTATTGTTCCACCAGTTAGGATGTTACCGCCGGTGACATTGGCAGCACTTGTAATGTTACCAGTTGCTGAAATCAAGCCGCTGGTGTTGACATTTCCACTGTTGATGTTGCCTATTAAACTTAGACTTGTGCCTGTGGCAGCACCAATATTGGGTGTGGTAAGATTAGCACCTGCTTTGACAATGATATTTCCACCAGCATCAAATGCTGTGGTATTCAGATCAACTTTGGCTGAGAATACAGTACCAGTTAGACTTAGTCCAGCGTCAACATTGGCAGTGTAGGCAGTTGTTTGACTAAACAGAGCAAAAGTAATGTTGCTTGTGCCAAAAGTAATAGTGCCCAGCGGTGAATTGACTATGAAGGCAGCACCAAGATTGACATTACCGGTGCTGGTAAAGAAATAATCGTTTAGACTTATCTGTTGCGAACTATCTGGACCATATTCGTCTGCATCAGTGGCTCGAACAATTGCTGTGGCATTGGCCCAGGTGTAAATGCCGTTTTGTACCGCATTGGCTTGATCTTTGACCAGGATACGTGTGCCCAGTGTTTGAACATTGCTGGTATCAACTAGATTGAATGAGCCAGTGGTGGTCAGTGTTGCCCCAACACCATTGGCTACTCCGTTGGGCTGAGCATATGTGATTGTTCCGCCTGTGGTTGTGGCCAGGGTAGTAGTGGTAGCTGCATATACAGGTGTGTGGTACGCTATAGCAGTTGACACCATGTTGTCAACATATAATTTTGTTGCAGCATCGGTATCCTGTGCTGGATAGGCCACACTGTTGATATAGGTGTTGGCCAACACAATATTGCCAGCCGGTTGCAGATTCAAATTGCCCGACGCAGTGGTAATTGTCAACGGCCCGCTGACAGGTCTAATAGCACCAGTATTGACATTGCCAGCAATCACATTGCCTGTGACACTTGCAAGTCCTGTGGCAAAAATATTGTTGCCAGAAATATTACCAGTTGCGGTAATCAATCCTGCTGTGCTTAAATTACCAACGGTGGCATTGCCAGTTGCTGATATTAAGCCATTGGTTAGAACATTACCGCCCAAAATATTAGCAGCAGCACTAAATGTTGTGGCACTAATTACATTAGCCCCAGTGATATTTCCTCCAGAGCCAGACGTAACAATGTTGCCGCCGATAACATTACCGGTTGCTGATATCAGCCCACCAGTTAATAAATTACCACTGGTTGTGTTTCCTGTTACAGTCAAGCTGGATAATGTTCCAACCTGTGTTAAACTTGAATATAGTACGTTTGAACTTAGTGTATTGCCTACCAATGCATTGGCATTTACACTAGATGCTGCAACACCTGTTAGTTGACTACCGTTACCAATAAAGTAATTTCCAGTGACATTGCCGGTTGCTGATATCAATCCCGCTGTGTTAATGTTACCAGCAGTAACATTAGCAGTTGCGGATATCAATCCAGCAGTGAGTAAGTTGCTGCCAGTGATATTACCTGTTGCACTAATTAGGCCAGTAACATATTCACCTGTGGTAGAAAATACTGCTACATTGCTTGTTCCGCCTATGCCAACTGTGACATTACCTCCAGAACTAACCACAGTAACGTTGGATGTTCCAAGGTTGATGTTGGCCACACTGGTAATCACACCAGTTAGCGATGCACCGTTACCCAAGATATAATTGCCGGTTATGTTGCCTGTTGCACTTATTGTTCCACCAGTTGATAAATTACCACTGTTTGTGTTTCCGGTTACGCTCAGATTGCTTAGAGTTCCAACCGATGTTAGACTTGAGTTTAATACATTTGAACTCAGGGTGTTGCCCGTTAGTGCGTTGGCATTGACCCCGGATGCTGTTACACCGGTTAATAAACTACCATTACCAATAAAGTAATTGCCACTAACATTGCCTGTGGTTGATACCAGTCCAGTTAAATTTGGTAAGTTGCCCGAATATGTTGGCAGGTAAGCTGCCACATCAGCATTGCTGTATCCTGCTGGCAATCCTGTGATCAACGCACCGTTACCAAGCAAATAACTGCCTGCTATGTTGCCTGTGGCACTTATGACACCAGTGACATATGCACCAGTGTTGGCAAACTGTGCTATATTACTAGTTCCACTTACACCAACTGTGACATTGCCATTGGCACCCACAACAACATTACTATTGCCATTCAACAGTGACGATCCAGCTGTTACTGTGATGCCTGTTAGTAACGCACCGTTACCAACAAAATAGTTGCCTGACACATTGCCGACCGCACTAACTTTGCCAGTGGTCAGTAAGTTTCCACCAATCACATTGCCTGATGCGCTGAGAGTTGTGGCACCAAAAGTTCCAGATACAGAAATATTGCCTGCTGAAACATTTCCAGAGACCGATAAGCCATTGCCAACAAAGGTGTTGCCGTACACATTGCCTTGGGCACTTACAATACTATCAACATTTATATTACCAGCATGAATATTGCCAGTGTCTACGTTGCCACCAGTGATGTTGCCTGTGGCTGTGATAAATCCTGGTGTAACAAGATTTCCGCCACGAATATTTCCTGCAGCACTAACTGTGAGACTTGAGACTGTTCCACCAGGAACACTGAGATTACCACCAGTTATGTTTCCTGTAGATGAAATTTGTCCAGCTGTAGTGATATTGCCGCCAACCACATTGGCAGTGGCAGTAACAGTGGTTCCTGTTACAGTGACACCAATTAGATTGTTGCCGGTGATGTTGCCAACCGCACTGATCGATCCGCTGGCTGCAACAGTAACAGCATTAACTTTGGTGGCGTCTACATTGCCTGCTGTGATATTGCCAGTGACTGTGGCTTGACCACTGGTTAACAAATTGCCGCCAGTGATGTTGGCTGTGGTTGTTACTGGTCCTGTTAAGCTGACTAGATTGCCAGTATATGTTGGAAGGTATGCAGCAACATTGGCATTGCTGTAATTACCCGCAGGTAAATTGGTTAGCTGACTACCGTCACCCAAGAAGTATGCACCAGTGACATTGCCACTTGCACTAACTGGGCCGCTGACAGTGACCGTGGCAGCGTTGACTCTACTGGTATCTACATTGCCTGCGGTGATATTGCCTGTGGCGGTTATTTGCCCTGTTGTGCGAATGTTGGCACCGGTGATATTAGACGTGGTTGTTACTGGACCAGCAAGACTAACTAGGTTACCGGTATAGGTCGGAAGATATGCAGCAACATTAGCATTGCTGTAATTTCCTGCAGGTAAATTTGTTAATTGACTACCATCACCAAGGAAGTATGCACCGCTGACATTTCCACTGGCAGTAATCGTAGCAGCATTGACTCTGCCAGTGTCTACATTACCTGCTGTGACATTTCCTGTGGCGGTTATTTGTCCGCTTGTGCGAATGTTGGCACCAGTGACATTGGCAGTGGTTGTTACTGGTCCTGTTAAACTGACCAGGTTACCGGTATAGGTTGGCAAGTAGGCAGCAACATTGGCATTGCTGTAGTTGGCATTGATACCCGTTAGTAACGCACCGTTACCCAGAATATAATTACCCGTGACGTTACCACTTGCAGAGACAGGTCCACCAACAGTGATGTTTGCAGCATTGACTCTGTTGGTGTCTACGTTGCCACCAGTGATGTTGCCTGTGGCTGTGATTTGCCCACTGGTTCTTATATTCCCACCAGTGACGTTAGAAGTGGTTGTGACCGGACCTGTCAAGCTGACCAGATTACCTGTGTATGTGGGCAAGTAGGCAGCTACATTGGCATTGCTGTAGTTGGCATTGATACCTGTCAGCAATGCACCGTTGCCCAGGATATAATTACCCGTGATATTGCCAGTTGCACTTACTTCGCCTGCAACATAGGCTCCGGTATTGGAAAATACCACAATATTGCCAGTTCCGTTGACTGTGACAAATATATTGGAACCTGCTGCAGGTATGTTGATATTGCTGTTGCCGTTTTCGACCCTGCTACCAGTGGTGGCCACAATGCCTGTGAGTGCTGACCCGTTACCGATGAAATAGTCAGCAGTGATATTACCGCTGACAACAATGCTGCCTGTGATGTCTAGCCCGCCGGAACCCACATAGATAGTGTTGAATCTTTGAGATAAGCTGCCCAGATCATACACATTGTCAATTCGTGGCAGCAGCGTGTTGTTGACCTGAATTTTACCAATACCCGAAGGACTCAGTATCAGGTTGCTGTTTATCACCGTGGTGGTGATGGTATTGTTGGCAATTTTTACATTTGAGCCAACAGGTCCAGATTCAAAAATCTGATTGAAGTTGTCGTTGGTAAATGCAAACGCTGTGCGTAACGGATCGCCCTGCCCGTCGTCGGGCACTGCGCCAATGTCAATAACATATTGGGTCATTCGTAAAGTCTCTTAGTGTATTTACCAGAGCCAGCAAGGCCAAGGTTGTAGGGAGATTACAGGTTTTCGCCGGTGTTTATCCTGTGTACAAAGGCTTTGAGATCAATGTGTGAGAAATTATCTATGTTTTTCAAGTCGGTAATTTCAGCAGTGGTTGTACCGCACACACGAACAAATTCCGTTCGGGCAAAGTCCCTAGCAACTGTGGATAATTGTTTGATCCAGTTGCCTGTAAAGGTAGGGGCAGCATCTGCAGACTTGTAAAACTCTGTTCCTGCATAAACATTGTTGAATTTACTGGCTGCTGTGCCAGCCATATCGTAGCCCAGTAGGTATATTCGTCGGTGTCCGTCGGATGCAGCTATTGCACACGCAATAGGGCCCGAACTGTTGCCATGATACTTTTTTGGAACCTGGTGTGCTCCTAGATCTGGCAAGGGTCTACGGGTATAAAATCTATTTTTTTTAGAATAACCCGAACGTTGTATGTGTTCTGCAATGGGCCTATCTGTGGCCACAAGACAATCGGGCTCAAAATCCCTGTACAGTCCGTTGCAACCATAAATTGGTCCCAAAGGTCGAATTCTGGTCAAATCAATAATTGATCGGCTTTGACCGTTGCCCAATACAAATGCTACGCTCATAAAAAATCCTCCCAGTATGTATCTGAGAGGATTCCGGTACTAAATCTATTAGGAAGTGACGTTTTCTACCAGTGCCAAGTTCAACAGATTTTGTTGTCCTGAGGCAATGCTGCCTGTGTTGGCTTGACCAGTGGTACCAGATTTGGTCATGGTGCCTTCGTCTGTAAAGAAGTTGGCCAAACTACGAAGATCGCCGGTAACTGAATCAGCAGCATAGTCGGAACCACCTTCCCAGCCCAGGATAAAGTGATTGGTAAGTTTACTGATGTAAACATCAGAGCTGGTGTCATCTATATAGGCAATACTCATGTTTCCATTGGTAGGAGATCCAGAATTGCTGAGTATACATACACCCACCAGATTCACACTGCCTGTGCCTGTGCTGCCCAGAGCGGCGGTGGCAGTGAAGATTGTGCCAACACCATAGTTGCCGGGAGCACCATAAGAGGTCCAGGCTGTGTTGCCAACCACAGCAATCATGTAGGCATTGCCCACAACTAGAGCAGTGAGGCTGGTTGCATCACCAACTAGATACTTGTGGCTGCCTTTTTGGCGTATGATATAACCAGTGGCAGAACCTGCTGCAGAACCAGAGGCCAAGGTGATATTCACTGTGACCACAACTCTAGGGTTTGTGGCACTGGGAGTATCTGTGGGGGCTGCACCACCTACCACACCCACATACTGTGTGGAATTGAGTGTTTGTGTTGGTGAGTTGAACACCGGTGCTGTGAGCGAGGCAAAGTTTGGATAGCCAAGATCCACACCCACGCTGGCGCCACCATTGCCGGAGCCGGTGGATAATTTTTGTATTTTAAGAGGACGACCCATGATTTTTTTCTCCTTAAAGAAGTCCGATGCGAGTTCCATTCGCTACGCGGCAGGGTAAATCACCGCATAAAACGCAGTATTGCGTTGACTTGTATTTAGCAAACTCGGTTTATTTTGCTCAGGGCTGTGTTATTCTTAAATATCTCATGAACCATCAAGAACTTATTGACCAAGGCAATCAACATCGCAGTGAGAACAATCCTGAACAGGCCCTGGCCTGTTACGCACAGGTGTTTGCTGAAGATTTCAATCACAGTGCAGCATTCAACAACTACGGTAATGTACTGAGAGAAATGGGCTATCCTGCTCGTGCTATTCCGTTTTTACATGCAGCACATGATATCAATCCTGCTGATGTCACTTCTGAGTTCAATCTTGCAGTGGCCTACCTGCTCAACGGTGATTATGCTCGAGGATGGCCCTTGTACGAAGCACGGTGGAGATTTGAACATCTTGACGGTACCAAACCCAAACTGGCTGAACCCGAATGGACAGGTCAAGATCTTCGAGATAAAACACTGTTGATCATAGGTGAGCAAGGACTTGGTGACCAAATACAATTCATAAGATTCACTGCCAATTTACACTCAACCGGTGTGAAAATAAAATTACTGTTGAATCCCAGTGTTAAGCCCTTGTTTCCGCAACCAGCCGGAATCATTGTGGGTATCTACGAACCCGGAGAAGATTTTGGTGAGTTTGATTACTGGATTGCCATGATGGACATTCCTAAAGTTATTGGTATGACTCTGGAAAATATTGCACACCAGTTGCAGTACATTGCAGCCGACCCTGCAAAAGCACAGATCTGGGCCAATCGACTAGGAGCTAAAACTCGCATGAGAATTGGTGTATGTTGGTCAGGCCGCAAGGATTCCTGGATACACAAACACAAAAGCATGCCTGTGGAAAAGATGGCTGATCTAATTCGTCGCAATCCTGAACATCAGTGGATCAACCTGCAGATGGATGCCACCGACGAAGAAACTGCTGTGATCACGGCTGCAGGCGGCGAGTGTTATCCGGGCACCATAAGAGACTTTTCAGACACAGCAGGACTCATGCATCATCTTGACCTGGTGATTTCTGTGGACACTGCCAATGCACACATGGCCGGTGCTCTAGGGCGGCCTGTGTGGATTCCGTTAAATGCGTATGGCAACTGCTGGCGTTGGTTGCTCAAGCGTGAAGATTCGCCTTGGTATCCCAGTGCTAGATTATTTCGTCAACCCCAAGTGGGTGACTGGGACAGTGTGGTTGACAAGATGCACAAGTTCTTGAGCTGGTTCAAAATTTAAAGACCGCTGACAGAGAGCCAGTGAATGGCAAAAGAGTGATTATAAACAATGCAGAGTAAATATTTTAACCTATGTTATATGCAATAACTTCTTATTTTAACCCTGCTGTATTTCAAAATCATCTTGCCAAATATCGAGTGTTTAAGAATCATTTGGCTGTGCCTTTGATCACAGTGGAGCTGAGTTTCAACGGCAATTTTGAACTGAATAAATCCGATGCAGATTGTCTTGTACAGATATCTGGTGGTGCTATGGTCTGGCAAAAAGAACGATTATTAAACATAGCACTTGAACACTTGCCCGCAGACTGTGACGCTGTGGCCTGGATTGATTGTGATGTGCTGTTTGATGATCCTGGTTGGGTGGCTGATGCTGAACGTCAACTACAAGATAAGGTCATGGTTCAATTGTTCAATCGTTTTGTAGATCTTGAACCTGGCGAACATGTGATCCCCGACAGTTACCAACATGCAGGCCGTGGATTGATCTACGAAATAGAACAGCAGGGCATAGATTCACTAGAACGCAGAACACCTTATGGATGGGGACACACCCGCAGAGAAGTTAGCCCCGGCTTGGCCTGGAGTATTCGTAGAGATGTTGTTGATGAATTAAAATTCTATGATGCCATGATAATGGGTGCAGCTGATCGCATGATCCTGCATGCTGCATATGGGCGTTTCTCGACTGCTCCTGAAACTGTGCCTATCACCAACCAACATTTACAACACTATAATCAGTGGGCACGTCAATTCAATCAAGCAGTTCAAGGCAATGTTGGTTATATTCCACACACTATCTATCATCTATGGCACGGAGAAATACCCAATCGTGGCTACTGGTCTCGTCATGAACGATTACAACAGTTGGGTTTTGATCCTGCCTTGGACCTAACTATAGCGGCCAATGGTGCTTGGGTCTGGTCCAGACCCAGACCTGATATCGAATCTTACGCCGCTGAATATTTTCCCAGCAGAAAAGAAGATGGTGACCAGTGATATTTGAGTTGGCACAAGTTCATAAAACACGCCTGGGTTCAGCATTTGGGGTACCGGGTGCCACTGTTGTGCTATCTGTCAAGATTGATATTCCTGAGAACTTTGATTTTGCACAGGCAGACCAGGCCCTGGATCAAGCCCTGGGATTTACTGCTGTTGCCAATTCTAATGATCCACAACTGCAACTGCTGCATCGTGCTTTGAACTTGAGTTGTTTTGTTCAAGGCATGAATCGTATTGTAGTATCCAATCGTTATCATGTTATACAACAACAAGATCAAGTGTTTACCGTGATCATGAGCCTGGCCTCGGCTGTGGCAACCACAATCAGTTTCCGTTTTGTTGAACAGGTGTTGGAACAATTTGCCCAAGGTCAGTACAATATTGAATCCTTGATTGATGACTATAGTCAACAGTTAGATCCTCACGGTGAGCCTGGACAGAATCAAGGATTTATGGCTACCATGGCCATGAAGCATGACATACCTGCACACAGACTCTGGGCCGGAACACACATATTTGGCACTGGATGCTACAGCCAACGACTCAGTAGCACCATGACTCCGGCTACATCAGCACAGGGACTGATATTTGCTAAAAATAAAAGGACCACAGCCACTCTATTGCGTTTGGCAGGCTTGCCGGGTGCCGAGCATGTCACAGTCAAAACCTGGCAAGAAACCCTGGCAGCAGCAGATCAGTTGGGCTATCCTGTGGTAATCAAGCCTTATGATCGTGACAACGGACAAGGCGTCTATGCTGGTATTGCTGATAAATCAACCCTGCGACTAGCCTACAATGAAGTGACAAAATTAGTTTCAGAATTTCTAGTTGAGCGTCATGTTGAAGGAACGGGACATAGATTTACCATCTACAAAGATCAAGCCATAACTGTGACTCGTAAACTTCCAGCTACCATTGCTGGAGATGGCATGAACACAGTCAAATACCTGATTGACAATTACGAAAACGAATCCAGACGCATCAAACGACCCGACAATGATGAACCATTTGTGATCATAGCCACCAATGGGGCACGTCATGACATAGATGAAGAAGTGTTGGGCATGCTGAAACAACAAGGGGTTGAGTTAGACACCGTGTTGACCGAGGGCCAGACCATACAACTGAGACGCAGAAACAATGCCAGTGCTGGTGGACAAACTCGAGCCATTGATCGTGCTATCATTCACCCTGACAACACGGCTGTGTGTTTGCGAGCTGCCAGGATTGTGGGCCTGGACATAGCCGGAGTTGATTTTATCACTACAGATATTACTCGTTCTTGGTTGGAGACTGGTGCTCTTATTTGCGAAGTCAATGCCATACCGCAGATTGGCTACAACCATGGCATTGAGCCTGTGATGTTGGATCTGTTCCGGTTGGGATCGCGTATTCCAGTTCACTTGGCCATAGTTGATGATCCTTTACCTGTCGGCATGGCCATGGAATTAGCGGCTGCGTATGCTGCCGACGGATTAGCCACGGATCAAGGACTATGGTTAAACGGACTACAAATTACTGCCAGCTGGCCTGATAGTTATGCGGCCGCAAAAAGTTTGATCTTCAACCCAGAAGTCACATCGGCTGTGTGTGTTATGACCAAGGCAGACGTGGCAGCACATGGCCTGCCTTTGGACCGCTGGGACAATATTCTAATAGAAAATCCCGATGATGTTGTGTTCCTTGTCCAAGCACACAGTAAAAATATACAACCTTTGAAAGTAAATCGTGAACAAACAATGGCTTGAAAAACTTTTATCAAACCCTGACATGCTGGAAATGGGGCATGGACAAACTGCTGAAGATTCAAATCTGGGGCTGGGCTGGATATACTACTCTCTGGCCCGGGTGTATCGACCCAAACGGGTGGTGTGCATTGGCTCTTGGCGTGGCTTTGTGCCCATGCTGATAGCTCGTGGCATGCAAGATAATCTGGATACAGGATCCGTGACGTTCATTGACCCTGGCCTAGTTGATTCTCACTGGCAAGATGCTGATCAAGTTCAGACATGGTTTGAGGATCATGCAGTTCCTAATATTCAACACTACAGAATGACCACACAGGAGTTTGTTACTACAGCAACATATCAGGAGCTGGACAACATAGACATGTTGTTTGTGGATGGACTACACACACAAGCACAAGCTCGATTTGATTATACCAGCTTTGAACACAAAATGAGTTTGCAGTCTATTGCACTATTTCACGACAGTATAACTCGCTTTCATTCGCCAATCTATGGAGCGGATCGCAAGTATGAGTTTAGTGTGTGTGACTATATCACAGAATTAAAACAGCGATCTGACCTACAGGTCATGGACTTGCCGTTTGAAAATGGCTTGACCTTGGTGCGTCAGTTAAAGACCAAATCTTGAGCGGTAGTGGTTGAAGTTTTGAGTAACTTCTGCGTCGCTTAAAGCAAGATTGTAGACATTAACAATGGCCAATCCGCCGCCCCAGAACCCGCCTGGATCCCAACGTGTCATTAAACCATATCCAATTCCAGGGTTGGCCGCCCCACCTGGTGGCCTATTGGTAGTTTCGACCAGGGTGTTGTTTACATACAGGTTGAGAGTGGTGCCATCAAATGTGCCCACAATCTGATACCAGTTTCCTGGTGTTAGTGTATATGGATTGGTGGTTTGGAATCCTCCACCATACCACCAGGTCTGTAAATCAGACGCATTATTAGTAGAACCCAGGCCAAGATTGATAGTGCCACCGCCGTATGGGTATTCTGTGAATATGTTGGGTCCACTGGCAGTATTGGTACCATCGTAATAATGCCAGGCTTCGATTGACCAGTTGGCCAGTGTGCCCAAGTTTGTGGGGCTGGCTGCATACTGTCCTGCGCTGGGCGTAAACTGTATGTATCCACCGTTGGCACTGTTGTATGTGGGACCGTTTACCAGTGTAAACGTCATTGATCCAATGGTGTCAGTCCAGGTAGAGTAGCCCCCTGCTCCAGGATAACTGGCAGGATTGCCAGCGTCAAGACTCAGCACCGGAGGTGTAAGTACTGTCACTGGAGCAACTGATATGCCCCTGCCTAAGGTGATTCCGCGTCCGATTGTTATGGCCATTTTTAACTTATCTTAGTGTAACCGTAACGCACAGTGACATTACCGCCGCTGGTATTGTTGATACCAAAGTCAAATCTATTGGTAGTTGAACTGGGAGCCGTATTGCTACGAACTATGGCATTGGCAGTGCCTGTAAACTGATTGGGTATGCTGGTAAAGTCAATGGGCGTTCCGCCACCGTTGTAGACCCAGGCATACTGAGCACCCACAACAGGCACGTTGGTGTTGGTAACGGTGGCCGTGGCATTCCAAACCAAGATACCATTGGTGATATTGCAATCAACCCACATGCTATATGTGCCGCTATTCACCGTGAAATTCTGGGTGCTGTTGCCCACAGGCACGTCCCACGATCCTGTTACCTGAGTAGCAACATTAGATAAGGTATTGCCGTTGCCAAAGAAATTAGCGGCTGTGACATTGCCACTAACACTTATGACATTGCCATAGGTGATTTCTTTTGAAGTGGTGTTGTAGAACATGACTTCGGCAATATTTGAATTATCATTGCGGACTGGTGCCACAGTGAATGTGTTGGCTACTGTTTGATCTAAGTTGGCTCCAGTGGCATTTAATATGATTGAGTTGTTGCCTTGTGAAGTGCGACCAGCAAAATTACCAATTGCCAATGCGGTAGAGCCTTGTGATGTGTGTCCGGCATAATAGCCAATAGCCACTGAGTAAGCGCCTTGTGATGTTTGTCCAGCATCGCCGCCGATTGCTATTGCGATGTTGCCTTGTGAGTTTTGACCAGCATTAATACCAATTGCCAATGCGGCCGTGCCTTGTGATGTTTGTCCGGCTTGATCACCAATGGCCACTGCGACAAGACCTTGTGTGTTATAACCAGCAGTAAATCCAATGGCCACTGCGCCGCCGCCTTGTGAGGTTAGTCCGGCGGCGTTACCAAATGCCACTGCATTGTTTGCGGTGTCTCGAATCACTGCACCGTTTACAAGTGTGACAGTTCCAGTGCTAACATTATTAGCACCAGTGATGTTGCCACCGGTCAGGGTGATATCGCCTGAACCGCCAGGAGTTGTTAAATTACCGTTTGCGTCGAAGGTCCATTGATATTGTGCTCCGCTCCAATCTGTTTGGATAAACGCACTGGTGTTGCTGACACCCATGTAAGTATTGCCAGTATCACCAGCAAGTTCTATGTAACTGTTGGCGGCAGCATAAAGATCATACCCAGTAAATATTGCACCATTAGGGAATGTGGTATTACCATCTACACCAAAGTTCCATTGATATGTATTGGCATTGATTGTCACATTGCTATTGGCTACAGGAATCGAGACATTGCTGGTACCATTATAGATGATGTTGGCCGAACCACCACCACCTACATCAAATGTAATCTCACCCGACGATTGATCATAGTACAACACATTGCCTGTGCTGGCATTACGTACGGGTTTGACTGTGAATGAGTTGGCAGTTATACCGTTTATTTGGTCTCCAGAGGCATTCAATACAATGCTGTTATTGGCTTGGCCGTAATAACCTGCTTGGTAACCGATGGCCACAGAATATTCACCTTGATTGGTAAATCCAGCATCTTCACCAATGGCAATAGCGGCATTGCCTTGGCCACCTTGACCGGCATTCCAACCCATGGCCACTGCGGCTGTGCCTTGTTGTGACTGACCAGCATTCTGACCAATGGCTATTGCAACATTTCCTTGAGCACTTAATCCAGCAGTATAACCAATGGCTATGGCATTAGCACCTTGTGTATCATAACCAGCCTGCAGGCCCATGGCTATTGCGGCATTACCTTGAGTTGTATAACCCGCATCTTCGCCAACGGACACCGCGGCTGTACCTTGGTACTGATAACCAGCAGTCCAGCCCATGGCCACCGCGGAATTGCCTTGTGTCTGAAGACCGGCAAAATGTCCAATTGCTAAGGTATTTGTTCCTTGTGTGTAGCGTCCGGCCTCGGCGCCAATTGCTATAGAATTTGCACCTTGGATTTCGTGGCCAGCATCTTCTCCAATGGCCACTGCACGAGCACCTTGGGTGTTACCGCCAGTGTGATAGCCAATGGCCACAGTATTAATGCCCTGAGTCTGCGTTCCAGCAAATGCACCAATGGCCACTGCATTGGCACCTTGTGAATAGGCTCCAGCAACGTAACCAACGGCCACTGTGTTTGCACCTTGATGATTGGTACCGGCACTGCGTCCAACTGCCACCGCATTTACATCTTGATACTGGATTCCTGCATCATAGCCAATGGCGGTGGCATACTCACCTTGTCCTATATAAAATTCAAGGTAGTCCCCATCCACAAGAGGAGCACTGGGACGTTGACTTATATCTATGTTGTTGGGTCCTAGAATACTGTTTATATATGTACCCACCGGAATACTGGTTCCGAGCACTCTTGCCCCTGCCACTAGACTGCTGGTACTGGCCACACCTATGTTGCTTCCAATAAATGTTATGGCATCACCAGCAACAAGTGGTGCAGTGGGTGGCTGGCTGATCTCAATGCGGTCTTCACCAGGGTATATGTTTGTGACGTATGTGTTGGCTGGAATATTGTTGCCTGTAACATATTGATTATATGTTATAACGTTGGTGACACTATCTAGTACCAATGAAGGATTGCCAGTGCCCGAAACATAAATGTGGGCAGGGCCGCTGCCACCATAAGTTGCGCTGACTGGTGTTGACTGACTGGTTCCTTGGCCGGCTCGGTATCCAATGGCCACGCCACGACCTTGATTGTAATATCCAGCGTCGAATCCAATTGCAACAGAATCTTCACCTTGATATTGATAGCCGGCATTAAGACCAATGGCCACAGCGTGTTGATATTGACTGTTGGCGCCTGCATTCTGACCAAATGCTACCGAATCACCTGCGGTATCATTAAGTGAAGCACCATGGGGCAATGTTATTTTACCTGCGTCGTCAAAGGTCCAGGTTGAATCAAGGCCGTCACTGCCTCTTACGTTATTGATGAATACTCGAGGAGTATTTGCTGTTGCTAAATCTGCGCGAATCCAAGCATAGGCACTATTGGCCTCTGTGTTATCATCTTCGGCAAAGGCTTCCCAACTGTTGGAACTTTGGTACATTTCTGTGAAAGCATTGCCGCTAGACTGAGTTCGAATGGTCAAGTCC
>Ga0114962_10000854_pt1 | contig 26451 bp, 26 predicted proteins | sample C_130820_MF_Meta_FD_87017 | JGI IMG/M metagenome (GOLD analysis project Ga0114962, IMG submission 87017) | Freshwater microbial communities from Lake Croche, Canada to study carbon cycling - C_130820_MF_MetaG | ecosystem: Environmental > Aquatic > Freshwater > Lake | place: Lake Croche, Canada... | reverse complement strand
TGTCTGGCTATCCCAAGCATGAATGTGCCAAATATCAACGTGATTGCGGCGCAGCTTGCGAAGTGAATTCTCCAGACTGGTCAGGATGTGACCTCGGCTCGCATTGCGTGATTGCGAACCACGAATGCTCCCGGCCTTGCTAGAAATCAGAATCTCGGGGTAGTCGCGAATAAACTCGCCGATAATTTCTTCAGAGACGCCATCACTGTAACCATCAGCAGTATCTAGGACATAACCGCCGCCATCACGATAGACGTTGAATTGATCTCGCGCCTCATGAATGTCAGTATCCCGACCCCAAGTCATTGTGCCGAGTGTCACATTCGACACGCGTAATCCACTTGCCCCCAGTGTGCGTGTCTCCATGAGTTCACGCTAGCGTTTACAAGTGTCCCACCCGATGTTTTGCGGTGCGTGTCTGAGCGATTCGGAGAATTAGATGAACGAGACCATGAGTTGGTTGCAAGCTATTGTGCTAGGAATTTCGCAAGGGCTCACAGAGTTCCTGCCCATTTCTTCATCAGCACATGAAATGATCATCAACCACCTGATGGGCTGGAAGGATGGCGGTGCTGCCTTTACGGCCGTAACGCAAGTGGGAACTGAACTTGCCGTTGTTATTTATTTCCGCAAAGACATTGTTGGCATCATTTCAACTTGGATTCGGAGTTTGACGAACAAAGAATTGCGTTCAGATCCCCAGGCTCGCATGGGTTGGTATGTCATTCTGGGCTCTGTGCCGATTGTGGCAATTGGATTTGCTTTTCAGAGCGCCATTGGGACCAGTCTACGAAATCTTTGGGTAGTTTCTGCGACCCTCATAGGTCTAGGTCTGGTGCTACTGGCCGCTGAGAAGTTTGCCAAGCATGTGCACACGGAAGAAGACCTCACGGTAAAACGTGCGACAGTATTCGGGTTCGCCCAGGCACTGGCACTGATTCCAGGTGTTTCTCGTTCGGGAGCGACAATCTCAGCCGGGCTCTTTATGGGCTTTAAGCGGGATGTTGCTGCACGATACTCCTTCCTGCTAGCCATCCCAGCTGTGTTTGGTAGCGCATTGAAGGAGCTGCCGAAAATTTCTGATGCACCACTCCCGACTGAAGTTGCCACAAACTGGCCAGCAACTTTTGTGGCTACAGGTGTTGCTTTTGTTATTGGCTACATTGTGATTGCTCAACTGATGAAGTACCTAGCAACCAAGACATTTGTACCCTTTGTCATTTATCGGGTTGCGCTCGGTGTTCTACTGATTGGTCTTCTTGCAACTCATACCATTACAGCGAGCTAGAGCCAGCCAGACTTCTTGAACGCTCGCCACAGCAATCCGCATGAACCAGCCATGACGGTGAGCGCGCCGATGTAGCCATACTTCCACGAGAGTTCAGGCATGTGGTCAAAGTTCATGCCGTAGATGCCCGCCAGCATGGTGGGTACGGCCGCTATGGCAACCCAGGCTGAGATCTTTCGAGTATCTTCATTTTGTTGCAGTGCTTGACGTGACATCGAAGCCATCAGAACTGTAGAGAGCAGCTGGTCTTGGCCTTCGACTTGTTCATTAACTCGAAGAATATGCTCACCGAGGTCCTGAAAGTCTCCCTGTAGGTCTCCAGGAATTGCAGGATTAGTTTTTGCTACGAAGAATTGTGCTGACTGAGACAACGGATGTACTGCTCGACGAATCTCGAGATTCTCGCGTTTGAGTTCGTAAATCGCCTTAGCAAAATCCGGTGGATTCGGCTCAAAGATGGCCGCTTCAATGTTCTGAATGTCCTCGGCCACTGCCTCGGCCACTGCTACGTAACCATCGGTAATTTGGTTGAGGACTGCATGGACCACTGCGAGTGGTCCTAGTCGTGCCACCTCAGTGTGCGAGTTGATCATGTCGCGCACATTGGATAGCGCGCCAACACTTCCATGCCGCACTGTTACCACGTGTGAATGATCGAAGAAAATGGCTAGCTGGCCTGTGAGCACGTCACTTGTAGCTTCAACGTATTCAAGAATTTTCACGACGATGAAGCCGCTAGTCTCTCCATGCCAGTCAAAACTTGGCCGCACCTTTGGATTCACTGCGTCTTCAATAAGGTAGTCAGGAATTCCTAACGCCTCTTGAAGTTCAGTCAATTCGTCGTCGCTTGGATTAACAAAGCCAACCCAAATAAATGCAGTGTCGCTCGGTGCTGAAGCATCCTGCCAATCGCGAGAAATACGCTCTCGAATGTTTGCGGTTGTGACATCAAAGTGCTCTCGTAGGTTGCCGTTCTCATAAAGGCCGTATCCAGTCAGCATGTGGCTAGCCTTTCACGCATTAGTCTGTAGGTGTGGGAACTTTGCTATTGATTCGTCATGGACGTACGCCAGCCAATGTGGCCGGCATCCTTGCAGGTCGACTGCCAGAGGTTTTTCTTGATGAAGTTGGTGAATCAAGCGCCCACAATTTAGCTCAAAGGATTGCAACCGTTCCCGTATGCCAGGTTGTTACGAGTCCCTTAGAACGCACGGTTCAGACCTCAAAATTAGTCTTCGGCGAAAATGTTTCTGTTGCTCATGAGGAGCGCCTCATCGAGTGTGACTATGGGTTGTGGCAAGGCAAAGAGCTCGCAGAACTGGCCAAGGAAGAGCTCTGGACAATCGTTCAGACGACGCCTGACGAGATGATCTTCCCTGATGGAGAGTCCATGTGTGCGATGGCTGATCGGGCTGTCTGCGCTGTTCGCGAATGGGATGCAAAGCTTTCCGAGGAGCATGGCGACAAAGCAATTTGGGCTGCTGTTTCCCATGGCGATGTGATCAAAGCAATCTGCGCTGATGCCCTTGGAATTCCATTGCGTAATTTCCAGCGCATCGTTATAGAGCCAGCTTCAGTCTCAGTTATCCACTACAACAAAGATTCTGTGTCCTTGTCTAAACTCAATGACACGGGTGATTCTTGGATTAGCCAGTTGGTCACTCCGTTTGAAGGCGCTACCTTGGGTGGTCAAAGTGGAAAGGGCGCTAAGGAATGAGCCGCTTTGTTCATGTCTTTGATAATCCCGAGCGATTTGTCGCTGGAACTGTTGGCGTTCCTGGCGATCGAACCTTCTTCCTGCAAGCACGAGAAGGTAATCGTGTGGTCAGTGTAAGTCTTGAGAAGGAGCAAGTCGCACTGCTAGCTGACCGACTCAATGAGTTGCTGAGTCAAGTGAGTGCTGCCGAAGGAATAAGCACCGAGCACTTCGGTCCTGCTGATCTTGAACCACTTGATAATCCAATTTCTGAGGAATTCCGTGTTGGCACACTGGCGCTAGGTTGGAATAGCAACTCGCAGCGCGTAATCATTGAAGCGCATGCTGTTACAGAATCCTTTAATGATGTTCCTGACCTAGAAGAAGATTCGGACGAGGGTCCTGATGTGATTCGTGTTCGTATTTCAGGCAACTATGCACGAGGCTTTGCCGCTAGAGCGCTATCTGTTGTATCCGCAGGTCGCCCACCATGCCCACTTTGTGATCAACCACTAGATCCACGCGGTCATATTTGTCCACGAGCTAATGGGTACCGTCGACGCGGTTAAAAGACCGGCCAAGGAACAGCAGGCCATTCACCACTTGGTTCGGGGTAGGTCGGATTTGCTATCAATTCGTTGATGCGTTCGAGCAGCGCCTCAACTTCAGCAGGAGCCAACAGATGTGGCAAGTCACTCTCAGGGATAGCACTCAGTAGCAACTTGAGATCCTCAACGAGTTGGTCATCTATGGGTGAGTGCATCCAACCCCAGAGCACTGTGCGCAGTTTCGACTCTTCATGAAAGGTCACCCCATGGTCGATGCCGATTAAGCCGCCTTGAGTGGGAGTCAAAATGTGTCCAGCCTTACGATCGGCGTTATTGATAATCACATCGAACACGGCTAATTGAGCGAGCATCGGGTCAGCACTGTGTGCAAGGACAATCTCTTTACCCTCCTCATCGATGCCGCCAATGATCGAAAACCAATCTTCAGGAACTTCACTCGGTATGAAAAGGTCAACTTCTTCAATCTCGGCATCGATCCACAGTTGCAGGCTCCCACGACCTTCAGGACCCTCAACAAGCGATGTCGGAGGTACGAGGTCCCAACCCAGCAACTGACTGACTCGATATGCAGCGACCTCGCGATTAGCTAATGTGCCATCTGGGAAATCCCACAGTGGTCGCTCGCCGACTATCGGCTTGTACACATAGCGAACATCGGCAATCTCAACCAGCAGAGTGCTGTTAGAGGCATGCTCGAGGCGTCCCAACACCTTTATGCCTTCAGTATGTGTCACACAATCCCCAAGAGCGCGTCGACAAGATTACGCATATTCTTAGCAGAGCTTGCACTTGAGGCCTCACCATCGAGAGAATGCGACGCCCAGGTATCAACGACATTCAGCGCTGTGGGAGTGTCAAGGTCATTGGACAATGTCGCCACTAATTCATCGCCGACGAATGCGGCTGCTGAGTCCAGGCTAAATGCTGCGCGCCAAAGGTCCAGTCGGGTCTGTGCTGCTTCAAGGTCCTGCTCGAACCACTCCCAGTTACTTCGATAGTGATTGCTAAGGATGGTCAAGCGAATTGCCATGGGATCAACACCGCGCTGAAGCAACTTGGACACAAAGACCAAGTTGCCAAGAGACTTGCTCATCTTTATGCCATCTAAAGCAACCATGCCGGTATGCATGAAAACCCGAGCAAAAGGTTCGAGGCCTGTGGCAGTCTCTGCGTGTGCAGCGCTCATTTCATGATGCGGGAACTTCAGATCACTACCACCACCCTGTACATCGATGGTGTCACCTAAATATTCGAGAGCAATAGCAGCGCATTCAATGTGCCAGCCGGGCCGTCCGCGACCGAAGTCTGAATCCCACGCTGGATCATTAGGAGTTTCGCCGCGCCACAAAAGGGCATCGAGAGGATTGTGCTTGCCGATGCGGCTGGGGTCACCGCCACGCTCAGCGAATGTGCTCAGCATGTCAACTTGATTGAGGTGACCAACTGTGCCAAGTGTGCGGGCTCGGTTGATGTCATAGTAAAGGTCGTCGCCAAGGCTGTATGTGGCCTGAGCGTTCTCTAAATCATGAATGCGCTTGATTACTAGGGGAATGGATTCAACAACACCGATGTAGTGCTCCGGTGGCAGAACCCGAAGTGCTTCCATATCGCTTCGGAACAGCGCAGTTTGCTCTTGTGCGATTTCTTGCCAATCGCGACCCGTTGCTGCAGCACGTTCGATGAGAGGGTCGTCCACGTCCGTGACGTTCTGCGCAAAGTGCACGGTTGCTCCGCTATTTCGCCAGACACGAATCAGAGTGTCGAATGCTACATAGGTAGCCGCATGCCCCATGTGTGTTGCGTCGTACGGCGTGATGCCGCAGACATAGAGATTGACATCTCTTGCGGTATCGAGAGCCTGCAATGTCTCGGAGGCAGAATCATGGATTCTTGGAGCAGGGGACGGTGTTGTTACTTCGGGGATTACGACATCTGTCCACGCCTGCATACAGACAGTCTAGAGTCGACCAGGCAAGTTGACGATACCTAGCCTGAACTAGGCATCCTTCTTTTCGTGATGACCACCAAATTGCTTACGCATGGCTGAAAGTACCTTGTTCGCAAAGTCCGCACGGTCCCGTGATTCAAACCGTGAGAACACTGCTGCAGAGAGTACAGGTGCAGGCACGCCCTCTTCTATTGCAGCAATCGCGGTCCAACGTCCTTCACCAGAATCAGATACTCGACCAGTGAATTCCTCAAGCTCTGGTGATTCATTCAATGCGATTGCAGTGAGATCAAGTAGCCACGAAGCGACAACGCTCCCACGACGCCACAACTCTGAGATGGCACCGACATCGAACTGATACTGATAATGCTCGGGATTGGCTAGCGGCGCAGTTTCAGCATCTGCAGTGCGCGGCTTAAGGCCCTCGTCTGCAGACTTCAAGATGTTTAGACCCTCGGCGTAAGCAGCCATCAAACCGTATTCAATGCCGTTGTGCACCATCTTTACAAAGTGACCCGCACCTGATGGCCCGCAGTGCAACCATCCGCGTTCTTCGGTGCTCAATTCGCCGGCGCGACCAGGTGAACGCTCTGCTGTATCAAATCCAGGACATACTGCGTCCCAAACTGGAGTGAGTTTAGCTACAGCCTCGTCATTGCCGCCGATCATGAGACAGTAACCGCGTTCGAGACCCCATACACCGCCACTTGTACCGACGTCCAGGAAGTGAATGCCCTTTTCGGAAGCAGTCGCACTGTGTTTCAGGTCATCTCGGTAGTAAGAGTTGCCACCATCGATGATGATGTCATCTGCGCTGAGGGTGTTCATCAGTTCATCAATAACCGATTCAGTGATGTGTCCAGCAGGGACCATAACCCAGACTGCGCGGGGACCAGGTAAGAGATTGGCAAAGTCAGCGATAGACGTTGAGGCGATAAGGAACTCAGGATTCTCAGCCGCGAGGTCAGTTGCTACCTTGCCGTCAACGTCATAGACCACGACATTGATTCCAGCTCGCGAAATGCGGCGAGCAAGGTTCGCCCCCATGCGGCCGAGGCCAATCATGCCAATGTGTGTCAAGGTCTCTGGGTTGCTCATGGTTACTCCAAAAGGTTGGTGCGATACCCTTAAGCATATCGGCGAACTGGAAGGTATTTACACTCATGACCCTTGCTGGCGATTCAGTCACAAACGGCACTGCTTGGACGACCCTCGAAGCCTTATCGCAGGGCATTGGACAGACCCACATTCGTGACCTCTTTGTCGCTGATTCCAGTCGGGCTCAGAATTTGCAATTCACGGCAGCTGGAGTGCTGGCTGACTTTAGTCGCCAACGCGTTGATGCAGAGGTTCTTGAGTCGCTCATTGCATTGGCTAAAGAACGCGGTGTTGAGTCAGCGCGTTCAGCAATGTTTGACGGCGTCCACATCAACAACACCGAGGATCGCGCTGTTCTACACACCGCATTGCGTCTGCCGCGCGAAGCAGAGTTGGTCGTCGATGGCCAGGATATTGTGACTGATGTACATGCGGTACTCGATCGCATGGCAGTTCTCGCTAACGACGTACGTAATGGCAAGTGGCTTGGTTTCACTGGCAAGCGCATTAAGCATGTGGTCAACATTGGTATCGGTGGCTCTGATCTCGGTCCAGTGATGGCGTACGAAGCACTTCGCCATTACAGCGCTCGCGATTTGGAATTCCATTTCGTCAGCAACGTGGATGGCACTGATGTTGCCGAGGTTCTGCAGAAGATTGATCCACTCGAGACTCTGTTTATTGTGGCTAGCAAGACCTTTAGCACTATCGAGACAATGATGAATGCGGATACTGCACGTCAGGCGCTTTTGGCTGCGGTGCCAGGTGGAGACGTTGACGCAGTTGCTCGTCACTTCGTCGCATTATCAACGAGCGCATCTCGAGTGGCTGATTTCGGCATTGACCTTGAAAACATGTTCGGCTTCTGGGATTGGGTCGGCGGTCGCTACTCAATGGATTCAGCAATTGGTCTTTCTACGATGATTGCGCTTGGTCCTGATAATTTCCGCCAGCTTCTTGATGGATTCCATGCCATGGATGAGCACTTCCGCACTGAGCCACTTGAGAGTAATGTGCCTGCGCTTATGGGTCTCATTGGACTGTGGAATCGATCACTTCTGGATATCCCAACGGTTGCAGTGTTGCCATACGACCAGTACCTGAAGCGTTTCCCTGCGTACCTGCAGCAGATGATCATGGAAAGTAATGGCAAGTCAGTCACGCGTGATGGCAAGCCGGTTGGTACAGATACTGGGGCAATTTACTGGGGTGAGCCAGGCACAAATGGCCAGCATTCGTTCTATCAACTACTCCATCAAGGTACTTCGTTCATCGCGTGTGATGTGCTCGTGGCAGGCAAGTCACTGAATCCAATTGGCGAGCATCACGATGTTTTGGTTTCGAATGCGCTTGCCCAAGCTACTGTTCTAGCCTTTGGTCGTTCCGTAGATCAATTGCAGGCAGCCGGCGTGCCAGAGCATCTAGTCGCTCATAAGGAAATGCCGGGTAACCGTCCGACGACTGTGCTGTTCGTAAACGAGGTTGATCCATTCACTCTTGGCGCACTCGTTGCTATGTATGAGCACATGACATTCGTGCAAGGCATTGTGTGGGGAATTAACTCATTCGATCAATGGGGTGTCGAACTCGGTAAGGAGATGGCTGTGAACATCACGCCATACCTCACTAATGCAGATGACACCTCGGCTTTCGACGCAGCAACTACTCAAGCAATTGATTGGTATCGCGCCAACAAGGCTTAATTTCGACCGAAACAAATACTCAGAGTAATCACAAAGAATGGTCTAGGTTCCATGAACCTAGACCATTCTTCATTGTGTATCGACTTAGGCAGCTGGACCGAATCGGTTCTGCTGTGCATCACTGTCTTTGCATAGTGCAATCAAGACCAGGATGGCACCCACGATTGGAATCAGTGCCATGAAGTAGTAGCCACCAGACTTGTTCACATCGTGAAATCTACGCCACAGGACAGCCAATGAAGGCACCAAGTTAGCTAGGAACCAAAGGCTCATGATTCCCAACCACAGCATGTTGGGAATGGGCAGACCTGTGTCTGGATCTATTGATGGGAAGGCCAGGCGGTAGAGGGGAAGTCCAACCAAAGACGAGTAGAGCCAAGCAAACCAGTATTCCGAGCGACTGGCTCGGCCACTAAAGTTGGCGTAGTTCCCGTAAAAGCGGGAAATGGCTTGACCGAACGAAACCTTTCGTGGAGCCAGCGGTGAACCGGTTGGTGCTTGGTCTGTCACTGGGGGTGGCATGAAGGTCATAGTAACTCCATTCAAATTACACTGAAGGCCGTTTCCTGCAGATACTGGAAGTGTAGTGAATCAGCAGTCGCGTATTGGTTCAATGCGGTCTGGATGCAAGAAAATTGTGTAACTCTATTTTTCCCGGCGACGAAGGTAGCGCTCGAATTCGCGAGCGATTGCTTCGCCAGATGCTTCTGGAAGTTCGGCAGTGTCATGTTGTTCTTCAAGGCTTCGAACGTACTCGGCGACATCTTCATCGTCGATCATGAGTTCAGCAACTCCAGCTTCCCAAGCCCGTGAGTCTTCCATGAGTTGGTTCACTGGAATCGAGATATCCAATATGTCCTCAAGTCCGCGGATGAGCGCCAAAACGCCCTTTGGGCATGGGGGAGCAGCAACGTAATGCGGAACTGCTGCCCATAAGGAAATACCTGAGATGCCCCGAGTATCAAACTCAGCTTGCATCACGCCAAGAATGCCAGTCGGCCCCTCATATTTGGATGAATCAAATCCAGTGAATTCTTGCAAAGTTGGATCAGAGGTCGTTCCATTCATCGGAATGGGACGAGAGTGTGGCACATCAGCCATCATCGCACCGAGGCCGATGAGAACCGCATGTTCCTTCTGCGGAATGTTGCCATGAATTTCATTGATGAACTGGCGCCACCGAAGGCTTGGCTCCACACCATGAACCAAGTAAACATCCGTGTTAGGCAGTGCATCACATTTAGCTTGATAGATCGTTGTGGTCGGCCAAATGATTTCACGTTCGCCAGCGCCCCCAAGAACAGCCTCGGGGCGGTTGTCTTGGAAGTTGTAGTACTCGTCCGATTGAATTTCGGCAATCTCTTCGCAGTCCCACACCTCAAGTAGATGTTCCACTGCATCGGTTGCCGTCTGAGCAGCATCACTCCAGCCTCCAAAGGCTGCCACCACAATTGTGTGATGGTGCGGGAACTGTGCGGGTGTAGTCACTTAGGACTCCTAAATATACGGCTGAGTCGAGTTTATCCCTCTGTGGTGAAGTGAAACGGACTTTACCTGACAGAATTGGACGATACTTCGTGGCTTAGTCGCGAATGTGAGACCTAGGGAGATGTATGTCCACCGCATCTAGATCAGCCAATTTCGCCGTTGGTGATCGTGTTCAGTTAACAGATGTGAAGGGTCGTCATCACACAATTGTTTTGGAAGCAGGGCGCGAATTTCATACCAATCACGGTGCTATTGCGCATGACGACCTGATTGGTCAGCCTGAAGGTTCGACTGTTACGTCTACTGTGCGCATGGTGTATCTCGCCTTGCGTCCGCTTCTCATGGATTTTGTCTTGTCCATGCCTCGCGGTGCCGCTGTCGTCTATCCCAAAGACGCCGCGGCTATTGTTGGTTTGGCTGATGTGTATCCAGGCGCAGTCGTCGTCGAAGCTGGCGTCGGTTCTGGTGCTCTCTCGTGCTCCTTGTTGCGCGCAATTGGTACAACTGGCCACCTGTACAGCTACGAGCGCCGAGAAGATTTCGCAAAGATTGCCCAAAAGAATGCCAAGAATTTCTTTGGTGGACTTCCAGAGAACTGGACTGTCACGTTAGGTGACCTCCAAGAAGAGGTGCTTCACCTTCCGGAAGCCTCGGTGGATCGCGTTGTCTTAGACATGCTCGCTCCATGGGAATGTGTCTCAGCTATTGCTCATGTACTTAAGCCAGGTGGGGTGGCTATCTTTTACGTTGCCACGACGACACAGATGTCTCGCATTGTTGAGGACCTGCGCAAGGACATGCGATGGACCGATCCGCAAGCGCAGGAGCTCATTCAGCGCCCGTGGCATGTGGAAGGTCTGGCAGTACGACCAAACCATCGCATGCAAGGGCACACTGGTTTCTTGGTGACAGCTCGTCGTTTGGCACCCGGTGTGGTTCTGCCACCGCGTCGTATTCGTCCAGCAAAAGGTGCGATAGAAGGTATCGAGGAAATAGGCTCAAAAGTAGAAACGGAGTTCTAATGTCCACACCTGCATCTGAACACGATCAAGTGCGTCAATTGCATGTTCGGATTGATGACTTGGCTGCTTCCAATCAGCAGCTAGTCAAGACTCTTGGCGAAGCGCGGGAGCAACTTGTTGCGCTGCATGAAGAAGTTGAGCGACTCAGCACGCCACCGAATAATTACGGCGTTTTTATTTCTCATGCGGATGATGGCCTAATTCTGGTCTCGGTTAACGGTCGCAAAATGCGCGTAGCCCTAAGTCCTGAAGTCAGTGCTGTGGAACTTCATCCAGGTGTTGAAGTTGTTCTCAATGATTCTATGAATGTCATTTCAGTCGGTCGGTTCTCAGACCATGGCGAGTTAGTGACTTTCAAGGAATTACTGAGTGATGGAACTCGAGCTCTTGTTAAGGGTCGAAGTGATGAAGACCGGGTCGTACATTTAGCCGAACCACTACTTGGTGTTGCTTTGCGAGCCGGTGAGAGCCTGCTCTGTGACTCAAAATCTGATTATGTTGTCGAACGCATTGCAAAGTCCGATGTTGAGACGTTGGTTCTTGAGGAAGTGCCCGACATTGAGTACGAAGACATCGGTGGACTCGGTGATCAGATTGAATTGATTCGTGATGCAGTCGAACTCCCGTTCCTGCATCCTGAACTTTATGCGCAGTATCACCTCAAACCACCAAAGGGAATCCTCCTCTATGGACCGCCAGGATGTGGCAAGACGCTGATTGCGAAGGCAGTCGCGAACTCGCTAGCCAAGAAGGTTAACGCTGGACAAGGAGATCATCGGAGTTACTTCCTCAACATTAAGGGCCCAGAGTTACTGAATAAGTACGTCGGAGAAAGCGAACGCCAAATCCGCATGATTTTCCAACAGGCCCGCGAGAAGGCGAGCAGTGGTTCACCAGTCATTGTATTCTTCGATGAAATGGATTCACTTTTCCGCACTCGTGGAACCGGCGTTTCAAGTGACGTCGAGACGACCATTGTGCCTCAACTCCTGAGCGAAATTGATGGTGTTGAACGGCTGGACAATGTCATTGTCATCGGTGCGTCCAATCGTGAGGACATGATTGATCCGGCCATCCTTCGTCCAGGCCGTCTTGATGTAAAGATCAAAGTTGAGCGTCCTGACGCTCAGAGTGCTGCTGACATCTTTGCCAAGTACCTCACAGAAGACGTGCCGATTCATGCCGATGATTTGGCTACCAATGGTTCTGATGTCAAAACGACAATTGAGGCCATGATTCGCGCCGTTGTTGACGTTATGTATGCCACAACTGCTGACAACGAATTTCTTGAAGTCACTTACATCAATGGCGACAAAGAAGTTCTGTACTTCAAAGACTTTAGTTCCGGAGCCATGATCGAAAACATCGTGTCGCGTGCGAAGAAGTTTGCGATTAAATCGGCACTTGCAACAGGCGAACATGGTGTTCGCGTGGAGCATCTAATTGCTTCCTGTTTCGATGAGTTCCATGAAAATGAGGACCTGCCCAACACAACAAATCCAGATGACTGGGCACGCATATCAGGCAAGAAAGGTGAGCGCATCGTCTTTATGCGGACGCTCATGCAAAGTAAGCATGGTGCGCACTCTGGTCGCACCATAGATACTTCCCTGAACAGTCCGTATCTCTAAGCGTTATCTATGTCTGTTCACCGCATCATGGGCATCGAGTCAGAATTCGGAATTCTGGCTCCGCAAAATCCGTCGGCTAATCCTGTTGTGCTTTCGAGTCGAGCAGTACTTGGTTACGGTCAAGAAATCCTGCCCTTGCGTCGGCAGCGCATGCGGTGGGATTACGACGTAGAAACCCCAATGCGTGATGCGCGAGGGTTTGACATGAGTCGTGCTGATGCTGATCCATCGCAGTTCACAGATGAGGACTACGGAGTCGCAAACCTGATTCTTCCAAACGGAGCGCGCTTCTATGTTGACCATGCACATCCGGAATACTCGTCACCTGAGGTTACTAATCCGCGTGATGTAGCGCTGTGGGATGCCGCTGGTGACCGAATCATGGCTGATGCTTTGCGTGTAGCTAGCGTTCTATCCGGTGAGGAACTAACGGGTTACAAGAACAATTCAGATGGCAAAGGTGCCAGTTATGGCACCCATGAGAACTATCAAGTCAAGCGGTCAACTGACTTTGCCTCGCTTGTTCGTCATCTGACTCCGTTCTTTGTGACCCGGTGCATCTATACAGGTGCTGGCCGTGTCGGTCTAGGTCAGGAAGGAACTACTCCTGGTTTTCAAATTTCTTCCCGTGCTGATTTTTTTGAAGCTGAAGTAGGTCTTGAAACTACCTTGCGCCGACCCATCATCAATACTCGCGATGAACCCCATGCCGACCCAGATCAATTTCGCCGGTTGCACGTAATTGTTGGTGACGCCAACATGTCGCAGAAGATGGTCTTTCTCAAGATGGGCGCGACTGCACTCATGCTGAGCATGATTGAAGATGGGTTCCCGCTTCCAGCGTTTGAGATCTTGGACCCAGTTGCTTCAATGCATCAGGTCAGTCACGACATTGACCTCCAGCAACCGCTCACTTTGAAAGATGGGCGCAAGGTGTTTGCAGTCGACATACAGGGTGCGTACCTCGAGAGTGCAAGTGCCTATGTTGCTGAACGTGGTGGTGTTGATGTACAGACTGCAGAGGTGCTTGAGTTATGGGCTTATGTTCTCGAGGGACTAACCACTGATCCCTCGAAGCTCAAGACGACGGTTGACTGGATTGCTAAGCGCAATCTCCTTGATGCGTATCGAGAGCGTGATGGTCTTCATTGGAGTCACCCTCGGCTGTCTGCAATCGATTTGCAGTATGCAGACCTACGCACGGATAAGGGACTGGCCTATATATTGCAAGCCTCAGGCGGCCTTGACACCATGTTTACGGCTACGCAAATTCACGACGCTGTGAGCAACCCGCCGAGTGATACACGGGCATTCTTCAGAGGCAAATGTGTCTCGGCTTTTGGCGAAGCGGTAGTTGCGGCATCATGGGATTCAGTCATCTTTGACGTCGGTAGTGATCAGGACCTTGTGAGAATCACAACGCCTGATGCACGCAAAGCAACGCGTGAAATGGCTGCCCATCTGTTCGACAGCAAACCAATCTTGCAATTTCTTGAGGAACTAGAGTCAGAGTCTCAAAGTGCAATAAAGTAAAACTGAAACTGCTAGTTGGAGGACTCATGTCTGAACAAGAATTTTTAAGTAAGTCAACCACTCGTGGTGATGTTGAAGAACAAGAAGCGCTGAATGCAGCAAAGCCTATTGACATTTCAGACCTGTTAGATCAGATCGACGGGGTTCTCGAGAAAAATGCTCAAGAATTTGTGGACAACTTTGTCCAAAAAGGCGGTCAATGATGTCATTGCCCCTTGGTCAAGGCGCAGAACAATATTTTGCACTTGGTCAAGGATCGTTTTATGAATTCCTCAAGTCTCAAGGTCGCTCTACGGTATTTGCGTCGTCATCAGCTGGGATTGAATCGGTTCACGGAACGACGATTGTGGCAGCAACTTGTGCAGATGGAGTAGTGATGGCAGGCGATCGACGCGCCACCATGGGTAATTTGATTGCTTCTCGTGAAATCGAAAAGGTTTTTCCTGCCGATGCGTACTCATGCGTCGGTGTTGCAGGAACTGCGGGCTTAGCAGTGGAACTTGTTCGACTCTTTCAGGTCGAGCTTGAGCATTATGAAAAAATTGAAGGTACTGCATTGTCAATCGATGGTAAAGCCAATCGACTAGCAGCTTTTTTGCGTGACAACCTTGAGCTTTCTATGGCTGGTCTTCCAGTAATTCCGCTCTTTGCCGGAATTGATCAGGCGACGGGTCTCGGCCGAATCTTCTCCTACGATGCCACCGGGGGAAAGTATGAAGAATTCGACTTCCATGCAATTGGTAGTGGCTACATGTTTGCCAAAGGCTCGTTGAAGAAGTTGTACGCGCGCGATTTGAATTCCATGCAGGTGGCACGCGTTGTCATTGAGGCTCTTTTCGACGCTGCCGACGATGATTCGGCTACCGCTGGACCAGATCTAGCCAGGGGCATTTTTCCAGTTGTCTCAGTCGTGGACTCTCAGGGATATCGTCGCCTCACGGATGAGCAACTGCGCCCAATTGTGGAAAGTGTTATGGCTGCTCGACAGGTAAGCCCTAACGGCCCACACGTGGATACGGCTGGTGACGCGTCATGAGTATGCCGTTCTATGTTTCGCCAGAACAGATAATGAAAGATCGAGCTGACTATGCGCGAAAGGGTATTGCTCGAGGTCGAAGTGTCGTCACACTTCAGTACATCGACGGCATTGTCTTTGTGGCTGAAAATCCATCTCGCACTCTGCACAAGATTTCTGAAATCTATGACCGGATTGGGTTTGCGGCCGTTGGGAAATACAACGAGTTTGAAAGCCTCAGGGTCGCTGGAGTGCGTCACGCAGATTTGCGTGGTTACTCCTACCATCGCGGTGATGTAACAGGTCGAGCCCTCGCCAATCTCTATGCCCAGACACTTGGCACTATTTTCACAACTATGGATAAGCCGTATGAGGTTGAGATGGTTGTCGCGGAAGTGGGCGAGACTTCGTCTGACGATCAGATTTACCGACTCACTTTTGATGGCTCAGTCGCTGATGAGTACGGATACGTCGCTATGGGTGGATCTGCCGAAACTGTCGGTCATGCGCTTGGCCAGAGCTGGCATGCCGATCTTGGTTTAGCAGAGGCCCTGAAGGTAGCAGTTGCTGCGCTCAGTGCCGACAATGGCCAATCTGGCACGTACTCGAGTGACATGCTTGAGGTGGGTATCCTTGACCGTAATCGACAGGTGCGGAAGTTCAGGCGCCTTCAGGCGAGCGAGGTCGCAGAATTGTTGGCACAGAAGTAAATGGCGCGAGATGGACTTCACAGGATTTACGGTCTTGAAACTGAATACGGACTGACAAGTCTCGCAAGAGCTCAGCGACAATTGAACCCTGACGAAGTAGCGCGCTATTTGTTCAAACCAGTGGTGGAATGGGGCCGAAGTAACAACGTCTTTCTTCCTAACGGCTCTCGGCTGTACCTAGATGTAGGCAGTCATCCTGAGTATGCAACTGCTGAATGTGATCAGTTTATGGATGTGCTCAATCAAGATCGCGCAGGTGAAATTATTCTCAACCAGATGGCGGCTGAAGGAAATCGCCACATGCGAGAAGAAGGTCTTGAGGGCGAAATCTATCTCTTCAAGAACAACACGGACACGTCAGGTAACTCGTATGGCTGTCACGAAAATTACCTTATCCGCAGGCGTTCAGACTACGTCGAACATGTCGAGTCAGTCCTGCCGTTTCTCATTACCCGGCAGATATTGGTGGGCGCTGGAAAAGTACTGAAGACCTCACGAGGAACGCTTTATGCGTTCTCGCAGCGAGCAGACCATATGTGGGATGGTGTTTCGAGTTCCACAACGAGGTCACGGCCAATCATCAACACTCGAGATGAGCCACATGCTGATGCTGAGCTTTATCGTCGATTGCATGTCATTGTTGGCGATTCCAACATGTCTGAGAGCACCACCTTGCTCAAAGTTGCTAGTATGGATTTGATCCTCGGACTCCTCGAGACAGGAAAACCGCGACGGGACCTAACTTTGGAGAATGCCATCAAGTCGATCCGTGAGGTCTCTCATGACGCGACCGGTCGAACTCCAGTTGCTCTGAGTTCAGGTCAGACAATGAATGCTCTTGCTCTGCAGACAGAGTATTGGCACGCTGCCCAAGGGCTTGTGCAAGCTGGAGACATCGCAGTAACCGAGCAACACCTCTATGCCTTGGAATTGTGGAAACGGACTTTGGAAGCAGTCGAATCGCAAGATGTTTCGGCAATCAATCGTGAGATCGATTGGGCCATCAAGAAGCAGTTGATTGAGCAATACTGTCAGCGTCACAAAGTCGAACTTGACTCACCTGAAATTGCTCAATTGGATCTTCGGTACCACGATATTGACCCATCAAGGGGACTTTTCAGGATTTTAGAAACAGGAGGCCATGCTGTCCGTTTAACTAGCGCCGCACAGGTCCGCATCGCCCAGGATGTCCCTCCACAAACAACTCGCGCCAAACTGCGCGGTGATTTCATCACTGCGGCAAGGGCTGCGGGACGGGATGTGTCGGTCGATTGGATTCATCTCAAGGTCAATGATCAAGTGCCAAGAACGCTGCTTCTCAAGGATCCGTTTGCCAGTACTGATGAGCGGGTAGACGCAATGATTGCCAGTCTCTAGAAATTCACCAAGTCGTTTGGCGAGCCTAAGAGGCTCGCTGAGTTCCGACTTATTAGGCTGTGAGCATGTCTTCACGCAAAGCCTTGTGCGCCCTAGTTGTCGTACTTACATTGACCTCATGTTCCTTCTCCAAGCGCGACACTGGCGCGAGTCCGACGCCAACGGAGAGTCAAACCGAGATGATGCCAACCGAGTCTCCAGACATGGGTGTTACGGACGGCGGTATCACAGTTGGTCCTGCAACAGTCAGCGGGTCGCTCGGCTCAGAACCTGTAGTGAAAATTGACTCAACGGTAGCCACGAGTGAAACACTTCAACAAAAAGATGTTGTTGTCGGAGACGGAACAGAAGTTGTTGCCTCGTCAACTGTGGATGCGCACTACGTTGGCTATGGTGCGACGAGCGGAAAGCTCTTTGACTCGTCGTGGAAGAACGGCTCACCCGTTGAATTTCCTTTGTCTGGCGTCATCACCGGTTGGCAAGAAGGGCTTCTTGGTATGAAGGTTGGCGGCCGTCGAATTCTTGTTATTCCCGGTGCGATGGGATACGGAGACGCTCCACCGCAGGGTAGCGGTATTTTGCCTAACGAGTCTCTTGTGTTCGTGGTCGATCTGACCGGCGTTAAATAATTCATCCCAATATCTGAAATACAGAAAGCGAAATCATGGAAAAGCCAGAAATTGAGTTCCCCGAAGGTCCGGCACCAACCGAGTTGGTCATCGAAGATATCGTTGTAGGTGAAGGTGCTGAGGCCATAGCCGGAGCAAAAGTCACGGTTCACTACTTGGGCGTCGAGTATGACACTGGTGAGCAGTTTGACGCTTCTTGGGATCGTGGCGAATCAATCGAATTCCCGCTCCGTGGACTGATTGCTGGTTGGCAAGAAGGAATTCCGGGCATGCGAGTTGGCGGTCGCCGCAAGCTGACCATTCCACCGGCCTTAGCGTATGGACCGGCTGGCGGCGGACATCGTCTATCCGGACAGACCCTGATCTTCGTTATTGATTTGCTTGGTGTCGCTTAAGTCATGAGCGCGGATGAGCGTCATCTGAATCTTGTTTTCGTCCTAGTGAATACCAAGAGACCCTTGTTGCGTGAAGAATTGCGCAACAAGGTGGGTGGTTATTATCCGAATTCATCAGACAAGGCTTTCGAACGAATGTTTGAGCGTGACAAGGAAGTTCTACGAAAAAGTGGCATACTCCTTGAGACGCGACCAGTTGATCCTGGCTTCAACGATGCGCTCGGCTATGTGATTGATCCAGATAAGTTCTTTCTGACTGACGTTAATTTGGATGCACAAGACCGAGTCATTCTGGCTGAAGCGTCCAAGGTGTGGAAAGATTCACAACTGGCAAAATTGGCCGAAGATGCAGCAGGCAAAATCGTCGATAGTGATGAAGATCAAAATGGGGACCAGAGTGATGATGACGAAAATGAGGAAGAACAGAGCGAAGTATTGCGCCTGACCCTAGGTACGTCGCTTAACGAACAGAATGCCATCACGGTATTTGAAGCTATTAATGATGGCAAAATCGTAACGTTTGATTATTTGACTAAGGGTGACCTGCATCCCAAAACTAGGACCGTTGAACCGTGGCAAATCTTATTGAGCGGAGGGCATTGGTATCTGGTCGGTTTCGACCATGCCCGCCAAGAGCAACGCACATTTAAACTTGCTCGGATGAAGAGTGAATTCACCGTCACCGAGAAGCCCATCACACACTTCAAGCCTCTAGATTTCGACATTCTGAACGTGGTGTCCTACTGGCGCCAGACTCAGGATGGAAGTGGAATGGCGAAGGTGCAGGTAGCGCGTGGTCTGGCTGGAACGTTGCGCCTACAGGCCGACACGATTGAATCCGCTGACAAATATGATGTGCTCACTATTCGCTATGCCAATGAGGAAATCTTGGCTCGAGACATCGCGGCAGTCATCGATCAGGTGTTATCAGTTGAACCCCTGTCACTGCGACAGGCAGTCACGCGCATCATTCGTGAAACTAAGAATGGGCACGACTCGTGAGCGACAGATTATCCACCTTCATCAGGATGCTTCCGTGGCTAGTGGCTCGTCCAGATGTGCCTATCGAAGACTTCATGGCAGAGTTTGCCCTGACGAAAAAGCAGGCCGAAAAATTTTTGCGTACGCTGACGTTTGTCGGTCCCGATCAGGGTGGTGGAGGTCTAGTAGACATTGATTTTGAAGACGGCTTCATCTACGTCCGCAATGCCCAGAATTTTGATCGCCCAGTACGACTCAATCGTCTTGAGGCAGCGTCCCTGCTTGGAGGTTTGACCTATCTTCGGGCAATTGCATTGACCGAGAACATAGCTCGAATTGATGCTCTCATCTCCACTATTTCTCGAGCTGCAGATGGTTCGGGCGCGCCTATTGGGATTGTTGGGCATCAGGTTAATTCGGCCTTTGTCACCTCGCTGAAGAACGCAATCGACCACAAACTTCGGTTGAATATGGAATATTCAGCGGGAGATGGTCAGGTGAGTACGCGAGTCATCGAACCACATTCCATCGAAGCCCTAAATGATGTCTTGTACGTTGCTGCTTGGTGTCAGCTCAAGAATGACGCCCGCACGTTCCGCATTGATCGCATAATGAGCCTGTCTGAGTCTGACGAGCCTTCAACAAACCACGATGGCGTCATCGCTGAAGTAGAGGTTGCGGGATCCGTGCAAGCAACAGTCCTCACAACAATTGAGGCACTTGAAGACTTTGCCTCCGCGCACATTCTGGCTCAAACTCAGCAGGCCGATGGCCGTTGGTTAGTTGAACTCAGGGTCGGCTCTCTTAACTGGCTCGCTGGAGTAGTTCTGGCCAATGGTGGCGAGATGGAGGCTCTTGAGCCAGAGGAATTGCGCCAGGAAGTGCTTGTGCGAGCCAACAAATGGCTCGAATCCAATGACACTGACTAGTGAGGTAACCTTAAGGGGAACCTAGGGAGAAAAATATGGGAAAGTTACTCGATTCACCTGCCGGCTTGATTCTTTTACTCATAGTCATTGTCTTGTTCGGTGCCAAGCGCTTGCCGGATGCAGCACGCAGCCTAGGTCGTTCCATCCGCATCTTTAAGTCGGAGATGGACAGCACGGCGACAAAGTCCGCTGATTCTGTGAGCAGCAATGACAGCGGCAGCGATAGCGACATCAAGAACTAACATTTATGTCCAGAGTCACCGATAGTGATGTCGCGCAAGGTCTCACACTTGGTGAACATCTGCGCGAATTGCGCTCACGCCTAGTTAGAGCGTCGCTGGGTGTTCTATTAGCAACCGGTGCCGTATGGAATTTCTACCCATCGATTTTTGCGGTAATTCGGCGTCCTTTCGAAGACATTCACGCATCACATCCAACTGCTGTTCTGGCTCTGACTGGAATCACAAGTGGTTTTTCACTGCAGTTGCGTGTGAGTCTGGCTGCGGGCTTTGCGCTCTCGAGTCCAATTTGGCTGTTTCAACTATGGCGCTTCATTGCTCCAGGCCTACATAAGCATGAACGTAAATGGGCCTACCTTTACAGTGCGATAGCAGCGCCGCTGTTTCTTGGTGGTATCGCCCTGGCTTACTACGTCATGCCACAGATGCTGAACGTGTTGTACGCGTTCACGCCCAATGATGTTTCGAATGTAACGAGTGTCGATAGTTACCTGACGTTCTTCTTGCAGTTGACCCTATTCTTCGGTCTTGGATTCCTTCTGCCTATCGTCTTTGTCATGCTTAACGCGGTTGGCATCCTGTCGGGTAAACGTCTTGTCGACTCTTGGCGATGGATTATTCTCGGGGCATTCGTCTTCGGTGCTGTTGCAACTCCGAGTGGTGATCCCTTGGGTATGACAGTGATTGCCATACCCATGATTCTGCTCATGATGGTGGCTGTGGCAGTTGCGCTGCTCAATGACAAACGTCGAGCTCGAAAATCTGCTCGCACTGGAACTGACCAGTGGGCGGATGACGAAGTTTCACCGCTCGATTAGTCCCTGCCTAGCTTGTGACTGCTACGCCATCTAGGCGCTGGAGCCATCAATTCGTTACTTAGGCAAGCCAAGGACGTACGCTTAAGTTATGACAATGACGCCTGCTGAGAGATATGCGGCGGCGAAGGCTCGAAAAGCAGAAAGTCAGAGCTTTTTAGGTAGTTTTCGAGAGTCACTCCCATTTGAAATGGACCCATTCCAACTTGAAGGTTGTCGCGCAATCCAAGAAGGAAAGGGTGTTCTGGTCGCTGCTCCTACTAGCGCAGGGAAGACAGTTGTAGGTCAGTTCGCTGTTTACACCGCGTTGTCACAACAAACTCGATGCTTCTACACCACGCCCATTAAGGCACTTTCCAACCAGAAGTTCTCTGAGTTTGCGCAACTGTACGGTTCAGAGAATGTCGGACTTTTGACTGGCGACAACAGCATCAATGGTGATGCGCCAATTGTGGTCATGACTACTGAAGTTTTGCGAAACATGCTCTATGAACAATCCCATTCGGTTGGCGCCCTGTCACATGTCGTCATGGATGAGGTGCACTATTTGGCTGATCGCACCCGTGGCGCTGTCTGGGAAGAGGTAATTATTCATCTGCCTCAGGCTGTCTCGATTGTGGCGCTTTCGGCAACGGTCAGCAATGCAGAGGAGTTCGGAGATTGGCTGCGGACAGTCCGCGGTGACATGCATGTAGTCGTAGAAGAACACCGACCAACACCATTGTTGCAACATGTGATGGTTGGGCACGAGTTACTGGATCTCTTTGTCGATCCCGATTCCCCAAAAGTTAATCCAGAACTGTTGCAGTATGCCCGCAATGAACGACACCAGCAGCGATACGCGGGTAACCGTCGAGGTCGCTTTCAGAGCCGGTACACCCCTTCGCGCACAACGGTCATTGCTGAACTTGAAGAAGCCGATCTGCTGCCTGGTATTACTTTCATCTTCTCGAGAGCTGCCTGTGACGCTGCGGTGCAACAATGCCTTTCATCTAGCCTGACTCTCACCTCTCGAGAGGATCAACTGGAGATTCGTGGCATCGTAGATCAGCAGTTCCCGGATGCAACGGCTGAAGAACTTCAGGTACTCGGCTTCAGTCAGTGGCGTGACGCACTGGAACGGGGGATTGCATCTCACCACGCTGGCATGCTTCCTGCGTTCAAACAGGTAGTCGAACGACTCTTTCAGCAAGGTCTGATCAAGATGGTGTTCGCCACCGAAACCCTGGCACTGGGTATCAACATGCCCGCGCGAAGTGTGGTCATGGAAAAACTGACCAAATGGAATGGATCCGTGCATGCGCCAGTTACTCCGGGCGAGTACACCCAACTCACGGGTAGAGCAGGTCGTCGTGGAATCGACCCACAAGGGCATGCGGTCGTGGTTTGGCATGCCGATCTCGACCCTCAGGCTCTGGCAGGTCTGGCTAGTGCTCGCACTTATCCGCTGAAATCTAGCTTCAAGCCTTCCTACAACATGGCTATTAATCTCATCGGCACATTTGGAACTGCTCGGGCACGTGAGCTTCTGGAATCTTCCTTTGCGCAGTTCCAAGCAGATAAGGGAATTGTTGGGTTAGCTACAGAACTTCGTCGAACCGAGAGTGCTCTCACGGGTTACCAAGATGCCATGGAGTGTCACCTCGGCGATTTTGCGGAATACATGAACTTACGCAGGCAGCTGTCAGTGTTAGAGAAGGACACTGCTCGCGATAGCGTGCGCGAACGCCGTAGTCTCGCGAGCACATTCTTGAACGAACTCACAAGAGGCGATGTCTTTGTTATGGGCACCGGTCGCCGCTCTCAGGTACCGTACGTTGTTCTTGATGAGGCGAGAGATCGTGACGATCCTCGGCCTCGAGTCATGTCCACGAGTCGCCAAGTTAAACGAATTGGCCAAGTGGATGTCGAAGGGGAAGGTCGCATTGTGGGTCGTTTGAATCTGCCACCCACTTTTGATTCACGTTCAGCAAAGACGCGACAGTGGTTATCTGACCAGCTCGATCACATTGCTGATAGCGCCCCTCGCATCACGGATAAGAAGGGGATGGATTCGCGCACAGAAATTGAGATTGCGCGGTTACGCAAGGCACTGCGTGCTCACCCTTGTCACGGTTGTAACGATCGTGAAGAGCATGTGCGCTGGCATGAACGTGCTTCGTCAACGCGTCGAGACATTGCCAAGCTAGAAACAAAGGTTGACCAACGCAAGAGTTCGATTGCCCGAGACTTTGATCGAATCTGTGCTGTTCTCACCAGTTTGGGTTATCTCGTCGAAGAAGATGGGGGACATCAAGTCACTCCTGCAGGAACAGTGCTGGGTCGCATCTATTGTGAACTTGATCTACTCGTCGCCGAATGTCTGAGTCATGGACTCTGGACTGGCCTCACACCGGATCAGCTGGCTGCAGCGCTTAGCACTTTGGTCTTCGAATCCCGTCGAGATGATGATGGCCAGAATCAGCAAGTACCAGATGGTCCACTTGGCGATGCGCTGATGCAGATGGTGCGCACATGGGGTGAACTCAAAGATGTCGAAAGCCAGAATCGGGTAGATCACCTCCGCGAGATGGATCCAGGATTTATATGGCCAACCTCTCGGTGGGCACGCGGTCAGTCAATTGCCCGAGTACTCAAGAACAGTGACCTCCAGCCCGGTGACTTCGTGCGCTGGACTAAACAAATACTTGACCTGCTAGGCCAAGTATCCCTTGCGACTAATGATGAAGAGATTGCTAAGACTGCTCGTGCTGCACTGGAGTCGATTGATAGGGGAATTGTGTCGTGGTGATGCGCGGTCTCTACTTTGATACAGCAACTTTGTATTATCGAGCATTCTTTGCAGTACCTGAATCAATCGTCGCTCCCGATGGATCACCATCCGGTGCTGTTCGCAGCTTTCTGGATATGGTAAGCACACTTCATCAGCAGTTTCCTGCTGAGGTCGTGGTGTTCGCCTGGGATGATGACTGGCGACCTCAGTGGCGCGTAGACCTCATCCCTTCATACAAGACTCATCGGCTTGTGGAAGTTGATGAGCAAGGTATTTCAGTGGAAGAAGTACCCGATGCACTTTCACCACAGGTCGAGGCAATCGCCCGAATTCTTGATGCCATTGGTTTGCCACGCCTAGGCGAAATGGGATTTGAAGCAGACGATATTTTAGGCTCACTCGTAGACCAGTACGACATTCCAGCCGATGTCGTCACAGGTGATCGAGATCTCTTCCAGTTGATCGATGATGGTTCTGGGGTGCGAGTCGTCTCAATTACCAAAGGAATCAAAAAACTAGAAGTTTTTGATGATCAGGCTCTCGTTGAAAAGTACGGAATTGCAGGTCATCATTATGCAGATTTTTCCCTTCTCCGGGGTGATGCATCTGATGGACTTCCAGGCGTGAAAGGCATTGGCGAGAAGACTGCAGCCAAGTTGGTGAGTGAGTATTCGACAGTTGCTGCGTTGCTCAACGCTGCTCATGATGAACCATCCCCGCTCGCTCCCGCGGTGCGCAAGAATCTTTTGGCCAGCACCGACTACATTCATGCAGCTTCTCAAGTTGTCCGGACGCGGACCGATGCTTCCTTGTCGCCCATCACGAAGTTGCCAGAACAGGTTCAGTCGCCTGATGTCCTGGCTCAGTTAGTGGATCAGTGGGGTGTGGCGCGACATGTTGATCGGTTACTCAAAGTCATGCATATTCAATGGTTGCGGTAGCGTGAGGATATGACAACTTCGATGAATGCAGACCGTCTGGGCCAAGTGGCACGAGCTCTAGAAAATGCTGGCAGCGACCTGCTGCTTGTGACACCAAGTGCCGATTTACGTTATCTCACGGGCTATCAGGCATTGCCCCTGGAACGTCTCACATGTCTGGCCGTGAATAGTTCCGGCCAAGCCTGGTTAATTGTGCCTTTGCTGGAACGACCTGCTGCGGAGGCTGCTGGCGTGGTGGATCTGGGCATTGAAATTCTTTCATGGCAGGAAACACAAGATCCCTACGCATTACTTGCCCAGGCCGTAGGTCCAGTGAGGTCTCCAGTGGTCAACAATGCCATGTGGGTTGAGAAGGCTCACTACTTGGAAGCTGCGTTTGGTCTGGACGTCGCTTTAGCTGACAGCATTTTGTCCGACATCCGAATGGTCAAGAGCTCTGCCGAGATTGCTGCTCTTCATGAGGCTGGTGCAGCTATTGATGAAGTCCACAATCAGATGGGCCAGTGGCTTCGCCCTGGCCGAACTGAGCGCGAAGTGGGTCGCGACATTGCTGAGGCCATTATTGCTGCAGGTCACGACACTGTGGACTTTGTCATTGTCGCCTCAGGTCCTAATGGCGCGAGTCCGCACCACGAAGTTTCTGATCGGATTATTCAGGCAGGTGAACCAGTTGTTGTAGACATTGGCGGCACCATGCCGAGTGGATATTGCAGTGACTCAACCCGCATGTATGCCTGTGGCGAAGTGGAACAAGAATTTGCTGACATGTACGAAGTGCTCAAGCAAGCGCAAGGCGAAGCCGTCGCATATGCCCGCGCTGGTGTCACATGTGAGTCGGTTGATGCCATTTCACGTGACATTTTGGCCGATCACGACATGGCTCAGTACTTTATCCATCGCACTGGACATGGCATCGGCATGGAGACTCATGAAGAGCCATACATCGTGTCAGGTAGCACTCGACTGCTTGAAGATGGTCATGCATTCTCAATTGAACCTGGTTTCTACATCCCAGGTCGCTTTGGTGCGCGCATCGAAGACATTGTGACTTGTTGGGACGGTCGCGTGTCGAGCGCTAACAACACCACGCACGACTTGGTAATTCTGTAACTAATGTCCAGAATTCTTGTGCATGCAGGATTGGTCTATTCGCAAGGCAATCCAAACGCAACAAGTTTTGTGGTTAATGAAGGTCATTTTGCTTGGATTGGCGACCGCGATTCAGCTCAGATTTTTGAATCGGATGTTGACTTTGTTGTTGACCTAGGTGACGCATTTATTGCACCAGGATTTGTAGACGCCCATGTGCATTTATCTGCAACTGGATTGCAACTGTCTGGGCTAAACCTAGCGGGTCTGGCATCTGCCGAAGCTGCTCTGGAAGCAGTGCGAATTGCATGTGAAACCACTAGTGACACACTCCTTGCGACCGGCTGGGATGACACCCTTTGGCCAGATGCTCACTTATGGACTCCTCAGTCCGTTAGTGCTGTGGTAAGGGAACGCACGGTGTATTTGAGTCGAATTGATGTGCACTCGGCCATGTGCTCAGTGTCACTGTTGGGTGAGCCTGGCCACTCGGTGAAGTTTGTGACGGGCGGTGACCATGAGTTGGCGCGTAAGCAAGCTTTAATTGAACTCTCTGATACTCAACGCGGGGAAGCTATCAGC
>Ga0114962_10000853_pt1 | contig 26453 bp, 37 predicted proteins | sample C_130820_MF_Meta_FD_87017 | JGI IMG/M metagenome (GOLD analysis project Ga0114962, IMG submission 87017) | Freshwater microbial communities from Lake Croche, Canada to study carbon cycling - C_130820_MF_MetaG | ecosystem: Environmental > Aquatic > Freshwater > Lake | place: Lake Croche, Canada... | reverse complement strand
GACAACGTATCGGTGACGGTAAAGTTGATTGCACCGATTGCGATGGAAGAAGGTCTACGATTTGCGATCCGCGAAGGCGGACGTACCGTGGGCGCTGGCGTTGTCGCTAAAATTATTAAGTAAAGAGAGAAATTATGGCAACTGCAATACAGCACCAGAAAATCCGTATTCGCCTTAAGGCGTTCGACTATCGGCTGATCGATCAGTCCGCGCTAGAAATCGTGGAAACGGCCAAGCGAACTGGCGCAGTAGTTAAAGGTCCTGTGCCTTTGCCTACGCGTATTCAGCGCTTTGACGTGTTGCGGTCGCCTCATGTGAACAAAACTTCACGTGACCAGTTTGAGATTCGTACCCACCTGCGTTTAATGGACATCGTTGATCCCACAGATAAAACCGTGGATGCATTAATGAAACTAGATTTACCCGCTGGTGTGGACGTAGAAATCAAGCTTTAAAAATTTTTCTGGCCACCTTTTTGGCCGGAGTGGTGGTAGGTAATACAGAAGTAAAAAAAGTTTCAGCGTCGGACGCCCCGGCAAAGAAACATAAAAATCGCCGGTCAATTGAAACCGGCACCCGATATGGGAGCGCAGCGACGCTTACCGTGCGGGCCAACAATTTTAGAAGGAATTTGGCGATGGCACTAGGACTCGTCGGCCGCAAAGTCGGCATGACGCGAGTCTTCACTGATGACGGCGATTCCGTTCCTGTAACGGTCGTTGAGGTCGGTGATAACCGCGTCTCACAAATTAAGACCACTGAAACCGATGGCTACAGCGCGGTGCAAGTGGTGTACGGTACACGTCGCGCAAGCCGCGTCAGTAAGGCCTTAGCCGGTCATCTCGCAAAGGCGGGTGTGACGGCAGGTTCTTTAACGACAGAATTTCGCGTAGACGCATCTGCACTTGGTCAATTCTCCGTTGGCGGTTCGATTCCCTTGGATACATTCCAAGTAGGACAGGCTGTTGATGTTTCCGGAACAACGCAAGGTAAGGGCTTTTCTGGCGCAATTAAGCGTCACCATTTCAGCTCTAACCGCGCTTCGCACGGTAACTCGGTATCTCACAACTCTCCCGGTTCTATCGGTATGGCGCAGGATCCAGGTCGTGTTTTCCCTGGTAAGCGCATGGCCGGTCATTTGGGTGCTGTAAAGCGTACCATTCAGAACCTCGAAATCGTTCGTATCGATTCCAGCCGGAAATTGCTTTTGATTAAGGGTGCAATCCCTGGATCCAAAGGTGGTCATGTGATCGTGAGCCCCGCGGCAAAGGCAGGTGCGTAATGGAACTAAAACTGATTAATGATCAGGGTGAATCTACTTCTACCCTGCAAGCTGCAGATAGCTTGTTTGCGCGTGACTACAATGAGCCTTTGGTTCATCAGTTAGTGGTGGCGTTTCAAGCGAATGCTCGTCAAGGAACGCGTGCACAAAAAGGGCGTGCTGAAATTGCAAAGAGCACACGCAAACCCTGGCGTCAAAAAGGCACCGGTCGTGCTCGTGCCGGTATGGCATCCAGCCCCTTATGGCGTGGAGGAGGCAAGATTTTCCCCTCAAGCCCTGATGAAAACTTTACCCAAAAAGTGAACCGCAAGATGTTCCGTGCAGGCATGGCCACCATTTTGTCCCAGCTCGTCCGTGAAGATCGTTTGTCGGTGGTAGAGCAACTTTCACTCGACTCCCCTAAGACCAAGCTGCTGGCTGGCAAGATCAAGGGCATGGGTTTCGAGAAAGTACTCGTGATTACTGATGACTTAGACGATAACTTGTATCTGTCCTCACGCAACCTGCCCAATATGTTGGTGCTAGAAGTTGCTCAGGCTGATCCAGTGAGTCTGATCCGTTTCCCTAACGTCATTTTGACTAAAGGTGCGGTACGCAAGCTTGAGGAGGTATACGCATGAGCGCCGTTCAATTCAGCGAGGAGCGTTTACTCCAAGTAATCGAAGCGCCTGTGGTCTCTGAAAAGAGCACCTTGGTTGCAGATAAACATGAACAGGTCGTGTTCCGCGTAGCGGTAGATGCGACCAAGCCTGAGATTAAAGCAGCTGTTGAGCTGGTCTTCAAAGTAAAGGTCGACAATGTACAGACCATAAACGTGAAGGGCAAGGTCAAGCGCTCGGGTCGCTTCATGGGTCGTCGTAAAGCCACTAAGAAAGCCTTTGTGTCTTTAGCGCCGGGCCAAGAAATCAACTTTGTCGCGGGGGAATAAGCCATGGCTATAGTCAAAATGAAACCGACTTCACCAGGCCGTCGTGGCGTGGTGAAAGTTATCAACGACAAGCTCTATAAAGGCCGCCCGATCGACGCCTTAGTCGAGAAGCAGTCCCATACAGCAGGTCGTAATAATAACGGCCACATCACCGTTCGCCATCGTGGCGGCGGTCATAGACAGCACTATCGTATGGTGGACTTCCGCCGTAACAAAGATGGGATTACAGCTACGGTAGAGCGTATTGAATACGATCCTAACCGCACTGCTCACTTGGCTTTGTTGTGCTACGCAGACGGTGAGCGCCGCTACATTCTGGCGCCCAAGGGCCTTGAAGTCGGCGCGATTGTGCAGAATGGTGCAGAAGCTCCGATCAAACCCGGTAATTGCTTGCCACTTCGCAACATCCCTGTAGGTAGCACGATACATGCAATCGAGCTTCAACCTGGCAAGGGTGCGCAGATGGCACGTAGCGCGGGAACAGGAGTTCAGTTGTTAGCTCGAGAGGGTGCTTACGCACAGATCCGTTTGCGTTCCGGTGAGATTCGCCGGGTGCATGTAGATTGCCGTGCAACCCTTGGTGAAGTAGGCAACGAAGAGCACAGCCTGCGGCAGATTGGTAAAGCTGGTGCAATGCGCTGGCGTGGTGTTCGTCCTACCGTTCGCGGTGTGGCAATGAACCCTGTCGATCACCCGCACGGTGGTGGTGAAGGTAAGACTGCAGCCGGACGCCATCCGGTTAGCCCATGGGGTCTTCAGACCAAGGGCAAGCGGACCCGCAATAACAAGCGCACAGATAACATGATCGTGCGCCGCCGTCACAAAGCATAAGGGGCGTACATATGGCACGTTCAGTTAAAAAAGGGCCGTTCATTGACGGCCACCTGTTGAAAAAAATCGAAACCGTATTGGCGACCAAGGACAAGCGTCCGATCAAAACATGGTCCCGCCGTTCTACCGTTCTGCCTGATTTTGTAGGCCTAACGATTGCGGTTCATAACGGCAAAACCCATATACCGGTGTACGTTACCGAGAACATGGTTGGCCACAAGCTTGGCGAGTTCTCGCTGACCCGAACATTTAAGGGTCATGCGGCGGACAAGAAAGCTACTGGTAAGAAGTAAGGGAGACGATAAATGAGCATTAATACACAAGCCATCCTGCGCGGCGTTCGCCTGTCAGCCCAAAAAGGCCGACTTGTTGCCGATCAGGTGCGCGGTATGCAAGTTGAACGCGCTTTGGATCTCCTCACTTTTAGCCCCAAGAAAGGCGCCAAATTGATCAAGAAAGTGCTCGAGTCGGCAATTGCCAACGCTGAGCATAATCTAGGCGCTGACGTGGACACGTTGAAGGTTGCCACCATCCACGTAGAAAAAGGACCTGTTTTGAAGAGATTTACAGCGCGCGCTAAAGGCCGTGGTAATCAAATCATCAAGCAGACATGCCACATCTACGTGACCGTCGCCGACTAACGGGCGCAGGATAAGGAATCGATATGGGACAAAAAATACATCCAACAGGCTTCCGCCTCGCCGTCCAAAAAAATTGGTCGTCGAAATGGTTTGCTAGTAACCGTGCGTTCCCGCAGATGCTGCAGGACGACATCAAAGTGCGTGCATTCTTGAAAAAGAAATTAGCGCATGCTTCAGTAGGTCGCGTTGTCATTGAGCGTCCTGCCAAAAATGCCAAGATCACTATCTATAGTGCACGACCTGGTGTGGTGATTGGAAAGAAAGGCGAAGACATTGAAACGTTACGCACACATTTGCAACGTTTGATGGGCGTGCCCGTGCACGTGAACATCGAAGAGATCCGTAAGCCTGAACTCGACGCACAATTAATCGCAGACAACATTACTTCGCAATTAGAAAAGCGCGTGATGTTCCGTCGTGCTATGAAGCGTGCAATGTCGAACGCAATGCGCCTAGGCGCTCAGGGCATTAAAATCACCAGCTCTGGTCGCTTGAATGGTATAGAAATTGCGCGTTCAGAGTGGTACCGCGAAGGCCGTGTGCCTTTGCATACCCTTCGTGCAGATATTGATTATGGATTTTCAGAAGCCAAGACAACCTACGGGATTATTGGTGTACGTGTCCTTGTATTCAAAGGCGAAGTTCTTGGTCGCGGCGAACAGCCCGTAGCAGCACCCGTCGAGCCAGAGAAAAAGTCTCGCAAGCCAGGAGGACGCAGCAATGCTTCAACCATCCAGAACTAAATACCGGAAACAGCAGAAAGGGCGCAATACAGGTATTGCTACCCGTGGCGCGAAAGTTTCTTTCGGTGAATTTGGCCTTAAGGCCACTGAGCGCGGTCGATTGACTGCACGTCAAATTGAAGCGGCGCGTAGAGCAATGACGCGTCACATCAAGCGGGGTGGACGGATTTGGATTCGTATCTTCCCGGATAAACCGATCTCCAAGAAGCCCGCTGAAGTGCGTATGGGTAACGGTAAAGGAAGCCCGGAGTATTGGGTAGCCGAGATCACACCGGGTAAGGTGTTGTACGAGATGGACGGTGTGGCTGAATCGCTGGCGCGCGAAGCGTTCCAGTTGGCAGCCGCTAAGTTGCCGCTCGCTACGACCTTCGTTATCCGCCAGTTGGGAGCGTAAGGACATGAATACGAGTGAACTGCGCGCGAAAAGCGTGGAAGAGTTGAACGGTGAGTTGATCTCGCTACTGAAAGCTAAATTCAGCTTACGTATGCAGATTGCTACCCAACAGACGAACAAAACCAGCGAAATGGGAAAGATTCGGCGTGATATCGCTCGAGTCAAAACCTTGCTGACTGAGAAGGCGGGCAAATGAGCGAGCAGATGATGCAGCAGGCTGAGCCTGCCGTGATCCGACGCACCCTGCAAGGGCGCGTGGTCAGCGACAAGATGGAAAAAACCGTAACGGTATTGGTTGAGCGTACGGTGACCCACCCCCTATATGGGAAAGTGGTGCGCCGTTCAAAGAAATATCACGCTCATGTGGATGATGACTCGGTACATGCAGGTGATGTGGTGGTGATTGAAGAATGCCGCCCCATTTCTAAAACCAAGTCATGGCGCGTTTCTCGAGTGGTTACCCGCTCAGAGGGCGTATAACAAAAAAAATTGCAGTAGGGACTTGCGTCCCTCGTTAGATCGAGTTATAGTTGTGGATTGCGCTGTATTCTTTTAACTAAGAGTTCAGCGTTCCTTCCCCTTACGGGGTCCAAAACTGGCCGGTCTATCAGTCAACTGGAGGGATTTACTCCCAAAGCGTTACCAGTGGCCTGCACGCCCTCAGGGCAATCGGATGAAGTTGGAGAGGCTTAAGCCATGATTCAAATGCAGTCGATGCTCGACGTCGCCGATAACACCGGTGCGAAGTCGGTAATGTGCATTAAGGTACTTGGAGGATCCAAGCGCCGTTATGCAGGAATTGGTGATGTGATCAAGGTCAGCATTAAAAGCTGTGCCCCACGTGGTCGCGTCAAAAAGGGCGAGGTTTACAACGCCGTGGTCGTTCGCACAGCTAAAGGCGTGCGTCGTCCCGATGGTTCGCTTGTGAAATTTGATGGCAATGCAGCAGTCTTGCTGAATGGCAAGCTTGAGCCCATCGGTACCCGTATTTTTGGGCCGGTGACCCGCGAGCTGCGGACCGAACGCTTCATGAAGATCGTGTCGCTTGCCCCCGAAGTGCTGTAAGGAGAGCTGACGTGAATAAGATTCGTAAAGGCGATGAAGTCATCGCCATCACTGGCAAGGACAAAGGCAAGCGCGGAAGTGTTGTGCGCGTGCTAGAGGGTTCTGTGCTCGTTCAGGGAATCAATGTGGTGAAGAAGCATCAAAAGCCCAACCCTGTTCGTGGTGAAGTCGGTGGCATCATTGATCGCGAAATGCCGATTAATATTTCTAACATCGCCTTGTTCAATCCCGCCACCCAAAAGGGTGATCGCGTGGGTATCCGTACGCTTGAAGATGGTCGCAAAGTGCGCTTCTTTAAGTCGAACGGTGAAGTGGTTGACGCCTGAGGAAGCCGTAATGAGCCGTCTGCAAGAATTTTATAAACAAACAGTGATCCCTCAGCTGATGAAAGAATTTAGCTATGGGTCAGTCATGGAAGTGCCTCGCATCACTAAAATTACCCTTAACATGGGTGTCGGTGAAGCGGTCAATGACAAAAAAGTGATTGAGCACGCAGTAGGTGATATGACCAAGATTGCAGGTCAGAAGCCCGTGGTTACCGTGGCGCGTAAGTCCATTGCAGGGTTTAAAATCCGCGAAGGCTATCCCATTGGTTGCAAAGTAACGCTGCGCAAACAACGTATGTATGAATTCCTGGATCGCTTGGTTTCTGTTGCGATTCCTCGTATTCGAGATTTCCGTGGTATCTCCGGTCGTTCATTTGATGGTAGAGGAAACTACTCCATGGGTGTTCGTGAACAAACCATGTTTCCGGAAATCGAGTTTGACAAAATTGACGCAGTGCGTGGAATGAATATCACCATTACTACTACTGCAAAATCAGATGCCGAAGCGAAAGCCTTGCTGCTGGCGTTTAAATTCCCCCTGAAAGTCTGAGGTCCCACACGTGGCTAAACTCGCTCTGATTAATCGTGAAAAGAAGCGCACCGACACGGTGGCCAAATATTCGGCCAAACGCGAGGCCCTGCTCGCGATCATCAACAACACCAAACTGAGCCCGGAAGAGCGTCATGAGGCGCGCCTGCGTTTTCAGGCATTGCCTCGTAACGCAAGCCCGGTTCGCCAGCGGAACCGTTGTGCACTAACAGGTCGTCCTCGCGGTTTCTACCGCAAGTTCGGCTTGGGTCGGAATAAGCTGCGCGAAATTGCAATGCGCGGCGAAATCCCCGGTGTGACTAAGTCCAGCTGGTAAGGAGAGCTAAGCAAGATGAGCATGACAGATCCTATTGCCGATATGCTAACTCGCATCCGTAACGCTCAGCGTGCGGACAAAGTCAGTGTGTCTATGCCCTCTTCCAAGTTGAAAGTAGCGATTGCTCGCGTACTGGCTGACGAAGGTTACATTGAGGGTTTCCAAATCCATGAAGGCGCTAAGCCAACACTGGAATTGGGTTTAAAATATTACGCCGGTCGTCCCGTCATCGAGTTAATCGAGCGCGTGAGTCGTCCTGGTCTTCGAATTTACAAGAGTTGCAAAGACATTCCCCGTGTTCTGAATGGACTTGGTGTGGCTATTGTCTCAACTCCTGCGGGTGTCATCACCGATCGTGCTGCGCGTAGCCGCAACATCGGTGGTGAAGTGCTCTGCATCGTTGCCTAAGGACAATCAACATGTCACGTATTGCTAAATATCCTGTTGATCTCCCCGAAAAGGTTGAGATTGATTTGCAGGCTGAAAATATCACTGTGAAAGGTCCGTTGGGATCCTTGTCATTGAGATTGCTACCTCAAGTAGTGATTAACAATGATGGCAAGCAACTCACGTTTGCGCCCACAGACGAAACACAATTTGCGAATGCAATGTCTGGCACCACGCGTGCAAATGTTGCAAATATGGTTACGGGTGTAAGCAAAGGGTTTGAACGTAAATTGACCTTGGTAGGTGTGGGTTATCGTGCTCAAGCTCAAGGTGATGCGCTCAATTTGTCATTGGGTTTTTCTCACCCAGTTGTGCACAAGATGCCCGCTGGTATCAAGGTAGAAACGCCCTCTCAAACTGAGATTTTGATCAAAGGGACTGACAAGCAGAAGGTCGGTCAGGTGGCAGCTGAAGTACGCGCATACAGAAAGCCTGAGCCCTATAAAGGCAAAGGTATTCGTTACGCTGATGAGGTTGTCATCATTAAGGAAACTAAGAAGAAGTAAGGCGGAACGATTATGAGTGAATCTATCAGCAGCGGCCGCTTACGCCGTGCCCGTCGGACCCGAGCAAAGATCGCGGAATTGCGCGTTGTTCGTTTGACCGTTCATCGCACGAACTTTCACACCTACGCTCAGATTATTGATGAAACGGGTGGAAAGGTGTTGGCAAGTGCCTCTACACAAGAAGCAGAAGTGCGATCCACCTTGGCTAATGGCGGAAACGTGAAAGCAGCCACAGTGATTGGTCAGCGCATTGCAGAAAAAGCAAAGGCAGCAGGCATTGAGACCGTAGCGTTTGATCGCTCCGGATTCCGTTACCACGGTCGAGTCAAGGCGCTGGCTGATGCTGCGCGCGAAGCTGGACTTAAGTTCTGATTTAGGAAGAGCAAATGGCAAAGAACGACAACACCGAAGATCGCGGCGACGGAATGCGCGAAAAGATGGTTGCAGTAAACCGTGTCACCAAAGTGGTGAAGGGTGGACGAATCATGGGTTTTGCAGCACTCACCGTAGTGGGCGATGGCGACGGCGGAATTGGAATGGGCAAGGGTAAATCCCGTGAAGTTCCCGTTGCCGTTCAGAAAGCGATGGAGCAGGCCCGCCGAAGAATGGTGAAGATCAACCTGAAGAACGGTACATTGCATCATGCTGTCATTGGAGAGCACGGCGCAGCCAAAGTGTTCATGCAGCCTGCATCTGAAGGTACCGGGATTATTGCTGGTGGACCAATGCGAGCAGTATTTGAAGTGATGGGTGTCACTAATGTGCTCGCTAAGTGCATTGGTTCAACCAATCCCTACAACGTGGTCCGCGCCACCTTGAATGGTTTGGAATCTGTTCGCCGTCCTTCAGAAATTGCGCAAAAGCGCGGCAAGACAGTTGAAGAGATTTTGGAGTAGTCATGACTGAATCAGCAAAGACCATCAAAGTCACGCTTTATAAAAGCACCATTGGAGCGATTGCATCGCACAAGGCCTGTGTTCGTGGCTTGGGACTGCGTCGTATGAATCATACGGTGACCGTTATCGACACACCTGAAAACCGTGGTATGGCTAACAAGGTTTGTCACCTTGTTCGTATCGAACAGCAGTAAGGAGAGACGAGCATGGAACTAAATACAATTAAACCCGCTGATGGTGCGAAAAAACCTCGTCGTCGGGTTGGGCGTGGTATCGGTAGTGGTCTAGGAAAAACCGCAGGCCGTGGACATAAAGGTCAAAAATCACGATCAGGTGGATTCCATAAAGTGGGTTTCGAGGGCGGTCAGATGCCCTTGCAGCGTCGTTTACCTAAGCGTGGATTTGAACCTTTTACGCGTCATCCCATTGCACAAGTTCGTTTGGCTGACTTAGTCCGTATCGATGGTGATGTGGTTGATCTGTTGTCTCTGCGTGCTGCTGGACTGATCTCTGAGCAAGCAGGGGGTGCTAAGATTTTTTTGAAAGGTGAAATCGCACGTAAGTTAACAGTGCGTGGAGTGGGTGTGAGTAAGGGTGCACGTGCAGCATTAGAAGCAGCAGGTGGCTCAATCGAGGATGTAGCCGCAGAGGCTTAATCTTAGTGAGCGCGAATCCTCAATCCCTACTGTCGTCTGGTAAGTTAAACGACCTCAAACAGCGTTTGCTGTTTGTGTTGGGTGCATTAGTGGTGTATCGCATCGGGGCGCATATCCCGGTGCCGGGGATCAATCCTGACGAATTGGCTAAGTTGTTTAATAGTCAATCTGGCGGGATCCTTGGGATGTTTAATATGTTTTCGGGTGGTGCTTTACAACGTTTTACTTTATTCGCCCTCGGAATCATGCCTTACATTTCTGCCTCAATCATTATGCAATTGCTTGCTACGGTGTATCCCCCGTTAGAAGCAATGCGTAAGGAAGGCGAAGCCGGGCGAAGAAAGATCACTCAGTACACACGGTACGGAACAGTTGTGTTGGCATTTGTTCAGGCGGTGGGTATAGCAATTGCATTAGAAGCGCAGGCTGGTTTGGTTTTAGATCCCGGCTATGTGTTCCGTTTTACGACTGCAGTCACATTAGTGACAGGCACAATGTTTTTGATGTGGCTCGGCGAACAGATTACTGAACGCGGAGTGGGTAACGGAATTTCGATGATTATTTTTGCAGGTATTGTGGCCGGATTACCTAAAGCGGTCGCTAATACCTTAGAGCTAGTCAACACCGGTGCTTTTTCCTGGTTTACAGCGCTCATTATTTTTGTGGCAGTGATATTGGTAACAGCACTGGTCGTATTTGTAGAACGTGGTCAACGTAAGATTTTAGTGAATTATGCGAAGCGGCAGCAAGGTAACCGTGTCTACGGTGGACAAAGTTCACATCTGCCCTTGAAGGTGAATATGGCGGGTGTGATCCCTCCCATTTTCGCAAGCAGTATTATTTTGTTTCCTGCCACGTTGGCGGGATGGTTTGGCAGTCATGAAGGATTCACTTGGTTGAAGGATTTAAGTTCAACGCTTTCGCCAGGACAACCGATTTATGTTTTGTTGTATGCCTCAGCTATTGTGTTTTTCTGCTTTTTTTATACGGCTCTGGTGTTTAACTCACGCGAGACGGCGGATAACTTGAAGAAGAGTGGTGCGTTTGTTCCCGGTATTAGGCCCGGTGAGCAAACAGCGCGCTACATAGACAAGATTTTGACCCGCCTTACGTTGACGGGTGCGATTTACATAACTTTGGTGTGTTTGTTGCCCGAATTTTTGATTGTGAAGTTGCATGTACCGTTTTATTTTGGTGGCACCTCCTTACTGATTATTGTGGTAGTTACGATGGATTTTATGGCACAGGTGCAGTCTTACGTCATGTCCCAGCAGTATGAGGGCTTGTTGAAGAAGGCAAACTTTAAAGGGGGCCTGTCGGCGCGCTGACACCTATGTCCAAGGAAGAAACGATTCAAATGCAGGGTGAGATTTTAGAAACCCTGCCCAATGCAACGTTTAGAGTAAAGCTCGAGAATGAACATGTTGTTCTAGGGCATATATCCGGAAAGATGCGCATGCACTACATTCGTATCCTCCCGGGTGACAAGGTAACGGTCGAATTGACCCCGTATGATCTTTCGCGCTGTCGGATTATTTTCCGCGCGAAGTAAGTAGTAAGCCGGATGATGTCAATTTCCGGAAATTGGAGAGATGAAATGAAAGTTCAAGCTTCAGTAAAACAGGTCTGCCGTAAGTGCAAGCTGGTACGCCGTAAGCGTGTCCTGCGCGTTATTTGCACGGACCCACGTCACAAACAGCGGCAGGGCTGATTCTCTCTGCATTCAATGCTAACTATTAAGATTCGAGGAAGCGCATGGCCCGTATCGCAGGGGTAAATATCCCCAACCACCAACACACCGTGATTGCATTAACTGCAATCTATGGAATCGGTTTGACGCGTTCACGTCATATCTGTGAAGCCGCAGGTATCGTGTCCAGCACGAAGATTAAAGACTTGTCGGATTCCGACATGGAAAAACTTCGTGTCGAAGTGACCAAGTTCACTGTTGAAGGCGATCTGCGTCGCGAGACCTCCCTCAACATTAAGCGCCTGATGGATTTGGGCTGCTACCGCGGAACACGCCATCGTAAGGGCTTGCCCTGCCGTGGTCAGCGGACACGTACCAATGCGCGTACCCGTAAGGGCCCGCGTAAAGCCATCAAGTCCAGCAAATAAGTCTCAGATAGGAAACTCAATACATGGTTAAGGCAGCCGCAACGCGGGTTCGTAAGAAAGTTAAGAAGAATGTGGCCGAGGGCATTGCTCACGTTCACGCTTCGTTTAACAACACCATCGTGACCATCACTGACCGTCAAGGCAATGCGCTTTCATGGGCAACTTCGGGCAGTAATGGTTTCAAGGGCTCGCGTAAAAGCACACCCTTTGCTGCACAGGTTGCTGCTGAAGTAGCAGGCAAAGCAGCACAAGAATGTGGGGTTAAGAATTTAGAAGTTCGTATTAAAGGCCCAGGTCCTGGCCGTGAGTCTGCAGTCCGTGCGTTGAATAATGCGGGCTTCAAGATCACCAGCATCTCGGATGTGACCCCGGTACCGCACAACGGTTGCCGTCCACCCAAGAAGCGTCGTATCTAAGGAGAAACACCGTGGCAAGAAATCTCGATCCCAAGTGCCGGCAGTGCCGCCGCGAAGGCGAAAAGCTCTATTTGAAGGGCGAGAAGTGCTTCACTGAGAAGTGCTCCTACGAAAAACGCGATTATGCTCCCGGCCAACATGGTCAGAAGCAAAACCGTGTATCCGACTATGCTGGCCAGTTGCGTGCTAAGCAGAAAATTCGTCGCATTTATGGAGTGCTCGAAGGTCAGTTCCGTTTGACCTACAAAGAAGCTGAGCGCCGTAAAGGAATTACCGGCGAAACGCTGTTGCAATTGCTCGAAAGTCGTTTAGATAATGTGGCTTATCGCATGGGCTTTGGAGCCTCGCGTGCTGAGGCACGTCAGGTAGTGCGTCACAATGGTATTTTGGTCAACGGTCGTCGGGTGAATATCCCTTCATACCAAGTTCGCCCTGGTGATGCGATTGAAGTCGCTGCAAAATCAAAAGCACAGTTGCGCATTAAAGGTGCAGCTGAGGCAGCAGAAATCCGCGGTTTCCCGGAATGGATGGAAGTTGACGCCAAGAATCTCAAAGGCGTGTTTAAAGCCATTCCCATGCGTAGCGAAATCTCCGCGAACATCAATGAATCTCTGGTGGTCGAGCTGTACTCCAAGTAATACGGTCACCTCTGTATAAGGATCTACGATGCAAAGTCACGCGAACCTATTGAAGCCCCGCAATATCGATGTTCAAAACCTATCACCTTCTCATGCAAAGGTGGTGATGGAGCCGTTCGAACGTGGTTATGGCCATACCCTCGGTAACGCTCTGCGCCGCATCTTGTTGTCATCGATGCCTGGTTATGCACCTACTGAAGTCAAGATTGCTAATGTTTTGCATGAGTACTCCACTGTTGAAGGCGTGCAAGAAGACGTCGTCGATTTGCTGTTGAATTTGAAAGGCATCGTATTGCGTTTGCACAATCACTCAGAAGCCGTTTTGCATTTGAAAAAGACCGGCCCAGGTGTAGTCACCGCTGGTGATATCGAGGAAATGCATGATGTTGAAATCTTAAACCCAGAGCACATCATTGCGCACCTCACTGCAGGTGGTAATTTAGATATGCAAATTAAGGTTGAACAAGGTCGCGGTTATGTCCCCGCTACCCACCGAAATACTGACATGGAATCCCGCGCAGTTGGTGGCATTATGTTGGATGCATCGTTCAGCCCAGTCCGTCGCGTGAGCTATGCTGTTGAAGCAGCTCGTGTTGAACAGCGAACGGATCTGGACAAATTGGTGATGGATATTGAAACCAATGGCGCTATCGAGCCCGAGGAAGCCGTAAGAATGGCTGCTCAGGTATTGATGGAACAATTGGCAATCTTCTCCGACCTCCAAGGCACCCCTGTATCGAATGAACCCACCCGTAGTCCTCAGGTCGATCCCACATTGCTCCAACCTGTTGACGATTTGGAATTAACTGTTCGCTCTGCAAATTGCCTGAAAGCAGAGAACATTTTCTATATTGGTGATTTGATTCAACGCACCGAAACAGAACTCTTGAAGACCCCGAACTTGGGTCGCAAGTCGCTTAACGAGATCAAGGAAGTCTTGGCTTCCAAGGGTCTTACCCTAGGCATGAAGCTAGAAAACTGGCCGCCCATGGGCCATGGCGATCGCAAATAAGCGCCCCTAGCCCAGTAGAGACAAGGAAAATAGTATGCGTCACCGTCAGAGTAATCGAAAGCTAAATCGGACTACGAGTCATCGTTTGGCTATGTTCCGCAACATGGCGAACTCATTGTTCAAGCATGAAGCGATTAAAACTACCTTGCCCAAAGCAAAGGAACTGCGTCGTATCGCAGAACCCTTGATTACGTTGAGTAAGACTCCTTCACTCGCTAACCGTCGTTTGGCATTTGCACGTTTGCGTGATCGCGATATGGTTGTGAAATTGTTTGATGAGTTGGGTCCTCGCTACCAGACTCGCAATGGTGGATACCTTCGCATTTTGAAATGGGGTTTCCGTCAAGGAGACAATGCGCCTATGGCCTTGGTTGAGTTGGTTGACCGTCCCGATATCGACTTAGAAACAGTCGAGACTGCTGCAGAAGCTTAATCGCCTTTACACAGTTAAAGCTCAAAACAAAAGCCACCTTTAGAGGTGGCTTTTGTTTTGAGCATGCTCCAGCCTGAATTAATTCTTCTTAATTGATTTCGCTTTTGCGGATTTAGGTTTGGGTAAACTCTTCATGTCGCGATGGCCTGAATGAGCCGTTAACATTCTAGACAAAAAGCCTCCGGTATGACTCTCTGGATTTGCAGCCACGTCTTCCGGCGTTCCCTCAGCGATGATTTGACCGCCTCCAGCCCCACCTTCAGGCCCTAAATCAATTACCCAGTCAGCTGTTTTGATGACGTCCAGATTGTGCTCGATCACTACGACGGTATTGCCTTGATCACGCAGGCGGTGGAGCACAGTGAGTAATAGCTCTATGTCGTGAAAATGTAGTCCCGTAGTTGGCTCATCCAAAATAAACAGTGTGCGCCCTGTATCGCGTTTTGATAGCTCAAGAGAAAGCTTTACACGCTGTGCTTCACCCCCTGATAAGGTGGTCGCAGATTGGCCTAAAGTGATGTAACCCAAACCGACATCTAATAAGGTTTGTAGTTTGCGGGCTACGACGGGAACGGGACTAAAAAATTCGCGTGCATTCTCAACCGTCATCGCCAAAATTTCAGTGATGTTTTTGCCCTTATATTGAATCTCTAAGGTTTCACGGTTGTAGCGTTTGCCATGACAGACATCGCAGGGCACATAAACATCTGGCAAGAAGTGCATTTCGACTTTGATCACGCCATCGCCCTGACAGGCTTCGCACCGCCCACCCTTGACGTTGAATGAAAACCTACCAGGACCATATCCACGCTCGCGTGCCTCTGGAACGGTAGAGAATAAATCCCGAATAGGGGTGAACAGACCAGTATAAGTTGCAGGATTAGAGCGAGGAGTGCGACCAATGGGGCTTTGATCCACATTAATCACCTTATCAAAATGCTCTAATCCAAGAAGTTCTTCATAGGGTGAGGGTTCTGCCACGCTGCCATACAGATGGCGGGCCACTGCGTGATGCAGGGTGTCATTAACGAGTGTAGATTTTCCTGAGCCTGATACACCTGTGATAGCAACAAACAAACCAATCGGCAATCGTAGATTCACCTTTTTCAGATTATTACCACTCGCCCCAATGATTTCTAGAACGGCATCAGGATCACAAGGATGCCGCTTTTTGGGAATTTCGATTTGGCGACGGCCAGACAAATATTGCCCTGTTAGCGAGTCAGGGTGAGCACACACTTCAGCTGGAGTGCCTTCAGCAACGACGTGTCCACCATGTTCTCCAGCTCCAGGTCCCATATCAACCACATAATCAGCGGCACGAATCGCGTCTTCATCATGCTCAACAACAATCACTGAATTGCCTAAGTCACGTAATCGAACTAAGGTTTCAAGTAGCCGATTGTTGTCCCGCTGATGCAAACCAATTGAGGGCTCATCGAGTACGTACATGACCCCTGTCAGGCCCGAACCAATCTGAGAAGCCAGTCGAATTCGCTGAGCTTCGCCCCCTGATAAAGTGTCGGCAGAGCGTTCGAGTTGCAGATATTCCAATCCCACATTATTTAAAAACTGTAGGCGGGCAGAAATTTCTTTAATGATTTTTTCTGCAATCGCTTGCTTCTTCCCCTTCAGAACCATGTGGTCGAAAAGGGATTGCGCGTTTTTGAGCGGGAGTGCGCTGATTTCAAAGAGTGTGTGGCCATCTACTTTCACATTGCGCGCTTCACGTTTTAAACGAGTACCCTCGCACCCCGGACAAGCCTTGTGATTACGAAGTTTAGCGAGTTCCTCGCGAACGAGTTGCGAATCCGTTTCTCTATATCGGCGTTCAAGGCCGGGAATGACACCTTCAAAAACATGTTCACGGGTCACTGAGCGATTGCGCTCACCGGGATAGTGGAAAGCGATTTTTTCGCGACCACTTCCATACAGAATGATATTTTGTGTTTCTTCTGCAAGATCTTCAAATGGAGAATCAATGCTGAACAGATAATGTTTGGCTAAATCGGTAATGAGTTGAAAGGTAAAAGCATTGCGCTTATCCCATCCCTTGATTGCCCCACTGGCTAAACTGAGCGAAGGAAAGGCAATAACGCGACGAGGATCAAAATAACTCACTTGGCCCAGACCATCACATTGGTTACATGCACCCATCGGGTTGTTAAATGAAAATAAGCGGGGTTCAAGTTCGGCAAGTGAGTAACCACATTCAGGGCAGGCAAACTTTGCCGAGAATAAATGTTCTTTTCCGCTATCCATTTCTACTGCCAATGCGCGGCCATTCGCATTACGCAAGGCGGTCTCAAAAGACTCTGCAAGTCGCTGTTTAACATCGGGACGAACCTTTAGGCGGTCTATCACGATATCAACACTGTGTTTTTTGTTCTTTTCTAATTTGGGCAAGGCGTCTATTTCAGCGACCTCACCATTCACCCGTAATCGAACAAAACCCTGGGCACGCAATTGATCAAACATATCAACTTGTTCGCCCTTGCGGTTCATCACCAAAGGAGCCAGGATCATCAGGCGAGTTTCCTCGGGCAATTCCAATACATGATCCACCATTTGTGAAACACTCTGCGCTTCAAGCTTGATGCCATGATCTGGACAAAATGGGTCGCCTACCCTAGCAAACAGCAAGCGCAAATAATCATGAATTTCAGTGACAGTGCCCACCGTAGAACGGGGGTTATGACTGGTCGCTTTTTGTTCAATGGAAATCGCGGGAGATAAGCCCTCAATCAGATCGACATCAGGCTTTTCCATCAGTTGTAAAAATTGACGAGCATAGGCTGACAAAGACTCCACATAGCGGCGTTGACCCTCAGCATAGAGTGTATCGAAGGCTAAAGAGGATTTGCCTGAACCGGATAAACCTGTGACGACCACCAGCTTATGACGGGGGAGATCAAGATTGAGATTTTTAAGATTGTGGGTGCGTGCACCGCGAATTCTAATCAGTTCCATGAGTACCAATTTCGGCGGGGATCTTAAGATAGAAGAATCCCCATTAAGGAGTTGAAGGAGGGCAACCTGCTAATATACGTGATCGGCTTTACTGAGGTACAGGGATAAGCCAGTCTAGTAAAAAAGATGCTGAAAAAATGCTGAGGCGAGATATTGGTCAAGCATGACAAATCCCAAAAAACTAGCTTTGTCGTTAGGGGAAAGCAGCTTGTGAGTAAGTAGAATGTTTTTTAAGCAGACAGTTCCTGCTGCGCATAAATCTGTCGCTTTAAGTTGGTTTAATTTTATTTTGCTTCATTCGTTCAGGAGTTTATCAAATGGCATCAGTGAATAAGGTCATCCTCGTAGGCAATCTGGGGCGTGACCCAGAAGTACGCTACTCACCCGATGGCGCAGCCATCAGTAACTTCAGTATTGCAACGACAGACACTTGGCGCGACAAAGCGACAGGGGAGAAGAAGGAATCCACTGAGTGGCATCGTATTGTCTTCTTCGGTAAAACTGCCGAAATCGTGGCTCAGTATCTTAAAAAAGGGAGTGCGGTGTATGTAGAGGGCGCTTTGCGTACCCGTAAGTGGACGGATAAAGAAGGCCAGGAACGTTATACTACTGAGGTTGTGGGCGATCGTATGCAAATGCTGGGTGGCCGGAGTGGCGGATCGATGGGTGGGGGTGACGAAGAGTTTGATCAGCGTCCTCCGCAGGCTTCATCAGGCACAAGTGGGGGTGGAGGCCGCGCTGGCAGTCATGCGCCTGCCTCGGCGATGGACAGCTTTGAAGACGATATCCCTTTCTAGTTGATGTCTGAAATCAGTGGGCTTCGCTGCCTCGTTGTCGACGATAATGAACTCAATCGTATTGTATTGAGAGAGTTGCTTAAGTTGGATGGGGCAGTGGTGACCACTCTGGCGAGCGGGCTTGAGGCAGTGAGTGAGGCGTGTAATAACGCCTCACACTATGACGTTGTGTTAATGGATATACAGATGCCTGGTATCGACGGGCTGGAAGCCACTCGTCGAATTCGTGAGTGCATTTCAGAACGCGAGCTACCCATTATCGCGGTGACAGCAGACGGAGCGGGTATAGATACAAACGCGCTCCGTGCTGCAGGTATGCAAGGGTTGCTAGAAAAACCGCTTGATAGCCAAGCCTTAATGAGACTGCTTAGCAAAGTCTCCCGCGAACACTAATGTGAGATTGGAAGGGTCGATGTGACGACGTAGTGCCGCCAATAAACTCTCGGGAGTGGCTGAGGCGATGGCTGCATCGCTTGCTGCTGAAAATGCCATGGTTCGGTCAAGCCGCATGTAATCCACCAGAAGGCCAGCCAAACCTGCGTCCTGTGCCCTGCCTAAACGACGGCTTTGAAGCAGTGCCCCGCTTGCCGCTTTGACCTCTTCGGCACTAAAACCCTCTTTCAACACTCGTTCCATTTCTTCTTTGAAAGCGGTTTCAACTTTAGTACGATTTTGCGGAGCATAAATGGCATAGGCACCAAACTCACTGGCAGGCACATCACGATCCCAATGCAAGAATGAACCCACACCATAACTTAGGCCTTCTTTTTGGCGGATTCGCGTGGCAAGGCGGGAGTTCAGAAACCCCTCGCCGATGATGTAATTCGCTAGGGTCAACAAGGGAACATCGGGATGATCATCACGTAAAGGTAGGCCCATGCGCGCGTAGAAAAAAGCATTGGCTTTATCGGGTGCTTGGAGCGTAAAAATGGCTGGTTTTGGCGCGTCATAATAATCCTTCACCAAGGCATAAACCTCAGCCGTGGGCCAATTACCCAATGAGTCCGCAATCACTTTTTTGACATCCATCGGGTCGAAATCGCCGATTACCATGACCTCGCCATGTACTGAATTAAAGAAGCGCTTATGGAAGGCAGCAATTTGATCTCGAGTGACCGCTTTAACCTCTGCGAGGTCTTCTTCTATGGTTCCGGAATAACGTAAATCGCCTTTGGGAAAATGATTGAAGTGCAATCGTATCTGGCGCATGGCCATAGATTGCGGCTCTTTTCGGCCTTCTTCAATACTTGCCAGGACTTCTTCCTGCGCTTGCTTAAACTCAGACTCCGGATAACTGGGTTGCTTCAGCAATTGCCCAACGAGTGCCAATACTTCGGGTAATTGGGAGTGAATGGTTTCGATACTCACTGAGATACCGGTCGCGCCACCCCCAAATCCGACCTTGGCGTGCAGTTGATCTAGTTTTTCACGTATTTGTTGACGTGTGAGGCCTGCGCCTCCTCTATCAATTAAGGTGCCTGCAAACTGTCCTATCGTTCCAAGCCCAAACAGGGATTGCTCCGTACCCCAATGTAAGGACAGCTTGACTGACACGGTTTCTCCACGATTACGTTTATTCAGCAAGCCCAGCTTCAAGCCGCCAGGTAATGAGATGCGCTCAATGCGCGACTCGATATTTTGCGGGGTGGGCTCAAATACTTCACCCTGAGAAATTGTGGCTTCGGGATGAAAGTCCTTTAAACGAGCATTCGCATCCGCAAAAGCCGGGGCGGGAGCACGATCACTTTTTTCCTCTGGAATGAAACGCCCCAAAGTACGGTTACTGGGTTTGAGGTAATTGACTGCTACACGCTGAACATCAGCAGCAGTGACTTTTTTCAGGTCTTCTTTTGCCAAAAAGAAAAGCCGCCAGTCACCTGCAGCGATGGAACCCGAAAGCGCCACCCCAAAATGTTCTGGATCTGCAAATAACTGATCAAAAGAGGCCAACATGCGGGTGCGAGTGCGATTGACTTCTTCATCCGTGACGGGCTGCGAGGCAAATCCCTCAAGAACAGACAACATCGTTTTCTCAGCTGTTTCTAATGATTGGTCTAATCGCAAATCTGTTGTGAATTCAATCATGCCGGGTTCCAGCAGCGCATAGAGTTCTGCGCCTGAACTGATGGCTAGACCTTTTTCAGTTAAGGCTTTGTGTAAACGGCCTGAAGGCGGGGAACCCAAAATTGCAGACAATAATTGAAACGCTTGAAAATCAGGAGAGGCTGCGGGAACGGTGTGATAAATCACATTTAAATGCTGCTGGTCCCCGCTGCGGCGCAAGACTACAAGGCGTTCTCCGTCTTGAGTCGCTTCGATAGTGTAGGTTTTAGGAAGGGAGCGCGATGGGCGCGGAATGCTCCCAAATAATTGATTGATTTGAACCAAAACCGCATTCGGATCAATTCGCCCAGCAACCACCAGAACGGCGTTATCAGGTTGGTACCAGGTGTGATAAAAAGCTTGGAGTCGCTCAATACTGACATTTTCAACATCGCTACGAGCTCCGATGGTAGATTTGCCATAGTTGTGCCACATGAATGCAGCGGCCGCTGTTTTTTCACTCAGCATCCCTTCGGGCGAGTTTTCACCGCGTTCCATCTCATTGCGCACTACGGTCATCTCGCTATCCAAATCTTTTCGGGCAATGAAGGAATTGACCATTCGGTCAGCTTCCATTTCGAGGGCCCAGTCTAAGTTTTCTTTAGAGGCGGAGAATGTCTCAAAGTAATTAGTGCGGTCATACCAAGTGGTGCCATTTGGCCGCATGCCATGGCTGGTTAAACCGTCAGCGATTTTGGGGTGTTTGGGTGTGCCTTTGAACATTAAGTGTTCTAGAAGGTGGGCCATGCCGGTTTCGCCGTAATTCTCATGACGTGACCCCACTTTGTAGGTGATATTGACAGTGATGGTGGCCTTGCCAGGATCTGGGGCCAACAACACGGTGAGGCCATTCTTTAAGACGTATTCTTGTACCCCTTGAATATCCTGCCCCTTAGTCACTCCCTCTGGAAGAGCGGCAAGCGCAAAACCACTGTTTGAAAAAAAAGAAAAAACACTCAGCGCAAGGATTGCAACAGTGCGTGAAATGCTCAAAGCATGAAAATTTTCGATTTGATATAGGCGCATGGGCTGGAATTTTAAGGGGATGACCCCCAAATAGACTGTTAAGAAGTACGTTTAGTTCTATAAGTCTGACAAACCTGACGAAACCCTTATCCGTTATACTTGAAAGATTAACAAAGGTTTTATTCTACTTATGCCTCTTTACGAATACCGCTGCACAGCTTGTGGGCACGAATTGGAAGTATTGCAAAAAGTCTCCGCCCCATCTCCTGTGGATTGCCCTGCCTGCCAACAAGCTACCTTGCAAAAAAAACTATCCGCAGCTGGCTTCCAGCTTAAAGGTACGGGTTGGTACGTGACTGATTTTCGCGGCGGAAAAGGACCCACTTCAGAGCCCGCAATCAAACCAGAGGGCGAATCAAAGTCGGTGTCATCAGATAAAAATGAAGCTGCGAGCGTTAAGTCGGATTCAGCTGCTGTCAGCGAAAGCAATGCAACCACTTCAACGAGTGGTTCAGGTGAAAGCGCACCCTCAGCGACTCCCAAAAACTCGCCTTCACCCTCTACCCCGGCCAGCGCCTAAATGAGACGTTATTTTATTGCAGGTCTTCTGGTTTGGATCCCCTTGGGAATCACCCTTTGGGTTCTCCGATTAATTGTTGTGACAACCGATCAGACCTTGTCCTTGATGCCAATTGCTTGGCGTCCTGAAGCACTCTTCGGCTTCCCTCTGCCGGGGGTGGGCTTACTGGTAACTTTGTTGGTGGTGTTACTAACAGGTTTTGCGGTAGCGAATTATGTGGGGCGTAAATTACTGGCATTGGGTGAACAATTGCTGGTGCATATTCCTGTAGTGAAGTCGATCTATGGTGGTGTAAAGCAGGTCAGTGAGACCTTGTTTTCAAATGAAGGTCAGGCTTTCCGCGAAGCGGTTCTCGTTGAGTACCCTAGAAAAGGGTGCTGGACAGTTGCGTTTCAAACTGGTGTGGCAAGCGGAGAAGTTGCGCAGCATTTAGGTCCAGATCACATCAGTGTCTACATACCTACTACCCCAAATCCAACCTCAGGTTTCTTTTTGATTGTGCCCCGCAGTGACGTGCGTGAATTAAAAATGAGCGTGGATAACGCGCTCAAATATGTCATTTCTATGGGTGTGGTTGCCCCATTGAGCCGATATCTGCCAGTATCGAGAAACCCTCCATTACCGGCTTGTCAGATTGATTGCTTTGGCCTATTTCCAACTTTTGATTTTTGTTTTGAGTCCCTTTACATGCGTACCGAATATTGTGGCGCCGTAGATCGGCGTTTTTTAGGTCAGACCGTTACCCTGCAAGGTTGGGCGCATCGTCGCCGAGATCACGGCGGAGTGATTTTTATTGATTTGCGTGATCGCGAAGGCTTAGTGCAAGTTGTCTGCGATCCCGATAATGCTGCCACATTTGCGATTGCTGAAAGTGTGCGGAGTGAGTTTGTGCTAAAGATTGTGGGTCGCGTGCGTCCTCGCCCAGAGGGCACCACAAACTCAGGTTTACGTAGTGGTGAAATTGAAGTTTTGGCGGATGAAATTGAGGTACTCAATCCCTCGTTGACGCCTCCTTTTCAGATGGACGATGAAAACCTATCTGAGACGGTGCGACTCACTTATCGCTATCTGGATCTTCGTCGCCCTATCATGCAAAAGAATTTTAAGTTGCGCTACAAGGCTTCAATGGTGGTGCGAAAATTCTTAGATGAAGAAGGCTTCATCGACATCGAAACCCCCATGTTGACCAAATCTACACCCGAAGGTGCGCGTGATTACTTGGTCCCTTCGCGGGTTCATGACGGTATGTTCTTCGCTTTGCCCCAGTCCCCCCAACTTTTTAAACAGTTGCTCATGGTGGCAGGCTTTGACCGCTACTATCAAATTACCAAATGCTTCCGCGATGAAGATTTGCGGGCAGATCGTCAACCAGAATTCACCCAGATTGATATTGAAACCTCATTTTTGGATGAGGTAGAAATCACAACTATCATGGAACGCTTAGTACGTGTTTTGTTTAAAGAAGTGATTGATGTTGATCTGCCAGATCCCTTTCCGCGCATGTCTTGGCATGAAGCCATGCACCGCTATGGCTCTGATAAGCCTGATCTGCGGATTCCGCTTGAATTTACAGAACTCACTGATGTGATGAAGACCGTAGATTTTAAGGTCTTCCGTGCGGCAGCGGATCAACCTAACGGCCGTGTTGCTGCTCTGCGCATTCCTGCAGGAGGGACACTCAGCCGCAAAGAGATCGATGACTACACCACCTTTGTTGCCATCTATGGTGCGAAAGGCTTGGCCTATATCAAGGTCAACGATGTCACTCAAGTTAATGAGACCGGACTGCAATCCCCCATTGTGAAATTCTTGCCTGAGAATGTGCTGAGCGAGATTCTGAATCGTACCGGTGCCGAGAATGGTGATTTAATTTTCTTTGCAGCCGATAAAGCGAAAGTAGTGAACGATAGTTTAGGCGCTTTGCGTGTGAAGATTGGCCATGAGCGTGGCCTCTCAGTGGGAGGTTGGAAACCCCTGTGGGTAGTCGATTTCCCTATGTTCGAATTCGATGATGAAGATCAGCGTTGGGTGGCATTACATCACCCCTTTACCGCGCCTAAAGCGGGGCATGAAGGTTTTGTGGAAAATGATCCTGGTCAAGCGCTGGCTCGTGCCTACGACGTGGTCATGAACGGATGGGAAATAGGTGGCGGTTCAGTGCGTATCCATCGCGAAGAAGTGCAGTCTGCAGTATTCCGCGCACTGAATATTGGTGCCGAGGAAGCCAAAGCAAAATTTGGATTCTTGCTTGACGCTTTGCAATATGGTGCTCCGCCTCATGGAGGGATCGCATTTGGTTTCGATCGTTTAACGGCCATGATGTCTGGTGCGGAACAGATTCGTGATGTGATTGCCTTTCCTAAAACCCAGCGCGCGCAGTGTATGTTGACCGATGCCCCTAGCCCAGTGGATGAAAAGCAACTGCGCGAATTGCACATTAAGTTACGCTAAGTAGGAGCAAAAATGACCACCTATAAAATACCGATCTCGGTTCTGGTGGTCATTCATACATCTGATTTGCAGGTGTTGATGCTTGAACGGGCCGCCCATCCTGGGTTTTGGCAATCGGTAACAGGTAGCTTGGATGCTGAAGATGAGCCGCTGATGCAAACGGCTATTCGTGAAGTTGGTGAAGAGACCGGACTTGACGCTGCCGCGCCGGGTCACATTCTTAGGGACTGGAAACAGTCAGCCAGCTACGATATTTACTATGAATGGAAGCATCGTTTTGCTCCGGGTGTTGAGCAAAATCTAGAGCACGTATTTAGTCTGGAAATACCATCGCCTGTGAGCGTGATACTTTCCCCGCGCGAGCACATATCCCAAATGTGGTTGCCTTATCCCGAGGCCGCAGAAAAAGTCTTTAGCCCCACTAATCGCGACGCCATCCTGGCGCTCCCCCAGCGCGTCAAACGCTAACTGCGGCAGCGCACAAATCGGTACAATTTTTGAATATTATTTTTTGAGGCCTGAGATGACTTCTAGCATTACTGCCGAACAAAAAGCCAAGGTTCTGATTGAAGCGTTGCCATATCTGCAGCGCTTTCACAACCGCACCATCGTCATTAAATACGGTGGCAACGCCATGACCGATGTTACGCTTCAAGAAAGCTTTGCGCGCGACATCGTTCTGCTTAAATTGGTGGGGATTAATCCTGTTGTTGTTCACGGAGGTGGCCCCCAAATTGGCGCGATTCTAAATCGTGTTGGCAAACAGTCAGAGTTCATTCAAGGCATGCGCGTCACCGATGAAGAAACGCTAGACGTTGTTGAGATGGTTTTGGGTGGCTTGGTAAATCAAGATATCGTGACCTTCATCAACAAGCAGGGTGGCAATGCGGTTGGCCTGACCGGCAAAGATGGTAACTTTATTCATGCCCGCAAGCTGATGCTCAGCAATCCCGCTACCGGCGAAGAAGATATCGATATTGGTCAGGTGGGAGAAGTTGTTCGCATTGACCCAGATATTATTAATTTGCTCTCTAGTCGCAACTTTATTCCCGTCATCGCGCCTCTTGGTGTGGGAGAAAATGGCGAAGCCTACAATATCAATGCTGATTTGGTTGCCGGTAAGCTAGCCATTACTCTACAAGCGGAAAAACTGCTTCTGCTCACCAATACAGCCGGTGTACTGGATAAAGAAGGAAAAGTCTTGACCGGGTTGAGCGCCAGTCGCGTTCAAGATTTGATTGCAGATGGCACGATCTCGGGCGGCATGTTGCCCAAGGTAGCTTGCGCACTTGATGCTGTTCAGAATGGTGTTCGTACTGCGCACATCATTGATGGTCGCGTTCCTAACTCCCTATTGTTAGAAGTGCTCACCGACGAAGGAATTGGCACCCTCATCCGTGGCGCGGCGGCGAACCGAGCGTCAGCTTAACCTTCTTTAAATCCAATATGCGGTGGTGGTCATCAGCTTGGCGGTGGCCTGCATCGCCAGCTTGATGGGGGTGGGCATCACGGCTGCCCCCCTTGTTTCTGCCATCACGGCATGTGCGGCTTCTTCCTCGCGCATGGTGTCAACAAGGGTTCGGGAACGCAGATCTTCAGCAGGAAGAATATCAAGATGGAAACTCAGGTGGCTTTCCACTTGACGTTCTGTTTCTACCAAAAAAGCCAAGTTCCATTGATCGCCCGCTACAGCCGATGCAGCACCCATCATGAATGAGCCTGCATACCAGATCGAATTCAGATAACTTGGCCGATCTCCCAATTCCTCTAAACGCTTTGCGCACCAACCTAAGTGATCCCATTCTTCTTTAGCCGCATGCTCTAAGGCAATCCGGGTATCGGAACGCTTTGCAAATAGGGCTTGGCTTTGATATAGAGCTTGGGCGCATACCTCGCCGGTATGGTTAATGCGCATCAGAGCACCAGATTTTTTGCGTTCAGGCCCTGCCATTTCAACATCAGGAACAGATTCTGCTGGATATGGCCGAGTGGCCCTTGCGGGGAGGGCGAACACACGGAGCGATCGATCAAAGGCCAGAATAAATTGTTCGAGAGAAGTCATATCAAGGATCTATATATATAGTTATTTTGCAATGCCCAGAAAAATCAGCAACTAGCGATCGATTTGAATCTTCAACTTAGAATAATAAATCAACCAATACGTTACCCGAGATCCAAACAATCAAATTGTTTCAAGTGATCATTGATGAATCAGTAGGAGGGGATGGTTGCACTTAAATTGTGCGTGCAAATCAAACCAACCGACTCAAGGTGTTGTAAAAAAGACACACTTGGTCAATAAATGATATTTTTGTAGTGAACTGTAACAATACTTTGGGGAACATCCATATATATTGCGTACGTGGTGAAAGAGACGTTTTGCCCTTT
>Ga0114962_10000852_pt1 | contig 26461 bp, 20 predicted proteins | sample C_130820_MF_Meta_FD_87017 | JGI IMG/M metagenome (GOLD analysis project Ga0114962, IMG submission 87017) | Freshwater microbial communities from Lake Croche, Canada to study carbon cycling - C_130820_MF_MetaG | ecosystem: Environmental > Aquatic > Freshwater > Lake | place: Lake Croche, Canada... | reverse complement strand
CTTCAATTATATCGTATTAACAGGATTAATGCTTTCCTTTTTTACGCCTTTTGCTTTAAACAGTGCATCAATTGCATTTTTATGTTTATTAGAAATCATGCATGTTACTAGTGTCCTTTCTATGATATTCATAATGGCTCAAAGGAGTAGAGGGTAAGTGTCACGTTTGCCCTCCTTTGCATGAAAGGAGAACGAGGTTAAAATGTGGTTTCGACTCCGCTCAACCACCGAAAATATTCCCCAACATTTAGAATAATTAGAAAAAGAAATCAAGTCAACAAACGGGTTTAAAAAATTGCTTAGACAAACTGGACGTTGGTTGAGCGGAGTCGAAACCAGCAACTCTAGCTAAAACTTGACAACACTGAAATAAGAAGTACTTATTGATAAGCAATAAGTTATGGGATGCGATTTTTTTTTGGCAGGTTACAGGTTACAGTGGTTTAATTGTATGATATATAGCAAGTTAAGTGTAACCTAACTGTAACCTTATTGTAACCTAAGGTTACGATTTTTTGTGTCGTTGGAAGCATCGTTTTACACGGATTAACCTGATTATTTAATGTCAATATATGGTCGCTCCTACCGAGTTTATTGGTATATGGTTTTTGATTTTCTATCATTAGGTCGTCCCAAAGGGACTTTGGTTTTATTGATTATTAACAAGTTATGAGGTGCGATTTTTTTTTAGTAGGTTACGGGTTACGATGGCTTAATTTATTGATATATAGTTGGTTAAGCGTAACCTAACCGTAACCTTTTCGTAACCTAAGGTTACGATTTTTTGTGTTGTTGGAAGCATCGGTTTACACGGATTAATCTGATAATTTAATGTCAATATATGGTCACTTCTACGGAGCTTATTGGTGTATGGTTTTTGATTTTCTACCATTAGGTCGTCCCAAAGGGACTTTGGTTTTATTGATTATCAACAAGTTATGAGGTGTGATTTTTTTCGTTACAGAACGGAGAACGATTGGTTAATTTGTTGGTTTATAGTTTTTTAAGCGTTCTGTAGCCGTTCTGTAATCGTTCACTAAAAGAACGATTATTTGAATGGTCAGAATCACAGATTATAGGGATTACCCGGATTTCACGGAAAATACGGGAGATGGAATAAGATTTCTTCATTTTAGAATTTGGTTTTAATATACACTATTGTCATAACTACCTTAAAAATCACATCTATAGCTAAAAAAAGTTGAAAATAGTTTGTAAGTTGTTGATAGTTAGTGAAATAATTTTTAACAGGCTATAGTACTGTTTGTCTCGACGAATATCCTAACTTGGCAAAAAATCACAAATTATCAGAAAAAAATTAAGAATAAATCCGTAAATATGGTTTTATATGTAAGTTAGGAAAAAGATTTAAATAGTAACTTTGGATAAGTTAATTAATAGTTTCAAATCAACAAGTTAAAATAAAGAATGGGATATTCCGCACAACCTTTTGCAGTAGACTTGGATAAAGTTAGACAAATTTTTGGTTCTAACGACCTATCACTTTTGGAGAAAGTAAAATCGTCGAAGCTTTATGAGCATTATTCTAGCCAATCAGATGACTACGATTTTGATGAAGCGCTTAAAGATATAGTTATACGATATATTAAACCTGAGGATAGAAAAGAAACCAAAAGTTTTTTTGATTTTATTAAAAATAAGCCTTCCTCAGGGCTTAATCCAGAGTTTGCACACACCTACGGTTATGCATTATTAGTAATTTGTGATATATTAGGTACCTCTCTTTCCGATGCAGGCGATATATTCTATTCAGGTGGAGAAGCTTGGACAAAAGTAAACGAAATTTTTAAGACTAAAGGTATTACTATCGATTTAGACCGTATGTGGGGAGATAAAAAATTGTTTGACCTCCCAGACAATTTAGATTTTCCGGGTATCACACATTACTCAAAAGAAGAAATAAGTTACTTGTTAAATGAGTTAGCTAAAATTGAAATCCAGGATTTAAGAGCAAGTTACCATAATGAAGAATTTGAAGAAATAGAAGAGTTAATAACTTCTTTTAAAGAAGGACTTCAAATTTGTAAGGATAAAAATGTTGAGTTTGTTTCATTTTTGCATTAATATGAAATGTCAAGCCAAGGTGTTTTTAAAGGATTAAATTATTTGAGAAAATTCAATATTTTTGAAAATATTATATTTTATTTCAAATTAGTTAATTTATTATAGGATTAATAAATACATCGAATTCCTATGATGGATCATTAAATATTGCGCAGCATCCTCATCAGCTCTGGTAAACTGATAGCCGTTATTTCATTTTTCATAGGGAAGGTTTCGATTCCATTGTAAACTACAAAACGTTTAGATGGCTTAATGTCTTCACATGCCAAATAAAACCCTTTTTCTATTTTAGTTACTGAAGAACGTTTGATTTCTATGGCCCATGTTTCACGATTTGGTAACTCAAGCAATAAATCAATCTCTGCTCCTGCTGAAGTCCTGTAAAATGAGCTTATTGTTGAAATTGGAAGAATAGACAAAAGATTCTCCATTACAAATCCCTCCCAGCTTGCACCAATTATAGGATTAGAAAATAAATCGTCTAGTTGATGGATATTGAGCAAATGATGCAAAAGGCCACTGTCTCTTACATAAACCTTTGGAGATTTAACTAAACGTTTTCCAAGATTGAGATGGTAGGGTTGTACCTTACGTACCAATAGCAAATCGCATAATAAATCAATATAACGAATGACTGTCTTGTTGCTAAGATCGAGTCCCATAGCCAAATTAGCGGCATTAACCATTCCTCCTTGTAAATGGCCTAACATCGTCCATAACTTTCTTAGGGTGAAGGCAGGTATCCTTGGGCCAAACATTGGTACATCTCTTTCCAAATAAGTGCGTACAAAGTCTTCTCTCCATTGGGTACTTTGGACATCTGTTTGTGCCAAATAACTTGACGGGAAACCACCTCTTAGCCATAATTTATCCATATTTGTATTGGCCTCTAAGACATTGATGCTGGTCAATTCCAGATATCGAATCCTTCCTGCTAAACTTTCAGATGATTGTTTGAGTAAATCAATTGAAGCAGAACCTAAAATTAAAAATTGACCATTTGCTCTACCTTCGCGTCTTCCGGCATCAATAATCCCTCTCAAAACAGGGAATAACTCTGGTTTCCGTTGAATCTCATCCAATATGACCAATTTCCCTTTTTGTGCTGCAAAGTAGGTTAATGGGTCTTCTAATTTCTTCAGGTCTAATGGGGATTCCAAATCGAGATACACACTCGGGGTCGTCTTGGCTATTTCAAAGGCGAGGGTAGTTTTGCCCACCTGACGTGGTCCAAGGATGGCAACCGCAGGGTTTTGCGATATGGCTTCTATTAATTGTGGAAGGAGTAGACGCTCAATCATCCTTGCAAATATACCATAAGATTCCCGATTTGCAAGGATGAAATGTTCGAAGATTCTTATTATTACTTAATACCAATTCTGCAAATAGGAGACTCCCAGTCTGCGACTGGAAGGCTTGTCTGTTGATAAACAGAGAACCTTTGCACCCTTTTTAGCTCTAAAATAATTGTTTAATGTGCCCAAGAGGGGACTCCCAGTCTGCGACAGGCAGAGAACCTTTACACCCTTTTTAGCTATAAAATAATTGTTTAATGTGCCCAAGAGGGGACTCGAACCCCTACACCCTTGCAGGCTCTACCACCTCAAAGTAGCGTGTCTACCAATTTCACCACCTGGGCATTCAATGCGTTGCAAATTTAAGAACTGAAAATGGAATTACTTTAGGGCAGCCTGAAATTCTTCTCTAGTCGGGATATGGGTGCTAGGCCACATATTGATGACTACGTTGTCCTTTAGCAATACAATTCCTGGATTAGATCGGATAATGGTTTTGAGTAAGGTTCCGTCAGCCGTGAAGAAGTCATAAGGGACTTGGTTGAGGTTGCGGTACATCACTATTTTATCATCCGTGCTAGCAGTCAAGGGCCAAACAGGGCAAAGGGCATTTTTGTAGATATACTTCACTAGCTTATTGAGGTCTAATTGTCCGTTTTGGTCAGATTTGGTTAAATCGTATTGGACAATCATGATGCGGTATCCTTTTTGGTTTAGGAAAGTGTCAGTGAATTTTTGACCTAATCGGCTATTGATTACAAAGTCGTGAATTGGGGCGTGGTATCCTTCTCTGACAAGTTTGGATTCCGTTTTAACAAATTTATAGGTGTTCAAGTCTTTGACTTTCATTAAGTCGTTCATGTTGAAGTCCACTTGTTTACCATCTTTTTCATAGATGAAGTGCATATCCATGGAGTCTTTTGGAGCGCCTTCAGGGACAGTCATTTGTTGTTTGATGTCGTTTCCGATTTTAAAGGGACGGAAATCCACTACGGGCAAATAGTACAAACAATAGGATGCATAAACAAATGTTGCAGTGATTGCAGAGCTCAATACAAATTTGGTCACTCCAGGGCTGAAAATGGGGGTTATCATTTTTCTTCCCCTAAAAATACCTAAAATGAGGAGAAGCAGTACAATATCCTTTTGGAAGGATTGCCAAGGTTTTAAATGGAGCGCATCCCCAAAACAACCGCAATCGGTGACTTTATTAAAATAGGCGGAATAAAACGTCAGGAAGGTGAAAAAGATAATCATTAGTAATAGTGACCATGCGGTGAATTCCATCCAGAATCCGAGTAAAAGAAATATCCCTAAAATGATTTCTGAGCAACTAATGGCATAAGCCATTCCGGTGGAGAAGGGTTCTAGGAACTTCATTCCAAAGACCTCAAAGTACTCTCCTAATTTATAGCCAAATCCGATGGAATCATTTGCTTTTATCCATCCAGAGATAATAAATAATACCCCCACAAGGATTCTACAGATATTGACGAGTAGTTTTTGATTTTTATTCATTTGAATGATTAAATTTTATGCAAGTTTAACGTTTAAAGTCGGAAAATTGTTTTTAAACCTTGCTTAAACGTTAATTTTGTCCCGATTATGAGATTAGGACATAGGGTCACAGATTTGTTTGGCATAGAAAAGCCTATCATTCAGGCAGGTATGATTTGGTGTGCAGGATGGGAATTGGCCTCCGCTGTAAGTAATGCCGGAGGATTGGGCATTATTGGGTCAGGGAGTATGTATCCTGATCAATTAGAGGAAAACATTGTAAAGTGTTTCCAAGCGACCAATAAACCGTTTGCAGTGAATATTCCGTTGATTTATGCCGATATTGAAAAACATATTGCCATTGTCATTAAACATAAGGTCCCTATTGTTTTTACCTCCGCAGGAAATCCTAGGACGTGGACATTGACACTGAAAAAAGCAGGGATTATTGTGGTTCATGTGGTGAGTTCGGTCAAATTTGCTGAAGCGAGTCAAGCAGCAGGAGTGGATGCGATTGTAGCTGAAGGTTTTGAAGCCGGAGGTCATAATGGAAGAGAGGAAACGACTACTTTTGTCCTTTTGCCAGCAGTGAGACAAGCTACGAGACTTCCGTTAATAGCGGCAGGAGGAATTGCGACAGGTCAACAGATGTTGGCAGCAATGATTTTAGGTGCTGATGGCGTCCAAATGGGAAGTCGATTTGTTTTAAGTGAAGAATCAACTGCACATTATAATTTTAAGCAAGCGGTTATCAACGCTCCTGAAGGAGGAACAATGCTATCCTTAAAGCAATTGACTCCAGTTAGGTTGTTAAAAAATCCGTTTTATGATAAGGTTCAGATCGCTGAAAATCAAGGTGCTTCCCCCGATAGTTTGGCTGAATTATTAGGAAAAGGCCGAGCAAAAAAAGGAATGTTGGAAGGGGATTTGATAGAAGGGGAATTAGAAATCGGGCAAGTATCCGCTTATATGAATTCCATTTTGCCAGCTAAAAAGATTGTGGAAGAGGTTTGGGATGAATTTTTAGAACTCCAAGGGATTCTTAAAAAAGTTTTAGAGTAGGTCATTGTCCTGCTTACTTAGTTCCAGTCCAATAATGGCCGATTTACGGTCACTACCCCACATATAGCCTCCAAAATTTCCAGTGGATTGAATTACTCTGTGACAAGGGATTAAATAGGCGATTGGATTGCTTCCTATGGCAGTTCCAACAGCTCTGGAGGACTTAGGACTTTCAATAAAATGTGCAATTTTTCCGTAGGTTAATAAATTACCTGAAGGAATTTTTAATAAAGCTTCCCATACCTTGATTTGGAAATCTGTTCCTATCAAATGTATTTTAATAAAGTTTGGATGATTAAGTTTTTGATTAATGACATCCAAAGCGGATATATGGCTATCCTTTTCAGCTTGAATTAATTCTGCTTTGGGATATTTTAATTTTAGTTGTTGAAGTCCTACATCGGGTTTATCCTCTTCAATAAATGCACAAAAACATATCCCTAGAGTGGTCGACGCTATTATTACATCCCCAAAAATAGATGGATAATAATTATAATTAATGGTGAGTCCTTTTGCTCCTTTTAGGAATTGACCTGGGGTCATTCTTTCTATTTTGATGAATAAATCGTGTAATCGGCTTGTACTGGATAGGCCAATATCCTCTGAAATTTCAATTAAAGTAGATTCCTTTTTATCTAAAATAATTCTTTTAGCATTTTCAATACTCAAATATTGTAAAAACGACTTTGGGCTGATTCCTGCCCAATTGGTGAACATTTTTTGGAAGTTGGTTGCGCTCATGGAAACATGATTAGCAATCTGCTCTAATGTCGGCTGAGAATGGGCATGATCTTTAATAAACCTTATGGCTTTTTCAATTCTATAATAATTGAAGTCATTTTTAGTCATCCTTCTTTCCATTAAATTAATGAAGCAAAGCTATAGTTTTAATAAACGATTAAAAATCCGATTCTTGGCGATTTAATCTATGATAACTTCCCTTTTGCGTCTTTTAACAAATAAAAAGTAAATCGGAATTCCTGTTAAAACTATTGCCAATCCCATTCCTGCATAAGCTGTTTTGTAAATTAATAGGGACACGCAGACGGTTCCGGCCAAAACGCAGTAAAGGATGGGTAAATAAGGATAAAACATCACTTTATAAGGTCTGATAAGGTTTGGATCTTTCCTTCTATGGACAATTATTCCTGCGATTGCAATAATATAAAATAGCAAAACTGCAAATACCACGTAGTCCAATAAATCGGAATAGCTCCCTGTTAATGTTAATATGCATGCCCAAATACATTGCATAATTAAAGAATTAGATGGGACGTCATTTTTATTTAATTTGGCAGCAGGTTTAAAAAAGGCATTATCCTTTGCCATGGCATAATAAACTCGTGAGCCTGTTAAAATGATTCCATTAAGACATCCAAAAGTAGAAACCATGATGACTCCTGCCATTAAATAAAGTCCTACATTGCCTAAAATTTGCTGACTCATTAAAGTAGCGACTCGTTTTTCAGGAGCATTGGCAATAGCATCCATTCCTAATACAGCTATATAATTGATGTTTATTAGGATATATATTAATAATACGATTCCAGTGCCTATTATTAAGGATTTTGGAATGTTTTTAGAAGGATTTTCGATCTCTCCTGCTGTAAAAGTGATGTTATTCCAAGCATCAGCTGAAAATAATGCTCCGACTAAGGCGGCAGAAAATATTCCGAATGTTATTGAGGTGTTTCCTGAACCTGAAGTGGATTGCTTAAAATGTTGAATAACATCCATAAAAGGATGTGTCAGGCTGTAATAGAATCCTAAAATAATCAAAGTAGCCAATGATATTATTTTAACTCCTGTAAATATATTCTGCATGATCGCCCCGGATTCGACTTTTCTAAAATTAAATATACTTAATAATATAATTACAGATATTCCTAAAATTTGTTGGGTAGAAATGAAGTTAAATAAAATTGGTTGCGAATTAATAACAGGGAAAAATACTCCTGTAAACTTGGCAAATGCCACTCCAACTGCAGCAATGGTTCCTGTTTGAATGACAGCAAATAGTGTCCACCCGTATAAAAATCCAATTAAAGGATTATATATTTCCTTTAAATAAACATATTGACCTCCTGCTTTTGGCATAGCAGAAGCCAACTCCCCAATACATAAGGCTCCAGAAACGGTAATTATTGCAGTAACTATCCAAGCCAATAATAAATAAAATGGACTTTGAACTTGTGCTGCAATATCAGCGGAAACAATAAATATCCCACTACCAATCATACTTCCTATAATAATCATGGTGGACGAATAGAGAGAAAGTCCTTTTTTTAATGTCATTTGATGTATTTTAAAAGTACATTTAATTTTTGTTCCGTTTCCATCCACTCCGCTTCAGGGTCAGAATCTTTAAGGATTCCACATCCTGCATATAAGCTGATGTTATTTTTAGTGATTTGACCACATCTTAAGTTGACGTATATTTCAAAATCATCTTCATTTTTATAACCGATTGTCCCTGAATACAATTGTCTGTCATGACCTTCATTATCACTAATAAATTCCAAGGCTTCCATTTTGGGAAATCCTCCAACTGCAGGAGTAGGGTGTAAATCCTTTAAAAAGGATAAAAAAGAATTGGAAATAAAATCAGGTTTTAATTTTCCTTTTATTATATTTAATCTATGCTGAAGTGTATTTTGATTTAAGGTTTGATTGGTTTCAATTTCAGGCAATAGATTATGTTTTTGGTAAATATCCTTGATGTAATCCGTAACAATATTTTGCTCCTCTACCTCTTTTGGAGTGAAAATTCTATCTGAATTTTTAGTTCCTGCAAGACTCATACTGATGATATTATTGTCTGATTTAGACGCAAATATTTCCGGGCTAGCCCCAATCCATGTTCCAAATTTATCTGTTGAAATTAAATGGACAAAGCAATTTGGATATTGCAATCTTAATTCATCAAATAAAGTGAAAACATTATCTTCTTCACTATCAAAAACTACGTTTTTTACTCTACTTAAAACAACCTTTTTAAATGCTAAGTTGGTTTGATTTTTAAAAGATTTGATTCCTTTAATAAAATCTGTTTTAGGAGTGGATGAATTGATTGCTTTATTAACAATATTTAAAGGGAATTGAAATTCCTCCAATTCAATGAATTCCCCCGAAATAGCATATATTTCGCCATTAAAAGTTTGAATTATTATTCCATTTGGAATATAATTTTTAATTCCATCATTTATTAAGGTTAGCTGTCCAAAAACAAGTTGAACGGTCTTAGTTTTAGGACTCCAAAATAAGCAATAATCCATTTAAATGGTTTCCAATAAAGTGCGGAAAGCAGTAAATTGATCTCCCCATTTATCCTTTGATTTTTGTTGTAGTTCTGGGGCAAAATTATCTACATAATTTTGATAGTCATCCATAGAGTTAGCAAAGTACTGAACATTAAAAGTTTCACCTGTTTCCTCCTCAAATTTTGTTAAAAGTCTGCTAAATTGATATTTATTAAACATCCCTGTAGCCATGACCTCTGGGAGGTGAACACTGAGCATCCACTCTGGCCAGGACTCCACAATTTGTTCTTGCACATTGACAGTGACACTATATATAATCATAAGGCAAAAATAAGTAAAAAAGGATTTCAAACTTCAAAATAGTCAAAATATGGTCAATGTTTAGGAACATTGACCAATCAATGCTTAACTTAACCGCATATTTGTGTTATCTAGATTATATGTATAATAATTTGAAAATGACCTCGGGTAGGAATACCCAATTTCTCATTTTACTATTTTTAAGCCTATGGCTGACCTCATGCAATAATGCCAATAAGCATGAAAAGAAAGAAGGGCAAGACAATAATTCTCCATCATTTGGGGTGACGGTCAAGATTTCAAATGACCCTGACAATTTGCATCCTTATAATGCGAGCTCTATGGAAGCATTTTCTATCAATGGGCAGTTTTTCCAATCTTTAACTGCAGTTGATTTTAAAACTTTAAAATTAGTACCTGTATTAGCAGAATCCAGACCGTCAGTGGAGCGTATTGAAAGAAACGGAGTACAAACAGGACTCAGTTTCACTTATAGATTAAGAAAAGAAGCTGTTTGGGATGATGGTAAACCTATTACAGCCAAGGATGTAGAATTCAGTTTAAAGGCTTTGAAGAATCCTTTGGTGAATGATGAACCTTTAAGAATTGCCTATTCAGACTTAGATTCAATTCATCTTTATCCTGAAGATGATAAAAAATTCACGATTTATTCCCTAGAAAATAGCATCAGGGCAGAGGCTGCTGCTGGTGGATTTGTAATATTACCTAAGCATATTATGGACCCTGAAGATTTAATGAAGAAATTCAATATTTTTCAATTAAATGATGAAAAACAAATCGAAAAACTGAAAGAAGATGAAAATATTAAGAAATTTGCTAATTTTTTTAATTCTGAAAAATTCTTGAGAGAGCCGAAATATTTAATTGGTTCAGGTCCATATATTCTAGAGAAATGGGAAAGCGGTCAGCGATTATTATTGAAAAAGAAAAAAAATTGGTGGGGAAATAAAATATCAGATGAAAATACTTATTTTGAAGTCTATCCTGACCATCTGATTTATATGGTAATTAATGACCCTAATTCCGCTGTGGTAGCGGTAAAATCGGCGCAAATAGATGTACTTGGAGAAATTCCGCCTAAGTCATTTATTGATTTAAAAGAAAATGCCAAATTTAATGAAAAATATAATCTATATACTCCAGATGAAAACGGATATACTTGTATAACCATCAATCTCAAAAATAAGATATTAAAGGATTTAGAGGTTAGACGCGCATTGGCAATGCTTATAGATCAAGACTTCATAGTAGATAATATATTTCAAAAAACAGCTTGCAGGACTCATTCTATGGAACACCCATCCAATAAAGCGACCTATAATAATGATATTGTTGAGGTGAAATATAATCCTTCCCTAGCTAAACAAAATCTTGAAAAAGATGGATGGAAAGATTCTGACGGTGATGGAGTGCTTGATAAGGCTATAGATGGCAAAAAAGAAAAAATGCAATTTGAATTATTGCTCAACACAGGAAATATAGCAAGAGAAAAAATTGCTAAAACATTCCAAGAGGAAGCTAGAAAAATTGGAATAAAGATTAACCTTATTCCTAAAGACTTAAACCTAGTTACTCAATTACAAAGAGATCATAAATTTGAGCTGTCCTTTAACGGATGGGTATCATCTGCATTGCCTTATGATCCTAAACAAGTTTGGCATACAGATGCTATTCATAACGGCTTTAACTTTATGAGCTTTGGAAACAAAGCATCAGACGCTTTAATTGATTCTTTAAGAGTAGAATTAGATGAACAAAAAAGGATAATGTTGTTTAAGAAATTCCAGAATATGGTTTATCAAGAAATGCCTGTGTTATTTTTATATGGCTTAAAGGGACGGATTGCAATCCACAAAAAATTTAAAAACGCATATCCATCAGCGCTAAGACCAGGTTATAATGAATCTGGATTTAAAATTGTTGGGCAATAGTTAAGTGTTAATCGGTGTAAGTTAGTTTTATGGGATTTACCTTTTATTTAATCAAAAGAATATTACTGATAATTCCGACTTTATTATTGACTTTACTTTTTACTCTTTATATATCCGACAGCATCCCGACCGACCCAGTAGAAGATAGCTTAAATTCAAGAATTCAAGAATCATCAACTTTTGTTAGCCCTAAAACTAAAAAGAGAATGTATGATGAAATGAAAATAAAATACGGACTTTATTTACCTGTTTTCTATTTTAATGTCAAGTCATCAATTGATGCCCCAGATTCAGTCTATAAAACCTTATTACCTTCTGACAGAATTTGGCTAGATAGAGTGATTATTAGTCAAAATGCCTCTTGGAAGGTTGCATTAGCTTTTAAAAGGAATTTATTGGAGTTATTAAATGGTCAAAAGCTATCAGAAAGTAGCTTAAATGATTTGGAATTGCTTAATAATTCCTTCAGAAATAGGGACATTGTTAAAATATTAAATAAACATAAAGGAGATCTTTTATTTGATCGTTTAAGTATCCAATATGCCAACTTAAAAGAAAATAGTATTTCATCTATTGATAAATATATACCTTCTTTTAGATGGAACGGGAAACAGTGTCAATTTCATTCTTGGATTTCAAAATTAATAAGGGGCAAGTTAGGATATTCTTTAATAGACAAGCGATCGATTGGTTCAATTATAAAGGATGTATTGCCCTGGACGATTCTATTAAACATTACCTCCTTTATCATTATTTTTATAATTGGAATACCTTTAGGATTCTTCAAAGCCATTTATAATAAAAGCTATTTTGATAAGATATCCACCCAGATACTCAATGTTTTTTACGGAATTCCACAGTTCTGGTTAGCCGGATTATTACTCACCTATTTTGCAGGTATTGATTATTTGAATTTTTTCCCTGTAAGTGGAGTAACATCACCTTTCTTAGATTATAATATAGATGAAGGATTTTATCACCTCTTTTTGGATGTTGCTTGGCATTTAATATTACCCGTTTTTTGTATTTCTATGCCCATTATTGCGGTCGTATCTAATCAAATTAAGCAGGGACTTTTAGATTTTGAAGATGAGCTATTTGCAACGACTTCTAAGGCAAAAGGAAATTCTAATATAAAGACGATGTTCATTCATGGAATGAGTATAATTAAAGTCCTTTTAGTAAGCCAAGGAGCTTCTATTTTTTCAGGAATATTAAGCGGAGCAATCATTATAGAAACTATTTTTTCCCTTCCTGGGATGGGAACTAAAGGATTTACTGCAACACAATCTCAGGATTACCCTCTTTTATACATTATATTATTAATGACCGTATTGTTTATTACCGTAGTTAATCTTATTATGGATGTCTGTTATACTTTGGTTGACCCTAGAATTAAATTTTCCAAATCCATTTAATTCAAGATATGAACTCAAACACCAATATAGAATCATTTAGAGAATTTTTAAAAAGATCTAAAATAGGTAAATTAGTCTATTATTCTTTGATATTCTTTTTTTTAATATCAATTTTAGCTGATTTCATAGCAAACGATAAACCTATTTATTGTAACTATAAAGGTAGAAGTTATTGGCCAGTATTTAAAGAGTATGGAATAAAAATTGGAATAAGTAAATTGGAATCACAATTTGCAAGTCAGAATTGGAAAGAATACAATTATGAGGCTGTTCTTTGGCCTCTAATTCCGTTCGCTCCCAAAAATCTAGACTTTACCATGTCTAATTTTATATCGCCAACTAAGGCCATTAAAATTGGTGGTCATTTCTCAGGTCATTATTTAGGTACAGGTCCACTGGGAGAGGATATATTAAGTGCAATCATTCATGGAGTACGATATGCTTTATTTACAGGAGCGGGAACACTATTAATTTCTTTATTTATCGGTTTAACATTTGGAACTATTGCTGGATATTTTGGTGATGATTCAAGCAAAAATAAAGTTTCAGATGTGATTTCTATTATATTATTCCTATTTTATAGTTGGTATGTAGCCTATTATTTGAATAGGTTCAATATTTTAGACCGATTAGATGATGGATTAATATTGATTCTAGTCCTCCTTTTAAAATTAATAGGTTATATCATAATAATAGGAGTATGTGTTTATTTTATAAATAAGTATATTTTACGGAAATTGCCTTTACTTAAAATTGAAATTCATTTCCCTTTAGATTTGGTCATTTCTAGGGGAATAGAGGTGTTTAATGCCCTCCCGAAGATTTTAATACTTTTTGCCTTCCTAGCATTTCTTAAACCTTCCATTTTAAATACAATACTTATTCTGGGATTTATCTCTTGGCCCATTTTTGCTCAGTTAATTAGAGCGAAAATACTGTCGATAAAAAAAGAATTATATATAGAATCGGCTAAATCAAGTGGAATAAAACCTATGTTAATTCTTTTTCGTCACGCTTTGCCAAATTCCTTAGGAATTTTATGGATAATTATTGGATATAGCGTTTCTGGAGCTGTTTTAGCAGAATCAGCGATAGGATATTTGGGTTTAGGTACACCTCCGGAGGTATTATCATGGGGTAAATTGTTATCTATGGCAAGGGAAAATTCTTCTGCTTGGTGGATGATTTTCCCTTCTGGTTTTATGTTGTTCTATTTTATAGGATGCTTTAATTACTTGGGAAAACAAGCAAGTATTTTCTATAATCCAAAACGTTCAGTTTAAAGGAAATGGGAACCATTATTGTACATTCTAAAGTCGGAAAGAATTACATTGCTGATGATAGTCCATTAATGTCCGGGGCAGAAGGTGAGGTATATCAGGTTATTGACAATCCGGGTTTGTTGATCAAAATGTTCTTCCCAAATAATAGGACATTGTTTAGGGAAAATAAAATTACTTATTTAACACAACATAAACCCGACGAAGCTTTATTGTCAAAAGCGGCTTGGCCTTTAGAGGTCATTTATTTAGATAATAAGTTTGTTGGTTTTTTGATGAAACGTATTATTGGGAATAATCTAGAAATTCTATGTTTAGAGACCTTTAATACGGCTAAATATCCTCAGTTTGCAAGTTTTGAGCGTACTAAGGTAGAATCCATAGATAAGCGCATCTTAATTTGTTTTAATATTGCCGATTTAGTTGCTGGAATTCATCTATTAAAAGATTATACAATCGTTGACCTAAAGCCTGAAAATTTTTTATTTGATGCAAATGGAAATGTATATTTACTTGATATTGATAGTTTCCAAGTATATAATCCTGAAAATAATGCTATATATAAAGGATTGGTTAATACTTTAGAATATACTCCGCCAGAATATTATTCACTTACAAATGCAGAAAATACTTTTTTTTCTTCAAATTGGGATTTATTTGGGATGGCAGTAATTTTCTATAGAATATTAATTGGAATACATCCCTATACTGCCTCTGCACATAATTCTCCTTATAATTCCTTATCCATACTACATGAGTTAATTGAGCATCAGTTATTCGTTCATGGAATAAAGAGGGAATATTGTGGTGTAATTCCATTAATTCATCAGAATTTTTATAATTTGGATGATTCTATACAAGAGTTATTTAGGACGGCTTTTGGTCAGATGACAGATTCAATCTTAGATAGACCTACTGCATTAGAGTGGGCTGAGGCTTTAAAATCAGATCATCATTCCTTTGATTTAAAATTTGATTCTACTTTCAGTTATCAAATTAATAAAATGAATGATAAGATTTATTTAACTTATTACAGTAATGATGTAATTGCACTACTGGTTAATGATGAATTTGTTTTGCCTCCAGATGGTCAATTAATTCTACAATCATTAACACGATCATTAAAAGTATTCATATATGACGTTTATAATCAAAAAAAGGAAATGTTGATTGAAAACACTTTTTATTCTGAAGCTGAATTGCCTGAAATTGAAGTTGTTCCAGTAAGCTCCACAAATCTCGGAAAAATTGACATACTCGTCTCACCGTTACTATTTATATTATTTTTAGTTACTGTTTCAAGTATATTGAAGGATATAAAATCTATCCCGTTCCTTTCAATTATATATTTTGGTAGATACCTTTACAAATATAATAAGTCTCAATATGAGAATTTCTTAAAAGCCACTAATTTATATCCGGTAATTAAAATTTATAATCTTAGTGAGGATAAAAATAAGAAAATTAAAAATTTAGTAAATTACTCTCCCTTATTAGTATCTAATCGATTACTAAGAAATACCCTAAAGAACTTATCTAATTTTTATGAACTTAATAGAGATTCATTGAGCCCTATAAATAATTATATTATTGCTTTAAAAAGATATAATGATTTAAGACAAGATTTAAATGATTTAATTAGAAAGAAAAATAATGTCATAAAAAATTATCAAAACTCCGTTTTAGAACAAGTAAAAGCGGATATCTTTAAAGATTATTTTATTCGACGTCTTACTATTAAAGGATTATCATCTAGTGATCTAAAAAATATTTTTGAAAGTGGACTCAGTCATATTGATGAAATTAGTCAGATACTTATAAAGGAAAAATCAATATATCTAAAGAATGGAAGTTATTTAGATATTTTTGGAATTGGTCCAGTAAAACTTAAAATCCTTCAAAGTATAAAGGAGGAATTCGATAGTAAATATTATTATTCTATCCATTATGATACTGGTGATATTTCTAATATTTTGGAGCTAAAAGAGTTGAATCAATTAATTGATAAACTAGAAAAGGATACACAGATGGCTAAAAGAGAGTTGAATAAACTCAAAGCAATATTAATTTCAAGAGAACCTAATTTTAGTAATAAGCTACACGAATTTTATCTAACAAAAGAGTATAAAAGTATTGAAGATTGTTTTAAATTAAACATCATAGAATTGCTCAATATTGACTTACAATTAAAAAGAAATACAATAATAATGGACTATATTACTAGTCAATTAAAACCATGGGCGCATATAAATGCTTACTCGTATCCTTTTTATTACTTAACCAATAATTTGCAGCCAAGGAAAATCAAATAAACAAACCAATATTCCAATCTTAACTTTGAACTTTAATTACCTCCATGGCAAATATAGGAATCGATTTCAATCAAGCTAAAGTAGAATCTAAAACAAATCGTTCAGTACGTAATGACAACGACCTTGGTTTTGGAAGATCTGCGACCAAGGAAAATATTAGAATGGTCAATCGTGACGGCAGTTTTAATGTCTTAAGAACTGGAGCTGTAAACTCCTTTTTACTTAATGTTTTCCATGACCTTATTAGGATGAAATGGATAAAATTCATTGGGATTACTACCCTAACATATGCATTCATTAATATCGTTTTTGCATCAATATTTACTTTATTAGGTCCTCATAGTTTAAATGGAATTGAATATACAGGCATGCATTCTTATTTTTGGGATTGCTTCTTTTTCAGTACTCAAACATTTACCACAGTAGGTTATGGACACATTAGTCCCAATGGACTTATACCTAATATTGTAGCTAGCATAGAATCCTACCTTGGCCTCTTGGGATTTGCCTTAGCAACAGGTTTACTCTACGGGAAATTTAGTCGTCCTCACGCTAGGATTGCCTTTAGCAAAAACGCAATTATAGCACCATATCAAAATGGAAAGGGATTAATGTTTAGAATTGCTAATGCAAGAAATAATCAACTCATTGATGTAAAAGTCGTTCTTTTTATAAGCTATAACAAAACAGATCCTACTGGTATGGTATCAAGATCATTTGAAGCATTGACCTTAGAACGAGAATCTATTAATTTTTTCCCTTATAATTGGACGATTGTGCACCCAATCAATTCCTCTAGCCCTGTTTTTGGATGGACAGAAGAGGAGTTTAAGTTCCGTGATTCTGAACTGCTTATTTTAATTAAAGGGACTGACGATACCTATTCAACAGAAGTTCATTCAAGAAGTAGTTATACGGATGAAGAAATATTATGGGGAAGAAAATTTACAAATATGATGAGTGAGTCAAATTCGGGCAAAGTAGTGGTTGAGTTAAATAAAATAGATGATATGATTGAAGTAGATTTAGATAAGTAATAATTGTAAAGAATCCATTCTATTTATATTATTATCCGCGAGACCCTCTTAAACTTATTCTATTGTAGTTTGTGGTATTAGTTACATCACATAAGAATGAATTTGATACATAATTTAAGCTTATTACATGAGTATTAAACATTACAATAGACATAATTGATTATTAAAATTTGGAGATTCTAAAAATAAATTAGCACTATATTTTTTCTTACTTTAAATTTGCAGAGTGTTATTTAATTCATTAGAATTCTTAATCTTTTTACCGCTAGTATTCATTTTATATTGGTTTGTTTTCAATAGATCTTTAAAATGGCAAAACACATTATTGCTACTAGCTAGTTACTTTTTTTATGGATGGTGGAGCTGGAAATTTATGGGTTTATTGATTGCCAGTACACTTTTGGACTATGTATATGGATTTTGGGTGGCATCACCGAATCCCAAAAAGGCAAAAACTTTTTTATGGTTAAGTGTCTTAAACAATTTGGGAATCTTGGCGATTTTTAAATACTATAACTTCTTTGCATTACAACTTCAACAAGGATTTGAAACGTTAGGTATTCAAACTCATCCTGTAATTCTGAGTATTGTATTACCGATTGGTATTTCCTTTTATACATTTCATGGAATGTCATATGTTTTTGATATTTATAGAGGACAACAAAAACCGGTAAAGAACTTTATTGATTATGCTGTTTTTGTTAGTTTCTTTCCTCTGTTAGTGGCAGGACCAATTGAAAGAGCAAATCATCTTTTACCGCAAGTCCAGAGATCAAGATTTTTTAATTATAACCAAGCAGTAGAAGGATGTAGACTAATTTTATGGGGATTCTTTAAAAAAATAGTTATTGCTGATAATTTATCACAACTTGTAGATCCAGTTTTTCAAAATTATAAAGAACATTCTGGACTAAGTTTAATCATTACTGCAATATCATTTTCAATCCAAATTTATTGTGACTTTAGTGGGTATTCAGATATTGCAATAGGGGTTGCAAAACTTTTTGGGTTTGAATTAATAGTCAACTTCAAATTCCCCTATTTTAGTCGAAGTATTCCAGAATTTTGGAAAAGATGGCATATAAGTCTATCCTCATGGTTTAGGGATTATTTATACTTTCCGTTGGGTGGGTCAAGGGTCAATTTAGCTATAACAATAAGGAACACTTTTATTATATTCTTAGTGAGCGGTTTTTGGCATGGGGCCAATTGGACATTTATTGCATGGGGACTAATACATGCACTATTTTTCATTCCGAGTTTATTAATTAAAAATAAGAATAAAACTGAGACCAATTCTGATTTATTTCTAGGGAACTCGATTACACCGAATTGGAAGGAGTTCTTTCAGATTGTTTTCACCTTCTTTATAGTTACAATTGCATGGATATTCTTTAGATCAAACACCATTTTAGATGCCTTCAAATTTATTGAACTATGTTTGTCTAATCTTACTAAAATAACCCATTTGAAAACAAATATTCATTATGCAATTCTATTGAAAGCAATAATAGGTGTTATTGTAATGTTTTACTATGAGATGATATATTTTAAGCCAAAAAGAAAATTATCAATAACAAAAATGATAATATTACTATTAATGGTAATATTTATGGGGTCTTTTAGAAATTCAGTTCAATTTATTTATTTCCAATTTTAATATGATAATTAAGTTTATTAAAAAGATATTTGTTATACTATCTATAGTATTTATTATATTAAATATTGTAGGATTTTTTTTAGATATTCATGTTAGAAATTCAAGTATTTTTAAAGTAAATATTATTTTTAATAAAGAATTAGCAAAAAACATTATTCTAGGTTCTTCTAGAGCTTTAACTGGTGTAAATACTGAGTTACTATCAAATGCAACCAAAAGGAAATGGTTTAATCTGGCCATGGATGACACTAGAAACGAAACACACCTTTTATTTTTAGAACTTTTAAATGATTTAAATAAAACCCCTGATAACCTAGTAGTTCAATATGATCAAGAAAACCTAATAAAAGACACTACGACCTTTTTTGACAATGATTATCAGATTTTACCATTTATAAATAGCAACAAAATCGTTTCAAATTATTTTAGGCCAAAAAAAAATTATTATTTATTTAAATTCTGCCCAATTTATAAATATATTTATTTCAATACAGAATTACTTTTTCCATCCATAATACTATTCTTTAAACCTAACTATAATCATAGATTTGATATACGATTTGGTGATTATAATTATCCTAAAGACTTTATTTTGCAAAAGGATGAGAATAAAATTAAAAGGAAAACAATAGTTTTAAAAAATAAAGTACTTACAGAGTTTTACAAAATAAGTCATTCCCGAAAAATAAATCTCATTATTTATACCGCTCCTATTTACAAAACCAATGTAAAATTGGATACTTCATTAAATAACTACGTAAATTTATCTTCTTTGTTCAAATCAATGTCTAAATTCGGAGACGTTATTCATATTAACGGAAGGTCTAAAAATGAATTTACCGATAGTCTTGTAAATAGCTTATCACCAATATTAAGATAGCATTAGTTTAATAATTATCTTAGCATAGCGGACTGAACTTATTAAGAGCTATAAGGAAGATAAAATAAAGTTTATTTGAAATAATACCATCCGATAATAATTACTTTATTCATTAGAATTAAATAGCGAATCTAAATTGTGTAGAAGAGTTAGACTATACCTTGAATTTAATCATATACGATAAATCTAATTTAACCTTCAGAGTAACAATGTATATAATTTGCTGAATCAAAAAAGTGGATTCGTTTATACTTGATTAATGAGGTATTTAAAGACTACTTTTTATTAAAAGTGATCTAAAACCCATGCTGAAATTGGAGAAAAATAGAGTTTATACTATTTTGTTAGCAATTAAATAATCTATCAAATGCTTTAATATACATTTCTGATTTTGTCTTAATTCAAATTAAGTTAGATTGTCATACAATATTTAATTCTAAATATACTAGCTATCCTTTAAATTTGTATCAATGATTACATTTTGGAAAGGACTTTATTTTAGTATATTGATAACCCTTTGTGGAATTGCTACTTCCTGTCAAAAGGATAGAGTATATGAACAATATCTAAGCGTCAATCAAAACATCTGGACAGATAAAGATGCCAAAACTTTCTCTTTGGAAATCTCTGACACGACTCAATTATACAACCTATTTTTGGAGGTCAGAAATAATAATGACTACCTATACAACAATCTCTGGTTAGGTATGCAAGTTGTATCACCAGAAGGAAAAATTCAAACCAAAGAATTTTCTGTTAAACTTGCAGATGAACAAGGGAATTGGTTAGGTTCAGGGATGGGAAATTTGTTTGATAATCAATTTATGATTGCACAAAATATTCATTTTCCTAAAAAGGGGAACTACACTATTAAAATGGAGCATATAATGAGGGAATCCAAATTAGAAGGAATTTTAAGTATTGGAATTAAATTGCAAAAGGTAAATAACAATCATTAAAATGGCAAATCAAAAAGGTAAATCTAATAATCCAAGAACACCTATAAATGTTCCTGAGGTTAAAAATGAAAAGAGTGGCCTAACTCCTATCAAACCAAGAAATTATTTTCTATTATACATTTTAATAATAATCGGGTCAGTATTTATTCTATATTCACAAGGTATAAAATTTGAATATACCTCCTGCGATGATACAGATTTAATAGTAGACAATTATCCATTTATTAAACATACAAAAAACATCCCAAGAACTTTTAAACAAAGCGCTTTTGAAATACCTAATCATTTAACAGAAGATAAAGCCTATTATAGGCCAATGCTAATAACTAGTTTTATATTGGATGCACAGGTACAAAGACCAAGTTCTGAAGGATTCCCTAAGCCTCAGTGGTTTCACTTTATGAATATCTTGCTACATTTGTCCGTTTGCTTAATACTTTTTCTTCTATTAAATAAATGGACAAATAATATTCACCTAAGTTTTATTTTGTCCATATTATTCGCAGTGCATCCATTACATACCATGGCAGTGAGTTGGATACCAGGCCGTAATGATACATTAATGGGATTATTTACCTTACTTGCCTTATTCAATATATATAAATTTACAGATAGTAATAAATTGAAATATCTTATCTACTATATTGTTTTCTTCATTTTAAATCTTTTCACTAAGGAATCTGCTGTTATGCTTTTCCCATTATCTCTATTTTTTATTTATGTGTTTAAAAATGAATCGTTTGTTAAATTAATTAAAAATCCGATTTATTATATTGGTTCTGTTTTTGGATTAGTCCTTTGGTACTTGGGAAGAGAAAAGGCAATGGAAGGTGATATATCCATACCAACGATGAAGGAAAATATTGCCTTTTTTATAGAGAATCTTAAATATATTCCAATGCATTTTGGAAAGTACTTTTTCCCTTTTCAATTAAGCGTTATGCCTGGTCCTACGGTCACTAATACAATACTAGGGGTTATTTCTATGCTACTAATTGGATGGCTTTTATTTAAAACAACTCCAAAATCTGCGGGATTATTTGCTTTATTTTGGATGGGGATGTTCTTAGCGCCTACCCTAATCGTTCCTAAATTGCCCGCTTATGAACATAGGAATTACCTCCCATTAATCGGATTTATCTTAGCACTATCTAAATCTGATTATTTAAGAGAATTTAAATGGAAAACAAATTTATCTTATGGTTTAATTGGGTTGTCATGCTTCTTTTTTATTAGATCTTTTCTGCATTTAGATACCTATAAAAATCGATTTAATTTTTGGGAAAATGCTACAGAGGAAGGACCATTTAAAGGAACCGCCTTTGTTAATTTGGGTAAACTACAAGAGGAGTCAGGTAACAATGTTGGTGCTAAAGATTATTATGGAAAAGCTTTAGAATTTGATTCCGCTACTGTTAAGGCAAATAATAATTATGGAGCGATGGTTTATGTGGTAGATCACGATAATGAGAAAGCCCTTCAGTTCTTCAAAAAAGAAGTTAAATATTATCCGACAAATACCGATGCTTTAAATAATATTGGTGTTTACTATCAAGCAAAAGGAGATTTAGATTCGGCAATAAAATATTTTAATAAATGTATTGTAATAAATAGAAAATACTACGCAGTTTACGAGCGTTTATTTAATCTTTATATGCAAACTCATCAGGTAGAAAAAGCCTTGAACACCAAAACAATTATGGACAACATTATCAAAGAAAACGACCTCAAAATGCAATAATATGGATTTTATTGAATATCAAGTAAGTAATAAAGTAGCAACGATAACTATAAATCGTCCAGAAAAGAGAAACGCACTAAACCCCACTTTAGTTAAAGAGTTAACAGATTCATTTACTCTTGCAAATAATGATGTTTATGTAAGAGTAATCCTGTTGAAGGCTAATGGAAAGGCTTTCAGTGCAGGGGCTGACTTAGAATATCTTCAACAATTGCAACAAAATTCTTTTGAAGACAATCTTCAAGATTCTAATAATCTTAGACAATTATTTGAGTCCATTTATAATAGTCCAAAAATCACCATAGCACAAATTGAAGGACATGCCATTGCAGGAGGATGCGGACTTGCAACCATCACCGATTATTCATTTAGTATCCCTGACGCTCAATTTGGATATACAGAGGTTAAAATTGGATTTATCCCTGCTATTGTGATGTTTTTTTTATTGCGTAAAACAAGTGAAAACATCGCTAGAAAAATATTACTTTCAGGAGACCTATTTACAGCAATCCAAGCTAAAGAATATGGCTTAATTACAGATGTTTTAGATGACTCGATTATAGAAAGTCATGTAGAGGATTTTGCCTTTACATTAATTGAATCCACTTCTGGGACTAGCATAGAATACACTAAAAAAATGATTTCTAATATACAATCAATGAATATGAAGGATGCATTGGATTATGCAGCGAATCAAAATGCACATCTAAGGGCAACCGAGGATTGTAAGAAAGGTATATCAGCTTTCCTGAATAAAGAGATTATAAAATGGAATTAATAATTGTTTATTTTTATTAATTTGATAGTTTTTAATAGTCTTTTTTCCTTATCAAATATTTGAGCAAAATAGAATCCTGGTATTAAATCTTGACCAAATTCAATCTGGTACCTATTTGTACAAGTTATATTTTGAACAATTTGACCACTTAGGTTATTAATAGAAATATTATAATACTCCAAATCATCATTCGCTATTAATTTGAATGTTCCGTTTGTAGGATTGGGGAATATTTTAATATCCAATTCAAAATTATCATCTACTATTTGACTGCTTGTATTAAATAAAGCAATTGTAGAATCATAGGTTACAGAGCATCCATCCTTAGATACTACATTAAGGGTGATTTTCTTAGCGCCTAAGCTTTTAAACACATGAGTTGATTTGTAGCTTGATCCAACATCGAAAAGTGTAGAGTCATTATAATTCCAAATATATAGACTAAATGTAGTATCAGAGGCAACAAAATCCACTTTATATCGATTAACATGAACAATAAAATTAGCATTTAATTTACTGTTCAGATTTAATGTTAATTTTTGTGTATCAACGCATCCATAGCTATTTTTAACAGTATGGATTATATTGTAAATTCCTTGATTTTTAAATTTATAACTTGTGTTTTGATTAGAATCTAATTTGTTTTTCGGCTCAAATAACCAATAATATTTTGTTAATGTACCTATACCTGCCAAGGATGAATCATTAAAATAAAGGCCATTTTTCCAGTCACAAAGGGATGAATAATAAGTTTTTATTATTGGCTTTTGAATAATTTTAATATTTTTAGGGTAGGATGAAACACATCCGGTGGAAGTAGTTACTGTTAAAATTGTTTTAAAAATTCCATTGGTATTATATTGATGTTTTATGTCTTTTCCTTTTCCGTAAGTACCATCCCCAAAATCCCAATCATAAGTATTAATTAATATAGCGGAAGTAGATGAATCCTTTAATTCAATATCTGTACCTTCGCACCTTCCTAATACCTTAAAACCAGCCACTGCTCCTGATAATATATTTATTTTAGAAGAAACACTATCGGTGCAACCACTATCTAAGGTACTAAATAAAATAGCCCTATATGTATTAGGTTTTCCATAAATATGTTTAATCGTATCTATTTTGGAAGTATTTAACACAACAGATGAATCACCAAAATTAATTTGATAATTTATTTTATAATTGATACTACTTGTGCCGTAAAACTCAGACTTAGTACCCGCACAAAAAGGCTTATTTTGAAATGTCAAAGTTGGTCTTTTTGAAGTATAATTAACAAATGGATTAACACTCAGTCGAACTGTGTTGGAAGGACATACTAAATGATTGCTTATTTTCCAATCATAAAAAAAGTAGTAATCTGTAGTACTAGAACTGGAATTGTCGTAAATTGAAATATAATTAGAATCTTTATCCTTATAAGGATAGAAGACATTTCCTTTTTTGATAGTTGATCCAGTTCGTAATAATGATTTACAAGTAGATCCGTCTGCATTTATAAAATAATAGGAAGACTTTTTAATAAATATTTTTAAAGGTAATATTACTGAGTCAAAAGGATTGGTAGGATAAACTTTAAAAGATTTGCTACTATATAAATTACTAACAGAATCATATAAATTGATAATCACCTCACCCGAAGCTTCTGGATATATTTTAATTGAATCTAAATAGAAGTCATTATTTGCAGCAAAAATTAGGCCCTGAGAAAAAGTGGAGCTTTTTGAATAATTAACCCCTTGTTTAATATTTCTAAGACCTGCACTACTTCTATCAGCATCAAGATAGGATAGTATTTTTAATAGGTTTTTTGGTTTTAATATTAAGGTATCCGATTTTGATATAAATTGATGGTTAGAATCCGTCCAATAGGAGGTAAATAGACGGTTTTTAGAACTAAATAACTTAGTTGTTAGAGAATAACAGTCATTATATACAATGGAATTTGGTGCAACAATATGTTCAGCAAATTGGTTAACCACCTTTATGGTATCATTAAGACGATTTTTATCATTATAAAGGTCAGAATAGATGATTAGCTCAAATGTACCTCCTTTGTAGGTGTTAATTTTACCAAGATTAATTATTTTTTCCGATCCTGATTTTAAGGTATCTTTATTTGTAAAAATATATTTTATTTTACCACTAACTATTGTATTTCTGTATTCACAATTAATACTAAAATCTGACTTGTCATTATTTCCCGCATTTTTTACGTTTACATAAATATAGGTATTGCTGTCCCCACATTGACCATCCTTTAAAGCCACCAACTGATCTAAAGCAATATCATCATTTATTGGAGTAAATTCATCTGCACCAATATCAGGCGTAAGAACATTTCTTTTATTTTCATCAATATCGGTTTTGATGTTGATTATAGGTACCCCTTTATTATTTGCAACAGAGAAGTTGGAACAATGTAAGTCTAATTTTCCTAAAAGTTGCGGATTTGTAAAAAACGATTTGCTGTCAAATCCTGTAGCGGATTTCCAGTTAGAAAAGGTAGTGTAAGCGCTATTGTTGTAATATCCAAAATTTCCTTTGGTAAAATAAATATTATTATTACACTCTACATTAAAATTCGATTCTAAAATTACATCTCCATCCGAATTAGAAATAAAAATATTGTTATAAGATTTATTATGTGGCGTTGAGGAATAATAGTTTAGAAAATAACCTACTGGATAAAAACTACCACTTGCATTACTTGCAATTGTATTAAAAAATAAACCTATAGAATCACAAAAGTTTAAAGATATTCCATAGCCATAATTACCAATTGTTGTCAGCATATTATTATAAATTCTAAATGGACTATTTAATTTACCATTCAAATAATAACCATAAATAGCAGTTCCTGATAATGGATGTGTCAGTTGAACAATATTATTATTTATGGTAGATTTTCCAGAAATAGACTCAAAATATAGACCATTCTG
>Ga0114962_10000851_pt1 | contig 26467 bp, 7 predicted proteins | sample C_130820_MF_Meta_FD_87017 | JGI IMG/M metagenome (GOLD analysis project Ga0114962, IMG submission 87017) | Freshwater microbial communities from Lake Croche, Canada to study carbon cycling - C_130820_MF_MetaG | ecosystem: Environmental > Aquatic > Freshwater > Lake | place: Lake Croche, Canada... | reverse complement strand
TTGTACTTCCCCCTTGATTTCACGCACCATCAAACAAGATACCATTGAATTTGTTTGTCCGATCGCCTGTCCAAGTATTGGTCCAATTAGTTCGGATAATAAGCGCGTCACTTTAGGATTACCTGATAATAACAATGATGGTTATCCCGAAGTCAGTGGTGCCGTAGATTTGAATAAAATTTATTTGAATTATATTCGAATGAATGATATCTATCGATCTACTACCAAATACAAATTATACACCACGGCTAACTACGTACAAGCGGATCATCGATTCACCTTGGATGCGGCTTTGTTGGCAAAGAATCCTTCTGTTAATTTAACTCCCGAAGGTAACCCAACCATTACCTTACGCAGAGCAGGGACAGAGACCCCCATCACTGGTACGATTGTGCGAATGTCGGCAAGCTCCAACGATTTTATCATTAAATGGGAAGATGCGCTTCCCGGCACTTGGGGTGCCTATCAAATCAATGATGAAGTAACTGTCAGTCAAGATTACAAGTTAAACACTGAAATCTTTAAAAATACATCAAATGCTGAGGTGTCGTTCATTCCCGCAACCTTTAATTCAACGATTTACATAGCTTCTGCACCAACTACGGCGAATAATAATTGGACTTATACAGGACCATTAAAAACATCCTGTCTTTCTTTGAAATCTGGGGTAAGATTTGTAACTAGTTTGAGGATAAATCCATCTACCTTTTATCAAAATACGAGTAGCATTTGTAATTTTGTTGAATACGCAACCGTATTGAATACGTCTGGCACGACTTTTTCATTCCCATTTGAGTATCGTAATTATGCTGAATTAGATGAAATAAAATACACCTTATCTAGTGGTTTTACCTATAATTCTACCTACAGTGCTCAATTGACGATTAGTGGATATGTCAGTGGTTCCATTGATGCATTTAGAACCATCAGTGGAAACGTTGTGACCTATGATATTAAATCATATCGAAATTCTTTAGCTAACTCTACAGTCTTAAGAAAATATCCTTTGGAGAACCAAACCACTTGGATAACTATCAAAGCTTTTCCTAATTCTCGTTGTGATACACAGGCAAATTTGACGATTGCCAATGATATGAAATACAGGAGAACTTTTAATTATTCTCCATTGGATGAAACTACTTTAAGTACGAGTGCGTCACAATCTTATCTTCTTTCAAGCAATTATACGTATAATTTGCTAAATGCAACAGCAACTACTCCAGTTTCCCAAACTCCGAATTCGGGTACAGGATCTTATGGATTTAAATTAACTAATCCTAGTGCAACGCAATCAATTTCCAATGGATGGTTTTATTTGAAACCGCAAGCAGGTAATATTATCGTTAGCAACGTGAAAATTGGAGGTGTGGCAGCGACTCCGAATGCCAATGGATTTTATTTAGTACCAGCGGTAGCGGCAAATACCTTTAAGGATGTGACATTTGATATGACCTTGACAGGTAATTGTAACGCTGATTTCATCAAGGTATATTATGCGAATGAATGTACTCTTGCATTGATTCCAACCTCTTTTTCAACCATTTCGTGTAGTAAACAAATAGATTTTACAATTAATCCTGCAGTAGCAAGTATGGATGCGCAAGTGAAAACCTTGAACGGAGGTCTCCCTTATGCATTTTGCGCACCGTTAACGGTTGAATTTGACGTGTCAAGTGCTTCTTTGGGTAGTATTTTTGACATTAAAACAAAAGTTGATTTAGCGACTGGACTCGAATATGTTCCGAACAGTGTCAAGGTAAAATATCCCGGTACAGGTACTTTTACGGCTGTTTCATACAATCCAGTGATCTCTGGTTCTGGAAATCAATTGGATTTTAATGTCACTACTCCAAGTTTAGGTGGAATTGGTATCATTTCTCAAACCTTTTTACCTGGAACAGGAAATGTGCCACAAAACATTGTATCAGTTCAATACCAAGTTAGAACGATTTGCGGTGCGGATGAAGGTGTTCCAATCCAGCATACCTTTACCTCAAACAAATCATGTGGAAATCCTTTGACACCGATTATTAAGCAATCCGATCCCATCGTATTTTCTAATGTGGTGAGTTTTGCTTATTCCATGGATTTTACGCGTACTAGGAGTGCGATTATCAAGAATTGTACAACGGGCTCACCATTTCATATCAGTATGAAAAATGTAGGACCTGGTTCTACGCCAAGTGATAATGAAATTAGTTTAGTGATTCCATCTACCATGCAGTTTGCATCCTATAATACCTCTTCAGGAAACATCAGAAATGGAGCTACTGTTCAACCGGACGATCAAGACAATGGAGATGGTACGCATACGCTATCTTGGCCAATAACTTCTAACGTGGCTCAAGGGGATTCTATCGTCATGGATGTGATGTTAAAGCCTGTAGAAGGCTTGAGTGTCTACCCAACCTTAGGAGTCTTTTTGTTTGTGGGTAAAAATATTTCTCTTACATGTGCTGGAGCAGTATGCGATGTGTTTAAAATGAATGGCTTCAAGGTGTACAATGTAGCCTCAGAAGGTGGACCTGATGTTCCAAATGTTACTGTTAATCAGCCTAATTGTACGACCGCCAAAGGTTCTTATACGATAGATTCACCTACTGGAACAGGCTTTACTTATAGTTTGGATTCAGGAGCTTACACTAGTTCTACTTCGGTTTCAAATTTAAATCCGGGTACTTATACTGTTCATGTTCAAAATGCCAATCAATGTTTTAATCAAACAGTCATTACGATTCAACCACAGCCAGATTTAGCGGTTGTGCCAACATTGGTAACGGAGCAACCCACTTGTTTAATCAGTACGGGAAAAATTACAGTAACTTCCCCTCTAGCTTCAGCAGGATATGTATTTAGTATTGATGGAGGAGCGTATACATCAAGTAATGTATTCAATGTGGCTGCAAATACAGCTCCACATACTGTTTCAGCCAAGAGAACAACGAGTGTTTGTGCAGAGACAGCTACTTCTGCCGCCATTATTTCTCAGCCTGTTACTTTGCCTGCGCCGGGTACCATTACGGGTATTAATTCCGTTTTGCCTGGTACAAGCCAGTCTTATTCCATCAGTCCAGTATCAGGTGCCATATCCTATTTGTGGACTTTACCTGTCAGTTGGACTGCCACGACGACTGCATTAAATAGTACAAGTGTATCTGCTACCATTGGAAGCAATGGAGGTATCGTCAAAGTCGCCGCCATTTCTGTAGATGGATGCACAAGCCCAAGCAGTAATTTAACCATTACCACGGGTTGCCGTGCTGGTGAAGTTGCTCCAACAATGGCAAGTACAAGCTTTTCCATCAATTGTGGAGCAACTTTTAATTTAAGTACTTTAATTGGTACGAATCAGCCTGCTGGTTGTAGTAACTGTTTATTAACATTTCATTCAGATTCCATAGCTTCAAATGCCAATAAGTTGACGGGAGTAGCCATTACAGCTGCAGTTGTGGGTAATTATTATGCCGCTTGGTTTGATCCGAGTAACGGTTGCTATTCTAATTTAGCAACTAAAATACTGGTAAAAAATATTTATCCTGCAAAACCAACCATTACAAAGACCAATCCAACTTGTACCCTTGCAACAGGAACCATTGAAATAACAAATCCCGTTGGTGCGGCTTATACTTATTCAAAAGACAATATCAATTATCAATCTTTACCTATTTTCAGTGGGCTAAATCCAGGAGATTACTACATTCGAATCAAAAATAATTTTGGTTGTACAACAGATAGTTTAGGAATCAACATTGCCATTCAACCTGTTAGTACAGTTCCTACGGGTTCAGGATTACAAATATATACTGGGACAAAAACCATAGCAGCTTTACAAGCTTTAGGAACTTCCATTAAATGGTATTCAAGTGGAAGCGGGGGAACAGTATTACCAAATACTACAAGCTTAACAGATGAATCAACTTATTATGCCACTCAATTTGTCAATGGTTGCGAAAGTAACCGCTTGGCAGTAACAGTCAATCGTATTTCGGATGATATGCAAACGCTTTGTGCTAATAGTACGTTTGGGGATTTGATTACTACACCTACTTCTAGTCAAAGTATTAAATGGTTTGGAAGTTCGACAAGTACAACACCACTGCCGTTAACAAATACTTTAAGTAGTGGAACGTATTTTGTAGAACAATATTCTTCGGGTGGACAAGCCATGGTTTCTACTTTTGCTGGTTCATTAGCTGGATTATCATCTACAATAGATGGTCAAGGTACTGCAGCTCGATTCTCAAGTTTACATGGTATCACCACAGATTCCATAGGGAATGTTTATGTTACTGAGAATCCTATATCAGGGAATGGTGGTATCATACGTAAAATAACTCCCTCTGGTCTTGTTTCGACCATTGCTACTTCAGCAGGTTCTAGCGTATCTTTGGATGGCCCTATTGGAACAGCTAAATTTTCAGCTTTTGGTATAGCAATAAATTCCCTTGGTGAAATATTTTTTGGTGACTCAGAAAACTATGCAATTAAAAAAATTAGTACTTCAGGATATATATCAACTTTTATTGGAGGAAATGGATCAGGAGATCAGCCCGGTTTAGGTACAGCAGCAAAAATAAATAGTGCTAATGGAATGGCATTTGGACCAGACGGATATCTGTATTTTTCAGACGAATCAAATAATAAAATTAAAAAGGTTAGTCCAGCTGGTGAGGTCACCGATTTTGCCGGTTCTGGTAATTTGGATTATGTAGATGGCCCAGGAAATACGGCAGCTTTTGCTTCTCCACATGGAGTGGCGTTTGATTCTTCTGGAAACCTTTATGTAGCCGATTTTGAAAATTATGCCGTTCGGAAAATCACATCTTCAGGTGTTGTAAGTACTCTAGCAGGGGGTAGTTTTACCAGTACTCCTGTAGATGCAAATGGTTCGAGTGCTTCATTTGGTAATCTATGGCACATTGCGGTAGATTCAAAAGACAATGTTTACGTAACCCAAGATGGTGGTTACCCAGTAGATGGATTCATTCGTAAAATTGCTCCAAATGGTGATGTGACATTGTATGCAGGAAATGGTGCAACTTACTTAATTGATTCATTGGCTACGGAATCTAGTTTTGATAATCCTTATCATTTGTCAATTGATAAATTTGATAACATGTATTTGAATGAGACAGGCGGTCATCGTGTTCGTAAAATTACTCCAAATTATACCAACCGAGTAGCAGTTAATGTAGTTATCGATGCTATTCCTCAGCCTACTTTAACTGTTGAGCAACCAACATGTACAAAAGCATCGGGTAAAATTACGGTTACTTCACCGCTTGGAAGCATCTTTTCGTATAGCATCAATGGTGGTACTTTCCAAAGTTCTCCGATATTTGATAATTTAACGACTTCTGCAAGTTATTCTGTCAAAGTTAAAAGTTCAACCATAGGATGTGAAAGTGATACTACGACCGTGACTATTTCTAATGCCTTGATTGTACCAGCGAAACCAGTTATTTCAAACATTCGTCCATTGATTTTTTGTGCGGGAGATTCAACGGTGTTAGTAAGTAACACACTTAATGGTAATCAATGGTACAAAAATGGTATAGCAATTCCTGGCGCGATAAATAATACATTGACTGTTCTTTCAGCCGGAAATTATAAAACTCAAATTACTAGCTTAGATGCGTGTAAAAGTTTGTTTAGCGACTCAGTAGATGTAACAGTGAATACGGTTCCAACTGTATCTATTAGTTCTAGCTCGAATCCAGGAAATTTACTGACAATTTGTGAAATCAAATCCGACGCAACTCCAGGAGAAGTAATCATTGGATCGGAGGTTAAACATGGTATTACAATTCAAAATCCGAATAATTTTGATTTTGAGTGGTCAAAAAATAATGCGTTAATATCGTCTGCCGTTTATCCGTCCATCAATACAAGTTCCATTGGTACTTATCGATTGAAGGTAATAAACAAGCTGAGTGGATGTGTGGCTATCTCAGATACCATCAAAGTTCAAAATTTTGTAGCTCCAGTGGTTACTTTATCAAGTACTCAGGTGGCAGCTTGGAATTATATTTGTGCTGGGAAGCCTGTCGTAGTAAAAGCAAATTCAACTAGCGCTGGTTTAGAATACCGTTGGAAAGATTATTATGCAGGGGTAGGTTCAAGTGGATTTACCTCGAGTGCAGGTGTAATTGGAGCAAGTGATTCGATTGTTCACAGTCAAATTTACTTACATAATGTGACATTGTCTGTAGGAGATCAACCATGGATTACCCCTACTAATGCTGGGATTTATGGCTTAGCTCAATATTATTTAGAGGTAAAAGATTCAAATGGATGTATTTATAAGCCTGGAATCTTCCGTTTTTACGAAGCTTTACCTGTTGCTAAACCAGTTATTTCAGGCGATACTTTGGGTACTTATTGTGCTGATAAAACCGTAGTGCTTGTTAGCTCTAAAACAAGTGGTAATCAATGGTATAAAGATGGAGCCATTATAATTGGCGCAAACAATGATAGTTTGACTATCACTTCATCAGGATCTTATCAAGTTAAATACACAAACGACTTAGCTTGTGAAAGTGAATTAAGTTTAGCGAGAAACGTGACGATTATTTCCTTACCTATAAAGCCCGTTATCTCAGGAAATACTAATTCAAATTATTGTGAAGGTAGTTCAGTTGTTATTTCAAGTAGTTCAATTACGGGGAATCAATGGTATAAAAACGGTACCTTAATAAGCGGAGCAGTTAACATGGATTATTCTGTTACGAATTCAGGAATTTACTCCTTGAAGGTGACTAATTCGAATGGCTGCGTGAGTGTAAAGAGTGATTCTATTGACATTACTATTAAGCCAATACCCTTAGCGATCATTGAACAAGGTGTAGAACTTTCTTTTTCCAATTGTACGAATATACCTATTACCTTAAAGGCGAAGGATCAAGTTGTTTCTGGCTCAACTAGCTACGAATGGTATTATAAGAGCACATTTTCGGGCAGTGAATCAATATTACCGACGACGACTCAAAACCATAGCGCAACAAATGCAGGTTATTATCGAGTGAAAGTAACGACGGATGGCTGTTATGAAATTTCATCATTGACTAGAATTTATGATCCTCCAATTTTAAATACAACTTCAACAGCAGTTTGTGTAGGAGATTCAGTTACTATCAGCGCTTTGAATAGCGGTATTCCCAATCCCATTTACAAATGGTTTAAAAATAATGTTGAGCTAAGTGGAGAATCTAATGTCACTTTAAAAGCATATCAAACGGGTACATATTATGTTCAAGTTTCGAGTTCTAGTTCTATTGTTTCTGCCAATTCTTGTCCAGTTTATATTACTGTCAATTCATTACCTTCCGTCTCCATCACTGGCAATCCAAGTAATTTAAAAGCCTGCTCAGGGGATTCAGTGATCTTGTCGGCCGTGGCTTCTGGAGCAAGTAGTTATACCTATAAATGGATCAAAGATGGTACGCTTTTGTCAGATACTTTAATTAACTTTTCAGCGAATGTTAACGGAAATTATCAAGTACGTGTAAATGATAACAATGGTTGTGTTAATACAAGTGCCATTTCTAGCGTAGAAATATTGGCATTGCCAAATCCACCGTCAATAGCTGTTTTGTCTCAAACAACTTGTACAACATCGACAGGTTCGATCAAAGTGAATTCGCCGATAGGAGCAGGATATACTTATAGCATGGATGGCGGCACTTTCCAGATGAACAATACTTTTTTAAGTGTTAATGTTGGAGAGCATAGTGTTCGTGTAAAAAATGCAGATGGATGTATCAGTTTAGCATCAAACATGGTGGAAATATTGGCTAATGCAGGGGCTCCAAGTTTACCTGTTGCGACTGTTACTGAACAACCTACGTGTTTTGTTTCAATCGGTAAAATTGTGGTAACAGCACCTATTGGGGCAGAATATACCTATAGCATCGATAGTACCACTTATCAATCAGGGTTGAATTTCTCTAGTGTGTCAGCAGGTTCATATAGGTTACGTGTTAAAAATACAGATGGCTGTATCAGCGAAAGTGCTACTTTATTAAATGTTATTGCAAATCCTGGAGTGCCAACAATTCCTGTTGGCAGCGTTAGCGTACAACCTACTTGTGGGACTCCGACAGGAACGATCAAATTCAAATCACAAAGTGGAGTAGAATTCAGTGTCAATAATGGTACTAGCTACGCAGCTGATTCTACTTTCTCTGGACTTAATTCAGGAACTTATACTTTAAAAGTCAGAAGATTATCTAATTCCTGTACTACAGCTGCCGTGAGTACCGTTACCATCAATGCGGTTCCAAATGCACCAATTGCACCTACTTTATCAGCAACGCCAACGCAACCTACTTGCGCGATTCCGACCGGAACGATCAAGTTTAAATCACAAAGCGGAGTAAAATACAGCGTAAATAACGGTATCAGTTTCCAAGCTGACTCAACTTTCTCAGGACTTAATCCAGGCATTTATACTTTAAAAGTACGGAGTTTGACAGATAGTACTTGTACAACAAATGCTGCTTCAATAGTTACCATCAATGCAGTTCCAAATGCACCAATTGCACCTATTTTATCATCAACGCCAACACAGCCTACTTGCGCGATTCCGACAGGAACGATCAAGTTTAAATCGCAAAGCGGAGTAAACTATAGTGTCAACAATGGTACTAGCTACCAAGCCGACTCAACTTTCTCAGGACTTAATCCAGGCATTTATACCTTAAAAGTTCGTAGTTTGACAGATAGTACCTGTATTACAGGGGCTGTAAGTACCGTTACCATCAATGCCATTTCTTCGACACCAATTGCACCAAATGCTACCTCTCATACCATCATCAATAATTGCAACCTAGGTAATTCCGTTGACTTAACGAGTTTACAACCAAGTGCAAGCGCAGGTATCATTTACGAGTGGTGGACTGGAACTGATTCAACGAAAGTGAGTCAAATCAGTAATCCGAATAGTTATTCAGTTGCATCGAAAGTTTATTTATGGTCTAAAAATGTGAATGGCTGTTACAGTTCGAAAGCTGATTCAGTGAAGGTATCGATAGTGACGTGTTGCGTGGATTCACCAGGTTCTATAGTACAAAAGAATCCATTCTTAGTAGGAGAGATTTATGAGCCAGGTGATATTACCACGTTAAAGCATATTGGTTTTGGATCAGGTGATCAAATCAAATACGTCTTGGTTAATGTAGTTGATGATAAAATCAAAGCCATCAATAATACAGTGCCAGAGTTTACGAGTGTAATATCAGGAGATTACCGTATTTATGCGATCACTCACCGCCCAGAAGCGGTAGTTAGTGGAATAACCGTCGGAAACAAATTAAGTGATGTAACACCATTCTGTGCTAATTGGGCATATTACAACGTAGGAGTTGTAGTTAGCTGTGATTACTATGAGACATTTGTAATGGATAATGATATTCCATCAGCAAGCGGTCAAAGCAAGAAATTTGCTTTAATTGATGTTGGGACTAATAATATTGTTGAGATTTCTTCACTTAAGTCATTTATAAAACGGCCCTTACGAGTGTATCAAATTGTTGAATTATTGTACACTGGAACTGTCACAAATTTAACCATTGGAAATAATATAAATGATGTAACGGCTAGCACATTAGATAAAACAGCAAGTAAGTATTTTTCTAATTGCGATGCAGTTTATGTTGAATTCCAAGGTTATATGTTCCATGATAAGAACAAAAATGGAATAGAGAATTTTCCTGAAGAGAATTCAATTATTTTAGATAATCATACGATTTTTGTAAAGATTTTAGATAGCTCAAATCAAGTAATATCTACGTGGCCTGTTTCAGGAGGTTATTTTAATTTTGGTCAAAATTTTAATGAAGGAACCTATCGATTTATCTACGATAATAACGATGATGTAACAGATACGATTCCAAATTACCCACCAAATTGGAATGGATCACCGAAGTATTTTACGGTAGAAAATGGAACAGTAATAACTCCTAATTTCACGAATACGTCGGGACAACTTGTACCTTTTGGAATGTATTCCACTTTGGTAGCACCAACACCTGGTCCATCGGGAGCATCGATTAACTATTGTTTAAACGCAACAGCGAGTGCTTTACAAGCTCAAGGCGTAACAGGGTCAACTCTTATTTGGTATACGGTACCAACGGGAGGAATGGCCTTGACTTCCGCTCCAGTTCCATTGACGAGCACAGCTGGCACGACGCATTATTATGTGAGTCAGACGATAGATGATGTTGAGAGTGTGCGTTTGGATATTTCAGTTGTGGTGTCTGGCCTTGTAACTATGCCAAGCGCTATTTCAGGTCCAACGATGCTTGTTGCGGGGTCAAACGCCGTTTATAGAATAAGTCCAGTATCAGGAGCTAGCTCATATGTGTGGCAATTACCCGTTTCATTCACTGGCAGTTCTTCTGTGGATAGCATCGTAGTTACGGCAGGAACGAGCAGCGGTTTAATTCAAGTAGCAGCGGTGTCCTCAAGTGGTTGCCAAAGTGGTTTCAAAAGCTTGTCATTGGTAGTAAGTGAGGATTTTGATGGAGATGGCGTAAGCAATACGCAAGAGGCTACAGATGGAACTGATCCAAATAATGGCTGTGAATATTTAGCTATTCATGTAACCTTGCCACAATCAGAGGCATGGAAGTTACTTGATTGCGACGGAGATGGTAATCCAAATAAAACCGACCCTGAACCATTGAACTTCTGTGTAGGAGGTATTAACAATGTAATACCATCACCAGGAAGTCCACAATATGAATTTTTTAAAGAAGCGGATTGTGATAACGATGGTATTCCCAATAACATGGAATGTTTCAATGCAATTACCACTTGTCAGGATTTTGATGGCGATGGCATACCAAATTACTTGGATCAAGATTCAGATGGAGATGCAATTCCAGACCGCGTAGAGAAGAATAGAGATTCGGATGGAGATAAGAGTGCTGATTACTTGGATTTGGATTCTGATAATGATGGTATCTTAGACAGCATTGAGCTCTCAAATGACTTTGACAGGGACGGCATTCCAAATTATTTGGATTTAGACAGTGATAATGATCATATCTTAGATGCTTGGGAGGCATTAGCACTTTATAGAGGCCCAACGGATGAGAATTATGATGGACGAGTTGATAAAAACGGGGTATTTATTGACGATGTGAATACTCCTAATGGATTAGCTGATTTCTTGGAAAAAAGTAAAGGTGGTCGTCCAGTAGAAATGCCAGATACAGACAATGATGGAATGTATGATTTCTGGGATGTAGATTCTGATAATGACTGCATCAGCGATAGTCAAGAGTTGACACAAGATACTGATGGAGATAATATTCCAAATTACCGCGATATAGATTCAGACAATGACTGCATTAGTGATCTTTTAGAAGCAGGTAATTGCGCAGCTCCGGTTGATACAGACGGTGATGGCACGGCAGATTACATGGATACCGATTCAGACAATGATTGTATCCCTGACAAAATGGAAGCTGGCAAAGATTGCAACAAGCCTGCAGACACAGACGGTGATGGCATTCCAGACTTTAAAGACACGGATTCCGATAATGATTGCATCCCTGACAAAAAGGAAGTTGGAGCGGATTGCAACAATCCAGTCGACACAGACGGCGATGGCATTCCTGACTTTAAAGACACGGATTCCGATAATGATTGCATCCCTGACAAAATGGAAGTTGGCAAAGATTGTAATAATCCAGTAGATACAGACGGAGATGGATTACCAGACTTTAAAGACATGGATTCCGACAATGATTGCATCCCTGATAAAATGGAAGTTGGTAAAGATTGCAACAATCCAACAGATACTGACGGCGATGGAATACCAGACTTTAAAGACATGGATTCCGACAATGATTGTATCCCTGATAAAATGGAAGTTGGTAAAGATTGTAACAATCCAACAGACACTGACGGTGATGGTATTCCTGATTTTAAAGACACGGATTCAGACAATGATTGTATCCCTGACAAAGTTGAAGTTGGCAAAGATTGCAACAATCCAACAGACACTGACGGAGATGGAATACCAGACTTTAAAGACATGGATTCCGACAATGATTGTATCCCTGATAAAATGGAAGTTGGCAAAGATTGCAACAATCCAGTAGACACAGACGATGATGGTATACCTGATTTTAAAGACACGGATTCAGACAATGACTGCATCCCTGACAAAATGGAAGCTGGCAAAGATTGCAACAATCCAGTCGACACAGACGGTGATGGTATTCCAGACTTTAAAGACACGGATTCAGACAATGACTGCATCAAAGATTCAATGGAAGCTGGTGCTGATTGCAACAATCCAATAGATACAGACGGTGATGGTATTCCAGACTTTAAAGATACTGATTCAGACAATGACTGTATCAAGGATTCGATGGAGGTTGGATCGGATTGTAATAAGCCAGTAGATACAGATGGTGATGATATTCCAGATTACAAGGATACTGATTCAGACAATGATTGCATCAAAGATTCAATGGAGGTTGGATTGGATTGTAATAAGCCAGTAGATACAGATGGTGATGGTATTCCAGATTACAGAGACACGGATTCGGATAATGATTGTATTAAAGATTCATTGGAGGTTGGTAAAGATTGCAATAAGCCAGTAGATACAGACGGTGATGGTATTCCAGATTTCAAAGACACGGACTCAGACAATGACTGTATCAAAGATTCGCTTGAAGTAGGAGCGGATTGCAACAAGCCTATAGACACAGATGGTGATGGTATTCCAGATTTTAAAGACACGGATTCAGACAATGACTGTATCAATGATGCCTTGGAAGTAGGAGCGGATTGCAACAAGCCAGTTGACACAGACGGTGATGGTATTCCAGATTATAAAGACACGGATTCAGATAATGATTGTATTCCAGATCGTGTAGAAGTAGGTTCTGATTGCAGTATTCCATTGGATAGTGACCAAGATGGTTTACCTAATTACCGAGATACGGATTCGGACAACGACTGTATTTCAGATAATTTGGAGGCAGATGGTAATTGTTTGAATCCTATTGATACCGATAAGGACGGATTACCAGATTATTTAGATCGAGATTCAGATGGGGATTGTATTCCGGATGCTGTGGAAGTAGGTCCTAAGTGCAATAAGCCTGTAGATACAGATGGCGACGGTCTACCTAATTATAAAGACTTGGATTCTGACAATGATTGCATCCCTGATGCCAAAGAAGCAGGAAAAGATTGTAATAAGCCAGTGGATACCGACAAGGATGGAACCCAAGATTATCTAGACTTAGATTCGGATAATGATACATACACGGATAATTTTGAAGCAGGTGCCGATTGTAAAAATCCAGTAGATACGGATAAAGATGGACAACCTGACTTCCAGGATTTAGATTCTGACGGAGATGGAATTCCAGATAAATTAGAAGATGACATTGATTATGGTAATATGCTGGATTGCGATAAAGATGGAATTCCTAACCGATTGGATCCTGATCAATGCAATGTATTCTTGCCAAAGGGTATTTCACCGAATGGCGATGGCAAAAACGATCGATTAATCATCCCAGGTATTTTGAGTAATAATAAAAATAGATTAACCATCTTTAACCGTTGGGGTAATGTGGTATTTGAGTCGGAGAATTATAAAAATAATTGGTCTGGTCAAACCGATAAAGCTTTTGATTTATTGTCGACGGATGGTCTATTACCTGATGGAACGTATTATTACGTAATTGATTTCATGGGAGCAAGACCTACCATTGGTGCGTATGTGTATATCAATCGATTGGAAAAGTAGATATTTTTGTCTGAACGATGATCTATGTGATTTTTATGATTGTGTGATTTTTTTGAGAATCATGGCCATCATTTAATCATAAAAATCATAGTTCAGACAGGGGAAAGGAGAGAAAACGGGAAAAGAGAAAAAATGATGTAAGATGTATGATGTATGATGTAAGATGAATGCTATTCATCTACATCCTTACCGCTTCAATCATACTTCTAACTGTCTCGTCCTAAGAAAAGTTTACAGTTTTACAAACCGTAATCTTATGGACAAAAGAAGAAGAGTAATTCGTTACAGTGAAAGTTTTAAGCAGCAAATCATTGCTGAATATTCCAGTGGACAATGCACTATAACGCAATTAGCAATGCGCTATGGAATTAAAGGAGGATCAACAATTAAGAATTGGATTACAAAAAGTCATAACTTTGACTTATTACCAAAAATCATTCGCGTGGAAACTCCCTCAGACAAAAATGAACTAGCATCATTACGTGCAGAAAACAAAAAACTAAAGTTGCTAGTAGCCGACCAGGCATTGGATTTAGCGATAGCTCAAAGTACGATTGAGTATATTGAAAAATTCGAAGGCGTAGATTTGAACAACATAAAAAAAAGTCTGGATCACTATTAGCTCATCCACTGCTGAAAAAGGATTCTCAATAAGCAAAGGTGGTCTGTAAGTTTGAAAAGAGTCGTACGGCTTATTACAAGCAGCAGAATAAGCTACATTTTAAAGAAGTAGTAGAGCATGCTATTGTACGGGAACAAACCTTGAATATACGTAAGTATATGCCTCGATTTAAAGGATATTTTTACAGAAAATGGCTTAAAAATAAACAGAGATAAGTATTTTGCTTGGTTGAAAGAGAATAAGTTTTTAGTAATAGCCAAGAAAAGCTTTACGAAAACAACTAACAGCTGGCATCATTTTAATAGACATTCCAATTTATTAAAAGCGACATTGGTTACAAAAAAGAATCAGGTTTTAGTTAGCGACATCACATATATACGACTTCAAAAAGGATTTTGCTACTTAGCCTTGATTACCGATGCTTACAGTCGTAAAATAGTAGGATACGATGTAAGTAACACTTTAGAGTTGACAGGTTGTTTGAGAGTCTTAAAAATGGCCTCAAAGGGACAAGATTTAACTAATACCATTCATCATTCAGACCACGGTATTCAATATTGTAGCCATGAATTTACCAAAGCATTAAGAAAGAGAGGAATGAGAATTAGTATGGGTGAAATTGGTAATTGATATGAAAATACAATGGCAGAAAGAATCAAAGGTATATTAAAAAACGAGTTCAATTTAGATGCTACATTTAAAAATATTGAGTCCGCAAAAAAAATAACTCAACAAGTCATTGATATTTAAAATAGCAAAAGGCCATATTTAGCTCTGAAAATGAAAAAACCTTCCGAACTATATGCAGCCTAATGAGAATTTTTTAATAGTTTTAGAAAACCAAAACTGTCAACCTATTTCAGGACAAGACACTTACCTCTTACCTCTTACCTCTTACCTCCTATTACCTATTACCTATTACCTCTTACCTACTCTTTTCTTTCCTTATTTTTTTCGGATTGTTGCAATTTCACAAGTCCTCATGAATTCACTTGTTGTAGTTTTGTGACAATTATAACAATCATCTATTTTTAAACTTATTGAAATATTTTTACAATACCTTTAATTTGTGTTCTACCAATTAATTGAAAATACCACCACTATTTTTGATTTTTATCGCACATCAGGTTTTTTAAATTCTTCCAATTCGATTTTTAATAGGTGTAAAGTTGAAAAACTACCTTTAAAGCTAATTTTGTTGCCTAGCAACCATCAATTGTATGTGTATTAATCTTTGAATTTTAACCGAAAAATATAAATACCACTTTCAATGAGTAGTCTGTTTATGCAACTACTTATTTTTTAAACTAACTAATATGTTTGACCACTTTTTTTCTTTAAAGAACTCATTTAAGCTCCTTTTGCCTACATTGACTTATGAGAAAGGACTCAATAAATATATTCTTGCATTTGTTCTTCTAGGAGCTTCACATGCAGGTTTTTCGCAGATAGAAGCGATGTACTCTTTGTACAAACTAAATCCGCAGTATTTGACCCCAGTTCAGTCTGGAACCACACCAAACAGTGAAATTGTGGTGTCTAACCGCCAACAGTGGGTGGGTTTTGAAGGGGCACCTAAAACTTTGGGTGTAACAGGCAATGTTAAATGGAAATATAATAAGGGCCTTGGATTTATTGCTTACCAGGATCAATCGGGTCCTATGACTGTCACTAATTTAGCTGCAGATTTTGCTTATCATGTTCGTTTAGATACGAGCTGGACTTTGAGTGGAGGTATTCGAGGGGGCTTTTTGAATTTAGCCTTAGATTTTTCACGCATTGATTTAGTTCATCAAGGAGATGAATTATTTGCTAAAAATCGTTCTACAGGTTTTGATCCAAATTTAGGTTGGGGACTTAGAATCGCCAAAGGGGATGGATTCTTTTTTAGTTTGTCTCAACCACGTATCATGAAATACGAATTTTCTGGTAATGGAGCTTTCAAAGATATCGTTTATACTTTTGCACAAGTGGGAACCAAATTTCGATTAAATGAACAAATTAATTTATATCCAAGTGCCTTGATTCGTTTCGGAAAAGATATCCCTTTGAGTTTTGATGCGAATGTGAATGCGAATTTGTCCAAAAAACTAGACGTGGGCTTGTCTTATCGTTATTTAGATAGTTGGGGCATCCGTTTGGGCGTACAAGCTATCGATGGCATTTACTTAGGCTACGTGTTTGAGAATCCCATATCCCAAATATCCAAGATTTCCACGCAGACACATGAGTTTGCCATTAAATTTAGCATAAAACCTAAAAAGAGGGTAGATGAATACCAAAAAGAAAAGGAATTGTTGAATAAGTAAAAAATCTATTTTTCTTATTAATTTCAAATATCATATCCTACCAAACTAGTTCTAAATCTTAAAATCTATCGTAGTTCTGCAACCTTATGCCCACTTTTTAATTAGCGTAAATGGTCATTTTACAATAAATTGTATTAATTTTTTCTGTTTTCGTCCGTTTTTTTTACCTATTAATAACTATTTGACTTTTAGATAATTAAGGAAAAATATTTTTCATTTTGGGGTGTGCTAGGTAATCTATTTGTGATCTGTTTGCTCGAAATGAGTTTAATAAAAGTGGAAAATATAGCGCTCTGATAATTATTAAATTTGATGGAATGTATCAATTAGTCAAAACGATTGGTTGTAGTTTTGATACAAATCAGGTAGATTTTTTATTGGATCATGTGAAACAGGTGTGGGGATTGAGTAAAAAAAAGAGAAAAGATAAATGGAAAGTGCTTAAAAATCATACAACGATATATCTAATTATTATTTATTTGAAGGTTAATCTTTACGCAAGATTTGAATAAAGTAGTAGGCCGGAACTTTGACAATCTGTTCAAGCGATGTTCTTCAGTGTCAAAGAAAATAGCTCTGAGCGGTGTGAAAATCGGTCAATCAACCGACTTAATCGTATTAGGTTAAATGCAGAATGTAAGTTTTTTGTTTCTTTTTTTTCAAAAAAAGAAATGACATGGACACAGAATTAACCAATAAATTGCAGGGTTATATCGAGGTCAGACATCATGAATAAGCAATGAAAATACAAATTGTTTTATTTTTAAAGATAGAGTAGAAAAATCCGCCTCCAATACTTTATTTTGATCCTTCGATGTCCCAACAACGCAAACAGGTTAAAATCCGATATCAAAAATTTCTAAAATTTCATCTCAAACGCATGAGTTTGCTTTAAGCTTTACCATTAAACCCAAAAAATGGGCGGTTAAATTCGATAAAGAAAAAGAGTTGTTAAATAAAAAAATGCTACTTTTCTTGTAAATTTTCAATTTTATATCCTATCAAATTGGTTCTGAATCTTAGAATTTATTGCAGTTCTGCAATGATCTGCCTAATGTTTTATTCGCGTAAAATGTCATTTTACAATAAATCGTATTATTTTTTTTTGTAACTTCGTGAGTTTTTATGAAAATATCGAGTTAGATATCTCTCATAAAAGACCTAAATGGTGCTTCGATGATAGATTTTGTTGGGAATTTTAAAAATTAGTAATTTCTTTAGTAATAGTAATTTTCCAATTTTTTGTCCTTTCGAGTATTTCAATTAAGTCAATTTTGATTTTATCCAATAAAAATTAATTTATAAAAACAGATATCCATTAAAACAGTAATAGACCAATTAAATAAATAACCTTATTTTAATTGACCACATATTTTAATAACCATCTAATTAAATGTATTTTTTGTTATCAGATACTATCACTAATAAGCTAAGTTTAACTTGTCAAAAAGTTATTCAATTTAGTTCTGGGAAGGTTATATCCCATTTTTTCTTCATTTTATTTTTATTGTCAGCTTTTACTTCACATTCGCAGATTGAAGCGATGTATTCCTTGTATAAATTAAATCCTCAATATCTAAGTCCAGTACAATCAGGAAGCACTGAAAATACTGAAATAATTGTTTCTAATCGCCAGCAATGGCTTGGTTTGGAGGGTGCTCCTAAAACCTTGGGAGTTACAGCTAATTTAAAATGGAAGTATAATAAGGGGCTTGGATTTATTGCTTACCAAGATCAAGCGGGTCCGATGGCCGTTACCAATTTAGCAGCTGATTTTGCTTACCATGTTAGATTAGATTCAAAATGGAACATGAACGGAGGTATTCGCGCTGGATTTCTAAACTTAGCATTGGATTTTAGTAGAATTGATTTAGTGCATGACGGAGATGCATTATTTTCAAAAAATCGCACAACTGGATTCAATCCAAATGTAGGCTGGGGATTAAAATTTTCAAAAGAAGATGGTTTGTTTTTGAGTGTGTCTCAACCCAGGATATTGAAATATGAATTTTCGGGAAATGGTGCCTTCAAAGATGTGGTATACACTTTTGCTCAAGTAGGGACAAAGGTGGAACTAAGCAATCAGGTTGATTTATACCCAAGTGCTTTGATTAGGATGGGACAAGATGTACCCTTTAGTTTTGACTTGAATGCCAATGCTAATTTATCCAAAAAGTTAGACGTAGGGTTAACCTATCGCTACCAAGATAGTTTTGGTATTCGGTTGGGCGTTCAATTATCGAATGCATTGTACCTAGGTTATGTATTCGAAAATCCAATATCACAAATTTCCAAAATTTCATCTCAAACGCATGAGTTTGCTTTGCGGTTTACCATAAAACCCAAAAAGCGAGTAGATGAATTCGAGAAAGAAAAAGAGTTGTTGAACAAATAATATTATCCTATAAAATGATGACGATTAAAAACCTAAAAATTGCTCTATTTGCCTTAATTACATTGATTTCCTCCATTGGTGTTGTTTCGGCGCAAAATTATCACTTTGCCATTGGATCAAATTTGACCAAATATCAATTAGTGAATTCCCAAGGTGTAGCAGTTAATTTTTTAAAACCGGGGTCTGGTATTCACATGAACATGAAAAGAAGTAGTGCTTTGGTAGACACATTGGCATTGATTGCCAACGGTAGCGAAAGAGGCGCCTATTACACCCAACATCCAACTTTAGCCAAGATTTTTAGTATCCTGCATTACGACATAGGCTTGGTATACAATCAATACAATAGTTTGGGAGGAATACAAAATATTGCCTTTGATTATAAAACTGATTTTGTAGGTCTTGCGTTTAGCTTTGGTCCAGAATTTAATTTGGGTGAAGGGCTTCAGTTTGCTCCCAAAATCGAATTAAATGGTCAGAAAATGCTTCAAGGTACTCAACTACTTGGTTCTAATTATTATGATTTAAGTGAAAATGAGCAATTTTCTTCCCCTAAATTTTTTGGAGGAATTTCAGCTGAATTAATTAAAAAGGTTAATTCAAATGTTTCTTTTTTTCTTAAATATCAGTATCAACAAACACTAGCGAGTTCAAAAGCTTCAACCGGAAATTTAGATTTTACGGCCAATACATTTGCCTTCGGTTTAAATTTTAAAATAACCAAATAATACAAAAGATTCTAAATAAAAAATCACTTTTCAGATAGATTAATTTACTAGCCCAATGAATAAATTACACTTAACCATCTTCTTTCTTCTTATTTCTCTAGCTTCTTTCGCTCAAAAGAAAGGAATGAATTACCAAGCTGTCATTATTGATCCCAAAGCAATTGATATTCCTGGTGTTGCGATTACCGGTCAACCTTTTGTGAATGCTGATGTTTGCATCAAATTTGGCATTTTGAATGGAATCACCATCGAATATGAAGAAATCCAAAAGACTAAAACCGATGATTTTGGATTAGTCAATTTAACCATCGGACTAGGTACTAAAACAAGCCTTTCTACAAAGTATAAAACGTTTGATAGTATTCTTTGGGATGCAAACATTAAAAGTTTACAAGTTTCGATCAGTTTTGATAACTGTACAACTTTTAAACAAGTTAGTATTCAAAATTTCAATTATACTCCTTATGCTTTTTACGCAGGTTCCGTAGAATATAAAAATGTCATCGATGCGCCTAAGGATTTGTCCTATTTTGGTAATGATGTGGGTTATTTGGTGGATAAAGATTTGGATCCATTACGTAAAAAAATAGATAAAAATACGCTCGACATAGCCAACCATAAACAAGAAACAGCAGAAAAATTTGCCCTTATTAATCAATCGATTGTTGATCTTGAAAAACGAGTTAGCAAGAATGAAATTGATATTGATACCTTGAAAAAACAAAATAATAAACAGGTAATCATCAATAAAAATGTTGGTTTACGTCTTGATTCTTTGGAACAAAAGGTTGTTCAACACGATACAAAAATTACTAATTTACAACAAGCTTCTACTGCATTGGGAACTAAATTAGATCAAGTGAACACCGATCTATCTGCCAAAATTGCAGGAAATACTTCTCAAATTGCAAACATCAATCAAAGCTTAAACAATCAGCAAAATCAACTCAATCAAACAAACGCTAATTTATCCAATGTAACCAATAACCTTCAAGGACAGATTTCTGGTCTAGGAAATGTGTATGAAGTCTTGTCGAACAAATCGACTGACGTCACTTTAGGATCTTCCAATCCTACTAATTCAGCGTATCCGTCTCAAAAGGCAGTGAAAACCTATGTGGACATTGCTATCCAAGATGCGGTGGCTACTGGAGCACCCGATGCAACTACCTTAGCCAAAGGAAAAGTTCGTTTAGCTGGTGATTTAGCTGGAACGGCTGAAAATCCAACGGTTCCTGGTTTATTGAATAAAGAGGATTTGTCCAACAAAACATCGGATATTAATGGAAATGCTGGTTCCCAAACTAAATATCCAACAGTTAAAGCCATTAAAGATTATGTCGATCTATCCGTTACTGGTTTAGCTTTTCAAGCAAATTTAGATTTAAAGGCGAATGTTGATTCTCCTACTTTTACAGGAACGCCTGTTTTGCCCGCTGCTACCCAAGCCGCTACTCAAAATTTGAATAATAGTAGTAATGCCATTGCAACAACTGCATTTGTTCAATCTGCTCTTGCTGCTGGCGTTGTTGACGCAAATAATCAAACCAAAGGAAAATTGAAATTAGCGGGTGATTTGGCTGGTACTGCGGATTTACCAACTGTGCCAGGTTTGTTGCTTAAAGAAGAATTATCTAATAAATCTTCTAATGCTAATTTAGGTTCTAGTAATTCTTTCTATCCTACTCAAGCAGCTGTTAAAATATATGTAGATAATCAATTTGCGAATGCGGCCATTCCAGATGCAACCACAACGACTAAAGGTAAAATTCAGTTGGGAGGTGATTTGAATGGTCCCGGTACCACTGCTTCAGCACCTGTTATTTCGGACAATGCGATTACAAGCACTAAAATTAATGTAGGCGCTATTACCAATATAAAAATGGCAGATGGAGCGATTACCAATGCTAAAATTGGTGAAACCATTTCAATCGCCAATGGTGGAACAGGAGCAACAACTGCTACTGGAGGCTTAACAAATCTAGGCGGAGAACCAACATCCAATAAATCAAATGATGTTAATTTAGGAACAAATGCAAACCTCTTTCCTACTCAAAATGCTGTTAAAATATATGTAGATAATCAGTTTGCTAATGCTGCTATTCCTGACGCAACGACAACCGCTAAAGGTAAAATTCAATTAGGGGGTGATTTGAGTGGCGTCGGTACAAGTGCTTCTGCACCAGTCATTACTGATCAAGCCATTAGCTCCAATAAATTAGCTAATAATGCAGTAACAACTGCCAAAATAGTTGATGGGGCCATTACAACCGGTAAAATTTCGAATGGTGCTATCATCACTGATAAATTAGAAACGGGTGCTGTAACAAGTGTAAAAATAGGAATAGGGGAGGTTAAAACTCCAAATTTGGAGGATTTATCGGTTACATCTACCAAATTAGCCGCTTCTAGTGTAGAAACAGCTAAAATTGCGAACCTAGCTGTGACAGACGCTAAAATTAATTCGGTAAGTGGATCCAAAGTAACGGGTGATATTTCAGGCAATGCACAAAATGTCATTGGTATTGTTTCAACTTCAAATGGAGGTACAGGAAATGCAGGAACTCTAACAGGCTATATAAAGGGAAATGGCGCAGCAGTTATGACATCAAGTGCAACCATCCCAATAGCAGATATAGTCGATGGACAATCTATCACTAATTTAGCTACTGCAACTGATTTGGGTAATACCGCATCGAGTGATGTTTTTTATCCTTCTCAATTAGCTGTGAAAACTTATGTTGATTCAAAAACAAATTCGGCTGTTGGATCTTCAACTCAAACCGCTCTTAATTTAAAAGAGGATGCTATTAACAAAGATTCCAATGTTAATTTAGGGAATAGCAATACGGCATTTCCAACTCAAAATGCCGTCAAAACTTATGTTGATACGAAATTGACGGGTACCAACGCTATTTCTAGTTTAACGAGCTTGCCCAATATTTCCAATCAAACTGTTTTAGGAAATATGTCAGGCGCTGTTTCTACCCCACAAGAATTACCCACTACAGGATCAGGCAGTGTGGTATTTGGAACTAGTCCCAGTATTACTTCCGCAACAATCACAAGCCCTGTAATCAACGGTTCACTTTCGGGTACCGTTGTGGTGCCGATTTTAAATGGAGGAACAGGTGCGACCTCTCTTCCAAGTGGTTATGTGAAAGGCGGTGCCACATCTCTTTCAACCATTTCAACTATTCCATGGCAAGATGTGACCGGAGCTGTTCACAAAGTAAATGGAAATATCCCAGACCCCACCACAGGAAATGTTTCTATCGCTTTTGGTAAAGTAACTACAGATTTATTAATTAATCGACCATCCGTAACTGGTACAACCAATGGCGATATCTTTGTTGTTTCGGGTGAAACGGGCGCACAAGCTAGCGATAATGGACGTACTTTTATTAGTACGGGTGGCCCTTCGGGAACTTGGAATGAAGTAACTCCTAATCAAGCCTCATTAGATGCCAGATATGTTCAATTAGCCGGTTCCACTATGTTGGGAAATTTAATTTTTCCTGTAGGTACAAAAATTACGGTAGCTGATGCCCCGATTAATAATACAGATGTAGTTAATAAGGATTATGTGGATGCTCGAGTGTCTTCTGCTACGCCAGATGCAACAAATTTGACCACAGGTAAAATGCAATTAGCCGGAGATTTAACCGGGATAGCCACCAATCCTTTAGTTACAAATAAAGCCATTACCTTTCCTAAAATGCAAGACGTATCTACCAACGTAGTACTAGGTAGAAGTGCGTCGGGATCCGGAAGTATTGAAGCTTTAACAACCTTACCCTTGTCGACTTTACCTGCTTTGTCGGGTGATGTAACAACTACCGCTGGAACAGCAATAACATCTATCTCAAATCAAGCGGTGACATTCCCTAAAATTCAAAATTTATCTGGACAAAGTTTATTGTTGGGAACAGGTTCAACAGGAGGTACCCAAGTGAAAGAGATTAGCCTTGGAACTGGTTTAACAATGGATAATGGAGTGTTGAATTCAACTATCGGTACTGTAACCAATGTAACGGGTACCTCTAACCGAGTAAGTGTAAGTAATGGAACAACTACTCCAGTAATTGATATATCATCTAATTATGTAGGGCAATCCTCCATTTCAACTCTAGGAACCATCACAAGTGGTTCTTGGAATGCATCTACCATTGGTGTAGCGCATGGAGGAACTGGCGTAACTACCATACCTGCTGGTTACCTTAAAGCAGATGGCGCCAATCCTTTTACTTCCTCAGCAACTATTCCTGTGGCCGACGTTGTTGATGCGGAAACAATTAATAATAAATCTACAGCCACTGATTTGGGAGGAAATACTCCAACAGATCTTAAATACCCTTCTCAATTAGCTGTTAAAACATATATTGACGCCACGGTATCAGGCGCTACTCCAGAAGCAACCACTAGCGTTTTGGGTAAAATTAAATTAGCTGGTGATTTAGGAGGATCAGGATCAACCGCAAGTGCTCCTATCATTTCATCCGGAGCAATCAATACCGATAAATTAAGTGATAATTCAATTACTTCTGCTAAAATTATCGATGGAGCGGTAGTAACGAATGATTTAGCTGATTTGGCTGTAAGCAATGGAAAATTGGCAGCAAGTGCTGTTACCAGTGACAAAATAGAAAATGGAACAATCGCAACAATAGATATAGCAGATGCAGCTATCGTAACGTCTAAAATTAGTGATTTAAATGTGACTACAGACAAATTAGCTGCTTCAGCTGTTACCACCGCAAAAATTGCAGCAGGTGCAAATGGTACTGTTTTAGTTACTGATGCAACGGGTGCAGTGGTTTGGTTAAATAAAAACGATTTCGGAGGAGTGGCTGATCTTTCTACCATAGAAGGTTCAGGTACTACCGCAAATCCTTTTAAAGTAAAAGATGTAGGAATTGTTACAGCCAAAATCGCCGATGCCGCTGTAACAACCATTAAAATTGCAGATGCCAATGTGACAACTGCTAAAATTGCAGACGCAAACGTCACCACCGCAAAAATCGCGGATTTGAATGTGACCAATGGCAAATTAGAAGCCGATGCGATTACAACGGATAAAATCAAAGACGGTGAAGTTCAAACGGCTGATATAAAAGATGCGAATGTAACAACTGCGAAAATTGCGGATGCCAATGTTACAACTACCAAAATTGCAGACCTTGCTATTACAACCAACAAAATTGCTCCTGGAACTATTGGAACAGTTTTGATTACTGATGCAAGCGGAGCGGCTGCTTGGTTAAATAAAAATGACCTTGGTGGTATCGCTGATTTATCAACTATAGAAGGGGAAGGTACTTCCGCAAAACCGTACAAAGTAAAAGATCTAGGAATTGTAACTGCGAAAATTGCAGATGCAGCTGTTACAACCTCTAAAATTGCGGATGCCAATGTAACAACTGCTAAAATCGCGGATTTGAATGTGACCAATGGCAAATTAGAAGCCGATGCGATTACAACGGATAAAATCAAAGACGGCGAAGTTCAAACGGCTGATATCAAAGATGCGAATGTAACAACTGCGAAAATGGCAGATGCCAATGTTACTACAGTTAAAATCGCTGATTTGAATGTTACCAACGGTAAATTAGCTGCTGATGCAATTACAACGGATAAAATAAAAGATGGCGAAGTTCAAACGGCAGATATTAAAGATGCCAATGTTACTACAGTTAAAATCGCTGATTTGAATGTAACCAATGGCAAATTAGAAGCCGATGCAATTACAACGGATAAAATCAAAGACGGCGAAGTTCAAACGGCTGATATCAAAGATGCGAATGTAACAACTGCGAAAATTGCAGATGCCAATGTATCAACTGCTAAAATCGCTGATTTGAATGTTACCAACGGTAAATTAGCTGCTGATGCAATTACAACGGATAAAATAAAAGATGGCGAAGTTCAAACAGCTGATATCAAAGATGCGAATGTAACAACTGCGAAAATTGCCCCTGGAGGAAACAATAAAGTTTTGGTAACAGATGGATCTGGTGTTGTTGCTTGGTTAGATAATGCTGCCTTTGGTGCTGTAGCTGATTTGACTACGATCGAAGGGGCAGGAACAACGCTCAGTCCGTTTAAAGTAAAAGATCTAGGAATTGTAACGGCGAAAATTGCAGATGCTGCTGTTACAACATCTAAAATTGCAGATGCGAATGTAACGACTACAAAAATTGCCGACTTAAATGTGACCAATGGCAAATTAGAAGCCGATGCGATTACAACGGATAAAATCAAAGACGGCGAAGTTCAAACAGCTGATATCAAAGATTCGAATGTAACAACTGCAAAAATCGCTGATGCTAATGTAACAACTACAAAAATCGCTGATGCGAATGTAACAACTGCGAAAATGGCTGATGCTAATGTCACAACTGCTAAAATCGCTGATTTGAATGTTACCAATGGTAAATTAGCTGCCGATGCAATTACAACGGATAAAATAAAAGATGGCGAAGTTCAAACAGCTGATATCAAAGATGCGAATGTAACAACTGCGAAAATTGCTTCTGGAGGAAATGACAAAGTTTTGGTAACAGATGTATCAGGTGTTGTAACTTGGTTAGATAAAACCGGTTTTGGAGCTGTTGCTGATTTGTCTACAAT
>Ga0114962_10000850_pt1 | contig 26470 bp, 21 predicted proteins | sample C_130820_MF_Meta_FD_87017 | JGI IMG/M metagenome (GOLD analysis project Ga0114962, IMG submission 87017) | Freshwater microbial communities from Lake Croche, Canada to study carbon cycling - C_130820_MF_MetaG | ecosystem: Environmental > Aquatic > Freshwater > Lake | place: Lake Croche, Canada... | reverse complement strand
TTAATTTATATTTATAAACTATAAACTATAAATAATATTTCATTCTTTCATTATAAACTATAAATAATATTTCATTCTTTCATTATAAACTATAAATAATATTTCATTCTTTCATTATAAACTATAAATAATATTTCATTCTTTCATTATAAACTATAAACAATATTTCATTATAAACTATAAATATTATTAATAATTATTCGATATAATTTCTTTAAGTCAGTTAAAAAATTGATTGTCTCAAAGAGTATAAAGAAAAGGAGTATTACATACTATCTAATCACAATTACAATTTACTAATTCAATTAACCTAAAGCAAATTAAAATGTCTTCTCAATCTTCAACAAAACAACTCGTTTTAAATCCTAACGATTGGGACACATCCGCAATTAAATATATGAAGCCTTATGTAACTAAAAGTGGTTCAAAATCAATCAGTATTATCAGTAAACAAAGTAATCGTAGTCTTACTATTTCAACTCCTTGGATGATGACATGGGGGTGTAATGATTTTACAGACGCAAATGGAGATAGTGATGGTAAATTTAATCTCTCTCTAAATTTCCCTAATGATGATGAACGAACAAGTGAAACAGAGATGTTCCTTCAAAAATTAAAAGATTTTGAAAACCAAATTCTCGATGATGCGGTGAAAATGTCAGAAGTTTGGTGGGGCGAATCAATGAGTCGTGAAATTTGTAAGCATACGTTTTTCCCTGTTCTTAAATACAGTAAGAATAAAGAACCACCCCATAAAATCGACTATTCAAAACCACCATCTTTTCGTGCCAAAGTACCTAATTACGACGGTGTATGGAAAGTTGAGATTTACAATACTAAAGGTGAGATTATTTTCCCTAATGGTAATACAGATGAAACACCAAATACTATTATTACTAAATTAAGTAGTGTTGCGTGTGTTCTTCAAAGCACTGGTATCTGGATTGGTGGTAAAGGTTGGGGAGTAACTTGGAAGTTGATTCAGTGCGCTATTAAACCTAAAGAAATAGTATCTATTACTGGTAGATGTTTATTAAATTTACCACCACAAGTTGAACCAAATACACACAATACGATTGAAACGTCTAAAACACCCGAAGCTGAAAATATTGTTTCTCCTGTAATCGTATCAAGTCTCAAATCTACATCATTACCACAAGTATCTAACTCAAGTAGAACAGATTCTACTAACGCGGAGGATACTGATGATGAAACAGATTCTCAATCTTTGAATTTGCCGACTATCATCACGGAAAAGACACAAGAAGAAACAAATACAGTTCATACAGAAGAATCTATACCTTTGCCGCCTGTCGTTGAATTATCAGCACCAGTCCCTGTTAGAAAAGTGATAAAGAAGACTCCTAACCCAGATATGGGAGGAATAGAATCAACGGCAGTCAATACTACTAATGAACTAATCAAGAAAAAAGTTGTCAAAAAGGCTACTACTACTAATACTTAATGATTTATGTATTTGAATTGTAAATATGTATTCGTATGATGTAATGAATTGAGTTACAATATTAGTTCTAATTCTATAATTATATTTCCACGATTATTTGTGTTGAAAATATCATTTATATCATATAATAATAATCCACAATTAAATAATGTTATAATTTGTTTCTTTTTTATTCGTATTTTTTCAGTTTCTAATTTTATTTTTATACCATCAATTTCTAATAAGATATTTTCTTTATCAAAAATATCTTTTATCTTTAATACGACATTCATATAAAGTTCTCTATGTTCTTCGTTCAAAGAAATAGATTGTATTTCATCACTCATCGATGATTTTGAAATATCTTTTATGTCGAATGAGCAATTGAATATTATTTCTCCTATGTCAGTTATATCGTAACATAATTCCATATTCAATGCCCAAAGCGGAACATATACATTATATTTTTTAGAATAAAATACATTTCCTTCTATTAAATCTCTAAATTGAGATTTTAAATTAATAACTGAATTATTTTCTTTCATTGATGTAAGTTGTTCTCCAAGAAGTGGTTTTATAAATTTTTCAATCTTATCCAATACTTCGAACGATAATTTGAATATATCTTTATATTTTATTATCAAATTATATATATTGAATAATAATATTTGATTTGATTTATATTTTTCTAAAATTAATATTACGTTTTGTTCACAAGAAAATGTCAAATTACTTAATAAATCTACTAATACATGTTTTTGTTTTTTTGGTATTTCTTTGTAAATTGTTGATAAAAAATGTTTTATATATACTTTATACTTTTCAGGGGAAAAATCTCGTATTTTGAATGATGGTTCTCCTTCATCGTCAGATGATGATTCATTCATAAAATCATTTTCACTTTTTACGTTGTCAGTAAAATCATAACATTTTATATACTCATATGCCTCATTTATTTTTCGAAAATTGTCGATAGCAGCTGGTTCATCACGATTCTTATCAGGATGAAAAAGTAAAGCTAGTTTGTGATATTGATGTTTTGCTTTATCCAATAAAATAGTATTTGTTTCGTCAATATCAAAATCATTCAAAGATATATCTAATATAATTAATGCTTCTTTGAAATTCATTGTATAAATAGATTAAAATATCTTTAATCTAAATTATTTAAGAAACCAGTAGTTATTCTAACCAATTCATCTAATACATCATCTTTACTACCGTTTGGCTTGAACATATCAGCATTATTGGTGACCTTTCCATTATCATCAAATATAACATTTAATATTAATGGAATATTTATTTTTTCATCAATAGGTATAGTTTTAATGACATCCTGATTAATCGGCATAAGTGTTGCACTATATATATATGAAGGGACATTGTTTTTAACAAAACAACAAACGGTAATCGTGATATCACTATTATTTACGATAATCTTAATCAAAACTTTTTTATTATTCAGTTCAAATATTATATAAAAATAATCTTTATATTCAATATTACTAAGTATTGTGTCTACTTTATCTATATTTTCATAACTTTTTGTATAACTATCAATTACTTTTTCAATTTCATTATTTACTTCACCGGTACCATTTATCCTATATACTCTTATTTTATCTGTCGACGGAGCATGTTCTGCTATCCCAGCCTCTTCTGTCGACGGAGCATGTTCTGCTATCCCAGCCTCTTCTGTCGACGGAGCATCTTCTGCTATCCCAGCCTCTTCTGTCGACGGAGCATCTTCTGCTATCCCAGCCTCTTCTGTCAACGGAGCATCTTCTGCTATCCCAGCCTCTTCTGTCAACGGAGCATCTTCTGCTATCCCAGCCTCTTCTGTCAATGGAGCATCTTCTGCTCTCCCAGCCTCTTCTGATGTACGAACAACAAGTTCTGAATGTAAATATTTAATTATATTTGTGTTACTATTATTCAAAGTATATTTCGCACCAGTATTTTTTTCATAAAAAGCTATATTACTTGAATTATTATCTACAGTATAAAACAAATAAACTTTTGGATTTTTATCAGTATCACTAATACCTTTGTTTATTTCAATCATTTTTTGATTAAGTTTAATAGTTGTTGGATTATTTAAAACACCACCTTTCATTGGTTTCATTGGTTTCATTGGTTTCATTGGTTTCATTGGTTTCATTGGTTTCATTGGTTTCATTGCTTCACCCTTTTGAATTGCTTGACCCTTTTGAGGAAACTTTTTTTTAGTTTTTCTTAAACTATAAGTCATTATTATAACTATATAATATTTAAATATTTATACTTATATTCAAACGTCTCTCTATCAATCTAAAAATATCCTATATAATGAGATTGTCTTATATATTATTCCATTTGAGTTTTGGAACATCTGTTATTATTAATAATGGATCTCTATCTATTTGTGAAATCCAATAATGATATTTATTATCTTTTATATAAAATCCAATACAATATTCTATACCTTTATTTTCAAAATAAAATGGTTGAGAACATCTAGATGGTTTCATTAACGTTTTATCAAATTCAACAAAACAATGAAAATAACATTTATTTTTTTCGTCCCCTTCTGTAAAATGAACAATACCTAATGATGTATTTTCCGTTAAATCAACAAAAATTGTTGAACAGCGAAAACGCCGACTTAAAGGTAAAGAAACAGGTATTGTAGTCGATGTATAATTAAGATTGTCAGTTTCGTTATTCAAAGAAATTATTTCTAAAGGCGACCATTTATAAATAAATGTTCTTCCATCATTAATAGGTATCCAATTTTTTTCACAAACAAAAGTATCATTTGAAGGCGATGGAAGAACACGACAATCGTTTAAACTAACACTACCACAAGTTTCATCGATAACATATTTTCCGGTAACCATACGATTATTGTGTTCATTTGAATAACTTAAACTTGTAGCAATAAATTCTAAAATCGTAATTCCATTTTCATCGATATTATTTGACTGGTTTTTAGATTGAAATAATCGTATATCTTCTAAACCTAAGATCCGTCTATCATTATTTTCTTTAATTCCGGTATCATCTTCCTTAACATCCCAGTAACAAATAGGTTTCATTGTTTCATTATCTAATAATGAAAATATATTTCGTGTTATTATTTTGTCTCCGATATCATTGGAATAATAATGCCCCCCATTTTCAATATCGATTTTATAATTTACATATCGTGTATTTAAGAAATGTTTTTGTTCTCCGTTTTTATTTATGACTGAAAAATGTGATGCCGAAGACGGGAAGAAATTATGTATATAGGGATAATCGTACTTTATCGTTTCATAACTACAGTCGTTATTCGAAGATATGGACTTCAAAGAAACACAATAATATTTTGCTGGAAACTCAATAATACTATCATTATGATTGGCAAGATACCAACACGGGTTCCAAACGGAAACAACAGCTTCTAACCAAGCCCAGAAATTGACTTCCCATACTAAAGTCCGGTATTTCTTTAAAAAAATAAGAAAAAAAGCACGATGGAGACTATGAAATTCCACAATAGAATTTTTATCACCAATAAAAAAACCACCACAAAAACGCCAGTTCACATGATTAACAAATTTGTCAATTTCTCCGAATGGTGTTTTAGCTAAACACCCAGGTATACAAAGAAAATTGGGTTCTAAAAAATCGAGTGAATTATAAAACTTTAATAATTCTTGACAAGAAGCAAGATTTTTAAAAACATAAGTTATGCCAAAATCAATCCATGCAAAATGTGTTGTATTATACGGATTTTTATCTATTGTTTCTTTAAGAAATTCAACTTTTGAATTCATACATATCATAAAATCGGCTGTGTCTTTTTCAAAACTACGTGACGAAGGAAGGTTTATATCTCCATTTAATCGTTCCTGTTGAACAGTTTCATAAACCCACGATTTTGTAATATCTTTTTCATATATGGAAATATTGGGGTTATCATAATAATCTTTGAAAATTTCTCTATTGTGAGTATAAACACATATTCGTAATCCAGTATTTACAATTTCTTCAAATTTAGATAAATAATAAGACTCGTTTTTATTATCATATGAGTCATCGTATATTTTAAAATAACAAGTAACGAATGTTATTTTATTCATAAAAATAATATTACGATTTAAATAAAAGTAATATTATTTGAAATTATTCCTAAACGAATCTAATAAACGAATCTAAATTAGTTATTCACAAGATTCTAAAAAATATATTGTATATTTCAAAGAATTACTACATAATAATTTTGATTTTATATTAATTTTATGATGATTACATATTTGTTTTATTAATACAATGAAATGGTAATAAGAAGGTTCATTACAAATTTTTATTAATTTTGATAATTTACAAGGTTGATAATTGTCTTTTATTATTTGAACAAAAGGATTATATAAGTCTAAATATATCATTTTATTATAAGAATTCATATCAATTATATAATGATTATCTTTGTATAAACATATTTTGTCTAATAAATCGAATAAAATGTTTAAACTGATAGGTGTTTTAAATAAATTCATTAAATAATGTTTATATTTATATTATTTTTATGATATTTATTACATTGATTGAAAAAAGGAAAAACAATACAGAAATAAAATATAATAATGTCTAACTGAAGTCACTTCTGAGTTTCTTTATAAAAAACGTGTTATCTTTCTTTGAATATAATATATTTTGATATATAAAGAAAATAATTAAGTATATAATATAAAATATGATTTACAAAATTATATATTATTGTTTTGATATACAAATTACTTTTCAAAGATGGATAACCAATAATATTTATTTGATGAAATTGTATAATATATATAGAGACATTTATATAAAATTAAAAAAAATTATATATCAAATACCACCACAACCAAAGAGCGTTGAATGGGTAAATACGATTGCTATCTGTCAACCATTTTATTATCCGTCATCAAATAAATATTATTTCTCATATAATGACATATTTTATTTTTTTCAAAAAAAATTTTATAAAAAAACATTTGTTTACGAAAATTTCTATGAATTTCAAGAAGAAACAAATATCACAAAAATAGATGAAAAAACAATGAATAAAAAAACGGATATAGCAGTTCAATTAATAGAAGATATGAAATCACAATGTAGTAATTCGAGTGATACAACTTTGAAGTATCATTTATTTATTTATAAGAACGCTAAATGTTATTTTACAAAGATATTATACCAAAATAAAAATTATCTTTCAATAATTCCAAAGAATGAATATATAAGTAATGTGAATTTTTTGATGATCGAATATATACACCCTTCTTTGAAAGACCCGTTATTAATAGATTTGACTTCATATAATTTTGCAATAGAAAGTCATATATTGAATTTTGTATTTGTATATTGGTATTTGAAAAATATTTACGGTAACTGGACAGAACGTATTTATGATATGAATTATAAACTCAATATAATAGACCAAAATTGTAAATATATAGAATTAACATCATTTGAATTTATTCATTTGAAAAAAGATGACTATACAATAGAAAAAATATTTTCACTAATCTAGTAAGTTTAGTTATTTAGGATTATATAAAAATATTATAAAAATAAAGCATATAAAATTAATTTCGTTGTTATATAATAGTTATTTGTAACAATAACTATTATGAATGAATTTTCTACCGTAACTACTGTTGACATTGACGATTCACTCGATAATAGGAAAAATAAACAATATTTATCGCCTAAGTTGTCTCACATATACAATTTATATTATCATTTACCAAATGATAAAAATTGGAATTTATCTAGCTATAAAATAATACAAACTATAACTACAGTTGAGGAAGTCATCTCTTTAAATGAAAACATTTCAAATAACATAATAAAATATTGTATGTTATTTTTGATGAAAGATGGAATAATCCCTATGTGGGAGGATGAACGTAATAAAAATGGTGGTTGTTTTTCATATAAGGTATATAATAAAACTGTTATTGATATATGGCGACAAATGGTATATGCTTTTTGTGGTGGAACATTAATGAAAAATAAAAATAATATGAAATATGTGAATGGTATTACAATTTCACCGAAAAAAAATTTTTGTATTATAAAAATATGGTTTGAAAATATGAATATACAAAATCCAGAAGAAGTAATACAAATAAATAATCTTTCAAAGATGGGAGTATTGTTCAAGTCACATACTTCTAGTTGAAATAATACAATGAAATAGTATTATAATATATATGAATTTATTAAGAAGTGATATTTTTGAATATATTCTTATAATTATTGTTATTTCTGTATGTGTTTATTTTTATTATAAGACGAATGATTTTGAACTGAAATGTATTATATCTGATGAAAGCGGAAAAACATTTTGTATTAGAAAAAGAAGTCTTGAAAAAGAAGCGGTAGAATTATTATCAAAAATTACAGAGAAGTCCAAAACACTCGTAGAAAAATTAAAAGAAAAATATCCGAATAAAGAAAATATAAAACGTTTGGTAAACGGATTTAATCCGGATACTATTAAAGAAACATTGCCTAATTCAAAACATACTGCTTATACAGAAAATAAAAAAAATATGTATTTTTGTTTGAATACAAAAAAAGATAATGTAGAAAGTGAGTTAATTGACGAACATACACTTATGTTTGTAACAATACATGAAATGGCACATATATGTACTAAAAGTATAGGACATAAAAGTGAATTCTGGGAGAATTTTCGTTTTTTATTAGAAGAAGCAAAAATATTTGGTATTCATGAACCGATTGATTATAGTAAAGAACCAGTTGAATATTGTTCAACTAAAATAAATGACAATCCATATTTCGAATTATCAACCAATTAGTCTACATAATATTTTGTATTTTTATAATTCATAGGCGTATATAACAAATATATTTTATGAAATATAGAAAAAATAGTTATAGAATCTACATATATAATAAAAAGAATGAGTCAATCACTTTCAGAAACATCTTTACTTTATATTGAACCAACATATAAAGTATTTATATTTGATTCGAACGGAGTTGTAGATAAAATAATTATATTTCATCCAGAAGATTCTGATATTAAACCGTATTTTACGAGCGAAGAATTCGATAATATTCAAAAAAACAACATACCAATAATATGGAGTTCTTCACTAACGATTCACGCAGATGATACAATAAAAACTATCAAACAAAAAATATTGTATGAATTGAATAAGGTTATCGAAAAGTCGAATGAAAAAATATCTATACCAAAAACATATTTATTTACTTATTTGAATGAAACAATTGATTTAGTAGAAGTGTATCAAACAATTACTCAAAATGATAAAATACCAATCAATAAAGACACTTTTGTACAAATTTTATCTAACTTAAATATCTCAGCGGAACAGTATGACAAAGTAGAAGTTAAGGATTTTTATGAGTATGATGACTTTATTAAGGCATTTAGTAAAGAGGGCAATACAAATATAAAATATGAAAATATAGCATCACCTATTGGAGTGTATTTTCACAATTCTTTGCGAGATTATAAATTTGTTGCTAACCCATATACTATTATTGATACGAGTTCCGAACGTTATTCGATAGAAACATCGAAAAGTATTTTGAGATTCGACGATGAACGAGTATTATTAAGTTATGGTAGTTTAGTAGATAATAATATATATTGTTGTTTTTATGATGATATTATAGATTTTCATTTCAAGACATCAAAGGTAGAGAAAGAATATATAACTGAATTATATTATCCGCTTTTGAATTCAGTGTCAGATAGTGAAATAACCGATAGAGAAGATATAATATCAACACAAGTTAAAAAATGGCAAACAGTAGACTCATTTTATAACTTATATAAAAAGACTAATAATATAACAGAATTATATGAACCGAGTTATAAAATACCATATATATCACGTGGGATACAAAAAATCGTTTTTTCTCTATGGAATAGTTCAACATCTGAGAACTCTGTACAGATATTACCATTAGAAAGTATTTTTAAGAACATACACGTTTCTCAACTTGTGCCTTATATATCTTTCAACCCACGTTTTAAAAAAGAAACTATATTACGGTTATATACGGATAAAATTTCAAAAAATGGTAAAAAGGTGCCATTTCTCAAAGAATATGAAATTGCTAAAATATCGAGAGAGTTAAAAAAACCAAAAACTATATCATTCTATGTTTTATTTACTAAACAAAATTTACCGAAAAATATAACTAACACATCTAATATTGAAGTATATATAGAATTATTAGAAACGGGTTCAATTCACGTCCGTTCGTCACATTTGACATTTCCGTTTTCTTTGAAAGATTGGAATACAATACTCCATTTTTCACTGGCACCGGTTATAGATTCATTGAATGTGTTACTTAGTCAATATGGATATTCTTTATTTGAGTTTACTGGATTAGAAGATAAAAATATAAAAATTGAAAATATAAAATACATTGAAAATATAAAAATAACTAAAAATATTTCTTTGAGTGATATAAATGGATTAAATACAATATTTTCGATTATTGGTAACAAAGAAACAACAAATACTAAAGGAGAATTCAAAGATGATATATCAAAAGGTATCATATTACGATTCAAAAGAGTTGATAATTTCAAAGAAAATGATGAACAAACAATATTAATTACAGAATTATTCAAAAAAACACAAGATACGAATATAATATTAAATGTATTGAAAGAAAATTTCAATATGAATGAAAAAGAAGCGAACCAACGTTTAACAAAATTTATTACAGAACATAAATATGAGTTGGAAGATATTAGAGATAGTGCGGGGTTTCCAACTATATTTCAGTTAAATAAACAAGCTTCTTTTAATAATACATTAATCATAACAGTTGATGAAATTACTTCTTTAAAATATTTAGATATTTTACATTTATATATTGATTGTATTTTACAAGTTAACTTGAATCCATCATTAGAACCAAATGAGTTAGTAGGAAAAAAAGGGTGGACATTTCAACTAAAAAAAGTAACGGGTTTTTTTGCCGGTCAAGAAGTAATAAATGAGGCAATTAAATCTGTTGTAAAACCGATTAAAGCTATAGAATTTACAGATGAAGATACAGGGTTATTGAGCGATGAAGATGAAGATGATAATGATGAAGATAATGATTTACTAAGTGATGAAGATAATGACAGTGTCCAAGAAGAAAATAACAAAATTTTTATGAATATAGAAGATGAAAGTGATGACGAAAATGAAGAAAAAACTAAAAATGTTACAACAAAAAATATTAATCCAGTAGAAGATGAAATTAATGAAGAACAAGAACAAGAAAAACAACAAGAAGAACCAGAAAATGAAGAACAAGTTCAAGAAGAAGAAGAAGTTCAAGAAGAACCAGAAAATGAAGAACAACAAGAATATCAACAAGAACAACAAGAAGAATCAGAAAATGAAGAACAACACGAACAAGAAGAAGAACTTCAAGAAGAACAAGAAGAAAATGAAGGAGATGAAGATGATGGTGAAGATTTGATATATTTAAATGAAACGGACGATGAAGACAGTAATTCACAAAAGGGTGGAACTTTAACAGATATAAATTTAGATGGACAACCTATATCATTTTTAGAAAGACTACAATCCCGAGAACCAACTCTTTTTCTTTCAAAAAAGAATGGAAAATATGATACATATTCACGTATGTGTGAATCTAACTTGAAAAGACAACCAGTTATTTTAACAAATGAAGAAAAAGAAAACATTGATAAAAATCATCCAAATTCATATACTCATTCAATTGAATATGGAACACAAAAACAAAAATATTGGTATATATGTCCCCGATATTGGTGTTTAAAAACAAACACTAGTATTACAGAAGAAGAAGTTAAAAGTGGAGTTTGTGGTGGTATTATTCCAAAAGATGCTACTAAAATACCATCTGGTTCATATGTATATGAATTCAACTCTGGTACAAAACAACATATTGATTCTAAAGGAAATTATATAAATAATGTTCCGGGTTTTTTAGGTCCAGATTCACATCCTGAAGGAAAATGTATTCCATGTTGTTTCAAAGGAAGTTGGGATAAACCACAACAAAAAAAAAGACGCGAAGAATGTTCTCAAAAAGTATCGTCAGTTAATGAAAAAGACGTGAAAGTGAATGAAACTAATAAAGAAAGAGCATTACCCCCACCTATAAATACTAAAAAAGGAGATGTATTTTATATTTTTAATTCTCTTGCTTACCCAATTCAACAACATCGTTTCGGTTTTATTCCACTTTCTGTACAAAAACTTTTCAATATGGATATTTCTAAATTAGTAATACGTTCAAGTTCAGCAAATATAAAGCCAGATACTCCTTGTTTAGTTCGTTATGGTGTAGAAAACTCAAATACACAATCATTTCTTGCTTGTTTTGCTGAAATATATTCTTATAAACAAGACCTCGAAAAACCACCAACAATCCTAGAAATGAAAAAAATTTTATGTGATACTATAACTATAGATGATTTTATGAGTTATCATAACGGTTCTTTGGTATCCATATTCAAAGAAAAGAATTCTTCAACTATTCTCACAAGTAAAAAAATGTTGTTTTTCGAAAATAGTTCATTATGGAAAAATACATTTATAGAAAGTAAAACTCTGAATGAAAAGAAAATAACCGACTTTTTGGAAGATAGACTATCTATTGAAGATGAACTATTTACCAAATTAACATATATAAAAACTGTTATAACTTCTTACAATGGTTTTATTTCATATTTAAAAGATCCTACAATTAATATAGATCATACATTTTTATGGGACACGATAACTGATAGTAATCCATTATTAATAAAAAATGGCGTAAATCTCATAATATTACAAATACCGAATGATGACTTAACAGACAATGTTGAAATTATATGCCCGACGGCTTCAATGTCAAATAAATCATACGATTTTGCTAACCGTGAAACAGTAATTCTTATAAAACAAGAAGAATTTTATGAACCTATATATTTGTACGAAGAAAAAAATAAAATGATACGTGTTACAAAAGCATTTATTGAAAATTCTCCAGTTAAGTCTGTAATACAAACGATAAAAACAATAAAATCAATTTCAAAGAAGTATTGTTTTTCACAACCGAGTCGTCCTAAGATTTATCATTTTAAAAAAAATCACGAAGTTGAACAAATACAACGTATATTAACAAATAATGATTATATTATTCAACTTCAGTTATCAAATTATCAAGGAAAAATTATAGGATTATATGTGATACACCGTTCAGTTAAAAAAACAGAGAAAAACGGTCAGTTGTATGAAGAAGGCATATATATACCCGTTTATCCATCATCAGCAATCAAATCACCAAAAATACCTATACGGTTCGCTGATGAAGAAGAAAACACCATATATAAAAACTACGAGACAACTATTCATAGGTTAATCAATATACATAAAAATACAAACGGAATGGTATTGTCAAAACCAAAAATGAAAGTTGTAGATGATGGTTTAGTTGTCGGTATTTTGACGGAAACAAACCAGTTCATACAATTATTACGTCCAGAAACATTAGAAAATACTATTACTATTGATGGGGAAGAACCATTAGAAATTCTTTCTTCTTCCAATTATTTAATAGCAGATAAAACATTGAATACTATTGATAAAGAAGATGAAGAACGTGAAACAACAATGTTGAATATTTCTTTGGAAAATACATTTTATATAATGTTCCGTTCAATGGTTCGTATTTTACTAGGAAATTATAGAAATTCTAAAACGGTCGTAAAAATACAAGATATTATTGATACTACAACACTATTATACAAAGAAAAATTACACGAATTAATAGATATTTTAAAAGATATATTAAATGAAAAAATCGAATTCAAAGAAATGGATTTTAGAGTAGCAAAACAAATAATAGATAAATCTACTACAAGCAATCAAATAATGAGTATACCCTCAAGTGATGAAATATCAAAGACGTATAGTGTCACAACTTCTAATGGAGAACATTCTTTGATAATACCAAAGTTTAATTTGATAAGTGGTTATGACAATGAAATAATGTATTACGCAAAAATATCAGATGAAATATTACGTTATTCGAGAATACGATTGTTTTTATTCCAACCTAAATATTTTCTGAGTATTCCGAATCAACAATATAAAATTAATAATGACGAATTTTTAGTATTACTATCTTTGTTAACACACGATTATTTCAAAGACATTCGTATATTCAATACAGCACCACAAATACACAATACCGAATATAATTATGCCGAACCAGTTAGCACTGAACATTATAGTAATAAAATTTCACAAAATGAAATAAATAGTAGTAAGTTAAGTATTGATGACGAAAATGAAGAAGATGACGAAGATAACTACTGTATAACTACAATACGTTCTGTTACTGGGAATTGGAACCGTGAGTTTTCGAGTAATCCAAAAACGAAAGAAATAGTATTCAAAAATACTATTATTTGTTCATATTCACCAATAATTTATATTTTACAAAGAAGAATAGGAAATAATTATAGAAATGGTGAAATTACTGTTCAGTTGATACGTAAAATATTATGGATCGGATATTCAAAATATATAAACGAATTCGAAAACGAAATATTATTTATTTTAAAGAAAGAGGGAAAAGTCGAACTAGTTGATAAAATAATAAAAAAAATAGTCCAATTTGAGACGATTATTTTTAGTGAAGATTACTATTTGACAAATTTAGACTATTGGATAATTTCAATAGAACTCCAATTACCAATAATTCTTTTCAATTCAACTACGATTAAAAATATGGTAGAAGGCGTAAATTGGCTTTATTTGAGCGGAGGTGCTATTCATGATTATATATACTATATTCGTTCACCCGCACTATTTGAAAAAAATGAACCTCCTCGTTTTAGTATTGTTGTGCCTTCTTTCAAATATACAGAACTCAAAGAAATGAAAGACAAAATACAAGATGTCATATCCAATACTGGACAATATACGAAAAATACGATTTATTTGACTGATTTCTTGCGTAATGTCAAAAGTAATAGTATTCAAGATTCTAAAAAAAAATTTATTATTAAACCGAAATAAATAGAGTTTATAATTTTACTATAAAAAATATCATGACTATTGATGTCGATAATATAAAAGTATAAAGAAATAGAATATATATATTCATAATAACATATATATTTTTACCGTTTCTATTGATAAATGGAACATTATTATAATATAAGTTCAATTGTTGATTTGAATCCTAAATATAAAAAAAAAGTTACTGTAAAATATGATACACCAGTTGTATATACTGTTGTATCGGTTGATTTACCATTTTCATCAAGTCAAAATATAAAAAAAGAGACGACTGAATTTTATGAAAATATTTTACAACAAGATGAATGTTACGATGAACCGCATATTGATGAATCATCTATCGATGATTTGAAACGGAATAATGATGATGATGATGATGGACATACCGATGAGATACATAATACAAAAATAAATGGGTTTTTGTTCCGTTCAGTAATCTTGAATGAAAATGAAAATAGTTTACTATCATTTTCTCTACCAAAATCAATACCAATAGAAGAATTCAAAGAAAAATATAATGTATTAGACACAAAACGGTTTATTATTACAGAAATTATTGAAGGAACAATGATAAATTTATGGTGGGATTCTATAATAAATAGATGGCAAATATCAACAAAAAAATCTATATCTGGAAATTATACATATTTCAGGAATCCATTTACTACAAAAACAAAGACATTTAAAGAAATGTTTATCGACGTCGTTGGAGATTTTGAATCAGAAGATTTTGAAAAAATATCGAATATTGATAGAAAATATTTTTATAGTTTTGTTCTCAAACATCCAGAAAATCATATAGTTCATTCTGTTATACATCCGATAGTTTACTTGGTTGCGGTATATGAAAAAACTCACGACTGGGAAGTTAAATATATTCCACAAACAACTTTTATGAAATGGTGTATTTTACAAAACATTAATATAAAATATCCAAAATTTTTAACAGAAGATACTGTAGATGACATGACTTATGATAGTGTATATGTTTCTATAGAAGACCAAAATAAAAATACAAAACACGCATTAATGAATTCAATATTCAACGAGGATGTGAATTATACGATGGGTTTTATGATAGTCGATACTGAAAATGGTACTCGTACAAAAATTGAGAATTATATATACAAATATTTGAAACAATTACGGGGTAACCATCCAAGTTACAAATATAAATTTTACGAATTAATAAAATCGAATCGTATACAAGAATTCATATATTATTTTCCACAATACATTCATCTTTTTATGAACTTTAATCAAGAATTGAACACATTTGTAAACACTATACACTGGTATTACGTAAATAAATTTATTTTAAAAAATCCTCAATTTTTGAATGGAAATATTCCATATCAATATAGTTATCATGTCAATCATATACATTACAATATATATCTACCTTCTTTGAATTCAAGTGTAATAAAAATCACATTGTATGTTGTATATGAATATATGTGTAGTTTGTCTATCAAGAATATTTTATATTGGTTAAATCCAATTAATTTTTTGAATAAATAATTTATTGACTATTGTAAAATTATACGATTGAATATATTAGAACGACTGAAAACAAAAATAACACAGAATTTACTTCAAAAAATATATAAATCATAACAGCAGTCGTTCTATTTTTTTCTCTTTAGTTAATGTTTTTCGATTATTTCAAATGTTTTATTATATAAAAATATTTGAAATTTTATATGACTTGAAATTTTATATGAGTTGAAAATTTGGATATATACGGACAATATTTATTCATCTAGTAACATTAATGCCATTGCGGAATAGTTATGTAAATCTATTAATGTATCTCTTATAGATTCGTCATCAACTAATGTTATAGAGTTTTTAGATATTGTCATAATTCGATTTAATTTATCTTGTATTCTCATTAAAACACCGATAGTTCCATATTGAGCAAACGCATCGCCGTAATCTTTATTTTTACGAACGAATAAATCTAAAGCCTCTTCTTGTATATTTATCATTTGTTCAATACGTTTTTGATTATGTAATACTTCAACTTTTGTTTCCATTATTTAATTATAATCTCTTGTTTTTATATAATATACTATAATATGCCATTAATTGGAGAAGGAAGATATGGTTGTGTATATGAGCCACCACTTGATTGTAACCAACCTAAACGGAGTGGTTACTATCATAACAAAATAACAAAAGTAACATCTAGTTCAAACGCAGATAAAGAAATTGAAAAACAAAAATTAATTGACGAGGTTGACCCTAGTTTCAATTATCATTTACCACCACCAAATATATGTAGTCCAGACATAAAAAATACGAACAATTTAGAATTATTACAACAATGTTCAATGGTTAAAACAAACGAATTATCACCAGAAAATATAATGTTATTAACAATACAAAACGGAGGGTTAGACCTTGGAAAATTTGTTCACTATATTGTTTCAAATAAAGATAGTATTGTTTTAAGTAAAGATAGTATTCCTTCTACATCTAACAAAGAGAAGAAATTGAATAAAATGGATAAAAAAAATAATAGTATAAGTAAAAAAAATAATAGTCCTGTAACTGAACAAGATGATTCAACTGAAAAATATAATAATCAAACACATATATCTAGTCCGGAAATATTTGAAACAAAAAAGGTGAATAAAAATAAAATACAAATGTTAACAGAATTTTGGATAAATAGTTTTATTCTTTTTGAAGCGTTAGATGATTTTATCAAAAATAAAGTAATCCATGCCGATTTGAAACAATCTAATATTCTATATAATTATAATACTGGACGATTTAATATAATTGACTTTAGTTTAACGAAAAGAATGGAAGAATTCGATACAACTATCGCACACTTTTCGTATCCGCCTGAAACATATATATGTGACCCTGTAATATATGAAGATATAAAAAAATTATCAAACAAGAAATTCTATGAAAAGTTAGGTATCAAACCATTTAACACTGGTATACCATTTATGGGTTCATATGACATATTTATGGATCATATAGTTCCAAAAGATATAAATGAACCAAGAGAAAATCATCATGAATTAATTCATAGATATGGTTTTTTAGATAAAGAAAAAATACTCAAATTATTTAATGTAACTATATACCAAACATCAACAATAAAACAATTAAAAAAACAGAGTGTACTAACACACGATATGTATGGACTAGGTATGTCATTATTATATGTTTTAGTTCGAACCTATCATTTATTTGACTCTGAAGTTCCAACGGTTGCTAGTAGAAATAGTATGTTTATTAAGAAAATGTATAAACTATTATTTTCGATGGTTCACCCAGATTGTTTTAAACGTCCTTCTATTACCGTTCTAAAGAATAAATATACTGAAATATTACAATTATTACGACCTATTAATACAACAGTTCGTCCTACAAGACGAGTATCATATCCTATAAACCGTTTATTAAAAACACATACAATGAAAAGACATAAATCAGAATAAAAACACAAATTTGAAAATAAAAGTATTTCTCTATATATAAATAGATTTTCAAGTTTTTGCTTTACCTACTTTACAAAGATTAATAATATCATACGATGGATAATTATTTAACATTCCCGATACATAATAGATAATTTACTTAAATTTTGTATATATTTAATAGAATGTTGTTTGTTTGTTTCATCCATGTTACGCAGTGGTTCTCTAAATTCTTCTATGAATTTTATTATTTCATCGTTTCTATTTGTATTTATTAAATCGTTTTTATAATCTTTATTAAAGAAAAACTCGATGTCTCCATTATCTACGGCATCACCATATCTTTGATATATATGTGAATGCCACATACGAATAATAAGTGAAGGGTTTGAATGTTTTATAGCTTCGAAACCACCTTTAGCAACTTGTATTTCTCTTTTTTCAGGAAAGATAGATATAATATCGTCTAAAAATTCGATAAAATGTTTATTGAATGTTCTTAAAATAATTGATTTATTATCCATTTATTTATTTATGTGGATTTCTATAAATATAATATCAAAAATATTTAAATTGTTTATATTCGAGCGAATGATAACAAATGTCTTTCAATAATTTTATTTAACTTTTCTTTGAATCACTTTTGAAATATAAATATGAATATAATATAAAGAATTGTCATTATAATCTAATAGTACCATATTATATATCAAATATTCAAAAATGAATTTTGCTCTATTAGAAATATACGTCGACGAGTCACGCAATGATTTAATCGAAATGTATAAAGAACAAATACAAAAACATAATTCTGAACTAGAGAATAATACATATCCAAATGCTGGTTTTGACCTTTTTATACCAAATGATATAGAATTTACAGTACCATTTCAAACTCAAATGGTGGATTTATTAGTCAAAGCACAAATGTGGGTGTTTTCTAAAACTGAATATGAAGAAGAACCGCTATCTGTCGCTGAAGTAAACACTGAAACAGAAACTCATATTAGTTATTTACCAACTGGATATTATTTATATCCACGTTCAAGTATAGCAAAAACACAATTAATGCTTTCCAATCATGTTGGAATTATTGATTCAGGATATAGAAATAATCTCCAATGTGCTTTTAGATATTTACCTAGTAATGAAACACCTTATAAAATTAATTCTGGTGTTAGATTAGTACAAATATGTCATCCTTTGTTGTTGCCTCTATATGTTCAACTACTTACAAATAAAGAAGATTTAACTACAACAACACGAACTGGTGGATTTGGTTCAACTGGTGGAACTGTTTAGTTATTATTATTATTATTATTATTATTATTATTATGTAATATTTTATAGTTCTTAAATTCAAAGAAAATTGATTATATTTTTAATATTATTAATTGATATTAAAAATAGCTGTTATACCAAATATAATTTAATACCAAAATGCCGTGTATCTTCTGTAGAAGTAATAGTCATACAAAATCATCTTGTTCTCACCCTGGTACACGTCTTAAAGAACGAGATATAGAAGAAACAATACGTTATACATATATATCTTCTCAACTACACAACTTATCAAAAGAAGAATTCTATGAATCTTTACAAATTATATTGAATAAAAAATATACAGTCAACCATCTAAAGATGTCAATTGAAGATTTCAAACGAAAAGTTGTATACACAAATAATACAGATGGAAATAAGTCAGTTATAATCAATCACTTGGCAAATATGGCTTGTATGTTCTTGTCTTATGTATTTACAACAACGAATAATGGACGTGTAATAAATAACCGCAATTTGACACCTGGAATACATGCGGTAACCCGTGATATTTTACATCCTAGAATTGGCAATTTACAAGTGAGAACGCCTAATAACCGTAATGATCCGATTATTTTAACAAACTTGTCTAATAGACCACCAGTTTCTACCACTACACCACCAGTTGCTACCAATACACCACCAGTTGCTACAAATACACCACCAGTTACGAACAACCCACAAACTGTTCCTTGGATTCAAGGACAACAACGAAACAGACCACCAAATAATGTAGCTACTGATCAGTACTTTACTCAAATTCGTATTTCAAATGAGATAATAAGTAGGGAACTTCGCACAAATGACATTTTACAAAGGAGAAGGTTGAATATATACGTTCCAACATATGTTGCTACTCAAAATACGAGAACTCAACCTGAAGGAACACCTGCTGTACCACCACCAAAAATTCATAAAACTGAAAAACAATGTTCAAAAGATTCGGATTGTGCTATATGTTTCAATAAGTTGAATGATGAAACATATGTATTTTTCGATTGTAACCATGAGTTTTGTAAACCTTGTATTATTGAATGTCTATCGCGAAAAATAAACAAGTGTTCTCTTTGCCGTAACTTAATATCAAATATATATACTAAAAATCCTACTGTCACATATTCTCTCTAGTTTGATATCATAATTCTAATATATGTATTACTCCATAAATAAAAAATAATATGTAAATATTGTATCATATATTTTTTTCATATTTCAAAAATCTATTTTCGATTTTTTATTTCAATCATTACTTTATATGAAAGATATGTATTATTTGATTTTTTTTTCATAAAATGGGGATTAAATTATAATATTAAAATTTATATAAGTTAAAATCAAGGTTTGAAATGTATTATATTTATTACAAAAAAATAAATAGTTAAAATATACTATTCAAAAATAATTGGTTTCTGTATCTTGAATAATATCAAACGAAAGAAGAATTAATTTTTCTTCTGGAGTCAATTTTTGAAAAAAAATACAATCATCATAACGAACATTTATATATCTCTTTCCGATAATCAAACCTACATATAAAATTCCTTTTTCATTTGTAAAAACATTTGCTAATCTCCATTCTCCTCTTAGTTTTGTTTCTCCTTTTTTCATATATCTAACTTGATGAGATTTTCGAAAATCATTTTTATTTTTTATTAAAAAAAAATCAGTTAATTTGTCACAAAATAATGGTATTTCAGTATCAGGGATAGAGTGTTTTTGTAATTCTTTAAAATTTTCTTCTGCTATTATTTTAAAAGTTTTATTTTCTAAATATTCGTATCCATCTTTTTCAATTGATTGTAACAGTTCATCTACATCAAATGATTTGATTAATTCTTGTTCTTCACGAATATTTTTCATCAATAAAGCAATTTCATTATTCATTTTGTTATAAAATATAATTATTTTTATGTATTTTTATTACTATTTTTACTTTTTTGTAGAGCTTTATATTGTCGCCAATTGATTCGACGTCCTTCTTCTTTTTTTGTTTTTTCTGATTCATGTTCTTTATCTAAATTATTACCGTGTCTCACAGCGGAATCTATATACATTTCTTTAAGAATTTTTCCAACCATTGCGGAACCTTCATGTTGATCAACATCCCCATCTTCAATCATTTTCAATACCTTTAATAATTTTGAAAGAATACGTAAATCAATTTCATCTTTCAAAACTTTATAAAAAATATCTGGATAATAAATATACAAAAATTGAGCTTTTTGACTACATTCTTCGATAAATTCATTATCTTTTATTGTAAGAGATTTTTCACGTTTCAATTTTTCTAAAATACATACATCGGATAATATTTTTGTGCTATGTTTTAATTCTCTTATAGTATCAGTATTATTTTCACATTCACTTTCATTAACCAAACGCTTTAAATCTAGTCTTTCTTTATTAGAGAGAGTATAATTACAAGGAACTTCTGACATTTGATATAGTTAAATAATATATATTTATATAGTTATCTATAATATACTTTTATTTCATAGAATGAGTAGTCAAGAAGTAAATGAACAAACATCAAATAATGAATTAAAATATATATTAGTTCCAGAATTCTTAGATAAAAAAAAAATTATGGAATTTTTTTTAGTATTAGTAATGTTTTCAATACTCATAATAATTTATATTTGTGTTTCAAATTATGATATAACATATGTACCAAATTTTTCAATGTTTATAGATTTTATAACAGATAATAGCAGTTCACAAGACAAATTCAAAAAATATATACAAGAATTAGTATATACAAATAACGAATCATTCCAATCTAATCGTTTAGATATAAAAAATAATAAATCGACTCCAACAATAAATGATAAAATTAGATTTTATATAAACAAATTTGTTACTAATTTTTTTCATGTAAAAGGAAATACAGTACATGTAAAATTCAAAAATCTCTAATTTTAGTTACTATCTAGAAATATTCGCAATGTAATATGTTGAAATATAATACATCGTTTATGACTTTCAAATATTGAATTTATATTATCATTAAGTGTAATAAAATTATAGTATAAATATAGATAAATATCCGTATTGTATTTCCTGTAGATAATATAAATTAAATATGGCAGACGAACCAAAAAAAATAACTTATTTTAATTGCAATAAACACACAGTTATTTTGAATATTATAATTATTCCTTCTTTGGTAATATTAGGACTTTTTATAAATTTATCGGTATATACTAATTATTTCAACTATACAAACTATTGTAATCCAATTAGTTTTTTTTGGGCTAACGATAATGTATGTATAAAATTTATTGAAAAAACTGTTAAAGATACTTTGAACAATAAAGAATCTATAAATGAATCTTCAAAGAAATCTACTGATGGATTTACTCAAAAAATTCAAACAAATTTTGAAAATTCATATACAATATTTAATGACTCAATCGTTTCTAACTATTTAGCAATCATAGATTTAATACAATCATTTAATGAATTCGTTTTATTATTAATAATAAAAAAAATTAGAAACTTAATAAGAAATATATAGTTGTTACTTTTCTTCAGTATTATATATAGATTTTTAAATGAATAATATGAAACTTGTAATAATAGGTATATTAGTTGTATTATTATTAGGTGCGTTGATAATGAATTCACAGAATTTTGTTCCAGCAAATGAATTAAATACTTTTACTAAAAATTATCCCTATAATGAAGGATTCAAAAGTATTAAAGAGTTAGATAGAAAGACAGAATATTCTACATATCCAGATAATAATCCATTAGATTCTTATTCTAAATGGGAAATTACACCAAATAATAATTCATGTTATAAAGTAATGGGTATAAACGGATTGGTATGTTCTCCATCCGTAAATGATACCAATCCAAAAGATATTTATTCGGAAGCAAAAGGTTCTTTGGATTGTCCATCATATGGATTGTCGAATTCAAAAGGGTTTTTATGTTTAGATAATAAACAAAAATTGTTATATACTACACGTGGGGGTAATGCTAGTGGAGGAGGTGGAGATATTGGGCTTTATGTAAAATAAAAAGATATTTTGTTTAGGAAAACTGAAATCTTAATATAGATTTATATAGTAAATATTTTAGTGTTTATAATTTATTCAACAATAAAATATGATTTTTTATAAAAAAAAATAAACAATTCGAAATAAGTTTTATTATACGTACATTGATAATAAACTTTGATTTTGTTTTTCTTCATTTTTAATTAATATATCTACATCATTTTTTGATACTGTATATGGAAATTCTACATTCAATTGTATGTTTTTACCTAATATACTATTTTCCTCGGTATTATGAACGAGTCTAAAGAGATTTAATTTTGTATGTATGATTTCTAAACATCTTTTCAAGTTTCTTACACCTTCTTCTTTTTGTGTAAGTTTTTCATTTGTAACAATATACTGTATAACATCGTCCGGGATTATTATATCACCTTCTTTAAAATTAACTTGTTCGCGTATTTTCGGTAATAAATATTTTTTAGCAATAATTGTTTTTTCTTTCACATCATAACCTTTTGTTTGTATTCTATACATTCTATCACGTAGAATAGGGTTAACAGAATTTTCATCATTATAACTAAAAATAAAAAGACAACGACTCAAATCGAATTCAACCTCATTAAAATATTTATCACGGAATTGATTGTTTTGTGTTGTATCTGTTAAATGTGTCAATATACCAGTTATTTCATGACCTCTCGGTGTATCACTAATTTTATCTAATTCATCAAAATATATTATTGGATTCATACATTTACTTTCAATGAGTATTTGTGCTATTTTACCCCATGTGCTTCCTTCATATGTATAAGAATGACCTTCTAAATAACTGGAATCACCTGAACCTCCTAACGAAATAAAGGCAAACTCCCGACCAAAAATTTTACTAATGCCGTCTTTTGATAATGATGTTTTCCCAGTTCCTTTTGGTCCATAAATAGCAATAGCAGTTCCCATAGCATTTGGATTTGCTAACCATTGTCCAACAAGTTGTAATATTTGCATTTTAGCATCATCTAATCCATATGTACATTCATCTAACGTTTTCTTTGCGTTATTCATAAATTTATTACAAGCATCTATACCATCATTTATAGATATAGACAAATCTTTATAAATATTGAAAGGAATGCGCATAAAAGCATCGATCCATGTTTTTAATTTGTGATACTCATTGTCTCCTGGTTCCATTGATTCTAACATATTCAATTTCTGTAATACAGTAGCCTTATATTTAGCGGGTATATTTGACTGAAGAAGTGTTAATTTATAAGGTTTAACTACTTGTATATATTCATTAATAGCGTGTAGATCTTCTACTATTTTCATTTGTTCTTTATTTGATAATTTTTTTTTGAAATATTCTAATTCACCGGTATGATTTGGTTCATTATTAGAAAGGTTATAATATTCTTCTGTATTATTACGACGACTATGTAAAACTAATTGTTTTATTTCTTTGTCACATTCAATAATAGCATTGGTGAGTATTTTATTATTAGGACTTTTTTTTAACTTTTCAACCAACTGTTTTTTTAATAAAACTAATTCTTTATATTCATCTTCAATATTTTTATTTATTTTTTTCTTATTTTCATCATTCTTAGATTCTGTATTCTTCTTTTTATTGTGTTTTTTGGATTTACTCTTTTTTGATTTTTTTTCTTTAGAAATAATTATTGGAACATCTATTTTTTCATAAACTTCGTTCATAAATGTTTTTTCATCTTCACTATCACATACATCATTTTCAATATCGAGGATTTCATCTATATTTTCTTCATTATCAAATTCGTTATCATATGTGATAGTCATAAATATATCATTTGCTGGAATACTTGATTTCTTTGTCTCTTTATCTTTTTTAGGGTTGTAATCTTCATCGTCTTCATCACTTGAATTTTCACTTTCTTCTATTACAACCTCATCTTCTCTATCTTTCTCATCATATCTTTTCTTTTTTTGTTTTTCTTTACGTTTTTTAGTTTCAGTTTCTCTCTTTAATTTTTTATTTTTCAAATGATTTAATATTTCATTTATCATATCGTCGTCTTCTTCATTACACTCATTTGACATTTTAGTATTTTTTTCTCTATTTGTATAGTTCAATGCTTTTTCAACTAAATTAGTTATATAATCACTTTTATTTGATTTTGGTTTATTATCATTATTCAATGATTTTTTTGATTTCGATGGAAATACACATTCAGATTCAATAGTTTCATTTGATTTTGAAATTTTTATATTTTTTTTTTCTTTTTTATTATTTTTTATAGAATTATTCTGTTCTCTTTCAGTTTTGTCTTCATTTTTATTTTTTCTTTTATTTTTCAACCGTTCCAACACATCTTTTACTAAGTTATTACTATCACTATCGATACCGTCATCATCACTTTCATGATTTTCTTTTTTAGATGTTCTTGTATTTTTTCTTTTCATTTTTTTGTTTGTTTCTATTTCATTTTCATCTTCATCTTTCTCGTCTTCATCTTCATCGTCTTCATCTTCATCTTCCTCATCTTCTTCGTGTTCCACGTCTTCATCTTCCTCATCTTCATCTTCTTCATCTTCACCGTCTTCTTCTTCATCATCTTCCTCATCTTCGGTCTCATATTCGGTTTCATAGTCTGAATCATCATCGTCGTCATCATCATCGTCATCGTCATCGTCATCTGGTTTATTCTTACGAAGTGTTTTGTGTTTAGTATTTTTTTCCTTTTCAGTTTCTTTTTTATTAAACTTTTTATTTCTTAAATTATAAGAAACTGACATTATTATTTATGCTTTCTATATAATGGTTATAGCATATTGTAAGATGTCTTTATACATTTATTACATTTGATGTTAACAAATAAAATACTAATACATATAACTTTAATTTCAAAGAATGTATACTATATAACAAATTAGTAACTATTTTTGATGTTCTTTATTACACTATTTTTTATTTTTTCTGGTTTTATTAAGTTGTTTTAGTTTTTTTGATTCTTCTTTTTCAATTTCTCTTTTTTTTTTAGTTTCATTTTTTTCAGCTTCTTTTTTTTTCTTTTCCGCTTCTTTTTGTTTCTTTTCAGCCTCTTTTTCAGCTTCTTTTTGTTTCTTTTCAGCTTCTTTTTGTTTCTTTTCCGCCTCTTTTTCAGCTTCTTTTTGTTTCTTTTCCGCCTCTTTTTC
>Ga0114962_10000849_pt1 | contig 26533 bp, 29 predicted proteins | sample C_130820_MF_Meta_FD_87017 | JGI IMG/M metagenome (GOLD analysis project Ga0114962, IMG submission 87017) | Freshwater microbial communities from Lake Croche, Canada to study carbon cycling - C_130820_MF_MetaG | ecosystem: Environmental > Aquatic > Freshwater > Lake | place: Lake Croche, Canada... | reverse complement strand
CGACGGCTCTTGCGCCGACTTTTGCCTACAAATTTCTTCACCTCCCGTTCGAGTTCATCAGGTAACGCGTGGTCATGCTCGTTGGGGTCAACATTAGCTCCAAGTGGAAGACCGATTGCGAGTGCAACCTTTTCAGTTGCGAGCGTCTGTCCGCTCTTTCGGAACGTCCACTCGTCTACGCGATATGCGGATGAGGGGGATCTAAAGCCAGCCGGTCCCCGAACATTCGTAAACCTAGCGCTCACAACATTTGGAGGAGTTCCACCAAGAAGTCTGTCGAACACGCCAACCCGCCCTGGAAGGAAGTTCATCCGATGATCAATCCGGTATCTGACTCCCTTTTCAAGGTTGTCTGCGGGGATTTCTGCCATTTACTTATAACGACGACGAGTTTTCCGCGCGCGCGAAGAACGACGGGTGCTGCGACGGCGTCCCCCCGTACCCGCTGCTGCCGCCTGCTTCAGTGCCCGCGCTGCATTAATCGCATTCCCCGCTGGATATCTCTTGAATGCAGGCGCAGAAGGAGGTGCCACCTCTTCGAACATATACTCGCCATTGCCAAAATATCCTTTAACTGGGCGGCCCTTCTTATCCTTCTCGTCTTTCTCAATAACAGCTTCATCATCTTCAATCTTTGTGAACGTTCCAGTCCACTCGACTCCACCGGTCGTCAACCCATGCATCTTCCTAAATGAATCCCTGAAGGGGTCTGGGAGAAAGAACACATTGTACCTCTTACCCACCACCAAGTCCTCAACTTTGAGCCGAGGTTGCATTATTACACGCTCTGAATAAATTCCCAGTTCAGGTAGTCGCAGATCTTCTTCCAGATCTGATCGTGGGCGATCAAACGGTCCCGGGACTTGAGCAACGGAAAGTACACCTTGTACTCATCAAGATCCAGAAGCTCGAAGAACTTGTACAAGATGTAGGAGTAGGACAAAAAGTTCGTGCGGTCGTTTGGGCAGTACAGCAGAAATGGTGCCTGGATTTCCTGAAACATATTGCGGACCTTTTCCTCGATTTCCGGGGTAATGGTCGGTGGTGGATTCCCGTTCAAACGTGACAGAATGTGGGCTGCGTGCTCGTAATACTTGGATCGGCCCAGTTTCTTCAGGATTTCGCGAATCTCCTTTTCCGTCAAGTCTGCAATGTTATTGATCCGCCGTTTCCGGATTTCAAGAACCACTTCGTTCATGACCTCTTCCGGAATCATGGTGGATTCCTTGGCTTGGAACTGGTTGAGAATCTCATTGAGGTGGTTGATCTTCTTGTAGGCATAATTGTTCCGTTCCTTGGGCGGGTCCCGGAACGAGGGAAAGTCCGACACCACTAACGCATACTCTTCCGACCCGCAGTTCGGGCATACCAAGATTCCCTCGGAACTGATCTCTTCGCGCGCCACATTGCACTGGTTACAATGTTCCGTCATTTGCTGGACCACATCCGGGCAGTTGGACAGTTTCATGCGAGTCACATACTCGTCGAAGATCTGCTTGCGAGACACACCGTCCGTTGGAGCCGCCGAGGCAAAGAACTTCAAGAATGTATTGGCATCCTTGGGTGCCGCCACAGCAAGACTGGGTCCTTCCGTGCGCTTGTAGTACTCGGTTAAGATGTCCATGTTCTTCAGGTAATATCCCTCGATCGGATTCAGGTGCGACACTTCTTCTTCCAGTTCCTTGACACGCTTTTCCCATTCCGAGCATTGCAAGATCACCTTGACATCATTCGATGTCCGGGTCTCTTCAATTTTTACACGCAGTCCGTCTCGTTCTTCTGTCAATTCCATTTGCTTCGTCTTGGAATCCTTCAGAGTCTGTACAATCTCTTGATGCACAGAATCGAGCGTGCCCATTGAAGACGATCCGGTTTCGCGGATTCTGCGTACCTTGAACACATCCATACCACTCGTTCAAGATATTCGTGTAAGTAAGTAATGCCGTTGCCTTTTAAAAGTTCGACCGGTGATTGGGAAATCGACTTAAAGGACGATGAGCTCTCGTATGTTTCCCACAAGGGATCCTACCTCTTCATTCCATCGGGAGGTCTTTCCATCATCAAGAAGCCACCTGCGTACCAGATCAAGTCGTCGGCTGACCCAAATATCATGATTCAAATCGACGAAGATGAAGCGAGTGTTGTATTCAAGGATACCGTTCTTGCATCCATCCATGGTTCTGAAGACTTGTACGACTTGATGAAACGAAACTTTCCTGCAAGCATTGACAACGGAAATCCGGCTATTGTTCCTCCGTCTTCGAATCCAGTGTCGCCTACAAACTCTCCAGCCCGGCGTGGAGGTCGTCGCACCCGGCGCAAATCTCATCGGGCTCGTAAGTAAATGGCCTGGGCGTGGATCTTGATTGTCGTAGGTATTGTTGCAGTGGCTCTCTACATGAACTCCCAATCCGACCGGTCGGCCGGACATTGTGCGTCATGTGAAGGTGCTACTGGGGATCGAACCCAGGTTCGGAGGTTCAAAGCCTCCTGTCCTGACCACTAGACTATAGCACCATATACTGATAGACACTTCCATGTAAAAGAGAAGTTAATTGAGGCGTTCCCCAACTGTAAGATTCAACGAAAGTGGTTCACGCGATTCTGGGCTTAACGTGTTCTCTAGAATCTTTAGGTCCTTTTTGGCTTCTACCAACTGATCATACGCATAGTCAATCGTCTTTGTGGGACCGTTAGGATAGTAGAGTGTGATACGCGGGTTAGATAGATGGTCGATTCCCAGCCAAACTTGCTGTAACCCTGTAAGTTCAACCAGTCTCCCTGCAACACGAACTGTACGCAACATACTATGTATCTATATTTGTCTTCCATGTAAAAAGGTTTTTTGTTTTGTTCTTGTTCTTCTTGTCGTTTTCAGCAGTTGCACCATCCGCGGGGGGAGCGCTCCTCCTCTTCGACCTCGATCTTGCTGCAGTCGCACTCGGCCCAGCTTTCAACGCCGCACTCCTCGCAGACGTTCTCCGGGTTCATGATGGCCTGGTGCCTGTCGCAGTCGTAGCACTCGCGCCTCTCCGCGTCACCCTTCTCGAGGTGGTAGTAGCCCTCGCAGCGGTTGCAGTAGCGCCTCTGCTCGCGAAGCATGTTCTGGCACGGGCGGCAGAGCGTGCGGCAGTCCTCCGAGCACACCATGTCGTAGAAGTAGTTGCACTCCTGGCACTTGCCCGTCATTTGGTTGCAGCACGATGGCGAGGAACCGTAGGCATCCTCCTCGCAGCTGGCACAGAGCGGGTCGTCGCCGCGGTAGCACGTGATGGTTCCGGATCCACACTCGATGCATCCAGGCTTCGGGATCCGGATCGGCGAAAGCGCGGGCTTCCGCTTGTTCAGCAGGCGCTGCCAATCCGCCTTCTGGGCGGGCGTCATCTTCGTCTTGAGCTTGTTCTTGATGTGTGCGCAGTAGTCGCAGCAGCTGGTGTCCGTTGCGTAGGCGTTGTCGCACTCCTCGCAGATCGGCTTGTACCAACTGACTGGCTCGTCACAGTCGTCCTGGCCGAAGCGCTCCTGCCAGCAGTCGCAGCAGTAGCCGTTGGCGCCAACGAGGATGTCCTCGCCGCAGCCCGGGCAGTCGCTTGAAACGGTCGAGGCCTCGCACTGGATGCACATCTCGTCGTGCTGGCCGACCGGGTTGGAGCAGTTGGACTCGCTGCAGAAGAAGAGGTGGGTGTTGAGCTTGGGGGAAACGATAGAGGAGGACATTTTGAAAGTTGAAGGAAGTAGAGTGTGGGGGGGAAGACATACTGGTTTGCAAATCCAGATTCCGTTTTCGACTATCCAACTGCCAGAACAAGTGAAACTTCCTTCATAAACGCGGGGTTCGTACAAACGGTCCGGAACATGCGGACTTGCCGAACAAGCTTACCAAAATCATGGCCAAAATTCTTCGTCATAAAAAAGAGGAGTAGATAGGCAGACCGGTTAATACCAGCCTGACAATGGACAAATACGGTTCCTTTTGACTCCCGAAGAAATTGGCGCATGAGGGACTCAAACCGCGGGTACCAATCGAGAATCTTCACATTCACCGAATCGTATGCAGCCATACACGCATACTTGTCTGGGTGCGCTTTCCGAAACCACAGGGGCGAATCTTCCGGAAATGCACAGTTAATCACGTGCGTGATTCCATGCTTGGCGACAAACATGGGTGTCAGCATATGGCCCGCACCCAAGAGAATGTTCGGGTACACTCGAACCGGCGGTTGGTTCATTGACTTGAACAGAGAAATTGTCTTTAGACCCCCATACTCGAAAAGAACACCACAAAGAGGTGGGAAATGATCACACTCGCAGCGCCAAGAATTGCCGCGCCCGTGTAGCTCACAACGCCTCCCGATGTGTACGCATTCGGGAAATACTGGAGGAGGAGGTTGCGCGGGGTGGAGAGGGAAATGATCGCAGCAGCCAAAAAGAAGCAGAAATAGATCTTGAGATTCCGAAACATCCAACCCATCGCGGGGAGCGTTGGCTTGAACGACGGTGTCATGCCCGAAGTCGGTCCGGGACCCGACGGCATGGGAACAACCGGTCCAGACGACTGGGGTCCCTGCGGACTCGGAAGCAGGGCGTCGAGAGAGGTTGCATCGTCCATTTTGTTTATAAGGAAGACGCGAATTCACAAGATGCGTCCTCGACGCGGAAGCGATAGCACTTTCCGTCGTATTGGCTTACCTTGGATGTTGCGTCTTGTAACGTGATTGCGAGAGCGTTCTTTGTATCGTAATTGCGGTGAAACAAGAGTGCAGCAATCCCAAGCCCGATAATGAACGAAAAGAAGGGCGCGCCCCGTTCGAGCACTCCAGTGATGATCATTACTTGAAGGATGCTAAAAGATTGAACGATTCTGGCTCCGTGGTGCACGGAACTTCAACCGGGGTGAGACGAATGCATCCGGTATCGGTCGTATAGACGGTCGAAGCATCAGCCGGGGTTGGAACGCGCTTCACAGTACGGGTGGGCGGGATAAAGACAGTCGACAAGATGAGCCCGCACACAAGACCAGCCGTGACCAGATGTAATTGGATCATCCTTTACTTCAACTTTCGAGATTTCTTTGAGAACCCTTTGAAATCACAAAGAAATAGAAGAGCACGTTAAGGCATGCGATTGCATAGGGTCCAACTGCTGCCAAGATTGCCATGATGAATTTGGTCACGGGAGAGGCTACAAGGTAGGCAGGCCAGGCAAAGAATCGTCCAACGTTTCCAAACCGCGTATCATTGGGGACGAGACCTGTGGCAAAGTTCTTGTCATTCATATCCCAGATCTTCCACGAATAGAAGATATTGATAAAGTAGAGAATCACGAGAAGAAACCCCATGGCGCCCAGGGACGCCCATACGCTTATTTGGTAAGCCATCGTGCTCGGCGCACAGTAGATCTGCCCGATTGTGGTGTACTCTCCCAGCATAACCGTTTCCGTTAGATTGTAGGAATCCGTATGCCCACCCTCCTTGTCCGTGTACTCAATGAAGAATTGAACGGCTGGAAACCCTGCCTGCTTATCCTCCTCCTCGGTAGTCGTCAAGAGCTTCTTTTCACGAATTTGTGCATACAAGGGCTTCACTTCGAACTTGGCAACGCCGCCACAGAGTTTCGGAATTAAGTCCAAGACATCGACATCGTCCTTTGCCGTCTTGATTCGGGCACTTGTGATTGTAGTCACCGGACCCACAGGTGGGACGTGAGGAGTATCCATTGTTATGATGCAAACACGAGATTTGCCAGTCCGCTGACAATACGGATAAAGTTATAGGATTCCACGTAGGTAATGACGTCATAGGTGTAGGAGAATAATAAAGTACCCGTGCTCGATTGAATCACCGTCACGACATCGGAGGGTTGATACAGTAACTGTCCAGTGCTTGGATTGATCAAGTTCAAGTTTGCAGCCGGAATGATGGTCGGATTCTGGTTAAAGACCGTTGAGCGAAGCACGCAGACCTGCGTACCACCTCCAGCCAAGGTACTTAATGCAATCGGCTGCTGCAGGGTGATTCGCAGCGAAACCTTGTCAACATAGCTTGCATTGAACGATCCGCTCGGTTGATACTGATCGTTATTGAGAGCGAACGAGTACATGTACACGCCCGGGAGACTCGACGAGGACACTCCAGTGGTGTGGCGGTACGACTGGATGAGCGAAAAGTACGAGACGGGTTTTGTGTAGAACCGTTCCTTGCCGTTAAAGAGAATCACGCCATCCACAACACTATCCTTCGGGTACACGGACGAAATCTGGAATTGACCGCTCGAGTACAGAGACGATGCAACATTCAAGGTGTTGGGGGTGAAGGGTGCGCGATCCGGATTGGGCCAATTTGTGTAATTGTCCCAATTGTTCCCCAATTCCATATCGGTACGACGTGCGGCGAAAAAGACACGTGTCACGAGATTGAATGCGGGAAGCAGGATTTCCGTATTCGCTCCAAACTGCCCCGTATTGGAAAAGGTACGAACTTCCTTAAAGAGAAAGGTCTGGTCCGCCACTGCAAGCTGGTTGCTTTCAGTATCCTCAAGGGAGATGAAGTTACACTCCAGATAGGGATCCGGGAAGAAGGTCGTCAAGGTTGGATTGCTCGGTGCACCCGTGGTTGTAGGAGGGGATAAGAAGAGCTGCATCGGGTAAATTCCCGCAGGTTCAATGCGCTGTCCATATGTCGGAGATGTCGTATTCACATCAATCACTGTGTACAGATCCTGCAAGGGGCGCAGGGACACATTGATAAAGACTTCGGAGTTTTGGAGCGAAATCAGAGGCAAGGCCAGGCCCGGGTTCTCGCAAAACCAGAAATGGAGAGGAATCACGAGCTGGCGTGACCGGATACTCGGTTCAGGCACAGTGGTCATTGGCATCGAAAGACCCGTGGTGGATCCAACTGTGATTGAATGAGGGTACTGGGTCTGACGATCGTAGGCATTTGCAGGCTCGTACAGCTCCTTCACATTTCCCGTCATTTGGTCGACCAAGGCCCGCTTGGCCGCATCGTGGGTAAAGAAGGAATAGAACTTGAGAAACTCGCCTGTCAGTTTCTGGATCGACACGCCATTCACGGTGAGTTCAATGTAATTGATCAGATTGTACCCGATATTCTTGATCCACTGGAACTCGTACCCAATCGCAGTGCACCGAGGATCGTATCCAGTCGGAGGCGCAACACCGTTCAAGGCTACGAGGGGTGACCACACATCCGGAAGTGTGAGGATCAAGTAACAGTCATTGACAAGCTGTCCGTAGCGATCGATGCGTGTTGTCAAGAGCCGAGACTGGGTCGTGGCAAAATCCAGATTCGAACTAGAAAAGGTTAGGCGGATATGTTCCATTGCAAAGTTGGTGTGACGACGGTACACGGTGCGGAAATGGGTCATGGAAGGTTTTCCAGTGATCATTTCATTTTGAGCCCCTACGGCAATGAGCTGCATTAATGCGCCCGGCATTTGTATCTAGGCGCACTGATTCTTTATATGCGAATAAGTAATGGAAGACGACTTCATGAGCAGGGGTCCGATGGGTCGAGCACCTGTACGCGACTGTGATGCCGTATGGGAAGACGGATATCGCGTCGAACAAGAAAGCAATGTCCGTTTGCGCTACAAGATTGGTGCCGCATGTTCTCCGAATGTAGTGTGGGAAGGTGAGCACAAGTATGCCATCTTGCCGCCGTTGGATATGGATCGGTTTGTGAGTTTCTTGGACCAGATCAAGGTATATGAAGGAGCGGATGGTCTTCCCTCCGGAACCTATACATGGATCTTTTACAAGACGGCAGCCGATTCACCCATCAAGCTTGTCTTTACACGTGTCGATACTGTTCTTGAAATCGGAGTCTTTCACTCTGCCATTGTCGAACGTGTGGGCGCAGTTACAGTTCACGGTGCAGGTGAACTTCTGAAAACACCTCAATCGCTACAGTTCAATCTTGCATCGGGCACCTATACGAAAAATTGGTTAAATAGCCGGAATGTTGGCAAACCAATTTGTCGCGGTGCAGAACTGGAAGAGAAAATCGGAAGAGAGTTCGTCAAGCTGGTTCCCGGCGCAGTCTATATAGGGAACAATGAGCGTAGTTTCATCAATTCAAAGAGTCTTGTGTTCACAAACGAAGTTGCAAGTATGTACTACCGTGCCGGGTTTGAATTTATGGAAATCCCCAAGGAGTTTGAGCGATACCCGTGTGATCAATTCCTCGATGACTATTTGGCGATGCGGAACAAGAGTCCCGACGAATTGAACATGTACGCATTCAATTACATCACCAATGTCGTGAATCGCGTAAAGGCACCCGACGTGAATGGTGACAAAATCCGGTTTCAGTTGATCTTGACTGAATTCAAGAAACGCATCACAGATTCCCAAACACTCCAAATGATCGAGACTGCCCTGAACAAGATGAAGGGTGCTAGACGGCGGTACCGGACCCGACGCAACAAAGGCTCGCATAAGTGACGCGTCCGATCGCAACGTTATTCACATTGTTCGAGGCCGGAGGTGCCAGGCGGTTCGTATAGACAGTGGCAGCATTCGCCTTGACCGACAGGTACATGCTATTATGCTCGCGGAACTGGGGAGGAGGGCTAGACCTGTAAGTGGCAGCAATAATCTGCCTTTTGCGCTGGGTAACATAATCCTGCATCGAGTTCACTTGGTGGGACATTCTGATTTATAGAGAACCCGAGAGAAAACGCAAACCATGAGGTTCCTCTTTGTTAGCACGCACGTTGATCAGACGACCGGTTACTCCAAGGTGGCGTACAATATGCTTCGTCAGCTTGGATCGCTTTCCCCCAAGGTCAAGACGTTCCATTTCGGATTCCAGCGTCACCCGAATCGCCCGGGCCACCGCAAGGTCCCGGAGGGTGTCATTGCCTACGATGCAGCGGCCAATGAGGATCCCAAGGAGGAGGGATTCGGCTTCAACAAGATCAAGGAGTATGTCGAGACAGTGTCGCCCGATGTGGTCATGATCTACAATGATCCGCTGATCATTTGCAAGTTCTTTGAGGCCCTCAAGCTCGACAAGGACAGCAAGCCGCCGTACAAGATCTGGCTCTATGTTGACCAGGTGTACCACGGAATCAACCAGGGACTCATTGATGGCATGAATCTCCACGCGGACCGCATCTACTGCTTCACGGATTCGTGGGCCACTGCCTATGCACAGTACCCGGTGAAGGATCGTAGTGTCGTGCCGCAGGTTCTCGAGCACGCCGTGGACCCCACCATGTTCACGAACATGCCCCGTGGTGAGCGTGTGTCTCTCCGCACGAATTTCAAGGTTCCGTCGGATGCAGTCGTGTACCTCAACATGAACCGCAACAGCCAGCGCAAGCGTCTCGACCTGACGATCATGGGCTTTGTGCGTCTCCTGAAGCGCGGCACGGTCCCGAATGCTCACCTGCTCATTGTGACAAACGTCAACCCCCAGTCGGGATCGTACTATGACGTTCAGCGCATCTTTACGGATTCTCTGGCGAAGGATGGACTGGTCGCAGAGGAGTTCACCAAGCGCCTCCTGATTGTCGATACGGCACCGCCTAACGTGCTCAATGACGAGTCGATCAACCAGATCTACAATATGTCGGATATCGGTGTGAATACGAGCGACGGTGAGGGATACGGTCTCTGCCAGCTCGAGCACCTCTACACGGGCGCGCCCCAGGTGGTGACGGATGTCGGCAGCTACCCGTCCTTCCTGAACAATAGTGTTGCGGAGATTATCGAGACGGATCCTGATTCGCGCTACTACTTTCCCGGTGGAATGCCCCTCGGTCTGTACGCCCCGACATTCAAGGTGGAGTCGGTTGCAGACGCCCTTGAGTCCGCTGCAAAGAATCTTGCAACTCGTCGTGCAGCAATCGAGACGTACCCCTTCAAGAGCTGGGCCAAGGTGTGCGACCCGTGGCTCGAGGATATTCACCAGGCGAGCACGTAACGGATCTTACCTTCAGATTCGCGCTGCCCCACCTTAATTAACCGCTGATTGTCCTCATAGGCAGCTGGGTCGAAAATCTCCTGGGAATCCAAGTCGTACAGAAACGGGATTCCTTTGATCAGGGCCTTTTGCAACCGCCGGTGCTTGCGGTCCATATTGCGCAAGTAGGAATCGTCGCGATCGTCCGACTTCATGGACGGCTTGAAAGCTAAATCGTCACCCTTCACTGTACTATCAAACCGCATACATGACAAGACAGGCTTTTCACGACTATGGAGTTTCCGGTGAACTTCGCAGTCGATGGCAGACTGTTTCAAGAGAAGACCGATCTTTTGATTCACGAGATCCTTCTTGTACGACACGTCATACAGGTACTCGTCTGTAGACATGAACGTTTCCACCGGCTGACCCTCGTAGCGCTTCGTGGAGGTATCGGCCTTCCGGATTGCTGCAATGTTCGGGAAATCCGATGTCTTGGCCTTCTTTTCGTTAAACACGGAGAGGTAGAAGCTCACCTTGACTGTGCGTTCCTCCTGATCCAAGGTGGCGTGGGAGCAAATACGAATGGCGCGTCCAATTACTTGATCATGGCGTGCAGGTGTCCAGTAGGGCTCCATAATGTGAACGTGCCGGACATTAGCCAGAGTAATTCCCTCTGCACCAGACGATGAAGCCATGAACAGGCACAGCAGTTTCTTTGCACGCGAGGCGATGCTGGTCTTGAGAGATTCTGGGAATTTGGATTCGTACCGACCATTGAAGATTTGGCGGAAGTATTCGCGCTCATCCTCTTTCTCCTCACCGGAATAGAATGCGTAGGCGGGTTTATCGCTCATGTTGGGATCTTCCACCCACTGCCCGTTCTGTTTCACAATCTTGTACGGCTGCCACCCGTTTGCATCGAGAATGGCCGAAAAGACACCAAGACCTTCCAGGGTGCGGTACTGGGAATAGATGAATTGATTGCGCCACACAGCTCCATCCCCGATGGAAATGTTATTCAGCATGCGGAGTAATTTAGGGGCATATTGAGTCAATGCCTTCTTGGACAGATACTTTTCCGGATTCGCACGGAGAGCGTTCAGGATTTCGGGCTTGTCGACAATCGACTTTTCATCTTCGCCTTCACCCTTGCTCGTGCTGGCAGCCCGAAGATCCGGCGGCACAGTGTAATTGCAGACGAGGCGGGACTTGACACGGAACGACTTGAAATCTTCATTCAGGGGATTCTTCGGCTTGTTGCTATTGGCCTTGAGTTCATCCCATCGAGTTTCCAAGTACTGTGTGAATTGTTCCTCGGACATTTCCACCTTTTCCAGCATCTTGTCATCCTCGACGCGCCGGGGCAGTAACCGTTCATCGGCGCCCTTGAAGTACGACACTAAACCCTGGATACGTTTCTGGAAGAGTAACGGGTTCTTGATGGACAATCCATCCAAAAAGGTTGTAGCGAATTCCTCGAAATTCGTGGGTAAACACTGCAGATCCTCAATTGTCACGCGATCCACGGCAATATCCGATCCCGTCTCCGTATCAAACTTCTTCTTGATACTTGCGACCCAGTCGGACGCCACGGGCGTATACGGCATCTCCTTCTTGTACTGCACGGCAACACGCTCGCCCGTCTTGTTGTACACGGTCGAGAACTGCGGCGGATTCCGGGTCACCATGACAACCTTCTTGGTAGCATTGAACTCAATTGTATCCACATCCCGCATTTCGCGCAACGTTGTGGTCATTTTTCCCTCATCCCAGCCCTGGAGATTCTTGAAGGGAATCACGATACGCTCGATCGGTCCACGCAGCAAGTTCATGAGAAAGGCAATCTCATTGGGCTTGTTAATCACGGGAGTTCCGGACAAGACCACGACCTTGCATCGCTTGGCAGTGTAAATCGCCTTGTACACGGGCTCGATTACACCCTCCTTGTCGGCGATACGGGAAATGAAGTTATGCACTTCGTCGATAATCACCACATGATCATCGTACGGATTCGGCCCTCCTTCAGGAATGAGTTCCGCAACCTTGGCGCGGGAGAGACCGTTGTAATTGATAAAACTGAAGCGAGTGTTCAGGACATCAATCACCTGGGCACGCACGACATCCTGGTCCGTCTTGGGCAAGGCGTTGAAGTTTGCCGGACGTCCCGGGGCTGTCACGAAATAGCGTCCGTACTTGTCGAGGAACGTCGGGGATACGCCGAGCGCGAGTGCCTCCTCCTTATTGGCATCATTCACCTGTCTCGAATTCCAATTTTGTTCGTAATACACGGGACATGTCTGGAACTCGCCCTGGTAATTCGTCTTGAGCGACGCTGGGGTCATGACAATCACCTTGAGGGTCGATAGCAGGGACTCGGCGATGGCAATTGACGAACAGGTCTTACCGGATCCGAGTCCATGGTACAGGAGGATTCCGCGGTAGGGTGTTTCAATCAGGAGGTAGTCCCGTACCAGTTTCTGGTAGGGCAAGAGTTCACGCGTCGTCGTTTGCTTCAGGCACAGATCGACATCCTTATCTTCGGCGAGGGGGTCCCGGTCTTCGCGGCGGTACTTGAGGAAAATACGAGTGATGGAGTCCGCAAATGCTTTGCGGTTCGGTAGAACGTAATCCATTGCTACTACGATAGAATTTCGTAGGTATAAATAAATGCCCGAGCCTATTCGTGTTCCCGACAATGATCCGGTGGAACGTGCTGAAGCCGCCGCAGCTCTTATGAAGCTGTCAGGCCAGGCTCGCAAGGGACGCAAGACTCGTGGCGGCCGCCGGGTCTCCCGTCGCCGTGGACGCAAAACTCGTCGCAGCGGTAAGTAATGGAGCCGTTCACACGGAAAAATCATCGCATTTGGATGGTGTCCTTCTATCTATTCTTGATGGCACTGTTCTTGTACGTGAAGCCGTCCGCCGCGTTTGGTCGCGAAGGGCGGATCCGTCCATTCGGAACGGGTACAAAAGATGCCACGATCTTTCCGGTGTGGTCATGGGTGTACGTGATTGCCGTGGTGTCGTACTGTATCACGATCTACTTTGCAGGTTACTCGCTCTCGTAAGTCTCGACGATCGTTTTAAGCGCATCTAACATCTTGCGGCGTTCAATGTGATGCGGGCGCACAAATCCAATACACTGATCCATCGTCTTCCATCCAATAGCCGAAATCTCTCGGCGTTGCATGTACGTGAAGCGCTGGCCCAAGTCCACAGTTGCATTCGGATTCAGTAACGCAACAAAGTACACGTGGCGGTACTCGATTCCATTCAAACCAATAAAGGTCTCCTCTAACACCACGTTGCGAAGAAGTGTATACAAGTCGCGGGGAATATTCGTCTCTTCGTTAAACTCCCGGATAGCACAATCCACATCACTCTCTGTACGGATTCGACGTCCCTTGGGAAATCCCCACTCGGGCTCCGGGTATGGCGACGGGCATCGATTCACAATGTCCACAATATCCACATTGACGAACTTTTCGCGAGACTGGGCGAATTCGGCCGTGATGTGGTCATCTCCCCATAACTGCTTCCAAATCTCCTCGAATGTCAGCGTTGTCAGCATGATCTGCTCGGCTTGTGTCATATTTCCTACCAAGGTCTCGAGGTAGGCAATATTCTGGACATCGTACTTGCCTCGCAGAAACTCTGCAAAGCTCATACTATCCTTACGACGAATCATCAAGAGCTTGGTGCTCGTAAAGGAGGTTGGGAGTCGTGGCGAGTCAAGTAGGATGATGCCGCAGGACAGGACAGGCTCGATACAGGAACGAAAGACATGTCCCTTTTCACCGCAATTATTGCAATACATTGCCATTGGACCAGGTGCTCGTATCGGAGGTAGAGTTCGTTTTTCCATTGCTTGTCATAATAAAGTTTCCTTGTAAGCATCAATGGCACTGCAAGGACAACCGCTGGGATTTCAAACGACCACGTTCAATCAACCGATTGTCAGGTCGAATGTGTCGGCTGTCTGGATTATCGGAGTTGCTCTCCTCGCAATTGTTGTCGTTTACTTTCTCCTGCAGACAACCAAGTTTTCCTTGACGAGCGCTGTCCCGGTGATCACTAACAGCGTGAATGGTAATTCGGGGCAGATTGTGAATGCATCCTCCTTCCCAGCGTCCCAAGTGTCGGATTACGGAATGCAGTTCTGGATGTACATTGCCGATTGGAACTACCAGTTTGGGCAGGATAAGCCCGTGATTCAGCGTGTCGACCCGACAAACGCTTCCATCATGAATCCGAGCATCTTGCTGGATTCAGTGACAAATAGTCTTCACGTGAAGATCAGCACCTATGACGGCGGCACGGGGTCGGGAGCGGCTGTCCCGGGCGCGTCGGGTGGATCGTACGATGATACATTCACATGCACTGTGGAGAATGTGCCGATTCAGTCCTGGTTTGCCGTGTCCCTGACAGTGTTCCAGCGCAATGTCGATATTTACATTAACGGCAAGCTGGTCAAGTCTTGTGTTCTCCCGGGTATTCCCAAGCCGGCCCTGGGTAATGCCACAATTGGCGGCTCCAAGGGCTACTCGGGATCCTTGTGCGGACTCACAGTCACTCCCGGCCAGCTGGTCCCGGGTGATGCCGCCAATTTCTATGCGGCGGGAACACCGTGCTCGGCGAGCGAGGGTGGAACTCTCCAGAACAATCCCCTCTTTTCCCTCTTTGGATATACGGTCCTCTTCCAAGTCAATGATGCGAGCGGTAAGAACATTCTCTAAATTTACACGTCATTCTCTCAAATCATCCAATGAAGATTCTTCTCAAGTGCCCGACACGTGCCCGTCCCCAAAAGGTGATGGACACGTTGAAGAAGTACATGAACCTGGCCAATCGTCCGCACGAACTTGGCGTGCTCGTGTCCTGTGATGCTGACGATACCAGCATGACCCGGAATCTGGTTCGTGATGAAATCACCCACATTCTGTCACGCGCTGCATGGTCGAGCATTGTGTACGGAAACAGCAAGTCGAAGATCGAGGCCTGCAATGCGGACGTCGCGTCTGTCCCGTGGGAGTGGGATGTGATTGTGCTTGTGTCCGATGATATGATCCCACAGATCAAGGGATACGATGATGTGATCCGGTCGCATATGATGACCTTTCCGTCGACTGACGCGATTCTCTGGTTCAATGACGGATTCCAGCAGGATAAGCTGAATACACTGACAATCTTTGGACGCGCAATGTACGACTCGTTCGGGTATCTCTATAACCCTGCGTACACGAGCCTTTTTTGCGATACGGAACTGACGGATCTGTGCCGCACGAAACTGAAGAAGAACTGCTTGTACGTGCCCTATTGCATTATCCGCCACGAGCACCCGGCAACTGGATACGGTGGAATGGATGGACTGTACCAGACAAACAACCAGTACTTTGGAAAGGATCTGAAGACATACATTTCCCGCAAGGTGTACGAGTATGACTGGTCTGTCCTCATCCCAACCATGCCCGGTCGCGAAGACCGACTGCAAGCGCTCCTCAAGCGAATTCGGCACATGTGCAGTGTCCACGACATTAAGGTCGAGGTATGCCTGAATTTCGATAATAAGGAGTCGAGCGTGGGTCTCAAGCGTCAAGCACTCTTGCAGGGTGCCCAGGGGAAGTACATGTCCTTTGTGGATGACGACGATGAACTTACGGACTTTTACTTTGAGGATTTGAAGGCAACAATCCAGGGAGGGTACGACTGCATGCGCCTGCGTGGCTCGATTACACCGTACACCTTCACCCACACGGTCGCCCAGCCAATCACGGGTGTCATGGCGCGTGGCGAAGAGTTTCTACGCCCACCGAATCACTTGAACCCGATGCTCACAGATGTTGCCAAGTTCATTCCGTTCAAGGATGCCATCCGCGGCGAGGATCTCGACTGGACTCTGACTCTGGCTCGCCATGGGTTCCTCAAGACCGAATACGCGTCGTCACATGATCGCATTCACTACGTGTACAATGTCCGCACACCCGTTACACAGTCTGCGCTTGAATATCAACATACGACAACGTACGAAGAGTTCTTGCGCAAGGTCTGGGTTTCATCATCAAGTCCAGCACCCGTCCGCCCCGCCGGTCTTCGTCTGGGCCCGAATGGATTCAAGAGGACTTAATTCCGTGGTAAGACACAATGAATACCAGCACAATTGCGATTGGAATCGGTCTTCTCGTCCTGGCAGGGTTAGCGTATTACCTGTACAGATCGATCACACTGAATGGTGATCCAACCAAGACGATCGTCCAGAATGGATCCGTGTCGGGTCTCGCGGAAACAAACACCAGTGTGACGATTCCCAAGTCCTTTAACCAACCGGAAGGTGCTGTCTTTACCTACACTGGATGGCTCACCGTCTCTGATTTCACAATCAATTACGGAACGAAGCGACTCGTCTTTACCCAGAACGATTGCCCGGGATTGTACATTGATAGCACGTCGAACTCCCTGATGCTGGTTCTCAATACGTTCGGAGCCACCGAGACAGTCCTGATTCCGAATATTCCCGCGAACAAGTGGATCCACTTTGCCATTGTCGTGAACCAGTATGCGGTCGATGTGTATATCAACGGTCTCATAAAGCAGCACCATACACTCAATCAGTTACCGAAGCAACAGGATGGAACTGTCACGATTGGATCTCCGTCGGTTGGATTCCAAGGATATGTGTCGGATCTCACTTATTTCAGCCGGGCGTTAACCACGGCAAACATTGCTGGAATGCAGGGTTCGGTTCCTCCTAACCCGGCACCAGGTCCGTCTGGACCGCCGTACTTTTCGAGCTCATGGTACGTTGGCAGGTAAAATCTCGTTCCAAATGCATAATGGCAATAAACAACAAAATCAATGAAGCGTTTACAGATCCATTGACCAGAGTGACAAAACCACACGACGAAATCATTACAATTTTGAGTACGGCAATCGATGATTGGGAGGATGGAAAAGAAACACCCTTGATACCAAGATTCAGTCTTCAGTGCAGGTTAGGCAGTACCGGCGACGGGGAGTGTAAAAAGCACATATTTCTTGTAAAATACGAAGAAGGGAATAAGCTTGTTGCCAGGTTTCGTCGTTGCAATGGCGGAATTCAGGTGAAGAGCGAGGATAGTGTATGGAGAGATTTCGTAGAAAATATGGTCGTTACACCTCCTGTCTCACCTCGTCGCGGTGGTCGCAGGCGGAAGAGTAAAAGATCTAGTACAAAGAGTAAGAAGAATGTCCGCAGGAGGACAACGCGGCACTGACCTGTCCGGAATCACGACCATGCGCATCCGCGACGCTGCAGACGTTACAGCTCAAAATAGGGTGAAGCAGACATACCAGATGTTTGCATCGGCAACTGCCAATGCGTATGCCAACCGGACCCCGAACGGAAACAATTACTATTCGGATTTCTTACTGGGTATTGACGAATGCAGCAACTGCACTGGCTTACCGTATCAGAGGAGCCAAACAATGACATTCCGCAACCGTTAACGCTTAAGGGTCTTTTTCAGCAAGTTGCGCGTCTTGGTCCGCTTCGTCCTGTCCCCGGGAGTGTAGGTGAAGAAGGAGGCCAGGTACTCGGGCGATTCCCTATCTTTCGATACCTTTGCATACAGATCCGACCGATGCCTCTTCATTTCAATTAAACTTTCCTGATGACCCAAGCATTCCTTGGGCGTCAAGAGAGCGAATTCGCGGGATCCATGGTCGGCCAAATCGACAAGACGCTGGGCCACGCACAAGATTCGGGTCAGTTCGTCTTCAGGGGCATCCGTGTACATGTAGGCGTAAAAGAACTGCAGCAAAGTTGGGATGGACGCCACACGGATCCCATCTGCCGCCCGGTGGTAGCTGTGGCATGCCTGGGTCTCGTAGAATCGGATCTTGACAAGTCCGTCCTCATCAATGAAATCGGTGCGCCTCGGAATCAGTTCGTTGCCTTCTGTGACAGTCGCGTGCTTGCCCTTGACGATGGCTTCAATGGTAGGTGCTTCAGCGAGCAGGGTGACGGGTGTTGTCCAGTGGGTCCGCTTGGCGTGGACTTCAGCAGCCGAGAATCCTAACAGAACAATCGGGTGGGTCTTGAGCAGATGGATCACTTCCTTCTTTTGATCATTGTCCAGTTCAGTCCCCGCCTTGACCTTTGCCGGACATGTCAACGGATAGTGTTTGTTCAGTAACTGGAGACGTTTGTACACTTTGGTCCAGCGGGACACATCACCCTTGGGACGAGACAGTTCCAGGTACATGCTCATGCGCAGAAAGTTCGGGCTCACATAGTGGATTCCATGGCGCACGATATCCTCCTTCCACAGACGATCAAAGATCTTGTGCTCGAGATAGGTTACATCGGCAACACCCTGGAATTCCGAAAAGACCTTGAACGTTCCCAAGTGCATGCCCGGCTTGACTTCCACATTCGGAATCTTCAGAGTGCTAATGTGATCTGCAATCATCATGGCGTGCTCCTGGGGCGTTTCACTGAAAAAGTCATAATCTGGAACTTCCTCGTCAAAGTCGTAGAACTGTTCGTGTTCTGGAAGAAGGTTATTGATGGCCGTTCCACCGTAACAAAGCACGCGATGGTGCTTGAGAAAGTCCTCCACCAAACCCAGGACCCGTCGAGTTGTGGGGTCGGCGGCCGCTTCACGCTTGTTTTCGAGTTCAAGTTCGTCGACAAGTGATTCGATGGTATCCATTATAAAAACGGAAACAATATTGTTTTTTTCCTTGCGAGGCAGCAAGATGCCAAGTCGGTACAATCTTCGTCGTCGGACAAACAAGACTACATGGGTCAGCGATGAGACCCTGAAGAAGCCTGAACCTCCGGTGGACGACTCGGACGATGAAGAGTATACTCCTCCGTCCGAGGACGAGTCAGAGGCAGAGGCAGAGACAGACAGTGAGGAAGAGGAGGAAGAGGAGGAGGAGGAAACCCCACAGATCATTCTTCCCAAGGGGTCCAAGGTATCTGTCAAGTTGCATCTTCATACCATTGTCGGCGGGAACGGGGGCAAGCTTCAACTTGCCGATTCAGAGTCCGAGGACGAGTCTGAATCTGAATCCGAATCCGAATCCGATGAGGAGGGTGGATTCATGGACCATCTCATGAAAAAGTACGGAGAGGGAAAGAAGCAAAAGCACAGTCGCAAGGACAAGGAGGATAGTCCTGCACTCGATCTCAATGACGACGAAGAGGATTATTACCGAGATCTCTCCAAGTCGAAGCGCCGCAAGCTGAATGAAAAGATGAAGAAGGTGTCTGGCCTGGTGGATACGGGAGAGGTGCCGTACAAGTTCCGGGTCCTCGACCTCGCTATTCCGGATTCTGTCAAGGCGTCAGTGATCAAGAAGATCGATGTGCTCACCGAGTCGTCCATGGAAGGGGAGGGATTCAAGCTGCGCACGTGGGTGGATTCCTTCTTCCGGCTTCCCTTTGGCAAGCATGTGCCGCTTCCGGTCAAGCTCGCCGACGGTCCCGAGCCGTGCTCCAAGTTCCTCGCCGAGTCCAGCGCCATCATGAACAAGGCCGTGTATGGAATGAACCCTGCCAAGACCCAGGTGATGCAGATCCTCGCCCAGTTGGTGTCCAATCCAGGATCTGCTGGAAATGTGATTGCGCTCAAGGGGCCCATGGGAGTCGGAAAGACCTCATTTGCCAAGAACGGTGTGGCCATGGCTCTCAAGCGTCCCTTCGAGTTCTTCTCCCTGGGTGGCGCTTCGGATGCCTCCACCTTTGTGGGGCACTCCTTCACCTACGAAGGATCGACCTGGGGACGGATTGCCGATGCCATCATGAACGCCCGGTGCATGAACCCAGTGCTGTACTTTGACGAGGTGGACAAGATTTCCACCACATCGCACGGCGAGGAGATTGTGAATATGCTGATTCACTTGACGGATCGCTCGCAGAATTCCCAGTTCCACGACCGGTACTTTGCCGGGGTGGACATTGACTTGTCCCAGTGTTTGTTTGTCTTCTCCTTCAATGACGAGTCCAAGATTCACCCGGTTCTCAAGGACCGCATGCAGATCATCGAGTGCACTGGGTACACGGCCGACGAGAAAAAGACCATTCTCACCCAATTCATTGCACCGCAGGTGCTTGACCGCATTCAGTTGAATGGGCAGTTAAGCATGACGGATGAGGCGATTCGGTATATCATTTCCGAGTATTCGGCACAGGAACAGGGCGTGCGTACCCTGATCCGGACTGTGGAGACCCTGGGCACGCGCATCAACCTCCTGCGCATCGCCGATGAAGCCACCGCCAAGTCGTACCCATTCTACCGCAAAATCAGCTTCCCGTGCACAATTGATGTGGAACTCGCCCGGCACATTCTGCAAGAGAAGCCCCAGATTGAGAGCTGGAGGTCCATGTACAATTAAAGCTGGATCCAGGTGAGACTCGAAATGGGAAGTGACATGATGCGGGGATTGTCGTCCATGGTCGAGAAGGAACAGAGCAGGTTCGAGCAGGTGGGGTCCGGGATACATCCCAAGCAGTACTCGATCGTATTGGCCTGGAACACGAATGGCAGGCTCATGCACTTGGGCTTGTATCCTTTTTCCATGCGCATCACCACATGGTAATACTTACGAGGCGTCGAGTACTTGACGAAATGCACAATACACCATGTTTCACCGGGATACTGCATCGGCTTGAAGGCCACACTCGATCCGCGAAGATGCGTAAAGAACCAGGGAGTCGGATGACTCGTATGAATCACCAAGTCATTGTCCTCTAAAGTGCCAATTTCAAGTGGCGACCAGCGATAGATGATATCGTCGGTGGTATCCACGGCAATCCAGTTCTTTTCACACTCCTGATTGCCCGGAGAGTTCAGGATGCGGCAGTCCGCATACATTCCATCCTGGGGACGATACGATCCATGCATGATTCGGATCTTGTCCGTGTACTCCCATGTGGTGGCAGTGAACTTGAGATCGCCCCTTGAGTCGGTATAGACACGGACATCTTCAAGACCCACAATGTGTGCATCGGAGCGACGATCGACTGTAACGGACGAATCGAGCATCTTAAGGTGCTCGCCCGTCGTAGGATCAAACCATACATTCTGCGTTCGGACCTTGTGGGACTCGGACACGCTTCCATTCTCCTTCATGATATAGGATCCCGTCATTGGGTTGATGGTGTAATTCACGAACCGCACATTATGGTACACGGCATTCTTGTGCTTGTACATGCAGACAGAGGTTGGGTGGTAATCCTCTCCGAATGCATCGCGCGCCAGAGGGTGGGTCTTGCTCGGGAATCCAAGCGGCTCAATGTAGAATCCCAGATTGTCGTACACATTGCCGAGGTGATGAACCGGGGTGGGACGTGTCATATAATCCATTGAAATCAGCAGACCCTTCTTGGGCAGTCCCAGGTAATACATGAGAATCGTGGCCTCATAGTCAAACAGGAACTTGTAGACATCCACTTCGACAAAGAGCGAGTCCGTCGAGAGAGGAATGCGCGCGCCCTCGAGAACGTAGTGATAGGCCTTGTAGTGCTGACCCACCTCGCGAAAGTACCGGGCCAGCTTGTAATAGGGTTCGGCGCGCGACGGACGATACTTGATTGCCAGGAGCATCCACATCTCAAATTCCGGAATCATTCCCAGCTCCTTGTACGACTCACCCGTCATGTAGTGACTGTACCATACCTCTTCAGGCCATCCACCTGCAGCGATACGCTTGGCGTACATGTCCACAGCATCCTCGTAGCGCCCGAGTGAATGGTACGTCTGGGCAAGGTAAAAGAGGTACCGGACATTATCAGGCTCATCAATCAACCCTTGCTCCAGCAGCCGGGCGTCGCGCTGGAACTTATCGGACTTGCAACCACCATCGTTGCGGTCGTCGATATAGCACACGGACTTGGGAAGCGGAACACCCTGATTGTCCCAGTACTCGTGCGTAACGCCCAGGCACTGCCAGTTATGATCCATGCGCACTAGACGAATGTTCGGGTACTCGAGGTTACCATTGCACTGGATCACCGTGTACCCCACCTCGGTGAGGGTTTGCGTCAAGAGAGTTCCAGGAACAAAGACCATATCGGCATCGAGGCAGAGTCCATATGTATCCTTGAGGTCAAACCCTGCAGTGCGGAGATACGACTGTCCGGCACGGAACGTCTCGGTGCGGTTAAATCCGAAATGTTTCCAAGGAACAACCGTCACGCATCCCTTATGGGTCTTGAGGAACTCCTTGGCAATTTCAACTGTAGTGTCGGTAGACCCTGTGTCGCAAATGCAAAAGGCATCGACATAGGCCTCAACAGCCTCAAGACACCGTTTCAGGATTGCAGACTCATTCTTAACCATGAGAAGAAGCGCGACCTTCATCGCGTCGGTTTATGTTCAACTCTCCTGGATTCCTGTAAATAAAGGAATGACCACTGATTTTGTCAAGCAGTCCCTCCGCGAGAATCTTGGACGTGTTCTGATCCCGCACATTGCTGACGGAATGTGGAGTATCTACGATTCGGCCAAGACCGCGTGCGAGCGGAACGGACAGCCAGATCAAATCCTCAAGACGTTTCAGAATCTCCTCACCAAGGTTCCGACCTGGAAGGATGAGACTCTCGCCAAGGAGGCGGAGCGCATCTCCAAGGCGTCCAAGTGCGATTATATCGACGACCTCCTGCTCGGTGTGTTTGTGAGCTACATCCGGGCCTTTGCCAGTCTCCAGCAGGTGGAAAAGACGCATGTGGATATCCAGTTCACTCGTCCGTCCGTCGAGGTGTTTATCCACGCCCTGTACAAGTCTGCCGCACGTCAGTCGTGGAGCAATGCGTACCTGTTCAAGACAGTTGGTGTTGCGTCGGAGCAGCAGGCCCGCAATCGCCGGGACATTGAGACGCTCGTCAGTTCGTGCATGAATGACGTGATTGATTCGTTCATTCCGTGGAAGGAGATTAGCAAGGCCTACTTTCAGGCCAAGCAGGAGGCCAAACAGGAGGTTCTGGAAGCCCCCCAGCCCCAGCCGGAGTCCGCGAGCGCCAAGCCGGAGCCCGCGAGCGCCGCGCCGCAGGTTAAGTTTGAGCAGGAAGAGGAGGAGGATGAGGTCCCGTCCCTTACGGTCGGAGAGGAGGTCAAGGTTGACCTGGGTATTGTCGATGAGGAGGAGGAATCGTTCGATCTGAAGCCGTCTGGATCTGTGTCTCTGAACATGTAGTGCGTCCGAATGCGTCGAGTAAAAAAACCGAATCGGAACAAATGACACCCGGTGAACTTCAGATGTATGGAGGCATCGTTCTGTTAGTGATTGCGTCCGCCATGGTGCTCTACACAATGGATCGTCGTTCCAAGAGTGCGCCGTTCCTGTGGTCGGATGCGGCAAAGATCGGCGCCGGTGCCGGGACCCTTGCAGGTGGAATTCTGTATTCTGTGACAAGCCCTGAAACGGCTGCGGTTGTCACGGAGCATATGCAGGATATGTTCGTTGGAAAGCCCGAATTCTGAAAAAATATCTGTTTGGATAGACAAACCAATAATGCAGTGGGAGAAGCTTCTTTTCAGCGCCGTTGTGTTCTATGCGCTCATCCCGGGTGTCCTCGTCCGCCTCCCGCCGGGTGGCTCGACCCTGACGGTCAACCTCACGCACGCCCTGGTCTTTGCCCTGGTTCTGTGCTATGGCCGCAAGCTGGTGTTCCCCGGAAAGTAAATTCTTACTGTAAAACAAACAAATGTACTGGTATTTCCTCACAACGGCTCTGCTGTTCTACGTTCTCACGCCCGGTGTTCTTGTGAGCTTGCCGCCTGGAGGCTCGAAGATGACCGTTACGGCGACGCACGCGGTGGTGTTTGCGATTGCGCACATGCTGGTGCACAAGTACGTGTTTAAGCATTAACAATGGCAACTCGGTTTAGCTCCAGTGGTGGCAGGACTCCACCGGCAATTCGCATTAGGATTATTCGAACATTCACCGAAACTCTTACCGCTACACGCACTCGGGTCGCAGAGACCCTCAAACCTCGACGACGACCACCAGATCAGCAACGCAAGTGTGAGCACCAGCATGAGGATTCGTGCTGATGTGTGCATTTATAGGTCGATGGAGAAAAAAGGGACACCGATAGGGATTGCTGACACGTAATACTGACGGAATCGGGAGAGTTCCTTCTTGGGAACGGCATTCGTGCAGAACCGTGCAATCGCCTTGTACAGGTCAAATCCGTGGTACCGATCGTGGTTGTCATGTGTTTCGCGGTAGAGAACCGACGATCCGTCAGGGCACGTCATCCACGCCTTCATCATGTCAAAGAGGGGATGGTCGTACGCATGATCGGGGCCTTCCGGAAACATGTCCCAAAACACCGAAGTTGCGAAACGCGCAAGATCAAAGGATGCATTCGGGGGGATCCTCGGCTTATCATGAACGAGGTACGGTTCGTGATTGTACTGGCCACACGCCTCTTCATCGGTCTGGAACTGACTACTTGCAAAGGTCCGCGCCTCCTTCATTCCCGGAAGACGGATTGATACGATTGCACGGTCAAAGTCGATGATCTTGATTTGCTTTCCAAATGTCGGAACGCGGTAGCAGAGCCCCGCATGCTTTGCAAACACAAACTCATCCGTAGTGTCCACGTACATGACATTATTGCCGTGGAGATCGTTGTGGGTGAAGCCGATCGTGCGTTGAGCGTAGGCAAGGGCCAGGACAATCTGGGCCATCCACGCTGTGTGATGCTCCGGGTTAGAATCTGACTCAATCAAATCGTAGAAACTTCCAGCGCAAGTTTCCATGACTGTCGTGACAACCGGAACGTCCTTGAATGTCACCCAGGCAAACGGTTCGTCTTCACCTTCTTCATCGTCCGCCTCTTCATCCTCATCCTCGCACTTGCAGGATTCAATGTCAAACACATCGCTTTCATCATCGGAGATATCCTCTTCAGACTCTTCCTTTTCAAGCAGGTATTCTTCAACTGCGACGACATTGGCCGGCTCTCCGGTGATTTCATCTGCAGCTGCATCTTCAAAGTCAAGATCCACATTGTCTCCCAAGACAATCGACGCACGCTGTCCCCGCGTATGCGTAAAGGACGATTCAGTCGGGGCACGAACCTTGAGATCGAATGTCTTTCCCACATTGTCCAGGAACCACTTTCGTTCGGCAATCTCCTCGTAATCGTCGGAAATGTCAAGGACGAAGGTCTTTGCGAGACTGACAAGAATGCCATACACTTTGGGAAACAAGGGACACGATGCAAGGACTGAAGCGGTCAGGGCTCCCACATAGGCAGCCGTGTGTTGGTTCTGCAGGCGATCGGAGATATCCTTTGCAACTTCGGACGACTTGGGGAGTCCCGGGTGTCCATACTCGCCCTTCATCGTCTTGAAGGGGCTCAAAATCATGGTTGTCTTGCGATGCACGTTAACCTCTTTTCCATCACGTGTCCAAATCGTATCCGGATTGACGATATATTCGATTCCGTCAGGGTGCTTGATTCCAAACTCCTCCATAATGGCCCCGAGCTGTTCCGTCTTGAAGAGATGTTCAAGAGACGGGAAAAAGGGCTGCGGCTTTTGCAGTCCCCATACTTCTGTTTCCAGCTTCGGGAGTCGACCAAGCTTCAAGTCGATGGGGAGTGTTCGTAGATCCTTGCCCATTGTGTATCCCGAGGGGTTTGAGAAGTCTGCGGTCTGACGAGACGTTCAGAAGTCTGCAGAAGGTACAATGTGGATTTTTGGAATTTGGGGGGATTCGGTACCTATTAGTGCGAACCGACAAAAGGCAATCGATCAACTGCGCACAATTCCAGGTGTCGAGTTCAAGCTCGTGACAGAATCCAACCTCCACGAATACGTGCTCCCAGATCATCCGTTTCACGAAGGCTACATCTACTTGACAGGAATTCATCGTTCGGATTATTTGCGGTGGTACCTCATGCATCATTACGGTGGTGGGTATGCAGACATTAAGAACCCGACAGGTTCATGGGTCGAAGCCTTTAAGGAGATGGACAATCCTGAAGTATGGATGAATGGGTATCCCATTCCAGTTATTGCACACATTGGGTGTCCAGAGAGTCGAGTGTATGGTTCCAGAATTCTCGGAAATGGATCCTTCATTTGCCGTCCCAGGACTCCGTACACGACAGAATGGGGGATTGAGCTTCACAAACGGATGGACAGTCTCCTTCCCTCGTTGCGTACAAGCCATCGGTACATTGTCCGCGACTGTCTCGAGTACGGTGGTAGGTACCCAGTTCCATGGTCGCACTTGTTGGGAGACATCACACACTCACTGCAGCCCAAGTACTTCGACCATTTCCGTTACACAGTACCCCCATGCAGTTTTTCCACTGATATTTATTGGTAATGAATAGATAATGAACTTCCAACTTCGTCAATTCAATATCAACATGATCAAGGAACGCTGCGACATTGATTCGCGCAAGAGTCCCATGATTGTGATTATCGGCAAGAAGGATACTGGCAAGTCCTTCTTGGTGCGCGATATCCTCTTTGAAACCCAGTCGTGCTTCCCGGTGGGCACGGTGATTTCCGGTACAGAGGTGGCCAACGAGTTCTTCCAGCATATGGTACCGTCCAAATTCATCCACGACAAGTACTCGCCCGAGATCATT
>Ga0114962_10000847_pt1 | contig 26577 bp, 18 predicted proteins | sample C_130820_MF_Meta_FD_87017 | JGI IMG/M metagenome (GOLD analysis project Ga0114962, IMG submission 87017) | Freshwater microbial communities from Lake Croche, Canada to study carbon cycling - C_130820_MF_MetaG | ecosystem: Environmental > Aquatic > Freshwater > Lake | place: Lake Croche, Canada... | reverse complement strand
TTCCTTTGTTACCTTCTGTAGAAAACCAATCTTTAGGGTGAGCCGAGGAGTAGATAGATTGAGGTCATCTTTTCCGTGTAATCCTCTTCAATCCGTGAAATCCGCGGTAAAAACGGCGCTGCAACCCTTTCCATTGTCCTTTCCAGGCTGATGGCTCGTTCTGCCCCGGCAGGCGTTGTTTGGCATTCTGGCCTAACAGGGCGATCATGGCCTTGAACACTGCGGGTGCCCGCCCGCGCTGCCAGCTGGGCAGGAGATCCCAGGTGGCGGCTGGGTCGATGAGCGGCAGCAATTTTGCTCCCGGCGGCGGGCTTTGGGCAAAGTAATCCGGCAAAACCATCACCGCACCTTCACTGGCCACCAATGAGAAGGATTCGCCAATGCTGGCTCCCTCCACCACGAAGCGCGGGCGGAAGCCACCCTTGCGGCAAATCCGGCTGACCCAGCGGTTGCGTCCCGGCACCTCGTTCTCGGGCGCGCCGACGAACACCTCGCCCTTGAGATCGGCCGGTCGAAGTTCGCGGCGCTGGGCAAGCGTTCTAACAAGGGGTCGCCGATTGCGCATTCCTGCGCCTGCATCTGGCGCGACAGCGAAGGCTGTGAAAGATGCAGGCGGGCCGAGGCCCGGTTGAACCACCGCGTGAAGCGAATCAACAATCCCTTCATGAACTCACTCAGGTCATGCCTCCGGTAGGTGAACCGGGCGTGAATCACCGCCACCCGCGCCACAACTGCAGTATCGCTCTCTCCGATAGAAATCTTCCTCGCCTCCGCCAATTCAGCCGCCACTCCCGCCACCACCACCTCGGAATAAAGCCCGCCAAGACGTTGCAGCAACTCCTTGTCACTCAACCCACCAGCCGCCATCCGCGGCACCTCCAACAGTAATTGAAAATGGTTAGACATCACACAATACGCCAACACCCTGCAGCCTGAGAAATCTCATACATCCGCGTGTGCATCCGGAACACCTCGCATTCCAAAAGATTCTCTACTATTTATCTGTCACCAAGTAAACCTTAGGGAGCGACGACCTTACTGTCGTCGTGCGGTAGCTTCGACCATAAACCGGGCTTTCGGCCCTCATTCATGGGCCACGCTTCCGCGCCACCACAAAATATGGTGACTCCTTAGCGGCGCGTGACGCGGGTGGCGTCCTTGACGGCGTCGGGCGGATGCACCAGCACCGCGGTGCCGGCGGCGATGCCGGAGAGCACTTCGGTTAGACGGCCATCGGAGTGACCGACGCTGACCTCGGTGGCCACGGCGCGGCCGTCACGGAAGACGAAGGTTTTCCAAACGTTGCCTTCACGGAACAAGGCACCGGCGGGCACCACCAGCACGTCGTCGCTGTGCCAGATAGCGACACGCACTTCGACCCGAAAGCGGTCGCCGAGCGCCTTGGCGGCCGGCGGCGGGTCGAGCAAGTCGCACAATACGATGACGCGTTGTTCCTCGACGCCGAGGGCGGATATTTTGGTGAAGGCGGCGGGTTCGATGCGCCGGACCCGGGCTTTGAGCAGACCCTCGCCACCCCATTGCTCGATGTCTGCGGCGTCGCCGAGGTGGATCGCTACCGCGTCACGCGAGAGGATTTCCGCTTCGACCTCCAAATCCTGCGGGTCGCCCACCTCCAGAATCGGCAACCCCGGTGCGACGACCATCTCGCTTTCCTGCAACACCTTGAGTACCCGCCCGGACACCGGCGATTTAACCTCCACCAACCCGCCCGCAGTGCCAACCTCAGGCCGCGCCAGAGCAGCCCGCGCCTGGGCCAGCCGAAAGTCGTTGACTTGGATGGAAAATTCGATAGCGCGGAGCTCCGCCGCCCTGATCGACGCCTCGCCCTCGACCTTATCCCGGTCGGCCTCGGACACCGTTCCGCTGCGATGAATCGAACGCACCCGCTCGCGGTCAGACTCGGCCAATTTCAAGGTGGCACGCGCCGCATCCAACGACGCGGCCGCTTGCTTGCCGGCGGCTCCCCGCAGCGACACCTCGGCCTCTGCTTGCTCACGGGAACGCGGATCCAACAATGGCGCGGCGACCGGTTCGATAGCGGTCAACACGGTGGCAGCGGCTCGCACTTCATCGCCGGGCTTGAGCGGCACGCGGCGCATCCGGCCGGCCACCGGAGCGGCGACGACGAAACGGTTGCGAACGCGGGTTTTGCCCTCCTCGGACACCCGGACGGTGAGGGCCGCACGGCTGGCGGTGGCGGTTTCCACCAGCACCGGTTTGGGCCAAAACCCCCAGGCGACAAACCCTAACACAATCACCGCGCTCAGTGATGACCCGAGCTTGCGCAGGAGGTGTTTGCCGGCGGGTTTGCGCATGGCATCCCATGGGGCGCTGGCGGCTGGGGATATCGGAGTGGGCTGGGCCATGGGCTTGCGGGGGGTGGGTAGGGGCCTCGGGTTAGGGGACTGAGAAATAGTGTATGAACTGATGTGAATACGCTAGGCTCCATTGCTGAGAGCATTGGCACCGCCGCAAGGCGGTTGAGGCAACGAATGGCCGGTGCTGCTAGGAAATCACATTGACTCCGCACAGGCCGAAGAGCGGGGCGGCGGCGAGGAGGTGCTTGTCGTTGGAGTGAATCTCGGTAAAGCCGTGTTCGGCGGCGGTGGCAAGGTGAAGGGCGTCGGCAGCGCGAAGATAGGTGGTGGCCGGGGCCGTGGCGAAAACGCTTTCAACACGATCCACGATGGCATCGGTGAGGGGGAGCAGGTGGATGTCGCCAGCAGCAACGTCTGCGTTGAATTGGGCGAAGACAGCTTGGAGCGTAGATGGGGCCGCCAGTCCTTCGCGCACCTTGCGAAAACCCATCGAGTAGAACTCTGCTCTGCCATGCAATGAGCACACGATTTCATCGGCGGTGGCGGCGCAGGTCAAAACTTCCGCCGAGCCAGGCTCCCGCCAGTGCAACTTGCCGATGTAGGCGGCATCGAAAAAGAGCTGATTCATCTGGCGTCACGTTCCCCGGAGAGTCCGATGGTGGAATCCACATCGCTGGTGAGAGCACCGGAGTTAAGCAGCGACTCATATTCCGGCAGGAGTTTTCGGTTCGCCCACTTCGGCTGACCGTCAGCGGTCGCTGGGGTGGTTCGATCTGCCGCGCTGATTGCCAGTTCAAGCAAGTGGATGGTCTCTTGCGTGACCGAACGGCGATGCACCGCTGCAATCCGCCGCAACTTGGTGTGCAGGGCTTCTGGAAATGGTTTGATGACGAGTGCTGGCATGGTGAGGAAATGGTAGCACTTTGCTTCCATGCCGCAAGTGATTATCTCGAATCACAACGCGCTCAATCAGCGGGGGAAGGTTGGCGATCAATCGCGGGCTTTCAAGACCCCAACCATGTCGAGTTTGCTAACCATTCGGCCGACCACCGCAAACGACAGCGCCGTCGCCGCTAGCACCACGGTCACCGCCAGCGCGTAGGTGGCGGGTTGAATGACGATGGGCATGCGCACGGTTTCGGTGCTGAAGGAGGCCATGATAAACAGTGCCAGGCCACGGCCAAACCATAGGCCCAGCGGCAAGGCCGCCAGCACCACAATGGCCAGCTCGCCAAGCAACACGCCGCGGACTTCCGCCAGCCGAAACCCCACCACCCGCAAGGTCGCCAATTCCCGGCTCCGCTCGGACAGCGCGATGCGGGCGCTGTTGTACACCACGCCGAAGGCCACGATGAGCGCGAGCACGAAATACAGCCGGCGGATCATGCCGATGCTCGCGGCGGTGGTTTCGCGAAAGGCGGCGAGTTGATCGCGCTTGACCAGCACCGCGGCGGAGCGCGGCGTGTCTTTGACCGCCCGCATGAATTCGTCCCAGCGCCCGTGATCCACCGCGAGAAACGCCCCGTTGATCGTGTCGCTCTCGCGCATCAGCCGCCGCAGCGCGCTCAGATCCATGTACGCCGCCACCCCCGAGAAGTCGGTCACCAGCCCGCGGATTGGCACTTCCAGCAGCGGCCGCCGCCCTTCCATCACCTCCACCTGCACCAGATCCCCGAGCCGCGCGCCGAGGACTTCCGCGAGCTTTTTCGACATCAACAACCCCTCCCCCGGCAGCGCGATGACCTCGCCATTTTCATCTAACAGCCTATTGAGCGTCGTGCCTGGCGCCATCCCTGTAACGGCCAACTTGCGCGAGCGATGACCGAAGTGGAGTCGCGCCGGCACGCTGCGGATGGGCTCGGCGCGGATCACCCCGGGCAGGTGCTCCAAGTCATGGAATCCACTGCCGGACCCTGGCTCTGTGAGGAAGACCGTCACGTCTTGGCGCTGCTGCTGGTTCCACTGGAATGTGAGCAAGTAGTCGATGCTGTCGCTCATCGCCCCCGGCAGCACCATCAGCCCGGTGGCCAGCGCCAGCCCGCAGGTGGTGAACAGCGCCGCCCACGGCCGCCGCTCGATATTGCGCAGCGCCATCCGCAGCGCCGGACTGAATAAGTTCGTCAACCCGATGCGTTCAAACAACGACGGCTGAAAATCCGCCGGCGGCTCCGGCCTCATCGCCTCGGCAGGTGGCAATTTCACCGCTTGCCACACCACCGTGAGCACGCCGGCAACCGAAGCGCCGAAACTCACCACCAGCGCCAAGGCCAGCGCACGGTAGTCCATCTGAAATTCCAAACTCGGGAAGCGGAAAAACAAGGTGTACATGTTTACCAGACTTGCGCCCAAAAATCGGCCGGCCACCCCGCCGATGAGCGTGCCCAACACGCCGATAACCCACACGAATTTCAAATAATGGATACCGACCTGCCGGGATGAATACCCGAGTGCCTTCATCTGGGCGATTTGTTCGCGCTGCAAGCGCACCATGCGGGAGAGCACGGCGTTGACCATGAAGGCGGCGACGCTGAGAAAAACGATCGGATAGGCGACGGCCAGCGAGGCGAGCACGCGCAACTCGTCGTTGAGGCGTTGAGCCGACGCCTGTTCGTTGCGGGTGAAGGCGCCGCGTGCCCCGTAAGGTGCCAGCAAGCGGTCCACTTCGCCGAGCAGCGACTCCGGCGCGGTGCCGGGTGTCAGGTCGATACAGAGGTCGTTGAAAGCCCCATCCATGTTAAAAGCGACGGCGAGCGGGCGGTAGTTCATCCACATGACGCTGAAGCGGCGGTGGTTGGGCAGGGTTTCGCCGGCCCGCGCCTCAAACACAAACTCCGGCGACAAACCAATCCCACAAATATCCAAGGTTTCGCGCCGCCCGTTGATCACCACCACCACGGTCGCTCCGGGTTTGAGCCCGTTGGCCTCGGCAAACGCCTCGCCCAACACCACCTCGCGCCGCGCCTCCAAGCGCGGCAGCCGCCCGCTGCGCAAAAACACGCGGTTGAGCTTCTGCGGCCCGCCGTCTTCCGGCAGCGAAAGGATCCGGCCGCTGGCCGGTTCCGCCACCCCGGGCATGTCCAGCGTTACGTCTACCGCCACCCGCGGCTCGACCACCGCCACTCCCGGCAAGGCCGCCACCCGCTGCGCCACCGCCAGCGGTGCCCGCTTCAAACTCGCAAACACCTCCGCCATCGCATTTTTCTGATAGTAAGCGGCGCGCGTCGAATCCAAGGTGTAGGTCAAACTGCGCGTCATGATCATCATCGCCAAGCCGCAGGCCATCACCAAACTCACCGCCACCACCTGGCCCTTCATCCGGCCCAGGTCGCGCAGCAATTTCAGATCGAGCGGATGCATCATGGCAAGAGGTTCATGGGCGCCGCAAGCATAACTGGCACCCGCCGATGCACAAACCATTCCTCCCACCATGGGATTCTCGACAGCCATGAGGATGAAAAAAAATGGGCATCGGACTTGTTTGATTGTCGGGTGTTGGATGGCAGAAATCGGGCGTGGCATACCGCGTGAAAATGCCCGCCGCCTCTTTCTGTCTCTTGCCTGCATCGCCTAAATCAACAGTATTGACCGCAGCGCCTGGAGCCTGTCGGCTTGACAGCTGGCACCGGCGAGCGATGCCGTTGGTGACTTGGCACACTTTCACGATCCCCGCAGTGACTCGGTGTTCAAGCGGATCTGAAATCGAAGTCCTCCCCCAAAGAGGATTTGGCAAGATGCCAAATCCTGCCGCCAAGATGGCGGCGCTCCCCAAAGAATAATTCGCCGCGACCTGAAACCGCCGGTTTTACAAGGTGGCTGCCATGCTGCTGCCGTGCTGCCGCCTTGACAGCACAACGGGTGGCTGCGAGCATCTAGCATGTCCACTGTAGAGCTCAAGCAACTCATCGAATCCATCGCGATCTCCCAACGGGAGACCGACCGAATCGTGAAGGAGACATCCCTTTCGATCAAGGAGACGGACCGCCAGATGATGGAGACCGACCGCCAGATGAAGGAGACGGACCGTAAACTCAAGGAACTTGGCAAGCAAATCGGTGGCTTGGGCAACAAGTTCGGGTCGTTCGCGGAAGGGCTGGCGTTTTCCTCCATCGAGCGCATCCTGCGGGCGGACTTTGGCATGGAGGCGATCACGCCCCGGTTTGCGGTGGTAAAAGGGGGTGAGGGTGAGGAATACGATGTGTTGGCCTACAGCAATGGAGCAACGCAAAAGGGCATGATTGTGGAGGTCAAAAGCAGTCTGGACCTTGCGACCGTCAAGCAGATGCAGAGGAAAATGGACCATCTCTTCCGCTGGATGCCGGAGCATCGGGACAAGGAGTTCCAAGGCATGGTGGTATACGTGGAGGGCAGTGCCGCAGCCCGCCAGGCGGTGCTGGCACACGGCTGGCACCTCGTGCATGTGGGCGAAGACTTGTTCGACCTGCAAACCCCGCCCGGCTTCGTCCCGAAAATCTACCGGGCGGATGCGCATTGATGCGCCAATGGCAATGCATGGCCTGGTTTTTGAACTCGGCGTCCTCCCCCGAAGAGGATCTGGCAAGATGCCAAATCCTGCCGCCAAGATGGCGGCGCTCCCCACCGAGGGAGGCTGTCATTGCTCTTTCCAGGTTCATGGCCGGGGTTCACCACTCCAGGCCCGAGGCCGGGCGGCGGAGCGTATTGCGCCGCTCCTTGACGATTCTTCCATCCGAGAGGTGCAGCACCCGGTCGGCCATTTCCGCCATCACCGCATTGTGGGTGATAATGACGGTGAGCGTGCCGAGTTCGCGGTTGATTTGTTCGATCGCCTCCAACACGGTGATGCCAGTGGTCACGTCCAGCGCCCCGGTCGGCTCGTCGCACAGCAGCACCTCCGGCCGCTTGGCGATCGCCCGCGCAATGGCCACCCGCTGCTGTTCGCCACCGGAAAGTTGCGACGGAAAATGATCCATCCGCGCTTGCAGACCCACCATCGCCAGCGCCTCCTCCGGGGGCATCGGATCGTTGGCAATCCCGGTGATCAACGCCACGTTTTCCCGCGCCGTAAGACTCGGAATCAAATTGTAAAATTGAAACACGAAGCCGACGCAATTGCGCCGAAACAAGGTGAGCGTATTCTCCTCCGCCCCGTCCAACGCCCACCCCTTGTAGCTGAGCTGCCCGGATGTCGCCACGTCCAGCCCGCCGAGAATGTTGAGCAAGGTGGACTTGCCGCTGCCAGACGGACCTAACAGGACAACCAGTTCCCCTGCGTCCAGCGCCACATCCACCCCGTGCAGCGCCACCACCTCGACCTCGCCGGTGTGATAGACCTTGCGCACCCCGCGTGCCACAAACACGCAACCTGTGGACGGCGGTGGCGGAGGCAAAGGGGCGGTGGTCACGCCGTCATTCTAATGTCGGCATCCAATCCATGTCAAATTTTGCCATGGGATCATGCCGGATCACCGACAATTGCTGCCATTTTCCCCGACACCGTGAACGGGCCCTCAAAAGGTCGCGGCGTGTGCTGCGGCTCTTCCCCAAATTCACATCCGGCTTGATTTCAAGCGCATGTGCAACATCACCTGACCCCGACCCGATTGATCCTTCAGGGAAGCGAAGCATTTGGCGGGTCAAGGACAAAAAAAATAGCGCTGTGGAACCCCTGTGGAAAGGGCCGCCGCCGTTGTTTTTGTTAGTCCCGGCAAAAATAGTTTTCACTTGGACATGCGCAGCCATCAATCTTTGCCTCGAGCCCGTTTGCCGCATCGCATGTGGTTTAAAAATCCAAGCTCCAACCCACGCTTCCCGCTAGCCAATTGCTCCTCACTTTCCTCCATCCCCCATGCCAGTAGCGACAAAATCCACTCTCGATCACGAATACACCCCGGCACCCTCCACACCTGAAAGCAGCCACTGGGACAGCGTGTGCAAGGAACTGCGTGGCTCGGTTGGCCACGACGCATTTCAGCGCTGGTTTCGCGCCGCCCGCTGGATCGGCAACGAGGACGGCATCGCTTCCGTCAGCGTCCCGGGAGAAATCCATCAGGTCTGGATTGAAACCAATTATCTACCCGAACTGTCGATGGCCGTCAGCGGCATCTTCGAGGGCGTGCGCGAGGTGAAAATCGTCCTCGACGCCGCCCGCCAACCCGGCCCAACCTCATCTAATGACCGTCACGCCAGTGACCCGGCTTACCCGCCGGCCGCGACCCATTCGCTGGAAGGCGAGGCGCTCGACAAGCGAGTCAAGAACGCCGGCCTCAATCCCTCCCACACGTTTGCCAGCTTTGTGGTGGGTTCTAACAACCAATTCGCCCACGCTGCCTGCGAGGCGGTGGCCAAGAAAAGCGGCATTGGCTACAACCCGCTGTTCATTCACGGCAGCTCGGGCCTGGGCAAGACCCACCTGATGCAGGCCATCGGCCAGGAATTGCTGCGCCGCCAACCCGGCTGCCGCGTCGTCTATCTCACGTGCGAACGCTTTACCAATGAGTTCATCGACGCCGTGCGCCGCGGTGACATCGAAAAATTTCGTCGGCGTTACCGCCACAACGACGTCATGCTGATTGATGACGTGCAATTTCTTGCCGGCAAGGAGCGCTCGCAGGAGGAGTTTTTCCACACTTTTAACACCCTGTTGGACGGCCGCAACCAGGTGATCCTCAGCAGCGACCGGCCGGCCTGCGAAATCAAAAGCCTCGAACCACGCCTGATCTCGCGCTTCGAGTGCGGCCTGACCGTCGAGATGCAGCCGCCGGTGATGGAAACACGCATGGCCATCCTCAAGCGCAAGTCTGCCGATTGGAAAGTGCGCGTCGATGAAAGCGTGCTGCAATTCCTCGCCGAAAATATCTGCACCAACGTCCGCCGCCTCGAAGGCGCCCTCATGCGCGTGGCCACCTTCGCCTCCCTCGCCGGCGAAAGCGTCACCGTCGAAAAAGTCTCGCACCTGCTCCGCGACCTCATCCGCGAGGAAGCCAGCCGCCAAATCAGCATCGACACCATCCAGCGCGCCGTCGCCGAACACTACGATGTGCGCCTCGCCGATATGACCAGCCGCCGCCGCTCCGCCAGCATCGCCTTCCCCCGCCAAGTCGCCATGTACCTCAGCCGCGCCCTCACCAAAGGCTCGCTCATGGAAATCGGCGAAGCCTTCGGCGGCCGCGATCACGGCACCGTCATCCATGCCTGCAAAAAGGTCCACAGCCAGGTCGCCGAAGCCCCGGGCCTCAAGGAAACCCTCGCCCGCATCGAGTCCCAACTGCGCCGCTAAATTTCCCGCCAAATCCCTCGAACCCGGAAAAGTTCTTTCGGATCCTTAAAGAATGCTTGCCAAAGGGGTCGGAAAGCTGGAACTTCCTCGCAACTCAATCCGGGTAAACACCAATGAAGTTTCGCATCTCCAAAGAAGCCTTTCTCGACGGCCTGCAAAAGGTCCAGCACGTTGTCAGCTCGCGCACAACCCTGCCTATCCTCTCCAACGTGCTCATCGTTGCCAAGGATGGCCGCATCCAATTTACCACCACCGACCTCGACGTAGGCGTCACCGGATCGGTGGAAGCCCAGATTGACAAGGAAGGTGCCACCACCCTGCCGGCGCGGCGCTTGGTAAGCATCGTGCGTGAATTGCCCACCAGCGAGATTGAAGTATCGGTGGATTCCAAGAACCATGCCTCGATTCGCAGTGGTCCGGCGTTTTTTAAAATCATGGGTTTGAGCGATTCGGAATTCCCGCCGCTGCCGGATTTTCAAGGATCCAAGGAGTTTCGCATCCCGCAGCTGGTGCTGCGCGACGGGCTGCGCAAAACCGCCTACGCGATCTCATCAGACGAAACCCGCTACGTTCTCAACGGGATTTTCGCCTCCTTCCACGATGGCAAAATGACCCTGGTGGCCACCGACGGCCGCCGCCTCGCCATGGTCGATAGCGATCTGGAATTCCCCGCGTCCCACGAAACCGACGTCATCATTCCCACCAAGGCAGTCCAGGAACTCCAGCGCTTGCTCGGTGACTCCGGCGAAGTCATCGTCAAGCTCACCGACAACCAGGTGTCATTCACCATCGGCGATAGCCTGCTGGCCAGCAAACTCATCGAGGGCAACTACCCGAACTACCGCCAGGTCATCCCCGGCGACGCCCTCGAACGCGTCGTTATCTCCCGCGAAGCCTTGCTCGAAACCGTCCGCCGCGTATCCCTCCTCGCCTCCGACAAGTCCAACTCGGTCAAACTCATGTTCAGTGAGAACCAAATCGAGGTCACCGCCAATTCGCCGGATGTCGGCGAAGCTCAGGAGTCGATGGATGTCATTTACAAAGGCAAGCCGATGCAGATTGCCTTCAATCCGGAATTCCTCCAAGCCCCACTGCGGGCACTGGAAACCGACGACGTCTACCTCGATCTAATCGACGAAATGAGTCCCGGCGTGCTGCGCATCGAAGGCACCTTTCTTTACGTGCTCATGCCGATGCGCGTGACCCATTGATGCAGCAACATTGAATCTGCTTGGCAACGCTGGCGGCCGGTGCTAGTTTTCAATTGTTATGAAAACTATTGTCGCCGCAGTTGATTTTTCCAATGCCACCCTCGGAGTTCTGGAAATGGCCGGCAGCCTGGCAAAGGCCTACGGTGCCCAACTCCATCTCCTCCACGTCATCGAGCAGGAGCCAACTTACACCGCTTACGGCTTCACGCCCGACGAATACCCCGTCCTGCATGAATTCCAAGAGGAAGCCAAGCGCCGGGCCGCCCGCAAACTCGAGGACTTGCTCAGCACCACCACCGGCAGCTTGCCGGGCACCAGCGTCCACCTCATCGAAGACAGCCCGCTCCACGGCATCGTCAATTATGTGAAACAGAACAACGCCGATCTGCTGGTGCTCGGCTCTCACGGCCATGGGGTGGTCGTCTCACTGCTGCTCGGCAGCGTGGCCGAAGGCATGGTCCGCAAGTCCGTCGTGCCCACCCTCATCGTGCCCGCCACGCTCGCGGCGTAAGGCAAGGGCTCAGAGGCCAGAGGTGATCTCAGCGCCGCACCCGGATGTTCGTATCGCCGCTGCGGCCGTGGTCATCGAGCACGCGCAGGTGGTGGTCGCCGGGTGGGGCTGGCCAAGGTAGGCTGTCGGTGGGGGCGCAGGAGCCGAGGAAGGCCTCGCCATCAAACCAATACAAACAACGCACGCCGGGAGTGGCGCGGGCTTGCAGTTGGATAGCGGAATCGGCCGGGCCGCCGCCCAATTGGTAGTTGCGGCCGTGCAAGGGGGCGGTGATGACGGGGGCTTGGCCGGGATCGAGGCCGATCAAGGTGTCGGATGCGGTTTCAGGTTCGGGTGGGATGCGGCGTGGTAGGCCTGCCTTGCGGAACAACTCCAACTGATCTGGCGGCCAGAATTCATGGACCTCGTGCCGCAAGCCGGGGCGACCGTCGTCGCGGGCTACCCGCTTGCCGGTCTGGCCATCCACCAGGATGCGGCGGTGCAATTGGCACAAACCGATCGGTGAAACCCCGGGGATGAACCAGCCGACGGCAGTTTGCTGGCACCACTGGCCTGGCAACTCGCCAGAGGTGGCGCACAGGTCAACTTGGCGCACGCCCGCCGGGGGCACGCTGGCCCGATCAGGCAGCTGCAAGCGAGTGAACAAGTCAAACAACAAGGGGACGGCACAGTGTCTGGCGACCAAGGCGTTGTTACCGCGACCACTGAAATTGCCCAGCCATACCAGCAGCACGTAATCGCCCCGCACGCCCACCGCCCAAGCGTCGCGAAACCCGTGAGAGGTGCCGGTTTTCCAGGCGACCCCCGGAGTGGCGCGGGCAAAGCCATATTCCGGCCCGAGCTCGGCGGCACCTCGCAACATATTCAGGACGAGGAAGCGCGCGGCGGCGGATAACAGGGGAGGATAGGCATCCTGCCTGTCATGAACGACGGGCTTCCAGCCTGTCGTCTCATTGACTGACAGGCTGGAAGCGCTGTCTTCCCTCACAGGCAGGATGCCTGTTTTCCGCTCAGAAAGCGCCAAAATGGCGGTGCTGGGCGGCGCGGCGGCGGCGGTCTGGGCCGGGGATCTGGCGAAAACCAAGGACCTCGCCTGGCCGTCGTCGGCGAGTCCGCAGTACAGCGCCGCCAGTTGGACCGGCGTGATGCCGCAGCCACCCAGGGCGAGGGCGAGCCCGTAGTAGTCGGCCGGTTTCGGCAGATCGACGCCGCCGCGTTGCAAAAACCGATAGAGCCCGCCCTCGCCAAGCCGGTTGGCCAAGGCCACGGCTGGAATGTTGCGGCTGCGCACCAAGGCGTCGTTGGCATGAATCGGCCCCAGGAATTCGCCCTCGAAATTTTCCGGGTTGTAGTCGTTAAAGCCGATCGGTGCGTCGCTGAGCAAACTGCGCGGGTGAATGAGCCCTTGATCGAGCGCCAGACCATAGACAAACGGTTTTAAGGCCGAGCCGGGCGAGCGCCGTGCCCGCAGACCATCCACCATGCCGCAAATGTCGCGGTCGGCATAATCCGCCGAACCCACATAGGCGAGCACCTCACGCGACGGCGCATGGACGAGCAAGGCACAGGCATTGACGATGCCTTCGTCGCGGGTGCGCTGAAGGTGCGCGCTGATGCCGCGCTGAATTTGCTGTTGCATCGCTAGATCCAGGGTGCTGGCAATTTCATGCGCCGCGCTAGCCTGCAGCAGGCGGCGGCACAGGTGGGGAGCCTCGTGCGGCGGCGGGCCCGGCGGGGTCAGGGTGAATTGCGCCACCAACGGATCAGCCCGCAAGCCGGCTTGCTTTTCCAACATGGCAGCCAGGCGGCCCTGGGCGGCGGCAAGGCGCGGGGCTGCACGCGGGCGGCCAGGCTGGCGGGTGGCCGGGCTTTGCGGAATGACACTCAGGGCAATCGCCTCGCGCTGGCTGATTTGCATGGCGTCGCGGCCACACCACAAGCTGGCGGCAGCCCCCGCCCCTTCGACATTGCCGCCGAAGGGCGCGAGGTTGAAGTAGGCCTCCAGAATCTGGTCTTTCGAGTAATGGCGCTCAAGCTGGAGCGCGCGCCCGATTTGCACCAGCTTGCCGGCCACGCTGCGGGTTTCGAGATGCCAATGCAGACGGGCCACTTGCATCGTGAGGGTCGATGCCCCGCCGCCAGAATTTCCGCTAAGTGCCCTGCCGGCCGCACGCAGCAGCGCGAGCGCATTGACGCCGGGATGCCAGCGGAACCAGCGGTCCTCCTTGTGCAGGGTGGCTTGCACCCAATACGGACTAACCCCTGCAAGCGGGGTCCACACCCGGTATCGGCCATCTGCCGCCGCGGCGATGTGCAACAAAGTTCCGTGGCGATCGCGCACGACCCGCGACCACCCGCCATCCGGCGAATCCATCTGCGGTCGCGGCAACCCACCCCAAACTAACAAAATCACCGCAAGTGCACCCGCCGCCTTGAGCCAGCGGCTCCGCCGTCGCCCCGGGCGCTTGGTATGGATGGATGGCTCGCGGTGCATGGACTAACGACGAGAGTGGCTTAGGGACGAAAGCGGGTCGCATACACAACCCACCGGGCCCGCGCGTCAAGCTAAGGGATAGGTAGGATTGTTTGCGACGATTTTCACCACTGAGGCACTGATTAGCGCTGGAATATTTATGAATTTCTTCCCAGTGCTCAGTGGCAATCAGTGTTTCAGGAGCCGCACAAGTATATCTGTCGCATTGTAGCCGCGCGTCTATGACCGCCGATGACCATGAACCGGCTTTGTAGCGGTGCCATCCCATGCGCCTCGGCTCTCACAGACCGGCGAGCGTCTGCTAGGAGTGCGGTGGCTCGCCACCGCCTGGTCAAGCCATGGACTGCGGTGGCTCGCCACCGCCACGCCAAGCCAGCTTGCTGGCGCGTGTGCATCACAGCGGCACCTCATGCACGGCTCCGCGCCCCCGCGGGCAAGCCCGCCCCTCCCAGGGCGTGGGCGAGCCACCGCACTCCTAGGCGCTCACAGAGCGCCGCAACACATCTCAAGCAGTCTGAAATCGATGCGCTGAAATGAATAAAGCCCCGGTCTTGGACAAGGCTTGCAGAAACGATCCATCTGCAGCAGGCTCCGGGTGTGTCTGAGACTCATGAAAACGCGAGACGGTGGAGCGGGTATGTATGCCCGGATTGCCGCTTGGTGTTCCGCGTACCGCGGGATCATGATGGCCGGGGCTTGGTCTGCCAAAACTGCCGGCGCTTATTGCGGATTCCCGCCGCAGGTGAGATAACGCCCCCACTGCTGGCCGAAATTATCAACCCCGCCCAATTGGCACCGCAAGCGCCTCCTGCCACCTCTGGCGCTAAATCCGCGCAGCAGGGCATCAAGCAGCGGGTGCGCAAACGGCGCAACGCCGCCACCGCGACGAACAGCTCAAAGCAGGTCTCTTGGGAACGCGAATCCTCGGTCCAAACCAGCTCAGAAGGACTGAAACGCCGGACGCTCCACTGGATGTTAGGCGTGGGCTTGGCGGTCTTTGGCCTGCTCGCAGGGGCGGGATGGGTCGCGCTGCGAGGTGGCAAGGCCGTGCTTGAGGTGCCAGTGCCAGCCCCAGCCAGGCCAGCGACGGACGCCGGCGTGGCCGAGTTGCCTTCGATCATGCAGCGCAGCGTAGCATCGATTCTGACCGAGACCGAACCGCTGGCCCGCAAGTTTCTCGAGGCCACAACCGTGGATGAACTGCTACCCTTGATCCGCAACCCGCAGCGCGCCAAGCCACGCCTGCAGCACCAATACCCGCAAGGGCGCATCGAGCCATCCGGCTTAGCGCAATTCAACACCAGCGGCAACCTGGCCTTCGGCGACTCGTCTACGGTGGTGGAAGTGCGGACCCGCAATTTTGAAAGTCGCCAACTCACTTTTGTTGAGACGCCCGGGGGACTCAAAATTGACTGGGAAAGTTGGGTTGGCTGGTCGGAGATGTCGTGGCGGGAATTGCTCGCCGCCAAGCCTAGCCAAGCCACCGAGTTCCGCGTCATTGTCAAACGCGTGGATTACTATAACTTCGCCTTTACCGATGACAGCCAGTGGCAGTCCTATCGTCTGGAATCCGCAGATGGCGAACACATGATTTTTGGCTACGTCCAACGCGGGTCAGCCGCGGCAGCGAAAATCCAGATGAGCTCGGAGGTCGATCACGCAACCATGATGGTGAAAATCCGCTTTGCCGCAGCGAGCAACGCAGCGAACAACCAGGTGGTGATTGACGAGGTAGTGGCCACCAGTTGGCTGGAGAAAGATGAATGAAATCCGCCATGAATCAGACGACCTATGACAAGGCGCTTGAACTGAATCTCGATCCGGAGGTCTACGGCACTTTCGCCGAGATCGGTGCCGGCCAGGAAACCGCCAACTGGTTTTTCCGCGCCTCGGGCACCGCCGGACTCGTCGCCAAATCCATCTCGGCCTATGACATGACCATGAGCGACGCAATCTACGGGCGCGCCTCGCGCTACGTATCGGTCGAACGCCTCACCGCCATGCTCGAGCACGAGTATGCCATCCAACTCGAGCGCCTCGCCCCCAGCCGCGGCCTCAATACCACGTTTTTTTCGTTTTGTAACACCGTGCGGGCCCGCGGCTGGCAAGACTCCGGGGAGTGCCATGGCTGGCTGGGCATGCGTTTCCAAATGCAACCCGGTGCCGCAGCCTCGGACATTATCCTGCACGTCCGAATGTTAGATCGGGAGACCACCGATCAGATGGACGCGCTGGGCATCATCGGGGTGAATCTCATCTATGCGGCGTTCCGCCAGCGCGGCAGCTTGCAGCACTTCGTCGAGGCGCTGGTGGAAAACCTCGCGCCCGGGCGGGTGGAAATCGATCTGTTAAAATTGACGGGGTACGGTTATGAAAACTTTGACAACCGCCTGTGCGCCTTGCAACTGGTGGCCAGCGGACTCACGGATGCAACGATGTTTCTACCCAGCGGCGAGGTGGTACAACCGGCGGAGGCGCTGTACCGGCGGCCGGTGCTGTTGTTGCGCGGCAGCTTCGACCCAGTGATGAATGTGCATTTGGCGATGCTCGGCCAGGCGGGGCACGGATTTGCGGCGGGCTTGGCAGCGGAGGACAGCGGGCAGGAGATGCGGCTTTGCGAAATTTCGTTAGATAATCTTCTGCGCGGCGAAAAGATTGATTTGCAAGGGTTTTTGGATCGGGCCGATGCCTTGCAAGCTTTGGGAGAGACGGTGCTGCTGTCGCGCTGTGCGGAATTTCACCGGATTGCCGGATTTCTCAACCGCTGCACGACCCAACCCGTGGGCATCATTCTGAGCATTGGCTTGCTCAATGAGCTGTTTAAGGCGAAGTGGTCGGAAAACCTGCCCGGAGGATTGTTAGAATCCTTCGCTCGACTGTTTCTTCCGCGGGTGACATTGCATGTATTTCCGTGGAAAAACCGCCGCAGCGGTGAGTTGGTGACGGTGGAGAACTTTTGCGCGCCGGCTGACTGCGTGCATCTCTATCAACACTTCCGGGACAACCAGCGCATCCTTGGCTTGGCTTGCGAGGATGATGAAATGCTGCGGCACACCGGTCGCGATGTGTGCCGAATGATCGTCGAGGGGGATGAGCGCTGGCGCCGCCTAGTGCCAGAAGTGGCTTGGCCCATGGCCCAACGCCACGCGCTCCAGCGCCTCGCGCCTGCCTAACGGAAGTTCAGAGTCTATGACTTCTTACTGCTAAAGCGGTAGATGGTGGTGCTACTGAGGGCCTTGCCAGGCTTGAGGATGACGCTGGGGAATGTGGCTTGGTTAGGAGAATCCGGATAGTGCTGGGTTTCCAAGCAGAAGCCATTGCGGAACTCATACTTCTTGCCGGACTTGCCGGTTTGTTTGCCATCAAGGAAATTGCCGCAATAAAATTGGATGCCTGGCTCGGTGGTGAGCACTTCCATGCTGCGACCGGTGGTCGGCTCGTACACCTTGGCGGCTAGCGCGAGTTTGCCGCTCTGGTTGTCGAGCACCCAGTTATGGTCATAGCCGCCGCCGAATTTCATTTGTTCGTCGTCGGCGGTGACGCGGGCACCGATGGCGGTGGGCTTGGTGAAGTCAAACGGCGTGCCGGCAACCGGGGCGAACTTGCCAGTAGGAATGAGGCCGGCGGTGACCGGGGTGGTCTTGGCGGCAGCCAGCATCAACTCGTGACCGAGGATATCGCCGTTGCCTTCACCCTTGAGATTAAAATAACTGTGCTGGGTGACGTTGATCGGGGTCGCCTTGTCGGTCGTGGCCGCATATTGAATTTTCCACTCATTTTTGCTAGTAAGGGTATAGGTGACGCTCAGACTCAGGTTGCCGGGGTAACCTTCCTCGCCATCCTTGCTCAGATAGGTAAACTTCACCCCTTGCGAGCCATCCTTGTTGAGCAGGCCCTCACCTTTCCACACCACCTTGTCAAAGCCCGTGAGGCCGCCGTGCAGCGAGCACTTGATGCCACCGGGCTCATTGTTGGTGGCCAGCGTGTAGTCCTGGCCATTGAGGCTGAACTTGCCATTGGCAATTCGGTTGCCATAGCGGCCGACAATCGCGCCAAAATACGGCGTATCCTTGATGTACTCGTCCACCGTGTTGTAGCCGAGCACAATATCGGCGAGCTTGCCATCGCGATCAGGTGTTTCGAGACTCAGCACGATGGCACCGTAGGTCATGGCGCGGAGCTTGATGCCATGACTGTTGGTTAGGGTGAACACATTCACTGCGGTGCCGTCGGCAGTTTTACCAAACGGCTCGGCGATGGGCGCTGCCGCCTTGGGTGATGGCGCTGTGGGCGCTTCGGCTGCCAGGGCGCAGGTACTCAGCGCGGCAATGAAAAACAGGGCGGTTGATTTCATAGTGACTTCGGGTTGGATAGTTGGTTGGGGAGCTGGGCGAGAATCGAACACCTGCCGCCTCAGAGTCTCGTTTTCAGCCTCCCATTTCAAGCCCGATGTTGGGTTTTTTCGTCAGAACTAACTCGAAATGACCGATTGTGATGACAAACCGGGCACCGCGGGTATTGAGTTAGGGCAGGCAGACCTCGGCGGACTCGCCGGCTTTCAGGTCGTTCTCGGCGATGATTTTGCCGCCTTGGATCACACTGAGGTGTTGGAGTTTGCCTCGGCGTTCAACCACCACGTCGAAGTTGCGGTTGAAGGCACGCACCGAGCGCAGGGCCATACGCGGCCAGCCGTCGGGCAGACGCGGGGTGCAGCGGAACCGATCAAGACCGGTGGGCAACATGCCGAAGAGCCCCTCGGTGAAGATGCGGCAATACAAGCCGCTCTCCGACGACAGGTGGCGCTGATCGCCCTCGGGCCACGCTTCTACCGGATAGGGCACGTGCTCACCCAGCAGGCGGCGGCGGGTGTAGGCGCTTAGATAGGGCAAAGCGGTGGTGGTTGCGCCGGCCTGGAGGACGCCGCGCAAGCCGTAGAGGGTGGAGCGGTCCCAGAATGCCAGATCGCCGGCCTGCGAAGCCAGGCCATCGGAGGTCCAGAGTTGGGGTGAGAACAGGGCGGCGATGGTGCCATCGCGCCGCTCCTTGAGACCCATGCACAGCGGCAAACAAATCCATGAACGCAGCACGTCGTTGCCATCGTAGTAGCGATAGGTATTGAAACCCGCGACCGTGGCAGCAAAATATTTGTCGATCGCCTTAGCCATGGCGTCGGCTTGCTCGTCATAACTGCGGGCCTCGGCGGCAAAGCCCAGCACCCGGCCCAAATCAGCGGCAGAGCGCAGGCCGCCGTAGTACAGGCTGGAGGTAGATAAATTCGCCTTGCCGGTGGGCAGACGGCCTTCGAGTTCGTCGGTATTGGAAGCGATCACCCCGTCGGGAGTGGTTTGGCGGCGGGAGTATTCCAAGCACCAGGCGATGGCGGGCCAGAGTTCCTTGGCGATGGCTTGGTCGCCGCGAGCCAGGCAAAAGCGCGCGCAACCGTAGGCATACATCGCCGCATCCCCGCGATCGCCGTCCGCACTGCCCAAACCGATGCCCTCAGAGTGCAGCGACGAGGGCATGGTCTTGAAGTCGGGCTGCATGTGCTTTTGGAACAGCCGGTAGGTATCCAGCGACGCCTGATTGCCATTTTTTTCACCCAGAAACGGGAAAAATGGCCCGGCGTATTCCACGTTATCGTTGCACCAAGCCGCGGCGTAATACGCCAGCCCACCCGGCGCGAGCATCATGCCACCGCGCGTAGCATTGATCGCCTCAGCGACGCGCAACTTGCAAAAGCTGAATGCCCGGTCGAGCTCCGGCTCGGGTGTCTCTAAGCGCAGGTCGCGCTGGATGCCGCTGACGTAGGAGCGACGGGCCTTTTCCTCAGCAGCGAGGTCGAGTTGGGCGGGCGTCTCGCTGTCTAAGCGCCCGCGGAACAGCACCGCAAAACTCATTTCCTTGCCGGGCTCCAGCACGGTGGTCACTGGCGCGGTGCAGCTCACCTCGGTGACATTGAGGCCGTAGGGACCCTTTTCCTCGTATTTCAAGCTGAGAGGAGCCACCGCCACGGTATGCGCCACCTTGCCCGTGTTGTGCAGCGTCCAGCGATCAATGGCCGTTGGCAGCGTCGTGCTGGGAAAGGCGCAACGCGTGACCCTTAGATCGTGGTCCGCCCGGCCTTGGATGGTGAGCGTGCCGTCGAGCAGTACGCGCTCGACGCAAATGGCTCCGAGCGGGGCCGCATCCACAGTGACGGCCGGTTCGATTTCCTGCGGGGCGTAATGCCGGATTAGCCCGTTGAACATGCCGTTGTTGCCGGTGCGCAAAGATGGCCAGATCACACTGCGCTTGAGCGTGAGTGCCCGCTTTGCATCAATCCGATAGGCTACCACTTGGCCGACGCGCAAGCCGCCTTGCTCAATAAAATCGGCGTGTGGCAGCCGCGCATCCTGGCTCACCGGCCACACGGTGGTTAGATCATCACCCAGCAACCACCGTGGCGGGGCGGGTGGTGCAGCCACCGTTGCAGGCTTGGCACCGCTCACCTGAAACACCGCCTCCGCCCAATCCGCGTGATCATTCTCTGTGCCATCAAAGCCGTCTGTCACCCGCAGGGCCAGGAGCTTCACCCCGCTTAGATCGAGATCAACCGCTTGCGCCGCCATGCCGCCGCGCATCAGCGGGCTGCACCACAGGACTTTGTGGTCGCCTTCGATGATGAACTCTACGCTGCCACCACTTTTGTTAGCTTGACCCTCGTCATCAATGCCCACCTTGGCGGTGAAGCGGCTGCAGCCGCCCTGCAAGTCCAGATGCAGCAGGCTCGGCGCGTTGGTGCCCAAGCCATGGGCAAATGCCTGGCCAGCGATGCGCAGTGGCTTGCCGTCCGTCGAGTGATCGGTGCCAGGCTTGCCCGTGCCTTGTTGGGTGCGACTCAGATTCAGCGCCGACAGGCGGACTTCTTCGGCGGCGGCGTGGGTCACCAGCTGGCACAAGACCGCCAGGAACGGCAGGAATGATAGGGGCTTTAGGGATATTAGCATGGAATAAAAAGCTGGAGCTGAGGTTGGAGGTTGGAGGTTGGGATGTGGGGTCAGTCCCGCTTTTCGAGCATTAAGCCCGAACGCCGAAGTTGGATTCCAAGAGTAGGATAGATGAACCACAGATTGAAATAGGTTTCTTTTGCAGCATCTCCGCAGTTAAAAATGATGAAGCATTCCATATCAAAAAACCCGTGCCATCTGCGTAATCTGTGATTCCTATTCTCATCGCAGGACTGTCATCGCGGATTAGCCCCCCAGCTCCACCATATTATGCTCGAAATGCGGGACTGACCCCAATGGACCTCAGTGTCTGAAGTGGCGGAAGCCAGTGAAGATCATGGCCATGCCGGCGGCGTCGGCGGCGGCGATGACTTCCTCGTCGCGGATCGAGCCGCCGGGTTGGATGCAGGCGGTGGCACCGGCGTCGATGGCGCTTTGCAGGCCGTCGGCAAACGGGAACATGGCGTCGGAGGCAACGATGCTGCCTTTGAGGTCGAGGCCGGCTTCGCGGGCTTTCCACACTGCGATGCGCGAGGAATCGACCCGGCTCATTTGGCCGGCGCCGATGCCCAGCGTGCGGTCGGCGTTGGTATAGACGATGGCATTGGATTTGACGTGTTTGACGATGCGCCAGCCAAAGCGCATGGCGCGCATTTCCTCTTGGGTGGGTGGGCGCTTGGTCACCACGCGGCTTTCGAGGTTGTCGAGGCCCAGTGCGGTGTGGTCGCGATCCATGACCATAATGCCACCGGGGCAGGAGCGGACGACACTGGATTTTTTTTCCACCAGATAGGCGTCGTTCATTTTCATGAGTCGCAGGTTTTTCTTTTTCTGGAGCAGGGCACGGGCATCGGCGGCGAATTCCGGAGCGATGATCACATCGGTGAAAATTTCGGAAATGACGCGGGCCAAGTCGATAGTCAGCGGTCGATTGCATACGATCACGCCGCCAAACGGTGCCTGGCGGTCCGTTTCGAAGGCTTTTTGCCAAGCTAGGCGCAGGTCGTCGTCATCCTGGCCGACGCCGCAGGGGTTAGTGTGTTTTAGGATAGCGACGGTGGGGCGGACGAAATCGAGGATAAGATCGGCAGCGGACTCGATGTCGATGATATTGGTATAGCTGAGTTCCTTGCCCTGGATTTTGGTGAAGTGCTTGCGGAAATCGCCGTAGAGGGCGCACTTCTGATGGGGGTTATCGCCGTAGCGCAACTCCTGTTCGAGCGGCAAGCTGAGCGAGAAATTGCTGCACGTGCCGCTGCGGCACTGGCCGAGGTAATTGGTGATGGCAGCATCGTACTGCGAGGTGCGCAAAAATACTTTCACCGCAAGTTGCTCGCGGAAACCCTTGGTGGTGTTGCCTTTGTGGGCTGTCATCTCCTCGATCACCCGCGGGTAATCCGCAGGATCGACGATCACCGTGACGCTGGCGTGGTTTTTCGCTGCACTGCGCAACATCGAGGGACCGCCGATATCGATGTTTTCAATGGCTTCATCGAGGGTGACGTCGGCTTTGGCGATGGTTTCCTCAAACGGGTAGAGGTTGACCACAACCAAATCGATGGGCGGGATGGCGTTGCTTTTCCCTTGGGCGACGTGTTCCGGATCGTCGCGGCGCTGGAGCAAGCCGCCGTGGATTTTGGGATGGAGAGTTTTGAGGCGACCGTCAAACAACTCGGGCGCTCCCGTGTATTCCGACACATCAATGACCGGCAGGCCGCTGGCACGCAGGGCTTTAGCGGTGCCGCCGGTTGACAGCAGCTCGACGCCTAGGGCGTGCAGGGCGGTGGCAAATTCGGCGAGCCCGGTTTTATCGGAGACCGAGAGAAGAGCGCGAGTGATGGGCATGGCTGGAATTCTACGCGGGGGGTGACCGGCGGGCAATCGCCCTCCTGCGCGACTGCGTAGCCGAGGATGGGGCCCTAGGCAAGCGGCATTTGCTTCATCGCACAGGACCGCCCGCGCAAACCACTGGAGTCTTGTTTTACATTCCGAAGTTTTGCCTCCTCCGTGGGATTGCGGGGTCAGTCCCGCTTTTCGAACATGCGGGTCCCGCTTCCACAACACCATGCTCGAAAAGCGGGACTGACCCCCATCGGCTACGCGCGCTATTCGGGCTTGCGGTTACGGGAGATGCCGCTAGCGTTTTCCGCGATGCATGCAATTGCCCCCCCCGCGCTGACGGCCGCCCTGCGCTGGCGCTACGCCACCAAGAGTTTTGATCCAGCGAAGAAAATCCCGCAAGACGTGTTCGACGGCTTGTTGGATGCACTGGTGCTCACCCCGTCGTCATTCGGCATCCAGCCGTGGAAATTCATCGTCGTGCAGGACCCGGCGCTGCGGGCGGAGCTGCAGCCCGCGTCGTGGAACCAACCCCAAGTCACTGAGGCGTCACATTTTATCGTGCTGGCCGCCCGCGAGGCCATCGCCACCGCACAGGTGGACGCATGGATCGCCCACATCGCCAAAGCGCGCGGCGTCTCCGAGGACAGCCTAGCCGAATACCGTGGCCGCATGGCCGGCTTTCTGGCGGCCATGGACGACGAACAGAAATTTGCTTGGGCGAGTCGCCAGACGTACATCGCGCTGGGCCAGTTGATGACCAGCGCCGCGCTGCTGGGGGTGGATAGCTGCCCGCTGGAGGGGATTTCGCCGCCGGCCTACGATGCCGCATTGGGGCTGGCGGGCAGCGGCTACCGCACGGTAGTTGCCTGCGCGCTGGGTTACCGCAGTGCCGGCGACAAGTACGCGCTGGTGCCCAAGAGCCGTTTTGATCACACGCAGGTAGTGGAATACCGATAGAACGGCGGAAAACCTGCAGTTTCCGGTGGTTGACCGGGTGGCTGAGGCTTGCTAGCGTGCGCGCCCCGTCATGAGCGCCGCCCCGAATTACAAAGAGACACTGACCCTACCACAGACGAATTTCCCGATGCGGGGAGATCTGGTGGAAAACGAACCCAAACGCCTCGCGCGGTGGGAAAGCGAGGGTTTGTATGAAAAAATCATCGCGCGGCGCCGCGCCGAAGTGGCCCCGGAGTTTATTTTGCACGACGGCCCGCCGTTTGCCAACGGCGACGTGCACATGGGCACGGCGCTCAACAAGGTGCTCAAGGATTTGGTGGTCAAATCCAAGACGATGGCGGGTTTCACCGCGCCGTTTATTCCCGGCTGGGATTGCCACGGCTTGCCCATCGAGTTCAAAGTGGTGAGGGAAACTGCGGGCTTGGAGCCGGGCGAGATTCGCCGCCGCTGCAGCGAGTTTGCGCAGAAATTCATTGCCATTCAGCGTGCCTCGTTCCGCCGCCTCGGGGTCTTCGGCGATTGGGACAATCCGTATCTCACCATGAACCCCGGCTACGAGGCGAGCATCTTGCGCGTCTTCGCCAAACTCGTGAAAAACGGCGCGATCTATCAATCCAAGAAACCCGTCCAATGGTCATACGGCGCGCAAACCGCCCTCGCCGAGGCCGAAATCGAGTACCAGGACAAGGACAGCCCCGCCGTTTACGTGCGCTTCCCTCTGACGGAGCGCCGGCTTCAGCCGGCGAGTCATCTTGCTGTCTTGCACGGTGCCGCGATGGTCATCTGGACGACCACCCCGTGGACGCTGCCAGCCAATCTCGGCATCGCTCTGCATCCGGAATTCACCTACACCGTCGGCCGCTTTGAAAAAGATGGCCACGCCCAAACTCTGGTCGTGCTGCGCGAACTCGTCGCGGATTTCTCCGCCAAGACCGGTTTCGTTCTAACTGAAAATCTAGCCGCGCTCAAAGGCCACGAATTCGAAGGCTGCGAGGCGCAACACCCGTTCCTCGATCGCGTCTCGAAGGTGATTTTGGCCACCTTCGTCACCACCGACACCGGCACCGGCGCAGTGCACATCGCCCCCGGCCACGGCGCCGACGACTACGTGGCCGGCCAGCACAACGGCCTCGGCGTGCTCTCGCCAGTGGATAACGAAGGCAAATTCACCGCCGAAGTGGGCATCCCTGAACTCGTCGGCGTGCATGTCTTCAAGGCCAACGCCCGCATCATCGAAATTCTATCCGAACGCGCGAACCTGCTAGGCCAGGAGACGATCCGTCATTCCTATCCGCATTGCTGGCGCTCGAAAACGCCGGTCATTTTCCGCGCCGTCGAACAATTCTTCATCTCGCTGGAAACCTTGCGCGGTGAAGCGCTGGCCGAAATCGAAGCGGTCGAATGGCTGCCGGGCTGGGGCCGCAACCGGATCCACAGCACCGTGGAAAGCCGCCCGGACTGGTGCATCTCGCGCCAGCGCACCTGGGGGGTGCCGCTGCCGGTGTTTTTCGATGAAAATGGCGCGGCCATTCTATCGGCCGAGTTAGCCCACAAGGTGGCCGATCTGGTGGAAACCGAGGGCACCAACTACTGGTTTGATCACAGCGATGCCGAACTCGCCGAGCGCCTCGGCTTGCCCGCCGGTGTTAAAAAATGCCACGACACGCTCGACGTGTGGATCGACTCCGGTTGCTCACATGTAGCAGTGTTAGATAAGCATCCACAACTGCACGTCCCCTGCGATTTGTACCTTGAAGCCACTGACCAGCATCGCGGTTGGTTTCAAAGCTCGCTCATGCTCAGCGTGGCTTACCGCGGCATCGCTCCCTACAAGACCGTCATGACCCACGGCTTTGTGGTCGATAAGGACAAGAAAAAACTATCCAAGTCCGAGGCCGAAAAAGCCGGCAAACCCATCGACGCCGCGCATTTCTACAACCAATACGGTGCCGACATCGTTCGCCTGTGGGTCAGCAGCGTCGATTGGCAAAACGAGGTCCCCTTCAGCGAAGACCTCTTCAAACAAGTCGCCGAGCCCTACCGCCGCCTGCGCAACACCCTGCGCATTTTGTTGGGAAATCTCGATGGCTTCCAGCCAAACGCAGCTCCGACTTCAGCCGACATGTCTGACGGAGCGCTGGCTTCAGCCGGCGTGTCATATACACTGCTGGACCGTTGGATCCTCGAACGGCTCCACGAGGTGACCGCGGAGTGCCTCAAGGCCTATCAGGCCTACGAATTCCGCAAGGTCTTCAGCGCCCTCAACCAGTTTTGCACCACGGATCTATCAGCCATTTACATCGATGCCACCAAGGACCGCATGTATTGTGACGCGCCGGACTCGCCGCGCCGCCGCGCCTCGCAGACGGCGATGCACGAGATTTTCACCACCATCGCCCGCCTGCTAGCGCCGATTCTAGCCTTCACCGCCGACGAGGCATGGGAGCACGCTGCCTTCACCACCGGCAGCGTCCACGAGCAGGACTTTCCCGTGCCCAACCCAGAGTTTGCGCCGGGGGCGGCCTCCCAACAAGCCGCCCGCCTATTTGAAATCAAGTACGTCATCCAGACCGCCATCGAGGCACGTATCCAGACCAAGGAATTTACCCGCAACAACGAGGCAGATATCTCTCTAACCATCCCCACGGAAGATGGCGGGCTCCTGCCGCTGCTCAATAACCGAGAATTTGCCACCGAGTTTTTCATCATTGCCGGCCTAACTGCCACCGTGGGCGCGACGCTCGGGGCCACCGCCCGCAGGACCGATCACGCCCTCTGCCCGCGCTGCCGCAAACTCGAACCGCTGCTACCCGCCGGCCTCTGCGAGCGCTGCGCGGAAGTGGTCAAATAGAGACAGAAGACTGCAAGACACAAGAGTAGAGAAAAGAAGCGACCTAGCGGCTTGTCATTCTTCTCTTGCGTCTTGCGTCTTGCGTCTTGCGTCTTGCGTCTTGCGTCTTGCGTCTTGCGTCTTGCGTCTTG
>Ga0114962_10000846_pt1 | contig 26587 bp, 25 predicted proteins | sample C_130820_MF_Meta_FD_87017 | JGI IMG/M metagenome (GOLD analysis project Ga0114962, IMG submission 87017) | Freshwater microbial communities from Lake Croche, Canada to study carbon cycling - C_130820_MF_MetaG | ecosystem: Environmental > Aquatic > Freshwater > Lake | place: Lake Croche, Canada... | reverse complement strand
TGACTTACGGTTAGCAGCTTGATTCTTGTGAATGACACCCTTGGTGGCTGCAGTGTCAATGCGCTTTACCGCTAGGCGCAGGGCCTCAACGGAGTCCTCAGCAGCAGTCTCAGCCTTGGTGACCGCAAGCTTGCTACGGGTGCGCAGTTCTGAGCGAACGGCCTTATTGGCTAGGCGCAGACGCTCGTTCTGCCGGTTTCGCTTGATCTGGCTCTTAATGTTGGCCACGGCCGTCCTTCGGTCTTCTCGAGTTGTATTCACGGGGCCTGAAATGGCCCTTGGGGAACGCAGTGAAGGTTAGCAGGGGTAGCGGGTACAGGAAAATGGGCACTTCGGCGCTAGGTTGTCCCTGCCGTGGCTAACAATCTTCCCTCAATCGTTGAACAAGCCAAGATCCGTAACTTTTCTATCATTAGTCACGTAGATCATGGAAAGTCGACGCTCTCAGATCGGATCCTTGAGATCACGGGGGCCGTTGATGCACGAAATATGCGTGCGCAGTACCTCGATTCGATGGATATTGAGCGGGAACGTGGCATCACCATCAAGGCCCAAAACGTTCGCGTGGCTTTTGAGGGCTACGTCCTTCAACTGATTGACACTCCAGGCCACGTGGACTTCGGTTACGAAGTCTCCCGCTCGCTTGCCGCCTGCGAAGGCGCAGTGCTCCTCGTGGATGCCTCGCAAGGCATTCAGGCCCAAACCTTGGCGAACTGTTATCAAGCCATTGAGAACGATCTCGAGATCGTTGCGGTGCTGAACAAGATCGATCTTCCTGGAGCAGAGCCTGAGCGTTATGCCGCCGAGATCGAACAGGTGCTTGGGCTCAAGCGCAGTGAGATCTTGACTATTTCGGCAAAGACGGGCGAGGGTGTGCCTGAGTTGCTGCGCGCAGTGATTGAGCGCGTGCCAGCCCCAGGGGGCAATCCCGCTGATCCGCTTCGCGCATTGATCTTTGACTCTGCCTATGACCAGTACCGAGGGGTAGTGAGTTCTATACGCATCATCGATGGAACGATGCGCACCGAAGATCGGCTGCGCTTCATGCAAGCCAATGCCGTCCATGACATTGAAGAGCTCGGCATTCGCACGCCAGTAACGGTAGAGACCAAGGCTCTTGGGCCCGGCGAAGTGGGCTACCTCGTGGCTGGCATCAAAGACGTCGGCGAAGCGCGTTCAGGTGAGACCGTAACCACGGCTCATCATGGAGCCACCGAAGCACTCGATGGCTACCGGGATTCAAAGCCCATGGTGTTTTGTGGGCTTTACCCCATTGATGGAGATGATCTCCCTACGCTTCGCGATGCCCTCGACAAGCTCAAGCTCAACGATGCCAGTGTCACCTTTGAGCCAGAGAGCTCGCATGCTCTGGGCTTTGGCTTTCGTTGTGGATTCCTTGGCCTGCTGCATATGGAAATCGTGCGTGAACGCCTAGAGCGAGAATTCAACCTGGCCATCATCGCCACCTCACCGAGCGTGCGTTACGTCGCCTTCTTGACCGATGGCAGCAGCGTTGAAGTTTCTAATCCCAGTGACCTACCTGACCCGAGTCGCATGGATCACGTGGATGAACCCATGTTCACCGTGACCATCCTCTCGCCTTCTGACTACACCGGTTCGGTTATGGAACTGTGTCAGTCGCGTCGCGGTGAGATGACCAGAATGGATTATCTCAGTCCTGAACGTGTTGAGCTCGTCTACGAGATTCCGCTGCAGGAAGTGGTCGTGGACTTCTTTGACCAACTGAAATCGCGCACCAAGGGCTATGCGAGTCTCGACTATGAGTCCTCTGGCTATCAGACCGCTCAACTCGTCCGTGTTGACCTGCTCATCAACGGCGCACCAGTAGACGCCTTTTCAACCATCGTCCACCGCATCAAGGCCGAAAGCTACGGCCGCAAGATGGCCGAGCGGCTTCGCGAGTTGATTCCTCGTCAGATGTTCGACGTGCCTATTCAGGCGGCCATTGGCGGCAGGGTGATTGCGCGTGAAACCGTGAAGGCCAAGCGCAAGGACGTTTTGGCCAAGTGCTACGGCGGCGACATCTCTCGAAAGCGCAAACTCTTGGACAAGCAGAAGGAGGGAAAGAAAAAGATGAAGCACATCGGCAGAGTCGAAGTTCCCCAGGAAGCCTTTATCTCCGCGCTCAAGATGGACGACTAGGAGTCCTAATCTCGGGCCATGGAGCCCCTGGGGCCCGCCGGGCTAGGGCAGGCTGGCACTCAGTAGAGTGGAGTGCTAGCGGGACGGCGATCACGGCCTGCTCACCAAGCCCATGGAAACCACCGACCGGACATCTCCCGACGACCTCGACAGCCGTAAGGCTGCAATTTTGCAAGCCGTCGTGAGCGAGTACATCGGTACCGCGCAGCCTGTGGGCTCGTCAACGGTGGCGAATACGCCCGATCTTGAAGTTTCTTCGGCCACGATTCGCGCCGAGATGGTTGCCCTTGAACGCGAGGGCTATCTCGTGCAGCCCCACACCTCAGCTGGTCGAGTGCCCACGGATAAGGGTTATCGCTTTTTTGTTGACCATCTCAGCAAGCCAGGAAAGCTTGGCCTCGGTCAGCGTCGTGCGGTGGAGTCCTTCTTTGAGTCCACCCGTGGCGAGACCGAAGCAGTACTCGAGCGCGCCTCAGGTCTGCTCTCTGACCTAACCCATCAAACCGCAGTAGTGGTCGGACCGGCTCACGCGGCAGCCGTCGTGCGCTCTGTGCAGGTCGTTGATCTTGGCACATCAACCGCACTGGTCGTCGTCGTACTCGCTGATGGCACGGTTGAAAAGCGCTCCATGGATATCTCGACAAGCGCCGAAGTGGCTGAAGCGGCATCGAGAGCCTTAACTGCTGCCCTGGCAGGCTCGGTGCTCTCGAGCGCTCCGAGCATTCCCGTAGTCGGAAACCCAGAGCTTGACGCGGTGATGTTTAGTTGTGGCGCTGCACTGCAAGAGATCGCAGAAGAACTCAGCCATGAGCGCATGTTCGTCGGAGGCAACGCCAGACTCGCCGAGTCCTTTGGGGCGGTAGATATCGTGCGTGATGTCTTAGCCATCCTCGAACAACAACTGGTGGTGGTCACCCTCTTGCGCGACGTCATTGAGCGAGGGCTTTCGGTAGCCATTGGTGAAGAACATGGCTACGCCCCACTGGCAAGTTGTGCGGTGGTGGTGGCTCCTGTCGAGGTTGATGATCAGACCAGGGGTTTGGTTGGCCTCCTCGGCCCCACCCGAATGAACTATGCCGAATCCCTAGCCGCGGCAAAGTTGGTAGGCGATCGCCTTGGGGCCAGGCTGGGTAGTAGTCACGGAGACCACGATGGCTGAACTTGATCTCTACGAAGTCTTAGGTGTTAATCGTTCGGCGCAGGCTGACGAGCTCAAGCGCGCCTATAGGGGACTGGCTCGCAAGTTCCATCCCGATGCGAACCCCGATGATCCCGCCGCTGAAGCTCGCTTCAAGGAAATTTCTCTGGCCTACGAAGTACTTTCGGATCCCGAGAAGCGCGCTCGCTACGACCAGTTCGGGATTGATGGCCTCCAAGGTGCGGGAGGCGGAGGCTCTCCCTTTGGCTTCCCCGAAGACTTAGCCGACCTTTTTGGTTCATTTTTTGGCAGTTCAATGGGCCGCCAAGGCCGTCCCCGTGGTCCCATGGCAGGTCAGGATGTCCAGATTGCCATGACCTTGAGTTTCAAAGAGGCGATCTTTGGAGCCTCCAAGGAACTGGTGGTGCAGATGCCCACGAGTTGCGCAAGCTGTTCAGGCCTTGGTTCTGAAGCCGGATCTGCTGCGACGACCTGCGGCGAGTGCAAGGGTCATGGCGAGGTTCGCAGAGTGCGCCAATCGATACTCGGACAAATGGTGACCACCACGGCCTGCCCTGGCTGCGGAGGCTGGGGTGAGACCCTTACGAATCCTTGCAAGAATTGCGGCGGCGATGGCCGCGTCAATGACACGGTGACCATGCATGTTGATGTGCCCGCCGGTGTCGACGAGGGTTCCACCCTGCACCTCTCTGGTCAAGGCGCAGCGGGTCCGCGCGGCGGCCCCCAGGGTTCGCTCTATGTGCACCTTCGCGTCGAAGCCGATGAGCGTTTTGAACGTCAGGGTGAGCATGTGCACATGGCCTTAGAACTCGCGGTCACTCAAGCCGCTCTAGGTGCGACCTTGGAAATTGAAACCCTTGACGGCCTTGCCGAAGTTGGCGTTGAAGCAGGGACCCAAAGCGGAACCATCATTCGCCTCCGCGGTGAGGGTGTTCCCCATCTGCCAGGCCGTGGCCGCGGTCGTGGCGATCTTTTTGTGCATCTTCAGGTTGCTACGCCCACAGAACTCACGGATGCTGAGCGACAGATCCTTCGTGATCTCGCAGCGGCGCGTGGCGAAGCCATTGATGAAGAGGTTCGCGCACCCGGCCTCTTGAAAAAAATCAGATCGGCCCTCTCGTGAGTGACAGGATGAATATGGAACTACGTGAACGTGCCAGTTGTGCAGCCCAGGTCTTTGTCTATGACCTCAACAATGTCAACGTGGACCCCGATGACCGCCATCACCTCGCGAGGGTGCTGCGCCTGCGCGCGGGTGAAGAACTTTGCGCGGTAGATAGGACGGGCGCCTGGCAGCGCTTTCACGTCACCGACCCGCTTGCCTTCACGCTGGAGCCAGCGGGCTCACGTCACGAAGCCCCCGAAGAGCGCAATGCACTCACGGTCGCCATTGCACTTCCTAAAGGCGAGCGTGCTGAACTTGCGGTCGCCAAGGTGACAGAGTTGGGTGTGGATCGCATCGTGATACTCGAGACCGAACGCAGCGTGGTTCGCTTCGGTCCTGATCGTGCACCCAAGGCCATTGCACGCTTCTCCCGTATTGCGCGGGCAGCGTCTAGCCAGTCGCGTCGCTTGAGCATCCCCGAGATCGTGGGTCCCTATGCGCTTGACGAACTCGAGCCCTTCGGCCCTGTTGTCGTTGCCGATATTGGGGCCGGAGAGCCCAGCGGCTCCTTTGGCTGCATTGTCGTTGGCCCTGAGGGTGGCTTCGCCCCTGGAGAGATCGAGCAGTTCCCTGCAGTTGGTCTCTCGTCGACGGTATTGCGCACGGAAACAGCAGCCATTGTTGCGGCATCATGGTTGACCTCGGCCGCACGCGGCGCAGGACTTAGCGCTTAGTCATGGCTGAAGTGCAAACGGACTGTCTCTTCTGCAGCATCGTCGCTGGGGACATTCCCTCACGCCACGCTGGCGAAAATGAGCTCTGCATCGCCTTTCACGATGTGGCTCCCGCTGCGCCATTTCACGTCCTGGTCGTACCTCGTCGCCACATCACGAATGCCGCCACGCTAGAAGCGGGCGATGGTGAAGTGCTCGCGGCAATGATGATCTTGGCGCGCGAAGTGGCTTCAGCCAATGGTGCGGATCCAGAACTCCGCGGATACCGTTTGGTCATGAACGTTGGCCCCGATGCCCTGAATTCCGTGCCTCACCTTCACCTACACGTCTTAGCCGGCCAGGTCATGAGTTGGCCTCCAGGATGACGCTCAGCCCGGTGCCAGAGAACTCCTCGAAGGCTGAGACCGTGGTCCCTCACAACCATTTGCTCGCCAAGGTCCTTGGCACACATGACTCAGTACTTCGTCAGATTGAAGGTGCCTTCTCCGCTGACGAGATCAGTGTCGTTGGCAATCGCATTGTCGCCACTGGTCCTCATGCCAGTCAGATCACGCAACTCTTTGATGAATTAGTGATCATGGTTCAAGCCGGCCAAGCTATTGACGCCACGGTGATTGATCGCATGATCCAGATGGTGATTGCCGATGTGCGCCCTTCAGAAGTGCTAACGCAAACCGTCGTACGCGGCGCCAAGGGCCGCAGTGTGCGGCCCAAGACCGCTGGTCAAAAGCGATACACCGATGCCATCTCTGCGAACACCATCACCTTTGGCCTTGGCCCCGCAGGCACGGGCAAGTCCTATCTGGCCGTTGCTCAGGCCGTGAGGGCACTGCAAAGCCGTGAGGTGCAAAGAATCATTCTTACTCGCCCCGCCGTTGAGGCTGGTGAGCGTTTGGGCTTTCTTCCCGGTGACCTGATGGCCAAGGTCGATCCCTATCTCCGGCCTCTTTACGACGCATTGTTTGAGATGGTGGAGGCCGAAGGTGCGGCCAAGATGATTGAACGCGGTGCCATTGAAGTCGCACCCCTCGCCTTTATGCGGGGCCGCACCCTGAACAACGCCTTCATTATTTTGGATGAAGCACAGAACACCACCCCTGAGCAGATGAAGATGTTTTTGACGAGGATTGGTTTTGGTTCCACCTGTGTAGTGACCGGTGATGCTTCGCAGGTCGACCTCGGGGGCCGTCGTTCTGGCCTGACGGGCATCGAAGAACTCCTTGGTGGTATTGAGTCTGTGGCCTTTGTGCACATGAACCGCACCGACGTCGTGCGACACCGCATCGTTGCGGACATTGTTGAGGCCTACGAACGCCATGAAGCTAGCGAAGTCGAGCGTCATCATGAGCATTGAGGTTCTGGTGAGCAATGACCAAGAGTTGGGGAAACTTGATCTCAAGCTCTGGGCTGGCTTGATTCGTAAAGTTCTTGAAGCTCAAGGTGCGGTCGCTGCGCTCGAAGTCAACCTCGCCTTTATCTCCGAAGACGAGATCGCAGCGCTCCATCTCGAATATCTTCAGCTCGAAGGCCCGACGGATGTTTTGAGCTTTCCCTTGGAAGAGCATGCGCTGGCTTTAATTCGTGATGCGCATAGCGGTCCGCCCATCCTCCTCGGTGACATGGTCATCGCTCCTGCCGTTGCCGAGCGTCAAGCCGACGAATTCGCCGTGAGTGTGGACGATGAAATAGCGCTGCTGGTCGTGCATGGCACCCTGCATCTCTTGGGCTTTGACCACCAGGTTGAGGCCGAGGCCGAGGAAATGGAAGGCCTGGAGAAGAGCCTCTTGCAGAGCCTTTACAAGCCCGAGTGGGAGCGCCACCGATGATGGCCGCGAGCTTCAGTTCTGGCGATCTCGTGATCGTGATCATTGTCTTCTTGCTGCTATCTGCTTCGGGCTTTTTTGCCCTGGCCGAAACAGCCCTGGTTCGCACTTCGCGACAGCGCGCTCAGGGCCTTCGCGATGGGGGTGGCGCTAAGCCCCGTCAGATTGAAGCTCTGGTGAAGCTTGTAGAGCATCCTGAGCGTTTCTTCAACCCTTTGCTGCTCTTGGTGCTCACCACGCAATTGGTTTCGGCCACCTTGGTGGGTCTCTTGGCTGACCACTGGTTCGGGGCCTGGGGCGTGGGTTTGGCCGCTGTCTTTGAAGTCATTGTGATCTTCGTTTTCTTTGAGGCTGTACCGAAGAACTATGCACTGCGTAATAGCGATAGAGCAGCTCTTGGCGCTGCTCGCACCGTTGGCCTCCTGCTCGCCTTCCCACCCATTCGTTGGTCTGCGGCTTCCCTGATCTGGCTTGCGGATCGCGTCCTTGGGCGCCATGGCATCGCCAATGAGACCGCTTCAGTTTCTGAACATGAACTCTTAGCCATGGCCAGCCAGGCAGCAACAGACAAAGTCATTGAAGAGGTCGAACGCGAGATCATCCACTCGGTTCTTGAATTCACCGACACCGTGGTACGCGAAATCATGATTCCTCGTCCCGACATGGTTGCGGCTGATGACCACGCCAGCGTGGCTGAGGTCATCAATATGGCGCTTGCAGCTGGTGTGACGCGGGTGCCCATCTATGACGAGGATGAAGATGACGTCATTGGTATCGCCATCTTGAAGGACCTTGTTGCCGCAGAACGCCTTGGCCGAGGTGGCGAACTTGCCAGTGCAATTGCGAGAGCTCCGCAGTTTGTTCCCGAAACGATGAAACTCCAGCCCCTCTTGAATGCCATGCGTGAAGGCCGCAACCATCTGGCTATCGCGATTGATGAGTATGGCTCAACTGCTGGACTGGTGACTATGGAAGATGTCTTGGAGGAACTCGTTGGTGAAATCGCCGATGAGCATGACTCCGTAGCGTCGGCAAATCACGAGCTTGTCGATGCCTTCAGACTCTTTGTTTCGGGTCGACTCACCATTGATGAACTCGATGACTTGGACAGCACGGGTGCTAGCAAACTTCCTCAGGAATCTTGGGACACGGTGGGCGGCCTCATCATGGACCGTCTCGGTCACGTTCCTGAAGAAGGGGAGAGCGTTGAAGTTGATGGCCTGACCTTCACCACGCTGCGCGTTGAAGCTCGGCGCATCTCCTGGGTGGAAGTGGTCTCCCCGGAGCCCATCTTCCCGCTTGCTGAATCGACCCCTCGATGAGTGGCGTTACCCGCTCGGGCTTTGTGGCCATTGTGGGTCGACCCAACGTGGGCAAGTCGACTTTGTTGAACCAAGTCATAGGCGAAAAGGTATCTATCACCTCGAATCGTCCGAACACCACTCGCATGCAGGTAAGGGGCATCTTGAATCGTCCTGGCACGCAGGTGGTGTTTGTCGACACTCCTGGCATTCACAGGCCAAAGACCAATCTTGGCCATCGGCTCAATGCTTCAGCCTTTGAGTCGCTCCTCGGCGTTGACCTCGCCGTTGCATTGCTTGATGCTCGTGCTGAATTCGGTGGCGGCGACAGAGCAACCTTGGATCGTGTTATCGATACGGCCCGCCCTCCGCGCTCGACTCCTTTGCTGGTGGTGCTCAACAAGGTTGACAAACTCAGCCGCGGACAGATTGCCGAAAAGTTGCTGGCAGTATCAGCGCTGATTGATGAACTCGCTCTAGCCAAGGGGCTCATTGGCTCCCAGCTCCCAACGGAATTCTTTGCTATCTCGGCTCGCACCGGTGCTGGCGTAGATGACTTAGTCGAGGCCATCACTGCAGCCATCCCCGACGGACCAGCCTTCTACCCTGAGGACATCATCACCGACCTCCCTGATCCCGTATGGGTGGCTGAGCTCGTTCGTGAGCAGTTGCTCACCCGCATGCGCGAAGAGTTGCCGCACTCCATTGCCTGTCGGGTCACGGAGTGGGAAGGCAATCGCATCCGCGTGGAGATCTTGGTAGAGCGTGATTCTCAAAAGGGCATGGTGATCGGCAAGGGTGGTTCCATCCTGAAAGAAGTTGGCACCTATGCCCGCTTGCAACTGCCCGAAGGTACTTTCCTTGATCTTGCGGTTCGTGTCGAAGCTAATTGGCAGAGCCGCGACGAATCGCTAGACCGCCTCGGCTTCTAGCGCAGCTGTTTCCTGAGGCTGTGATCTTTTCGATCACCGCTTGTCTTACTAAGACTGCTCTTGGTAAGCAGCCCCATTGCCCTGCAGACTGCTTAGTCCTCACGTAGCGAGCGCAGAAAGTCCTTTGCTACCTCGCCATCAGTGGTGCGAGGCATGGGTGGAAGCGCATTAAGCAAGATGCTGCGGTAGCGAGCCGAGGTAATGCGCGAGTCGAGGATGGCAACCACGCCTTTGTCGCTGTCGGTGCGAATGAGCCGACCTACGCCTTGGGCGAGCAAGGTAGCCGCTCGAGGGAGGTCCACCTCCATAAAGGGATTGCCCCCTTGTTCTTCGACGGCGTTCCGGCGGGCGATGGAGAGCGGATCATCAGGCCTGGCGAAGGGGAGGCGATCAATCACCACCAGGCTGAGTGAGGCGCCAGGAATATCTACACCCTGCCAAAAGCCCATGGTGGCGAAGAGGCAACTCTCATCATCCTGGCTAAAGGCCTCGAGGACCTCGCTCTTGGAACGACCCTTGGCCCTCAAAATGGGATGTGGAACTTTTCCATCGAGGGCCTCGAAGGCGAGGTCCACCATGCGGTTAGAGGTGAACAATCCCAGCGTCCTACCTCCAGCGGCTTCGATGAGTTCAGCAAGTTCGTTCACGATGGCGGCGTCGGCTGCCTCACTGCGACGGTCGGGAATATGCGCAGCGCCATAGAGGAGGGCATTGTTTTTCCAGTCGAAAGGGCTCGCAAGATCCAAGCGGTCCGATTCATCACTCGGTGCACCCAACATCTCGCCGACCTTGAGCGGCACGGTGGCTGAGGTCATGATGACCGTCTTATTCCCGAAGAGCCTGTCGTGGAGGGTGGGTGCCACGGAAAGGGGAGAGAGCCTCAGCTTCGGCGATCTCGGCCCACCCTCTACAGAGACCACGTCGCTACTCTCGGGAGATCGCAGGCGTTGAATGCTCGTAACGACACGGCTGAGGGCGACTGCAGCCTGGCGAGCCTCTTCGCTCGATCCACCATCACGGCGCAGTTCAGTGGCCGCAGCGTTGGCATGGCTAGCGGCCCGGTCGAGTTGCTCAGCAATCTCGGCATCAAGTTGCTGCGTTTCGCCATGGAAGAGCCGTTGATCGTCGAGACCGGCAAGCAGGGATCCCAGCCCATCGGCGTCGGCCAAGAGAGCTTCGGCGTGCTTGCGATGATCCTTAGAAAGTGCTCGGCGTGCCAAAGCAGCTACACGGCGCAGGGTTGGGCCAGAAATTTCAGCACCAAGGGAGCGTGTCATCACGGCCTCAAGCTCGTGAACCTCGTCGAAGATCACCAACTCGTGTTCGGGAAGGATGCGATCTGCGCCGGCGAGGTGAGCGCCGTAGAGATGGTGGTTTACCACGACGACCTTGGCGCGCATCGCACGTTCTCGTGCCAGTTCGGCAAAACAGTTGCTGGCGAAGCCACAGTGTCCAGCACCGGGACACTCATCAGATGAAACGCTGACGGCACGCCAGCCTTCATCGGAGAGCTCTTCGTGGAAGTTTTCACGCTCACCGGTTTTGTCTTCTTTAGCAAAGGTGAGCACGGCATCGAAGCGCTCTTCATCAAAGGCCTTGCGCTCATCGACGGTCAAGGTCCCTTGGTTCATTTGATTATTGAGTCGATCAAGTTTGGCAAGGCAGAGATAATTCGATCGCCCCTTCAAGACCTCATAGGCGAAGTCCTCGCCAGCTTTGGCCAAGGCGGGCAGATCCTTGGCTGCGAGCTGGTCTTGGAGCGCAAGCGTGGCAGTGGCGACGACCGTGGTGCGACCAGAAGCAATAGCGGGGGCGAGATAGGCCAGAGATTTACCTGTGCCCGTGCCCGCTTGGACGATGAGGTGGCGCCCACGGTGGATGGCGGCAGCAATGGAGGCCGCCATCTCATCTTGGCTCTCTCGTTCTTCGGCCTCGGTGGAGAGCTGGCTAATGCCCGCATGGAGGAGAGAAAGGGCTCGCTTGGTGATTCTCGCTAGGGGGTCTGAAGAGGGCGTAGCCATCGGAGCACTGACGCTACCGGCTCGCTGGCTGCTGCGGGCAGACCTGCTGACCCAGTGTGGGCTCAAGAGCCGGTAGCGTTTCGGTGTGGCCAACAAAAGACGCTCAGCTACTTCAGCCCGTGCTCTCCCTGAAGGCCTAGACCCTGAGGGCATCCCTAGCCATATCGCCTGCGTCATGGATGGCAATGGTCGCTGGGCGAATCAGCGTGGTCTGAAGCGCACCGAGGGTCACGCCGCAGGTGAAGAAGCCCTGGTTGATGCCGTTGAAGGAGCCTTGGATCTCGGTGTCGAGTGGCTGACGCTCTACGCCTTTTCCACCGAAAATTGGCGACGCCCCGCCGATGAAGTTCGCTTCTTGATGAACTTCAATGAGTCCTTGCTGCTGCGAAGGCGTGATGAGCTCAACGAGCAAGGCGTAAGAATTCGCTTTGCCGGCCGACGCGACTGGAGGGTGCCTCGTCGTGTGCTGCGTCGCATTGAGGAAAGCGAAGCGCTCACCGCTGCGAACCGGAGACTGACGCTCACCATGGCCTTTAACTATGGCGGCCGGGCAGAGATCGTCGACGCCGTGAAGGACATCGTGGCTGCTGGCATAGCAGCCGACAAGATTGATGAGAAGTTGATCGCCCGTCATCTCTATTACCCCGACATGCCAGATCCAGACCTGGTGGTGCGCACCTCGGGGGAGCAGAGAATCTCGAACTACCTGCTCTGGGAAGTGGCCTACGCAGAATTGACCTTCCCTGAAGTGCTTTGGCCGGACTTTAGGCGTGAGCATCTCTTTGAGGCAGTTGCTGAATTTCAACGGCGCACGCGACGTTACGGAGGCCTCAATTGATCTACACCCGCATCGCCATCATCTTGGGCATTCTGGTTTACGCCTTTTGTATTTTTCTGATCGCGATTGGCATTCGTGTCCTGCTCAGCCCGGTCGTGGGGCTCAGTGCACTGGTGTTCTTGGTTGGGGCTGGGAACTATTTTTTCCGTCGACCTCCTAAGGGGCCCTCCGGGGATCAGGCTTGAGTTCGGTCACCGCCGAGGGCATTGTCCTTCGCACCTATCGACTCGGTGAAGCGGATCGCATTGTTGTGGTGATGACCGAGGACGCGGGGAAGGTTCGTGGTGTTGCCAAGGGCGTTCGCAAGACGGGCTCGCGATCTGGGGTACGCCTAGAAACTCTTACTCACGCCTCCATCCAATTTTGGAAGGGCCGAAGTGAACTCTGGACCGTTAGCCAGGCCCAGTCGCGCTCACACTTTCGCCATATCCGTGCCGACCTCGACCGCTTAAACGCGGCACTCTCGCTCGTCGAAGTAATTGACAAGCTCACCGAGGACCACCACCAGGATCCGGCACTCTTCGCGATGCTCCTCGGGGCCTTACGCGCCCTAGACAGCACTGATGCTCCCTACCAACTGGTGGCACCGGCCTTTTTCTTGAAAGTATTGGCTCATGACGGAGCCCTCCCTTTTCTCGACAGCTGCGTCAGCTGTGCCTCACCGGGGCCACTTGAGGCCATTGATTTTGGTGAAGGCGGCGTGCTCTGCCACGACTGTCGCAGTGGCCGGCCAATCTCGCCTGGAGCCCTCAACACCATGAGGGCGATCTTGGGCGGACAATTACGAGGAGTGCTGGAGGACCCCAGTCCCGCTGGTGCTGACGAAGTGGTGATCTTGGCTGCCGAGGCCATGGAGTTCCACCTAGACCGCCGACTGCGCTCCCTACGATCTACCGCCTATCCCCAGCGAGAAGCTCCATGAGCCCAGCGGCAATCCTGTGGTTCCGTCGTGACCTGCGCACGGATGATCACCCGGCTCTGGCGCGCGCCAGTGAACTCGGTGATGGCGTCGCTCCGGTCTTTGTTGTCGATGATGTCTTGGCGCGGCGATCGGGTTTGGCCCGCTCGACCTTTCTTAGCGAAGCACTGCGTTCACTCAATGAAGCACTGGATGGCTGTCTCCATCTTGCCGAAGGCCCACCTGCAGCTGCCCTGCTGAGCATTGCCAAATCCCTCGGGGCCAAGCACGTTGTGGCCACCGCCGAAACCACGCCCTATGGCCAAGCGCGCGACGAGGCAGTAGCCAAGGCGCTGGAGGCTGAAGGAATCAGCCTCCACCTGGTGGATACGAACTACGCCGTTGCTCCTGGGCTGGTGACCACGCAGACGGGAACTGCATGCAAGGTCTTTACGGCTTACAAGCGGGGCTGGGAAAGCTTTGTTAATCCTTCCCCCATCGTCATGCCTGCGGCTATGCGCTACACCTCCATTCCTGGAAGCTTGGGCCCAGAGATACTCATCGAGCGTGCTCAGACGCAGGTCCCAGCATTGCTCAAGTCGCTCAATCTCGATGCTCCCGCCAGTCTTCCGCGGGCAACAATGCAGGCTGCTCATGAGCTACTCGCGAACTTTGCTGCCGGCCCCGTGAGCGCTTATGAGGACTTGCGCAATGTGCCCGGGGTGGCCGGGACGAGCCAGCTTTCTGCCTATCTGCGCTTTGGACTGCTGCATCCGCGAACGGTCTTGGCCAGTGTCTCTGGCGCAGATAAAGGCTCGGCGGTATTTCGTTCTGAGATCTGTTGGCGTGAGTTCTACGCCGACGTGCTCTTTCATCGACCCGAGTCCGCCACGCAGTCCTTGCAGCCCGCGCTCGCACAGCTGCGTTGGGATGAGGGGCCTGAGGCTCTCGAGCGCTTTGCGGCTTGGACCAGGGGAGAGACCGGTTACCCCATTGTTGATGCCGGAATGCGCCAACTCCTCGCCGAGGGCTGGATGCATAACCGCGTGAGGATGCTGACGGCGAGTTTTCTAGTGAAGTCGCTGCATCTCGATTGGCGTTGGGGTGCAGCCTGGTTCATGCTGCGCCTCGTCGATGGCGACCTCGCGTCTAATCAGCACGGATGGCAATGGACTGCAGGCACGGGAACTGATGCTTCTCCCTTTCATCGAATTTTTAATCCCAGTGTTCAGGCACAACGCTTTGATCCTGAAGGTGATTATGTGCATCGCTATATCCCCGAGCTCGCAGCGGTGGAAGCGCCCACCTGTCTTGAGCCCGGTGGCGGGGGAGGCATGTTGGCCGCTTCCTACCCTGAGCCCATGGTCGATCACACCACGGAGCGACAAGAAGCACTCGCGCGATTCGCCCTTGCTCGCGACGCCTTTCGAGCTTCGCAATGATTTCAGAGGATGCCTTTGGGGTCTATGTCCATATTCCCTTCTGCGAATCCCGTTGCGATTACTGCGCCTTTGTGACCTTCACCGATAAGGACGAGTTCATGGCTCCTGTGGCGCGGGCCATAGTGCAGCACCTGGAACTCGCCAAGATCCAAGGCATCCTTCGACCCGTCAGCAGTCTCTACTTCGGTGGGGGAACACCCTCGCGACTCCCGGTCGAACTCTTGGTTTCGATCCTCGAGGCGGTTGATCTCGCAGCCGGTGCCGAAGTATCCATCGAGATGAATCCCGAAGACGTCGACGAAGCCCTGATTTCGCGCTTGCTCGCTGCTGGCGTCAACCGTTTCAGCTTCGGCATTCAGTCCGTGGTCCCAAGCGTCCTCGCGGCCCTTGGGCGAAAGCACAGCAGTGACGACCTTGGTCGTATAGCTCGGGTCATGGAGGTCTTGGCCGTAGAGAACTGGTCGGTGGATCTGATCTTTGGCGCCGTGGGTGAGTCCGATGCGCAGTGGCTACACAGCCTTGACCAGGTGATGAGCCTGCCTAATCCTCCGCCCCACCTCTCTTGCTATGCCTTGAGCCCAGAAAAAGGAACGCCGCTTCATCGTGACCCCGAGCGCCACCCTGATGATGATGTGCTTGCAAGGCGTTATGAGTTAGCGGATGAGGTCTTGACCTCATCCGCTTATGAATTCGAGGAAATCTCGAGTTGGGCAAAGCCCGGCCATGCCTGCAAACACCATGAGCTCTACTGGACGGGCGGGGAGTATCTCGGCCTCGGACCCGGTGCCCATGGCTTCTTGAAGCCGAAGAGGATGGTGAATCACGCCACGCCTGAGCGCTATGTCGCCGCATTGGCTAGTGGTGAGTGGCCCATAGCTTCCGAGGAAATCCTCGACGAAGAGACGATGCTGCATGAAGCCCTAGCCCTGAGACTTCGCACTGCCCAAGGAGTACCTCAGGCCGCCCTCGACGATGAGGAGATTCTTCGAGATCTTGTTGCCCTCAGCGGTGATCGCAAGATTTTGACACTCAAGGGTCGACTCTTGGCTAACGAAGTGGCAATACGGCTCAAGGCTCCCGCGCACGAGGCAAGGGAGGACTAGTCCAAGCCGGTAGCGTGGAGGCCATGGCTGAATCTCAAGAAGCGCTCAACCGTCCTGACGACCTCATGGAAAAGGTGGTCAACCTGGCCAAGCGCAGGGGCTTTGTCTTCCCTTCGGCCGAAATCTATGGGGGCTTTCGCTCCACCTACGACTACGGTCCGCTAGGCGTCAACATGCTGCGCAATGTCAAGCAGCAGTGGTGGGATTCCATGGTCACGCGCCGTCACGATGTTGTGGGACTGGATGCAGCGATTCTCGGCCCGGCAAGCATCTGGGAAGCCTCAGGTCACCTGGCCAACTTCACCGACCCCATGGTGGATTGTCGCAAGTGCAAGGAGCGCTGGCGCGCCGACAAAATTGAGGGGAGCTGCCCCAGTTGCGGCAGTGAAGACCTCACCGAAGCACGAGCCTTCAACCTCATGTTCAAAACCCATGCCGGTCCCGTGGAGGATGAAGGTCACGTTGCCTTCCTGCGTCCCGAAACAGCCCAGGGCATGTTCGTGAACTTCGCCAATGTGATGACCACGATGCGCAAGAAGCCTCCCTTTGGCATTGCCCAGGTTGGCAAGTCATTTCGCAATGAAATCACGCCGCAGAACTTTGTCTTTAGGACTCGTGAATTTGAGCAGATGGAGATGGAGTACTTCGTCCCACCTGAAGATGGTGACCGCTGGTTTGCCTACTGGCTCGAGCAGCGCCATAACTGGTATCTCGACTTGGGCATTCCTCCCGAAGAGATCCAAATCAGGCACCATGACGCCGACGAGCTCAGTCACTACTCAACGGGAACTGCTGATCTTGAGTTCCTCTTCCCTTGGGGTTGGGGTGAACTCGAAGGTGTTGCCAAGCGCACCGACTTTGACTTAAAGGCTCATGCGAGCGCCTCTGGCGAGCGCCTCGAGTACTTCGATCAGGCTTCTGGCGAGCGTTATGTTCCCCACGTCATTGAGCCAGCCGCTGGTGCCACTAGGGCCATGATGGCTTTCTTGCTGTCGGCCTATCACGAGGACGAAGTAGGTGGTGAAGCGAGAACCTTGCTGAAGCTCGACTGGCGCCTCGCGCCTTACCAAGTTGCGGTCTTGCCACTGTCTAAGAAGCCTGAACTTGAACCCTTGGCTCAGCAGGTCTACGCCCAGCTCGCGCAACACTTCAGTTGTGATTATGACTTAACCCAATCCATTGGCAAGCGTTACCGCCGCCAAGACGAGGTTGGCACGCCCTGGTGCGTAACGGTCGACTTCGACAGCCTTGAGGATCAGGCCGTGACGGTCCGTGACCGTGACAGCACTGAGCAAGTTCGCGTGCCCATCACCGGACTGCTTGACGAGCTGCTCTCGCGCACGCGCTGAGCAAACTGAGCCTTAGCCAGGCCTGCTTAGGCAACTGAGCGGTAGCGACGCACTGCCAGGGGTGCGAGCACGATGATCATCGCCATGGACCAAAGCAGGGCTTGCCACACGGGCGTTGGGGAGTGGAAGTTCTCCACCATGAGCTGGCGAACTGCATTCACCGTCACCGATACCGGTTGGTAGGTCGCAAAGCCCTGAAGCCAACTTGGCATGGACTGAATAGGCACAAAGGCTGAAGAGGCAAAGGTGAAGGGGAAGAGCAGCGGGAAGGTCATGAGCTGTGCCACTTCAGGGTTGGGGGCCGACAGGCCCACGATGGCCATGAACCAACTAAGGGCAAAGGCAAAGAACAGCATGACTGCTACGCCCGAAATGAATCCAGGGACGGAGGTGGTGATGCGAAAGCCCACGGCAAATGCCACGACGGTCATGATGCAGACCGTGACCACATTGCGCATGAGGTCGGCGGTGGTGCGTCCAGCCAGCACCGCCGAGCGTGCCATGGGTAATGCACGGAAGCGTTCGATGAGACCCTTTTGAAGATCCTCGGAAAGACCAATGGCCGTACCTGCGGCGCCAAAGCACACCGTCTGCACGAAGATGCCCGGAATGAGGTAGTTCACGTAGCTAATGCCTGGGCCGGCATTGATAGCACCGCCGAAGACATAACGGAACAACAAGATGAACATGATGGGCTGGAAGGCGGAGAAGAACAAGGCCTCAGGGATGCGAAGAATGCTCATGAGATTGCGCCAGGTGATGGTGAGTGCATCCGTAATGGTCCAACGCAGGCTCACGCGATCGGTGTTCTTCGTAGTCGCAGTAGTGGTCATCGGCCTCTCCCCGCTCGCTTCGATGTTCCTTCGGACTCCGTCTTTGCCTCAGCCTCAGTGCGATGGCCAGTGAGATCCAAAAAGACATCATCGAGACTTGGCTCACGAAGTTCTAGGCCGGCAAGCTTCAAAGCAGCCTGATCAAGCGCGCGAAGCGCTTCGGTTGCCGCGTGCGGTCCGTCACTCACCGTGATCTCGACGGCCAGGCCCTCCAAGACGGGGGCCTTTGTGCCAATAGACGCGAGAAGCCCCATTGCTTGAACGGCGTCATCGTGCTTGGAGAGCGTGAGCGAGATGACCGTTTCTCCAAGGTTCGCCTTGAGCTCAGCTGGCGTGCCCTTGGCAATGACCTGTCCATGATCAATGACCACAATTCCTTGGGCGAGACGATCAGCTTCTTCGAGATACTGCGTCGTGAGCAAAACGGTGGTTCCCTCTTCGACCAAACTTTCGATGACGGCCCAAAGGTCATTACGGCTTTGGGGGTCTAGCCCGGTTGTGGGCTCATCGAGAAAGAGGACTTCTGGCCTGTGTACGAGGGCAGCGGCTAGGTCAAGGCGACGGCGCATGCCGCCCGAGTAGGTCTTGGCAACGCGATCAGCGGCGTCACTGAGGCCGAACTGCTCAAGGAGATCATTCGCGCGTAATTTGGCGGCCTTGCGCTCAAGGTGCGTGAGGCGGCCAACCATGTAGAGGTTTTCGGTGCCGGTGAGGTTTTCATCGACGGCGGCGAACTGGCCCGCGAGGCCAATGCGGCGGCGGACCATTTTTGACTGCTTGGCGACGTCAAAGCCCGCCACCAGAGCACTTCCGGCATCAGCACGCAAGACGGTGGACAGGATTCGCACTGCGGTGGTCTTGCCCGATCCATTGGGCCCAAGAAGGCCCATCACCGTGCCTCTGGGAACCTCGATTTCAAAGCCCACCAAGGCCTTTACGTCACCACGAGGGAAGGTCTTGTCGATTCCATGTGCTTCTACGGCGAGGTCCTTGGCCATGGCCTTAAGCCTAGAGGAGGCGATGGGTTACGCCATCTGCCGAGGCAATCGGTAGGATGGGGCTTCCCCGAGTACACGCCCAATGGGCGAGGAGATTGATCAATGTCATTCGTTTACGACTTCAGCCACAAGCACCGCCGCCCTCCCATGGAGTACAAAGACCTCCTTGGTGGCAAGGGAGCCAACCTCGCTGAAATGACCTCCGTACTCAAGTTGCCCGTTCCTCCCGGCTTCACGATCTCTACCGATGCTTGCCGCGCCTACATGGTCGGTGGCTGGCCCAAGGCCCTCGAGGGTGAAATTGCTTCAGCCCGTAGTCGCCTTGAGCGCTCCATGGGCAAGAAGATTGGGGACTCCAAGGACCCTCTGCTCGTCTCGGTTCGTTCGGGAGCCAAGTTCTCCATGCCAGGCATGATGGACACCGTCCTCAACCTCGGCCTCAATGATGCCAGCGTTGAAGGACTCGCCGCCCAGACTTCTGACGAGCGTTTTGCCTACGACTCCTATCGTCGCTTTGTCGCGATGTACGGCCGCATCGTCCTCGACGTTCCCGGCGAAGGTTTCGATGAACTCTTCGAGGCCGCCAAGATTGAGGCCGCTACGACTTCTGACGCCAAGGTTCCCGTTGCAATTTTGAAGCGCCTCGTGAAGGACTACCAGGCCATTGTGAAGAGCCACACCGGCAAGGCCTTCCCCCAGGACCCCAAGGATCAGCTGCGCGGCGCCGTGGAAGCGGTCTTTCGCTCCTGGAACGGCCCTCGCGCCATTGCCTACCGTGACCGCGAAGGCATTGCTCACGACCTCGGCACCGCCGTCAACGTCCAAGCCATGGTCTTTGGCAACCGTGACGACAACTCCGGTACCGGCGTGGCCTTCACCCGTGACCCCGCCTCGGGTGCGAACAAGGCCTATGGAGACTTCCTCGTCAACGCTCAGGGTGAAGACGTGGTTGCTGGTATCCGCAACACTGAGCCACTCAGTGCATTACGCAAGCCCTTTCCCAAGGTCTACGACGAACTCTTTGCCATCTTCGCTCGCCTTGAGCGCCACTACCGCGACATGTGTGACACCGAGTTCACTATTGAGCAGGGCAAACTCTGGATGCTGCAGACCCGAGTTGGCAAGCGCACCGGTAACGCCGCGCTGAAGATGGCGGTGGATATGACCACCGATAAGGCCATCAAGTTGAGCCGTAACGAGGCGCTCGAGCGCATCACCGAAGAGCACCTCGACCAGGTCCTTCACCCACAATTTGCCTCTAGCGGTCAGAAGGTCTTGACCAAGGGACTAGCCGCCTCACCTGGCGCTGCGGTGGGTCGCGTCTATCTCACCGCTGACGATGCAGCAGCAGCTGCAGCCCGTGGCGAGGCCGTCATCCTGGTCCGCTCTGAGACTTCTCCAGAAGACGTTCACGGCATGCTCGCCGCTGAAGGCATCCTCACCGCTCGCGGTGGTCTCGTGAGCCACGCGGCTGTTGTGGCGCGTGGCTGGGGCAAGCCGGCAGTCGTGGGGGCAGAAGCCGTCAAGATCCAAAAGACCTCCTTCTCCATTGGCGACACCGTCATCAAGCAAGGGGACTGGATCTCCCTCGACGGCACCGCGGGCACCGTAGTGCTCGGCCAGGTAGAGCTTTCTTCAGCCAAGCCACCCAAGGAATTTGAAATCATTCTCGGCTGGGCTGATGTCGTGCGTAAGGGAAAGCTCAAGGTTCGCGCCAACGCCGACAATGGGCCTGACGCCACCAACGCTCGCAAGATGGGCGCAGAGGGCATTGGCCTCTGCCGCACCGAGCACATGTTCCTCGGTGACGATCGTCTCCCCGTGGTTCGCGAGATGATTCTCGCCGATGAGCCAGCGGCTGAGGCCAAGGCCCTTGAAGCACTGCGCAAGGTTCAGCGTGAAGATTTCGTGGAGATCTTGAAGGCCATGGACGGCCTGCCCGTCACCGTGCGTCTGCTTGACCCACCGCTGCACGAATTCCTTCCTTCCACCCACGAGCTTGCCGTTAAAGAAGCCACCCTTGGTCTGAGCGCTGAAGAGCAGAGGCTCTACTCAGCGGCGAAGTACTGGGAAGAGGCAAACCCCATGCTCGGTACCCGTGGCGTGCGCCTGGGTGTCATCAAACCAGGTCTCTACGCCATGCAGGTGCGTGCACTCATGGAAGCGGCACACGATGTTGCAGCCAAGGGTGGCAAGCCCATTGTTGAAATCATGATTCCCCTCACGGTGAGTCGTGAGGAGATGGCTCTGGCACGTTCTTGGGTTGAAGGAGCGGTGGCCGAGTTTGGCGCCAAGTCCAAGGGCAAGGGTCGCATCAATGTGACCATCGGTACCATGATCGAGACACCACGCGCAGCCTTGCTGGCCGGTGAGATCGCTGAAGTTGCGGACTTCTTCTCCTTTGGTACCAATGACCTCACGCAGATGACCTTTGGCTTTAGTCGTGACGACGTTGAAGGTCGCATGATGAGCAGCTACCTCGAGCAGGGTTTGCTTCGTCATAATCCCTTCGATGTGGTTGACCACGACGGAGTCGGCGAACTGGTCCGTCTTGGTACGGCCCGTGGCCGTGCAACTCGTCCTTCCTTGAAGGTTGGCGTTTGTGGCGAGCACGGAGGCGACCCTGAGTCCATCGCCACCTTCTACGAAGCTGGTCTTGACTATGTCAGCTGCTCGCCCTTCAGGATTCCCGTAGCGCGCTTAGCGGCCGCTCAGGCCATTCTGGCTTCAGCTGCGGCGAAGAAGCCTGCGAAGAAGGCCCCTGCCAAGAAGGCTGTGGCAAAGAAGCGTCCTGTGGCCAAGAAGGCAGCCGCCAAAAAGCCAGCAGCGAAAAAGGCCACGAAAAAGGCTCCTGCCAAGAAGGCGGCAAAGTCCCGGGCGAGGAAAACGGTAGCCAAGCGTCGCTCATAAGGGGCGCGCGAACGCGAGCACTCAAGTTCACGCTACCTTTCGCCTATGGCAATTCCCGATGAAGATGTAGCAGCCGTTCGTGCGGCCACGGACATCGTTGGCTTAATTGGCGAGCACACGGGACTCAAGAAGGCCGGTCGCCGATGGACTGGTCTTTGCCCTTTTCATACCGAGCGCAGTCCGTCCTTCAGCGTGAATGCAGAAGAAGGTCTGTACTACTGCTTTGGTTGCCAAGCTTCGGGTGACGCCATCAAATTTGTTCGCGAGACCAATCAGATGGACTTCGTCGATGCGGTGCGTTTTCTCGCCGACAGAGCTGGGGTCGTCATCAGAGAAGACGCGGCAACTACCGTGGCCAATCGCCGCCGCGGAGTGCTTATGGCAGCGGTCGAAGGAGCGGTCGATTTTTACCATAAGCGTCTTCTTGAGTCGCCCGATGCGGGACCGGCTCGTCAGTATTTGCGCTCCCGAGGTTTTGATGGCGAGATGGTTCGCCAATTCCGCCTTGGCTGGGCTCCCGACGATTGGGATCAATTAGCCAAGCATCTCAAACTCCCCAATGAGGTCTTGAGTGATTCAGGGCTGGGTTTTGTAAATCGTCGCAATAACCAACAAGATGCGTTTCGCGCCAGGGTGACCTTCCCCATCTGTGACCCTTCCGATAGGCCCATCGCGATTGGTGCACGCATCCTTCCCGGTGCGCCCGTGAATCCCGATCACCCTGAGCCCAAATATAAGAACTCCATCGAGACGCCGATCTACTCCAAGCGCCGAACCCTCTATGCCCTCAACTGGGCGAAAAAAGATGTCATCGCGTCAGGTCAGGTTGTGGTCTGCGAGGGCTACACCGATGTGATTGGCTTCTTTAAGGCTGGACTCCCACGCGCCGTGGCCACCTGTGGCACGGCGCTAGCAGAAGAGCACTTCACGCTCTTGAGAAACTTTGGCAATGAAATTGTTCTGGCCTATGACGCTGACTCAGCAGGCCAGAACGCCGCCGCTCGTCTCTATGAATGGGAACGCAAGCACGACATCGCCATCAAGGTCTGTGCCTTCCCAGCAGGTTCTGATCCTGGCTCTATGGCCGAATCTGATCCCGAAGCGCTGCTGCGTGCCGTGGCTGAGGCAAAGCCCTATCTCGGCTTTCAAGTCGATCGCTGCCTTGCTGCTGGAGATCTGAGTACCTACGAAGGGCAAGACCGCACGGCAACGCAAGCGCTTCAGGTGATCGCTGACCACCCATCATCATCCCTGGCCGATAAGTATCTCTTGGAGGTTGCAGCCCGCTGTCGCGTAGACGAGCAACAGCTGCGCCAACGACTTGCGGAGATCAAGGCAAATCCTCGTCCCGTCCCTGCGTCAGCTCCCTCGCGCAGGTCGCAAGAGCCTGCAGGCCATGATCGGAGCCCCGAGGCCCAGGATCCTCAGCCTTCTGCGAGGCCACGTCCGGCCACGCGTCCTGGCCTCGAGGCCTTACGCCTCGCTGTCCACTATCCCGAGCACATTGCCCTTCGGCTTGAGCCTTCCCTCTTTCTTGACCCCATTCAGCGTCGAGCTTTTGAGGCCCTGCTTGAGGCAGATGACATTCACGGTGCGATCGCGGAATCCAATCCCGAAGTGGGCGCCCTGCTCAGTCGCGTGGTGAACGAGTCGCCGATGATGGGTGAAGAACTCGGTAGCCCTATTGATTCGGTGATGCGCCAACTCGTCGAGACTGCTGCTCGCCGAGCGCTGGATGAATTGACCGCTCGGCTTCGCGTTTTTCCCGAAGAGGTGGCTTCCATTAACGACCAGGTCACCTTGGTTAGAGGCCTGCTCGACTCCCTACAGAAGCCCGAGGAAGCCCTTGAGGCCGAAGCCGCTCTCGTGGCGTGGATAGCGGAGCGTTCGGTGGCTCGAGGTGTCTGAGGGCGTCTTGGATAGCCAGAGCAGGCCACCTCTGGCTTCCTTGGATGCCATTCCTGAACCCAGTGCTGAGGCCCTTGACGATGTTCTCGATATCGTTCAGGAAGCAGAGGCTGCAGCGCTCAAGGGCTCATCACTCCACGGAATTCGCGTGCGCAGCCGCAACCCCCTTGCCTTAGGTCTCACCGCTGACACGCTGTCGCGCTACCTCGCCGAAATCGGCCAAGTCCCGCTCCTGAGTGCCGCCGAAGAGATTTCCCTTGCCCGTGCCATGCACAAACTTCCTCCTGAAGGTCCCGATGCCCCCATAGGGGAGGAGTCCTTTAGCGAGCGTCGCGCCCGTCGTCGGCTTCATCAAGAAGCTGAAGATGCTCGCGCGCATCTCATTGAGGCCAATCTCCGTTTGGTGGTCTCGGTGGCCAAGCGCTATCGAAACCGAGGTTTGGAATTTCTGGACCTCATCCAAGAGGGAAACGTCGGCCTCATGCGCGCGGTTGCGGGTTTTGATCCCGATCGTGGTTTTCGCTTTTCGACCTATGCCACCTGGTGGATACGCCAAGCGGTATTGAAAGCCATCGCCGACCAAGCCCGCACTATCCGCATTCCCACGCACATGGTTGAGGCCATGAATCGCGTGAACTGGGCAAAGAAGAGCTTCGCTCAAGAGCATGGTCGTGAAGCAACCCATGAGGAACTCGCCGAGCTCACCGGGGAGACTGTCGAGCAGGTCGCAGACCTCCTGGCCCTGGTCATGGTGACGGCTTCCTTGGAGTCGCCTATTGGTGAGGATGGTGATGGCTCTCTAGGCGATCTCGTCGCTGACGAGAAGGCCTTAGACCCCGATGCGGTGGCCACCGAGCATCTGCTGGCGGCCAAGGTGGCCGAGGTCATCCGCTCCATTCCTGACGAGCGCGAACGCAAGGTGGTCGCTTTACGCTTTGGGATTGCTGACGGTCGCAGCTGGCCCTTAGATGAGTTGGCTAAAGAATTCGGGATTACCCGTGAGCGTGTGCGACAGATCGAACAGCGCACGATTGCCCGCCTGAGACGCGACGAAGGCCCCGGAGGTCTTCGTGGCTACCTTGACTCCAACCAGTGAAATGGCCTTCTCTAGGCCCAGCCGGCGGCTGATAGATTGACTACGACCTTTAGGGGTCACCTTCCGGGGTAGCTCAATGGCAGAGCACGCGACTGTTAATCGTGTGGTTGAGAGTTCGAGTCTCTCCCCCGGAGCTCACAGTGCAGAGCAAGATGTTGGCATCGGGGGAGACCATGGCCGAACAGTGGTTCGAAAAGTCCGATAAGGCCTTTGGCGTCCGGCCCATGAGCTGGCAGGGACGCTTCAGCCTCATCCTCTACGCCATCCTTGTCCTCTTGGCCTTCATTACCTATTCCAACCTGGGCTTGAGCATCTTTGTGGTGGCGGTCTATTCGTCAGCCTTAGGCGGCATCATCGTGGTCAAATCAAACCTCTATGAACGACCCGATGAGGATGGGCAGGGGAGTTGTCACTGAGAACGCCCTACTGCGCTGGCGCTAAGCGGAACTGACGAGCGCTGGCTTAGCCATTACGATCACTTCCTTGGGGGCTGTAGCTCAGTCGGTCAGAGCAAGGGACTCATAATCCCTCGGTCGTGGGTTCGAGCCCCACCGGCCCCACCAAATTTTTGAAGGTCGAAGCCTTCGTTAGTGGACGGAGCAAATTCCACATGCTTTAGCTCTGCGTGTCGCATGCGCAGGCTCTAGCGGCGGCCGCAAGGGCTTCCCAACGATTCGTGGACTTCTCAGAAGAGGCCCCGTCTTGAACTCAACAACCGCAGCGGGCAGCTTTGCGGAAAGTTGCTCAGCGATACTCAAGGCCGCAGATCTCGCTAGTTTCGATTCCTAGCGAGCATCATCCTGGGTCACGAACTCTGCCAGTCTCATTGAGTAGTGCGACTAATCCACCAGCATCGACAAGGTCTCCGGTATCGACCTCCTCGAGCCCACGCAGACGAGCGAGCAAGAGATCTCCATCTGCGAGTACCGCGATGGTCTCCATGATCGAGTCGTAATCATCGGCCCCAAGTAAGACCGCTGCTCTTTGACCATTCTTGGTAATTTCCACTCGCTCATGGGTGCTACTCGTCTCTTCGACCAACTGCGAGAGCTTCGCTCGGGCTGTGGCGATAGGAATGGTTGTCATATAAAGAATTCTCGCGTACTTGCCAGACCTCGGCCTATCGGACCCAGGAGTGGGCTTCGAGTCCCATCACCTCCACCAAATTTTTCTGATTCGAACCCCAGGTGCCTTCATCAGTGTGAGAACGACTTTCAGAGAAGGCCCGGAGCCAGTACTGGTAAGCCAATGCTTCGCGCAGCTTCCAAGAGGCGCGAGTCGTAGCCGAGGAATCCAAGGAATTCACTCTTCGCAGCGTTGGCGACATGTTCCGCCGTTGCAAGGTGAATGGCATCGAGCGAGCGAAGATCACGTTCGTCAAAACCAGCAGCCCGAGTCACTATGGCTGGAGACAGCGTGACGATCCCAATTCCGTCCAGTACTTCGCCTGCCCTGTCGAGATTCATTGGAGCACTGCGTTTTGTGGCGCGTGGCAATTCGACTTCGATAATGACCGATGAAACAAACTCAGAACTCAACTGCCCTCTGATCCAGAGAGAAAGTTCTTCACTATGTGTTTCGAGCCGAACGAGCTTCACGGCCGCTGAGGTATCGATGTAGATCAACAAGACATCACCAACGGTCGGGGTTCTCGCGGTCAGCAACTACTGCATCAAGACCACGTGAATCAAGAGCCGTCTCACCAGTGGAATTGAACGTCGGCAGGAGAGATCGTGCTGGTCGAAGTTCACCAGTCTCTAAGAGAGCAGCAAGCGGAGAGAGATGGGTTGGTTCGATGATGCCCACTGTGGTTCCGTTCCGCGTGATCTCAACGCGCTCTCCCATTTCAACACGAGCGATCACTTCAGCAGTTCGCTGATTGAGTTCTCGAATACCAACTTTTCTCATGTTCAAATTGTACTACAGAAATGTCAGACAGTCTAGATACGCTCGAGATCATCAGGTTCGAGTCCT
>Ga0114962_10000843_pt1 | contig 26608 bp, 21 predicted proteins | sample C_130820_MF_Meta_FD_87017 | JGI IMG/M metagenome (GOLD analysis project Ga0114962, IMG submission 87017) | Freshwater microbial communities from Lake Croche, Canada to study carbon cycling - C_130820_MF_MetaG | ecosystem: Environmental > Aquatic > Freshwater > Lake | place: Lake Croche, Canada... | reverse complement strand
TTGATGCCGTCCCCTAAGAACCCTACCACGTGACCCCGTAAATGCAGCGCACCAATGACGCGCGCTTTCTGTGAAGGAGACAGTTTTGCGAAGACGGTCACCTCTTCAGCAACATGCGCAAGCGTGGCTTCATCCATTTTCTCTACTTCAGAACCCAGTACAATCCGGTCTACCGTTAAGCCTACTTCTCGGCATACCTTACGGGTAATAATATCGTTATCGCCAGTGAGAATTTTAATCGTCACACCGTGACGCGCCAGTGCTGCAATGGCTTCGCGTGCACTGTCTTTAGGCGGATCAAGAAAAGCAATATAGCCCACCAGACGTAGCTCAGATTCGTCCTCAATAGAGAAGTTTTCCTGATGGTCATTCACCGCTTTGTAGGCAATCGCAATCACCCTAAAACCATCTTCATTCAATTCACGTGTAATGCTTTGCAGGCTAGTGAGGTCTTCTTGGCTTAATGGCGTGGCCACACCCTCCACATCACATTGTGTGCAGCAGGAAAAGACCTCCTCAACCGCTCCTTTGCAAATCAACAATCGTCCCTCAGGACCATTCACCACCACCGACATCCGACGTCGTTGAAAGTCAAAAGGAATCTCATCCACTTTAGAGTAATTGGAATGTGGCCGCAGACGTTCATGCACATCTACAAAATCGAGGACCGCCACATCTAATAGATTTTTGAGTCCGGATTGATAAAAGGAATTCAGATAGGCGTATTCCAGCACGGTCTCATTTTCATTTCCGGCGATATCAACATGTTTTTCTAATATGATTTTATCTTGCGTCAACGTGCCTGTTTTATCTGTACACAACACATCCATCGCACCAAAGTTCTGAATGGAGTTTAGGCGCTTGACGATCACTTTTTTGCGCGACATTGCGAGCGCACCCTTACCCAGATTCACCGTCACAATCATGGGTAACATTTCAGGCGTCAGGCCCACTGCAACTGCCATAGAGAATAGAAATGCCTCCATCCAATCGTGTTTGGTCAGGCCATTCACTACAAAGACCAAAGGAACCATCACCGCCATAAAACGAAGCATCAACCAAGTGAACTGATTAATACCACGATCAAAATTGGTGAGCGGACGTTGACCCATCATGGCACTGGCTACCGCCCCAAAATAGGTGCGTGGGCCTGTCTCGACCACCAAGGCAGTGGCGGTTCCGCTGATTACATTGGTCCCCATAAAACAAATATTTCCAAACTGCAAAGGATCTTGTTCTGTAGGCTTTTCTGGTGTGAAGAATTTCTCAACAGGCATCGATTCGCCCGTTAATGAAGATTGATTCACGAAGAGATCTTTGGCAGAGATCACGCGCACGTCAGCAGGAATCATATCTCCCGCTGAGAGCACCACCATATCGCCCGGGACAAGTTGCTCTAGCGGAACCTCACGGCGAGAAGGCGGTACTTTCGCAAGATGAATATGGAAGGCCTGGTTCACCTCAGGTGGAACACCCTCCCGCTTATCTTTGCGCAATACCGTGGCAGTGGTACTCACCATCGCACGCAAACGCTCTGCGGCATTGTTAGAACGATATTCTTGAATGAAGGACAACATCACCGATAAAGTCACCATCAAACCGATGATCGTGGCGGCATCAACGTCACCAAGGTAAGCCGAAACACAGGAAAGACTCACCAAAAGAATATTCAGAGGATTCCAGCAGTGATGCATGAACTGCCCGATTACAGTCTGTCGATGCTCTTGAGCAACGGTGTTGGGGCCCACCGCCTGAAGGCGTTCCATTGCATCCCGATCCAATAAACCGGTGTGAGAAGAGGCCATTCTCCGGAGGGCGATCTCGGGATCGCACATCGCGATTTCTCTCAATTTGTTTGAACGCGACATCGTAGGTTTGCCTGGATGTCCTAATCCAGGAATGAGGTTGCGTAAACGATCAGGGATGTGCATCCAAGAAATCAGGGCTGAAGCCATAAGACTCTCCCGCACCGAGGTTAGAACTGGGTTGCTGATTTCCGAATAGTGGCTATGATGGGCTTTTGGAGTGCATCAACAAAAGCAAAAACAAACAAAGCGTTCTTCCGCGCACACGGCGGAAGGAACGTCACCTCTTGGGGACTATACCTAACGGCGCAGGCGCGACCGGATTTCGACAACTAGGGGTACTGTCCAAGGTGGGCTCTAAGGTTATAAAGATGTGGCGAGATTAGTCCTCATGCTGCACCGTGTCAACGCCACAGCATGAGAATGTTTCTCAAGTCAGTCCAACCGCTAAACCAGAGCGGGCATGGTCTCGAAAACAATCACCCCATTTCGACAATCCACTCGTACGGTATCTTTCGGAGCCAATGTCCCGTCTAGCAATTTTCTGGAAAGAGGATTTTCAACCTGCGATTGTAGGGCACGATTCAGAGGGCACGCCCCAAAAGTAGGATCAAAGCCCGCAGCCGCAATTTCATTTAAGGCCGCTTCTGAGACCTCTAACTGAATATCTTGCGCCGCCAAGCGCTGAGCCAGTCGCTGAACCTGAATGCCCGCAATCGCTCTAACATTGGCATCATCAAGCGCATGAAAGACCACCACTTCATCAATACGATTCACAAACTCTGGCCTGAAGAATGTTTTGACTTCAGACATCACCGCAATCTTCACTAAGTTGTATTCATCGCCCGCCATGTTCTGAATGATGCTGGAACCAAGATTAGAGGTCATCACAATCACGGTGTTGCGGAAGTCTACGGTACGACCTTGGCCATCGGTCATGCGGCCATCATCTAAAACCTGCAGTAAAACATTGAACACATCAGGATGCGCCTTCTCAACCTCATCCAACAAAATCACCGCATAAGGCTTACGGCGCACGGCCTCTGTTAAATAGCCCCCTTCCTCATATCCCACATATCCAGGGGGCGCACCAATCAAACGTGCCACCGAATGCTTCTCCATAAACTCTGACATATCGATACGAATCAGATGATCTTCGCTATCGAATAAGAAACCTGCCAGTGCCTTGCACAGCTCAGTTTTACCCACCCCCGTTGGCCCTAGGAACATGAAAGAACCATAGGGCTTATTGGGATCAGCCAATCCCGCACGCGAGCGACGAATCGCATCAGAGACCAGCCTTACTGCCTCATCCTGACCTATCACACGCTGATGCAAAGCATCTTCCATCGCCAAGAGTTTTTGACGTTCACCTTGCATTAAGCGCGACACCGGAATGCCTGTTGCCCTGGCCACCACTTCAGCGATTTCCTCGGCACCCACTTGAGTGCGCAGAAGCTTAGGCTTCGTAGCCAGAGGATCAATATGTTGTGAACTCTTGAGCTGCTCTTCTAACTGCGGCAAACGCCCATACTTAATTTCAGAGGCCCGCTGTAAATCACCGCGTCGTTGAGCGGCATCCATTTCAGCTTTTAATTTATCGAGTTCTTCCTTAACAGCTTGGTTACCTTGTACCGCAGCTTTTTCACTGCGCCATACTTCATCTAAATCGGAGTACTCTCGATCCAAACGCAGGATCTCTTCTTCCAACAGTGCCAGTCTTTTTTGTGAGGCCTCATCGGTCTCGCGTTTGACTGCCTCGCGTTCAATCTTTAACTGAATCAAGCGACGATCCAGCTTATCCATCACCTCAGGCTTAGAGTCAATTTCCATCTTAATGCGCGCTGCAGCCTCATCAATGAGGTCAATAGCCTTATCAGGTAAGAAGCGATCCGTGATGTAGCGATGCGAGAGTTCAGCAGCAGCCACGATGGCCGGATCCGTAATATCAACCCCATGATGCACTTCGTATTTCTCCTGCAAACCACGCAAGATCGCGATGGTGCTTTCAACCGTGGGCTCACCCACTAAGACTTTCTGAAAGCGGCGCTCAAGGGCGGCGTCTTTCTCAACATACTTACGATATTCATCGAGGGTAGTGGCACCCACGCAATGCAATTCACCTCTCGCCAAAGCAGGCTTCAGCATATTCCCCGCATCCATCGCCCCCTCAGCTTTACCCGCACCCACCATCGTGTGCAGCTCATCGATAAAGACAATCGTTTGCCCTTCATCGAGAGAGAGTTCCTTCAAAACAGCTTTAAGACGCTCTTCAAACTCACCGCGATACTTCGCACCAGCCAGCAAAGAGGCCATATCTAAAGACAAGACCCGCTTGCCCTTCAGAGACTCAGGGACTTCATCATTGATAATGCGCTGAGCCAAGCCTTCCACAATCGCTGTTTTACCTACGCCAGGTTCGCCAATCAGTACCGGATTGTTTTTGCTACGACGTTGCAAAATCTGAATCACGCGTCGGATTTCATCGTCACGACCAATCACAGGATCGAGCTTACCTTTACGTGCTAGTTCAGTCAGATCGACCGTGTATTTATTGAGCGCCTCACGCTGTCCTTCCGCACCTTGCTCGTTCACCGCTTGATTTCCGCGGACGCTTGTAATAGCAGAGAGAATGGCCTGGCTATGCCCACCATACTGACGCAGCAAACGCCCTGCCTCGCCTTTATCTTGATTCAGCGCAATCAAAAACATCTCTGATGCTATGAATTGATCACCTCTTGACTGCGCCTCTTTGTCTGCAAGATTCAATAGATTATTGAGATCTCGAGACACATTGATTTCGCCGCCATTTCCCTCAATTTTAGTAAGCCGATCCATGGCTTGTACCAACGCCGCTCGGAGTGGAGGAACGGCTACCCCAGCCTTGGAGAGTAAAGGAGAAAGGCTATCCTCACCCTCAATCATTGCCATGAGTAAATGTGCTGGTTCAATCGCACCATTGGATCGACCTGCTGCCAAACTTTGTGCATCAGCAAAAGCCTGTTGGAATCGTGTTGTTAATTTGTCGAAGCGCATAATATTTAAGCCTTGTAGTAATGACTCGTATGTTCTGCACATGGGGTGGAGCAGACCGGAAATCAAGTGTTAGGGCCAGTGTGTCTGATGCCAAGGCTAACGCTCTTTGCGCTACATCAAGATACTGCGTAACAAATTTGCCTCCTTTGAATGAATCTCTGAAGTTATACTTGTTGCGTTAAACATCCTTGTTTATATATTGGAATTTTTCATGTTGAGCTGGTCAATGAAACAGATTGCACGTCCCGCACTGGGCATTCATACAAGCCCAAATGCCCATCGCTTTGCTCAGAGCCTGGTGCTGACGGCAATTTTGATGCTCTCTGCCTGCGCCACTGTCCCTGGCCCCGCCGACCCCAAAGACCCCTTTCAGTCCACCAATCGGGCTGTCTTCAAATTTAATAAAGCGTTAGATGACGTTGCCGTCAAACCTGCAGCACAGGCTTATCGCTTTATTACCCCCCAATTTGTGAGAACAGGTATTCATAACTTTTTCTCGAACCTGAATGAAATCACTGTGGTGGTGAACGATGTTCTACAAGGCAAAGCCAGCCAAGGCGGAAAAGATGCTTTACGCTTCACCATGAATACCACCGTGGGTTTATTGGGCTTTATCGATGTGGCTTCCCATGCCGGGCTAGAAAAGCACCATGAAGACTTTGGTTTAACGCTGGGTCATTGGGGGGCGGAATCGGGGCCCTACCTCGTGTTACCCCTACTCGGCCCAAGCTCAGTGCGCGATACGGTGGGTTTAATTCCGAATTCAGCAACTGGCCCCTATGTGTTGATGAATCACGCCTCTACCACCCATCGCTATGAAGGCTTTGCACTCGAAACCATTCAGTTTCGCGAAGCCCTGCTCAATGATGAAGACTTAATTGAGGATGTTGCGTTTAGTTCAGATCACTACAACTTAATTCGCGATGCATGGTTACAGCGCCGCCGCAATCAAGTCTATGATGGCAATCCCCCTCCTGACCCTTATGATCTGCCTGACGACACTCCTGCCGTCTCTCCTGGCAAATAAAGCGCTGTCTTCAAATCTAAGGAAAGGATGCAACGACAGTCATCTCAAACAAGTTGAGACGCTAGTCGATGATGATTGCAGCCAGCACGCGCCGGCCTTCGCCCGCTAAAACATTAAAGGTGCGGCATGCCGCCTGTGTATCCATTGCCTCAAAGCCAATTCGCGCTTCTCCGAAGGCCCTCACTAAACGAGGATGAGGGAAGCGAAATACTTTGCCCGACCCAAACAATATCAACTCAGGCTTGTGCACCAACAACGCATTAAAATGCTGCTCTTCCAGTCCCTCAAATTGAACTGGCCATGCCTCTGGAGCCCGATCAGGTAACACGACTAAACTCTCCTGATGACGCTGAGCATTGATCTCAACCCCATCCTTGTCATAGCCGGTAAAGGTAAAAGCCACACCAGCGGCCGATAAAGTAAATTTCATAATAAGCAGCGAATAAGTAAGGCCCCTAGGGGGCAAAGAGGAGTTTCTGTTAAGATTGTAGGCTTGCTTTCGACCAGAATGTTCATTGAGATGTCTGAATTCCCTCGTATCAAACGCTTACCACCCTACGTTTTTAATATCACAGGTGAACTGAAAGCCGCTGCGCGCAAGCGTGGCGAGGATATTATTGACTTCGGAATGGGCAACCCCGATCAACCCACACCCCAACATATTGTTGATAAATTGGTGGAAGCGGCTCAGCGCAATGATACCCATGGTTATTCCCTGTCCAAAGGAATTCCGCGTGTTCGCAAGGCCATTTGCAACTGGTACAAAACCCGCTTCAACGTTGACCTGAATCCCGACACCGAGGCCATCTTCACGATTGGCTCCAAGGAAGGCATTGCGCATCTGATGACCGCCGTGCTCGATACGGGAGATATTGTTCTAGCACCCAACCCCAGTTACCCCATTCATATTTATGGCCCCGTCATCGCAGGCGCGGATATTCGCCACATCCCCATGTTGCCCAATGTAGACTTTTTTGATGAGCTCGAAAAAGCCATCAAAGGTTCGTACCCCAAACCTAAACTACTCATTTTGTGCTTTCCCAGTAATCCCACCACCCAATGCGTAGAGTTGGAATTCTTTGAGCGCGTCATTGCTCTGGCCAAAGAATATGGAATTTATGTTGTGCATGATCTGGCCTATGCCGATATCGTTTTTGATGGCTATCGCGCCCCATCCATCATGGAAGTTCCCGGCGCCAAAGAGGTGGCTGTTGAATTCTTCACCATGAGTAAGAGCTACAGCATGGCAGGCTGGAGAGCAGGCTTTATGGTGGGCAACCCAGAGTTAGTCGCTGCATTAGCCCGTATCAAGAGCTATCACGATTATGGCACCTTCACCCCTATTCAAGTTGCAACGATTGTGGCCTTAGAAGGCCCGCAAGACTGTGTGGAAGAAATCCGAGCCACATATCAGCGCCGTCGCGATGTGATGGTTCAGGGCTTGCATTCCATCAACTGGATGGTCGATAACCCCAAAGCCAGCATGTATGTGTGGGCCCGTATTCCTGAGCACTATCGAAAGATGGGCTCATTAGAATTCTCAAAACACGTCCTGGCAGAAGCCAAGACTGCGGTTTCGCCTGGAATTGGTTTTGGTGAATATGGCGATACCCATGTTCGATTCTCATTAATAGAAAACGAAGCGCGCACACGACAAGCAATTCGTGGGCTGCGCGATATGTTCCGCAAGGATGGAGTGCTATGAACCCGATGCGCATCGGCCTCTTAGGCCTGGGCACCGCTGGCGGTGGAACCTACCAAATTCTGCTCCGTAATCGCGAAGAAATTGCCCGTCGTGCAGGGCGCGAAATTCATGTGGTGACCGCTGCGGTGCGTGACCTCGATAAAGCCAAATCAAAGTTTGGTTTGAATGTCCGCCTCACCACCGATACACAATCCGTTGTCGATGCCCCTGATGTGGATATCGTCGTGGAGCTCATGGGTGGAATCGAGCCAGCGCGTAGCCTGATCTTATCTGCCATCCGCAAAGGCAAGCATGTAGTCACCGCGAACAAAGCGCTCTTGGCCTTGCACGGCAATGAGATTTTTGCGGAAGCCCAAAAACACGGCGTCATGGTGGCTTTTGAAGCCGCGGTCGCAGGCGGTATTCCCATTATCAAAGCCTTGCGCGAAGGCTTAACGGCCAATCGTATTCAATGGGTAGCGGGCATTATCAATGGCACCAGCAATTTTATTTTGACGCGCATGCGGGATGCCGGCGCGAGTTTTAAAGACGCACTCGCCGAAGCCCAACAATTAGGCTATGCCGAAGCTGATCCCACCTTCGACATCGAAGGTATCGATGCGGCCCATAAACTCACCATCATGGCCGCGATTGCGTTTGGCGTCCCCATGAAATTTGATCAAGCCTATACCGAGGGCATTTCCAAGCTCACCGCAGCCGATATTCAATATGCTGAAGAATTCGGCTATCGCATCAAACTGCTAGGGATTTGCCGCCGAACCGAGCATGGCTTTGAACTGCGTGTCCACCCCACCCTGATTCCTGAGCGCCAACTCATTGCGAATGTCGATGGCGTCATGAATGCCATCCTGGTGCGCGGCGATGCCGTGGGCTCAACGCTCTATTACGGAGCGGGTGCCGGCGCTGAACCCACTGGCTCCGCCGTGGTCGCTGATCTGGTTGACGTCACGCGCATGCACACTGCCGACCCCGATCATCGCGTTCCCCATCTAGCATTCCAGCCCGATCGTTTATCCGACCTCAACGTCATTCCGATTGAAGGGGTGATCACCTCCTACTATCTGCGATTACGTGCGCTCGATCGCCCAGGCGTCTTGGCTGATGTCACCCGCATATTGGCGGATAATGTTGTTTCAATTGAAGCCATGCTTCAGCGCGAACCCGCTGTTGGCGAAGAACAGGTCGATGTGATTTTCCTGACGCATCGAACGCTCGAGTCCTCAATGAATGCGGCTATTGCTAAGATAGAAGCACTCTCTAGTATCGCAGGGCCTGCCGTCCGAATCCGTATGGAATCGCTCGCCTCCTAACCACTCCATCTCCTTTTTGAAACTATGCGTTATTCCGGCCTGATCGAAAAATACCGTGACCGTTTACCCGTCACCAACACCACCCCTATCATTTCGTTGGCGGAGGGCAATACCCCGCTGATCGAGTTGGTGAACCTGCCCAATATTTTAGGGCATGAAGTCAAGATCTATGCAAAGTTTGAAGGCCTCAACCCCACTGGGTCATTTAAAGACCGTGGGATGACAATGGCGGTCACCAAAGCAGTAGAAGCGGGCTCTAAGGCTATTATCTGCGCCTCTACGGGCAATACCTCTGCTGCCGCCGCTGCCTATGCCGCGCGCGCCAACATTGGGTGTTTTGTGCTGATCCCTGAAGGCAAGATTGCGCTAGGTAAATTGGCTCAAGCCATGATGCACGGTTCTACCGTGATTCAGATTCAAGGCAATTTCGATGACGGTATGCGCTTGGTGCAAGAACTCGCCAATGATATGCCGGTCGCCTTAGTGAATTCTGTTAACCCCTATCGCTTGCAAGGTCAAAAAACCATTGCCTTTGAGGTGATAGAAGCCTTAGGCGATGCGCCTGATTATCACGTTCTACCCGTTGGCAACGCGGGAAACATCAGCGCGCATTGGATGGGTTACAGCGAATCCGTGTGCAAAGAAACCGAAGCATGCGGTCTCTGTCATGGGCAATGTCCTTATCATCCCAAAGAACCCCGCGCCACCAAGCGCCCCATCATGGTAGGCAATCAAGCTGCGGGATCTGCACCTTTCTTACGCGGCGATATGGTCAAAAATCCTGAAACCATCGCCACTGCTATTCGAATTGGCCACCCCATGTCCTGGAATCTCGCCTGGGCAGCGGTGCGAGAATCCGGCGGTTGGTTTAACGAATGCACAGACGAAGAAATTCTAGCGGCGCAGATGCTGTTGGCCAAACACGAAGGCGTGTTTTGTGAACCCTCTTCTGCTACTGGTTTTGCAGGTTTAATCAAGGATCTCAACGCAGGGCGTATCAAAGCAGGAAGCACGATCGTGTGTACCCTTACTGGGCATGGTTTAAAAGACCCCGACACCGCCATCGCGCAAAGCAGTCAACCTCATTTAGTTGCCGCAGATCGTGGTGCGATTGGGGAATTGATTAGCCGTTTTCTTTAATTTTTTGGGTGAGTGATACTGACGCGATCAGCACAACCCGTTTGAATAAGGTCTATGACTATGGAAATCATCCGTATCGCCGAAATCGGCGGAAAAATCGTCAACGCTGAATTACTGGCTCGCGCTGAAACTGTGCACCGTCAATTGCGCCCCCAAATCCCCGAGGACTACGCAGGTCGCATGGCAGAAGTGTTTACTGCCGGCGCGGAAATGGTGGTGTGTTTGAATGAAGGCGAAGTCGCCGGCGTTTTGGTATTCCGCGTGACACTCGACACCATGACCGGCAAGTTCCTCTACATCAACGACCTCGTCGCGGACTCCACTGGCCGTGGAAAAGGGGTTGGCAAAGCTTTGATGGATTTTGCAGTGGCTGAAGCCGGCTCACGCCAGTGTGCTGCGGTTCAGTTGAGCTCCGGCACACAGCGCGAACAAGCCCACCGCTTTTACTTCCGTGAAGGCTTCACCATCAAAGCCTTCTCCTTCTCCCGCGCCCCTTAATTCGCAACGCGTTCAACGGGGCGGAAATAAGCGACTCGGATCGAGTGGCTTGCCCTGTTGGCGGAGTTCAAAGTGCAGAGCAAGGTCACTGCCATCGGCGTGACCGGTTTCTGCAATCTTTTGGCCTTTTTCGATTTTCTGGCCTTCTTTCACCAAGATCTTACTGTTGTTGGCATAGACCGAAATGAAGCCCTCATCGTGCTTGATCACGACCATTTGGCCATAACCACGTAAACTGCTGCCTAAATAGCTTGCAATGCCATTGGCGACTGCTTTCACGGGTTGCCCAGCAGGGCCAGAGAAATCAACGCCCTTACGGGCATCACTAAAAGGCAACGATATCGATAAATCAGTGGGCCAAGCCCAATTCACTGGAGTGGCGGGCAAGACGCTCTGAGTGGGATAGGGAATAACAGAACGGTTAGAAGGCACTGTCGCATTCTGATCTTCTAACGCTTTTGCTCTCTCATCCAAAATGACTCTTTGGTGCTGAGGGACAGATTGAACAGACTCTCCGTCGCCCTTAAGAGGCGAGGCTACTGCCCCATCTTGAAGGGCTTCCTGAGGCTTCACTGCTTCAGGGGCTTGCATGCCAGTTGCAGGGGCGCTGTTCTGAGCTTGGCTAGGAGGATTGGCTGATGCAGATGCGGGCTTTACCGCGCTATCTGGCTTTACTAAGGTCTCTGCTTTTACACTGGCTTTTTCTTTAGGTAAAGCGATGGATTGGTCTTTGATGGGCGCAGGGATGATCGGCTCGGTTTCACACCCCGCCAATATTAAGCTCACGACAAAGCACGTGGCAAAAGGGCCATAGGGGAACTGAGACAAACCGCGACTCGCGCGCTTCCAAATCAAGTCAGCAAGATTCAAAGAGCAAGCAGGCATTACGCTAAGCGCTCCAACAGAGGAACAAACTTCACAGGCTCAAGTGTTCGTTCAGCAAATCCTTCTTCCAGACGCTCGATCACTCGCAATTGCTGATTCTCACCCACCCCAACTGGAATAACTAAGCGCCCGCCCACAGCCAATTGCTCTACAAGGCGAGGCGGAACAGAAGGTGCTGCAGCCGCAACGATGATTCCATCGAAGGGCGCGACTTCTGCTAAACCCAAATAACCATCGGCATGCGCCACGCGAAGATTATGAATACGTAAATTCCAAATGCGCGCACGCACTTTATCAAGAAGCTGAGAAATTCTCTCAACAGAAAACACTTCCTTAGCCACTTGGCTCAGCACCGCAGCTTGGTAACCGCACCCTGTTCCGACTTCCAGGACACGACCCAAAGCCTTTCCTGCCCGCAAAGTCTCAATCATTTTTGCAACGATGTAAGGGCTAGAAATCGTCTGCCCATGACCAATCGGTAAAGCATCGTCTTCATACGCTCGATGGGCCAACGCATCATCGATAAACAAGTGACGAGGAATCGCGGCAATGGCAGAAAGCACCACTTCATCTTGAATGCCTTGCTGACGCAGCCGTTCGATCATGCGCGTCCGAGTGCGCTCAGAAGTCATCCCACTTCCTCGTGCGGCTTGGCTGTTCATCACCACCTAAAGGACTCCCTTATCCATCCAGCTCCGCACATCATCCAATTGAGCGTAACTGGTCAAATCCATTTGTAAAGGGGTGATGGCTGCATAGCCCTGTTTTACTGCAAAAAAATCAGTGCCCTCTCCCGCATCTTGCGCACTTCCCGCTGGGCCCACCCAGTACACTTTTTCACCGCGTGGATTGGTTGCGGGAATCACGGGCTCAGCCTTATGTCGTTTGCCTAAGCGGGTAACTTGAATGCCTTTAACTTCCGCATAGCTGCAATCAGGCACATTCAAATTTAAGAGATAGGGTTTACCTAAAGGCTGTGCTTGATGTCGGGCAATGAGATCTAAAACGAGTTGGCCGGCCGTTGCAAAATTCAATCCCCCATTCACTGCCAAACTCACTGCAATAGAGGGAATCCCGAGCAAAAACCCTTCGGTTGCCGCTGCCACAGTACCTGAATACACGGTGTCGTCACCCATATTGGCGCCATGGTTAATTCCGGAAATCACCATATCAGGAAGCGTGTCTAGAATTCCTGTGACTGCCAAATGCACGCAATCCGTGGGCGTGCCATTCACATAATGAAAACCATTGTGAGCGCGCCGCACCATAAGGGGCCGATCGAGGGTAAGCGAATTACTCGCGCCACTTCTTTCAGCATCAGGGGCAACAACTGTGACCTCTGCAACTTTTGAAACTGCCTCAAACAGCGCCACTATTCCTGGCGCGAAATAACCATCATCGTTACTTAAAAGGATATGCATGAACTACCTTTAACGTTTGCGGGTGGGCGGAAGGTCCGTACACGCCCCATAGAATGCCTCTGCTGCAAGCCCTATAGACTCGCCAAGGGTTGGGTGAGGATGAATGGTATGACCAATATCATGGGCATCTGCTCCCATTTCAATCGCTAAGCACACCTCACCAATCAAATCGCCCGCTTGAGTTCCTACAATCCCTCCCCCAATGATTCGGCCCGTTGCTTCATCGAACAATAGTTTGGTGAAGCCCTCATCACGACCATTTGCAATCGCACGACCGGATGCTGCCCACGGGAACACGGATTTGCCAAATTTTTGACCACTGGCTTTGGCTTGCTCTTCAGTCACCCCCGCCCATGCCACTTCAGGATCGGTATAGGCCACAGAGGGAATTTGTCGTGCATCGAAGAAGGCTTTATGACCTGCCACCACCTCGGCGGCCACATGACCTTCATGCACCGCTTTGTGCGCCAGCATAGGCTGTCCCACCAAGTCACCAATCGCAAAAATATGCGGTACATTCGTCCGCATTTGACGATCTGCTTGAATGAAACCACGCTCATCGACTTGAACGCCAGCGGCTTCGGCGTGCAGTAGTTTGCCATTGGGCGTGCGGCCTACCGCTACAAGTACAAGGTCATAGACTTGCGGTGTATCGGGTGCGCCCTCACCCTCGAACTGCACTTCAATCCCTTTCTTGGTGGCTTTGGCTCCCACCGTTTTAGTCTTCAGCATCACGTGATCAAAGCGGGGCGCATTGCGCTTTTCCCAGACTTTAACCAAATCGCGATCGGCGCCCGTCATTAGGGTTTCCTGCATTTCCACCACATCAATCCGTGCACCCAGTGTGGAATAGACCGTGGCCATCTCAAGACCAATAATGCCACCCCCAATCACCAGCATACGCTTGGGAATAAAAGGTAACTCAAGGGCACCAGTGGAATCCACAATACGCGGATCATCTGGCATAAAAGGTAAACGCACAGGCGTGGAACCCGTCGCGATAATGGCTTTTTCAAATTGAATATCTTCGGCTATGCCTTCCGCGTTGGTCACTTTCAAGGTATGGGTGCCCGTGAACACCGCTGACCCTTTCACCACTTCAACTTTGCGGGCTTTAGCCATGCCAGCGAGGCCGCCGGTTAATTTACCCACTACGCCAGATTTCCAGCCACGTAGTTTGTCTAGATCTAATGTGGGCTCGGAGTAAGCCAGTCCATGGCTAGATAAAGCTTTTACCTCATCCGCAACCGCAGCCACATGGAGCAAGGCTTTAGAGGGAATACAGCCCACATTCAAGCACACCCCACCTAGCGTGGCGTCACGCTCCACCAACAGGGTGTGCACGCCCAAATCCGCTGCGCGAAACGCCGCCGAATAGCCCCCAGGGCCGGCTCCAATCACGACCAGTTGGCAGGTCTTCACAGCAAAGCCCTCCGCATATCAGCCAAAAGCTTGCCCATTAATGCGTTGAAACGCGCTGCAAGCGCCCCATCTATCACACGATGATCGTAAGACAACGACAAGGGCAACATGAGTCTGGGCTCAAAGCTTTCACCATTCCATACGGGCTTCATGACCGAACGTCCTACACCCAATATCGCGACTTCAGGAGCGTTGATGATGGGAGTGAAATGTCCTCCCCCGATGCCGCCCAAACTGGAGATCGAGAAGCATCCGCCTTGCATATCGGCAGGCCCCAGCTTACCCTCGCGCGCCTTACTGGCAAGCTCAGAACTTTCTTTGGCGATATCAATCATGCCTTTTTGGTCGGCGTTCTTCAGTACCGGCACCACCAACCCATTGGGAGTATCTGCGGCAAATCCAATATGAAAGTAACGCTTGTAAACCAATTGATCGCCATCTAACGAAGCATTGAATTCAGGGAACTGTTTTAAGGCCACCGTTGCCGCCTTAATCATGAAAGCCAGAGCCGTGAACTTTACGCCCGCCTTGGCATACTCGGTGTTCAATTGATTGCGAAGCGCCTCGAGATCGGTAATATCTGCTTCATCGTGATTGGTGACATGCGGAATGCGCACCCAGTTGCGATGCAAGTTCGCACCCGAAATCTTTTTAATACGAGAAAGCGGCTTCGCATCAACAGGACCAAACTTAGCGAAGTCCACCGTGGGCCAAGGCAACAACTCCATGCCGCCCAAATTGCCTCCTGCGCTGGCACCTGAACTGACCACGCCGGTTTGCATGGCATTCTTAACGAAAGACTTCACATCCTCTTCCGTAATCCGCTCTTTGGGCCCTGAACCCTTTAGTTGGTTCAGATCCACCCCTAATTCGCGCGCAAAGCGCCGCACGCTTGGGCTCGCATGCGCTGCACTGATGTCTATCGCAGAAGCTGTGCCTCCCTGCTGAGCTGAGACAGGTTGAGATGAAGCGATCGTCACGGTTGCCGAATTGCTCTTTGATTCGGGATGGATCGTCGAAGCGGTAAGCGACTGTTCTGGCGGATTTGGCGCAGCCGGAGCCGGAGCAGCCGGAGCCTGAACGGGAGCAGGCGCGACCACTGCAGAAGATGAATTCTGTACTACGCTATCCGCAGCCTCCAGCAACAAAATCACTGAACCCTGCGACACCTTATCGCCATTTTTTACCAACAACGATGCAATTTTTCCGCCCTGGGGAGCCGGAATATCCATTGTCGCTTTATCAGATTCAAGTGTGATCAGCGCGTCTTCTGCAGCGATGACATCTCCCACCTTAACGAGGATATCGATGACAGGAATATCTTGGTAGTCCCCGATATCAGGGACGCGGACTTCTATGGCCATAGGGTCAAATTCCACCTTGAATGGGTTAGATTGATTGCGGCGTTGACGGTCGGCGCCACATGAAACAATGCACCACGACTTCTGATCGTGGTTACCCCCATGATTGTGCCACATACAAGACCAAAACGGCTTAGGTCAAATGAATGTATCCAAGGCCAAAAAGTGCAATTGATGCCATAAAGAATTGTTATGTGGCAGCGCAGCAAAGGTTCCAGTAAACTCGAACAAATCAAACCTTTTAGGGGGATAAAATGGCTGGCCAGCATGTACGCGTTGTGTTCAATCAGAAAGGTGGTGTTGGAAAATCCACTATTGCTTGCAACCTCGCGGCCTTATCCGCTCAACGTGGAAAACGGACTCTGCTGATTGATCTTGATCCACAATCCAACTCCACCCAGTATTTAATGGGTGATGCCGCCGCAGGTATCACCCCCTCAGGCGCGGACTTCTTTCGACGCATGCTGGATATCACTGCCCCCGATCGCGAACTCAAAGACTGTGTTGTTAAAACACCCTTCGACAATCTTTCTGTCGTCCCGGCGGTTCCTGAACTAGAGGACTTTCAGTCCAAACTCGAGTCCCGCTACAAAATCTACAAACTGCGCGACGCCCTGCGCAACCTGAAAGGTTTTGATCGCGTCTATATTGATACCCCTCCAGCGCTGGGTTACTACACCCGTTCCGCCTTGATTGCTGCCGATGGCTGCCTCATTCCTTGGGACTGCGATACGTTCTCCCGCCAAGCCTTGTATTTGCTTATGGCGAATGTGGATGAAATCCGCAGCGATCATAATGCAGACCTCAAAGTAGAAGGGGTTGTCGCCAACCAATTTCAGCCAAGAGCCAACCTTCCTCGCCGCATGCTAGAAGAATTGCGCGAAGAAGGTTTGCCCGTTTTAGACGCCACCTTATCTGCATCAGTGCGAATTCGTGAATCGCATGATCTTGCCAAGCCTCTCGCATTTCTGGACCCACGTCACAAGGTTGCGTTAGAGTTTGAAGCTCTACTGGATGAATTAGAGGGATAATCCCATGCGTTGCAGCGAAATCTTGGCGGGACAAGCGCCGCAAGATACACCCATTGTTCTCAAAGGATGGGTGAAAACCCGCCGCGATTCGAAAGCAGGAATTTCATTCGTCAACATTTCAGATGGCTCCTGCTTTCATCCCTTACAGGCTGTGGTGCCCGCTTCGCTTGCAAATTACACCGATGAGGTTCTGCACTTAACTGCAGGCTGCGCAGTGGAAGTCGAGGGCATGATTGTGCCCTCCCCCGCTCAAGGACAACCCTTCGAACTCCAGGCCACGCGCTTACATGTTTTAGGCTGGGTTGAAGATCCTGACTCTTACCCAATTCAACCTAAAGCCCACTCTCTAGAGTTCCTGCGAGAAGTCGCCCACTTGCGCGCGCGCACCAACGTCATCGGCGCGGTCTCCCGCGTGCGCAGTTGCATCTCTGCTGCGATTCACCGCTTCTTCCATACCCAAGGTTTTTTGTGGATCAATACACCCATCATCACCGCATCTGACTGCGAAGGCGCGGGGGAGATGTTCAGAGTATCTACACTTGACCTCACGCACCTCCCCCGCACTTCGGATGGCAAGGTAGATTTCTCACAAGATTTTTTTGGGCGTGAAGCGTTCCTCACGGTATCAGGCCAACTCAACGTTGAAACCTATTGCATGGCACTTTCAAATGTTTACACGTTTGGCCCCACTTTCCGTGCTGAAAACTCCAATACCAGCCGTCATCTCGCAGAGTTTTGGATGATAGAACCGGAGATTGCTTTTGCCACTCTCAAAGAAGATGCCGATTTAGCCGAATCCTTATTGCGCTTTGTCTGCAAAGCCGTTTTGGAAGAGCGTGGAGACGATATGGCGTTTTTTGAAGAACGCATCGAGAAAGGCGTCATCGCCAAAGTACAAGGGCTGGTGGAGAGTGAATTTGCTCGCATGGATTACACCGAGGCGATAACGATATTGCAAAATTGCGGCCAAACTTTTGAGTTCCCTGTGCAATGGGGCATTGATCTGCAATCCGAACATGAGCGCTACTTAGCGGAAAAACATGTGGGCCGCCCTGTTGTTCTAATGAACTACCCTAAAGACATCAAAGCGTTTTATATGCGCCTTAATGACGATGGCCGCACGGTAGCTGCGATGGATGTCTTAGCCCCTGGCATAGGCGAAATCATTGGCGGCAGCCAACGCGAGGAACGTTTAGACGTACTCGATGCCCGAATGGAAGCTTCTGGCTTAGATAAAGAAGTGTACAGTTGGTATCGCGATTTAAGACGCTATGGCACCGTTCCACACGCAGGATTTGGTTTGGGCTTTGAACGCTTTGTCAGTTATGTCACGGGTCTCAATAACGTACGCGATGTCATTCCCTTCCCGCGCACACCCGGACACGCCCGCTACTAAAAATTATCGATGGGTATCGGCGCAACACGATCAGCTGGTTCAAAACCAAATAGTTTTCCATAGAAAAACAGCTCTGCTGAAAGTGCTGCGCGCATCGTCTCGGCTTTTCTGAAACCATGTTGCTCGCCCGGAAATAAAATATACGACACAGGCAATCCTTTCTGTTTGGCTGCCTGATACATTCTTTCCGCTTGATTTGGGGGCACCACCTTATCTTCTGCACCCTGCAAGATTAAAAGCGCACCCTGCAATTGATCAATATGCGACAAAGGGGAACGTGCTTCATAAATCGCCTTACCCTCAGGCCATGGTGCAACTAAACGATCGAGATAGCGCGACTCAAACTTGTGCGTATCCGAAGCCAGCAAGCCTAAATCACCAATTCCGTAAAGCGATACGCCTACTTTAAAAGTGTGATGGAAGGTCATCGCAGCTAAAGTGGTGTAGCCTCCCGCACTACTGCCCCGAATGGCAGCGCGACGGCCATCAATCTCCCCTTTCTGCGCCAGATAAGCTACCGCCTGAACAGCATCCTCCACATCCACCACGCCCCAATTGCCCTCTAAACGTGCTCGATAGGCCCGTCCAAATCCGCTGCTGCCCCCATAGTTCATATCTAACAGTGCAAACCCTCGGCTGGTCCAAAATTGAATCGCCAGTTTCAGCGTGGAACTACAAGCCGAAGTAGGTCCCCCATGATTCATCACAATCACTGGAGGATGCTGACCTTCCTCTCCTTCAAATTCAGGATGATGGGGCCGATAAAAAAAGGCATGCGTTGCTTCACCACCACTGCCTGCGCACACCATTGCTTCAGGCGAACTCAATAAAGCTTGAAAGGGTGAATGCGCCATACCCCCCAATGGCATCGAGGCTTTCGTGTGCAGATCAATTTCAACTAAACACTCACTATGGAAGGGCGAACCCGCAAAGCACCACGCCTTGCCATGCCCTACTTGTAGTGCGCGAAACTCCTTCCAAGGCAAGTCAATGGGAGAAAAGGTTCCACCCGCTGCGGGAATCGTTCCAATCTGTGCATACCCACCTGATCGTATTACAGCAACAATCTCCCCATTTGCTTGAAAGCCGTAAGTGCGCATGCCAAATTCCCATTGCGGGGTGGCAAACTCAGCTTCCATCGGGCAAAAGTTGATCAGCAGGTCATCTTCACTCACTGCATAGAGATTCCACCATCCGCTGCGATCCGAGACAAAATGCAGCCTTCCATCCGGCGACCAGCTCGGCTGAAAAACAGATTCATCCGCACCACCAGCGATATGACGAACCTTGCTGATCCCCTCTGCTGACCAGTCCGCGCACCATAAACTCGAACTATCCCAGGGCATATTAGGATGATCCCAAGACATCCAAGCAATGGAGCGGCCATCGGGTGAGGGGCAGGGATTACTGAAGAAGTCATGACCTTGAGCAATGATTTGATACTGCCCCCGCTGTTGACCCACTAAGGTGATCGCGATTACATAGTTTTTTGGCTCTTTGGCTTTAGGGTCTTGATGGTCTTCGCACACGGCCAACAACACGTTCGCATGGGGAAAAGCAGTCAGATCCGCAAAGCGGCATCCCTGCAAAGCAAAGAGTAACTCGGGGGACTGTTGCGCAGACGGGTCCGCATTTCCCCGCCATTCATATATCGCACCATCACCATCGTGACAAAACCACACCGTATGGTCATGCGCAGTCAAGGCCCCACCCCCATACTCATGAACACGATTACGAAGATTCCAAGGACTGGCTAGGAGCGTGGAAGCGACCTGACCTACAGGCGCATCCCAATCGCGCCCACACAATGCCTGTCGCCCTTGATCCGCAGGCCGACTCTCCGTCCATAAGAGTCGTTTACCCGCAAGCGTCAATCCTCCCATACGGTTCGAGCCAGAGATGACCTCTTCAACCCCGATTAGGGAGGGCCAACTTCCAAACGGTTTTTTTTGTTTAACGGGTGCGCTATGTAAAGTCGGTATCATGGAACAACTTTTATTTTTAGTGATCTACACAAGAGTGTAAACAAGGAGTACATCATGTTTCTATCAAAATTTGGTTCTGTAGCAATTGTGCTAGGAATAACGCTGGCTATTGCCGGCACATTGTATGTTCGCAGCGCCTCCGCCGCGCTTGAGGTGGGCTCCCCTGCACCGGACTTCAAATTGAAATCGGCTGTAGCAGGTGAGATCAGCGAGTTCTCATTAGCGCAATCGCTCAAAAATGGGCCTGTTGTTTTATATTTCTTCCCAGCAGCATTTACAGCCGGTTGTAATCGCGAAGCTCATGCTTTTGCAGAGCACATCAATGACTTCAAAGCATTAGGTGCAACCGTGATTGGCGTATCCAACGACAATATTGAAACCATCTCAAAGTTTTCTGTTCAGGAGTGTGCAGGAAAATTCAGCGTTGCAGCTGACCCTGACAGCAAAGTGATCAGCACCTACAACGTCAAATTTCCTATGGTAGGCAAAGCCCAACGCGTGTCCTACTTAATTGGCAAAGACGGCAAAATCGCGTTTGTGTTCAGCTCACTCACCGACACTGAAGGCCACATTGAGAACACGCTCAAGGCACTCAAAGAGCTGAAGTAAAGAACACTAAACGTCTATTCCTTGAGGCAAATAAGCAAATTTCTGAAACTCCGTAATGCGGTGTTTCCACAAAATGCTGAGTTCACCTTACCCTGCTGCGTTCAGCGCCCTGACCCTTCCCAACGCCGGCCGCGCCAACATGCGAGCAGCATAATCCTCTACGTTTTGGTGGCCCAGAGGCACTTTATATCCGCGCGCCCATGCCAAGGTGTGGGCGAGTAATACATCTGCCACACAGAAAATATCACCCAAGATATACAACTGGTCTCCCAAGCCTTTTGAAAGTACATCGGCCGCTTTAGAAAACTCCCAAATCGCAACTTCTTCAATCGCCGGCACCCTGCGATCAGCTGGGTAGATCGAACGGTGTTTGGAGAGCGTCCAAAGGGGTTGCTCCAATTCGGAAATAGCAAAATCACACCATTGGTCACAGTGCCCGCGCTCCACGCTACCGGGTTCAGGAATGATGCCTGAATCGGGAAAACGATCCGCCAAGGTGCGGCAAATCGCTGCAGATTCGGTGATGATTTCACCATCAAGCTCTAAAGCAGGAATTTTTCCGGCGGGGTTGATCGCTAAAAACGCTGCAGTACGAGCCTCTCCTTGAGCAAGATTAATATTGACGTAGTCATAGGCTGCACCGATTTCTTCTAATACCCAGCGCACACGATCTGAGCGTGTTTTTCCGCAACCATAGAGTTTCATAAACGTGTCCTTTTGATCGATGGAATCCAGCATAGCGGGATGACTGAAGGCTCAAAGAAGTATTCGTGCCTTCACAAAGCTGAGTTATCATTCTAAAAGTTAATTAAGACTCTTGCATGTTCGAAAACCAACCTCATTCTGAAACCTCTCAACGCCTTTGGCAGGCTTTAGAGGCCCATTATCAGCGTCTAAAAAGCACGCCTATCTCCCAACTGTTTTCGGCCAACCCAGGTCGGGCTGAGCAGTTCTCTCTGGAGATTGCGGGATTATTCCTGGATTACTCTAAACAGTCGTTTGATGAATCCGCGTTCACATCCTTGTTGGAACTGGCCCAAGCGAGTGGCCTTGAGCATCGAAGAGATGCCATGTTTCATGGTGAGCCGATCAACATCACAGAGCAAAGAACGGTGCTTCACACGGCTTTGCGCAGTCCGGATGGACCCGAATGTCTTGTAGAGGGGGTCAATATTCGCGCGCTCGTCAAAAATGAATTAGAGCGCCTAAAAGTGTTCGCCAATGGGGTGCGCCATGGCACGATAAAAGCAAATGATGGTGGCACATTCACTGACATCATCAATATTGGGATTGGCGGGTCTGAACTAGGGCCTAAAATGGCGATTGAGGCATTACGCCCGTTCGTTAAAGAAGATCTTCACTTTCATTTTCTCTCTAACCCCGACTCTCAAGCCCTGAATGCTGTGCTCAGCCAGATTGACCCAGAACGCTCGCTGGTTCTTGTGTCCTCTAAAACATTCACGACGCAAGACACCCTGGCCAATTATTTAATGGTTCGCCAACACTTGGCAGAACATCTAGGGGGCATTGAAGCGGCAATGCGTCATTGCGTTGCCCTCACGGCAGCCCCACAAACAGCGATTCAACAGGGCTTTGCACCAGAATGCGTATTTGAGTTTTGGGACTGGGTCGGGGGGCGCTATTCCATGTGGTCAGCCATTGGCTTACCCATCTTGATCGCCATAGGTTCCAAACACTTTGATGATTTCTTGGCGGGGGCACGAGAAATGGATCACCATTTCTTAACCGCGCCCTTCAAGGACAATATGCCGGTGCTGTTAGCGCTGACAGGGATCTGGAATCACTCTATTGCAGGCGATCGTTCCGTGATGCTGGCGGCTTACGATAGTCGCTTGCAGTCTTTTATGCCCTATGTTCAACAATTGGACATGGAGAGCAATGGGAAACAGGTCGACCAATCAGGTGCCCCGTTGACCCGACCATCCGGCCCGATCGTATGGGGTGGATTAGGGATCAATGGCCAACATGCCTATTTTCAACTGGTGCACCAAGGCACCCAGCGGGTTCCCGTAGAATTTATGGGTGTATTGCACGCCCCAGACCAAAATTTAGAGCATCAAAGAATTGTGTTTGCCAATATGTTGGCCCAAGCGGAGGCCTTGATGGTGGGGCGCTCTGCAGAGCAGATCAAAACATTAATGTTAGCCAATGGGTTTTCAGAAGAGCGCGCTGAAGCACTAGCCAACCATCGCAGTTTTGCCGGCAACATTCCCTCTTTGACCTTGCTTGTGGATGAGCTGACGCCTTCCAAGCTTGGGGCACTGGCTGCCCTGTATGAGCACAAAGTGTTTGTACAAGGGGTCATTTGGGGCGTGAATTCTTTTGATCAATGGGGCGTGGAGTTAGGCAAAACCCTGGGGCGCACGATCTATGATGAATTACGCACGGAGCCCCATCAAAAAGGACATGACCCTTCTACGCAAGCCTTGATTGCAAGAGTTTTTAATGCGCTGCGCTAAATGAAAAAACCTGCTGCACGGCGAACCAGCTCCCAACCCTCATCCTCTTCGTCATCGACTTCGTCGCCCTCCAAACCACGCATTCCAGTGAAACAAGGATATAGCTTTGGGGAAGAAAGCGGCCTCCCTCCTGGGGTCATCGTAAAACAGCGCGACGCTGACAGTCCAGGAAAGCCCCCCCAACAAGCCCATCAGAAGCGAGATACATCGGGCTCCGCTGGCGTTCATCCCAATGCACTCCCAAACAGAAAGCAAAAAAAAACGGACTCCCGGTCGGCTCCAACTCCCAACCCTCCACGTGCGCCTGTTTTAGCCCAAAAGGCGCCTGCTCCTCAGGTTAAAATCTCAGCGCCATCGTTGGCGCTCAAGCCTTCCAACAAAATCACCGGCAAAAAAGGACATCCGCGCGATCAAGAAACGCTCGCGCATCTGCCCACCCGTTTAGATGGGTTTTATCCCAAAGCCCGCGCGATGAAGCGCAAGCTGACTTTGGTCATTGGCCCGACCAATAGCGGGAAAACCCACCGTGCTTTAGAGCGTCTCAAGGCTGCACGATCGGGAGTGTATCTTGGCCCGCTCAGATTACTCGCGCTGGAAGTGCGGGATCGCTTGCTAGACATGGACATTTCCACTTCTCTTGTAACGGGAGAATTAATTGAAGAAATTGAGGGGGCTCAATTCATCTCAGCCACCGTTGAAATGGTGAACTTTGATGATGAGATCGAAGTCGCCGTGATCGATGAGGTGCAAATGGTGGGCGATGAAGAACGGGGCTCGGCTTGGCTACAAGCCATTCTGGGGGCCCCCGCCCGAGAGGTTTGGATGTTGGGTGCACCCGAAGCGAAAGAGGCTGTCTTGGCGCTTGCCGAGTGGATGGGGGAGCCCGTAGAAATCATTGAACTCGAGCGCCTAACACCGTATGAGGTTTTGCAGTCACATACCAAGCTGGGTGATTTGCCACCAGGCAGTGCCGTGGTGGCTTTTTCTAGGGGCCAAGTGATCGATATCGCCGGTGAATTGCGTGATCGCTTCAGACGCAGTCCTGCGCTGGTGTATGGGGCGCTTTCCCCCGAAGTGCGTCGGGAACAGGCTAGGCAATTTCGTGAGGGCGAAGCAGACATTCTCGTCTGCACGGATGCAGTTGGGTTAGGTCTGAACTTACCGATCGCGGCGATGTTTTTTAGTACTTCCACCAAATATAACGGAAAAGAAGAAATCCCCGTCCCTAGAGACCTCGTATGGCAAATTGCAGGACGAGCAGGGCGTTATGGCATGGGAGAACACGGCAAAGTAGGCGCGCTCTCAGCCGATACCTTGAGTTTTGTTAAACGCTCTTTGTCTAAACGACCCGACAAACTGCCCGTGGCCTTTCGATATGAAGCCAACTGGATCATTGTTGAAGCGCTGTCTAAGTTTTTACAAACCGATAAGCTTGCCGATATTTTGTTTTATTTTTGGCGCGAATTACAGTTAGAGCGCAGCCGAGAATTTGAACCTGTTGTTCCTCCTAGCCAAGTGGGTTTGGCTTGGCGGGTCGATCGTTATCCCTTGAGCTTAAGAGTGAAATTGATGCTCTCGCGTGCCCCTGTGCCGATGGTGCGGGATGAGGCTGTACCTGAGTTTGAGCAATTTGTGGCTTCTATTGCCCGAGAAGAACCCGTCATGCTGAGCAGCACGCCCATGCTGCAGGCTCGTCTTCAAATGAATGATCATCAAAACGCAGAACAGGCAGTGAAGTTACTGACCATGTATTGTTGGATGCATTACCGACTCCCTGCAATGTTCCCGCAATTTGAGGAGGCACAACTTGAAATGAGCCAACTCAATACAGCGATCCTGGGCTTTATTGGCAAGAACAAAGGCAAGAAATGTCGCGAATGCGGGAAGGCTTTGCCTTGGCAAAGCAAATACCGCATTTGTGATGCCTGCTTTAGGAATAGCTAGTTTCTATCCACTCAAGAATCGGAACAAATTAAGAATGAATGTTTATTCTGACTGCAGTACATCGAGGATAGACTGGAGTTCGCGCTTAAGGGCGCAAAGATCGAAGGAAGGCAAAGAAGCGCTTTCTGTGTGGGTACCGCCAATCAGCCCTGCCATCGCATCTTGCGCAGAGCGGACTTCCCCACTGTCTAAGCCTGATACAGATTGCGCTGAATGACGGGGAGCTGCCAGTTCATGATGCACTGACTCCTTGCCAGAATCGCTGCCCTGTACTGGATCGATCCAGGGCGCATCACTCAGTTTAGGACGAGAAGTTTTGCTCTCTAGGATTGCACGCGCCCCGTTAATCGTAAAACCTTGATCGTAGAGAAGCCCACGTATATCTCTAACCAATTGCACTTCATGGGGTTGGTAATAGCGACGATTCCCTCGGCGCTTCACCGGCTTTAGCTGGTCAAACTCTTGCTCCCAGTAGCGCAGGACATGTGTCTTAACATCACATAAGGTGCTCACTTCGCCAATGGTGAAGTAATGCTTACTGGGAATCGGAGGAAGTGAGGGGGGTTTACCCTGGTTGGGACCCGGCACTGCGTTGCTCCACCAGGCTCTTCAGTTTTTGACTTGCGTGGAAGGTCACCACACGACGCGCGCTAATGGGGATTTCTTCCCCGGTTTTTGGATTACGCCCGGGCCTTTGAGGTTTTTCACGCAACTGGAAATTTCCGAAGCCAGACAACTTCACACTATCGCCTTTTTCTAAGGCAATCCGTATTTCTTCAAAGAAGGTGTCCACCAAATCTTTAGCTTCACGTTTGTTGAGGCCCACTTTTTCAAACAACAAATCGGCCAATTCAGCTTTAGTTAGTGTCATGCAGCACATCTCATTTGTTATTATTCGGAGCCATGCAGCAATCATAGTTCCGTTTATGAAACCTAGTACGATCATCAAGTATCGTAAATAAGCTTCGGAAATGCAAGGGGAAAAGAGGTTAAGAAAATTGGTCGGGGCGAGAGGATTTGAACCTCCGACCACTTGCACCCCATGCAAGTACGCTACCAGGCTGCGCTACGCCCCGAACCCTCAACTATACACGGCCTAGGCACACAACGCCACATTTGCAACACCTAAAGCCGCATTGATAGCCGACACCGTTGCGTAAATATTCATCTATTACTGACGCAATATGGCTTGAAAACGCTGTTCCAATACAGCAGTCATCGTGGAGGTCACCGCTTCAATATCTGCATCAGTCAGGGTTTTATCTTGATCTTGCAAGATCATGCGGAAGGCCAAACTCTTTTTACCCTCTGGCAATCCGGCCCCTCGGTAAACATCGAATAAACCCACATCCACGACAGAGGGCGGAGCATTGTCTTTCAGTACGGATAAGATAGCACCAACCGGTAAGGCATCGTCAACGACCACTGCCAAATCGCGTCTCACCGCTTGAAACCGTGAAGGCTCGCTAAAGCGAGGAAGCGCCAACATTTCCAGTGCCTCCAACGCTATTTCCAAGAGAATTGGAGCATAAGGAAGATCATATTTCTTTACC
>Ga0114962_10000842_pt1 | contig 26676 bp, 23 predicted proteins | sample C_130820_MF_Meta_FD_87017 | JGI IMG/M metagenome (GOLD analysis project Ga0114962, IMG submission 87017) | Freshwater microbial communities from Lake Croche, Canada to study carbon cycling - C_130820_MF_MetaG | ecosystem: Environmental > Aquatic > Freshwater > Lake | place: Lake Croche, Canada... | reverse complement strand
TCCGGTTCGAAGTGGATCAGTTCATTGGCCGCCTCAGCAACCTCTACACCCTCAAAGACTATCTGGCCAAAGAACCCCAAGTCATTCAGCAAATCCATTCGGTGATCAGAATGCCCAAGGAAGGATTGCTCCATGGGCTGGAAAAGCTGGGTAATTACCTAGATAAGGTGCTACAATCCCATGCGGGGCGGTGGTTGAAATCGTTCTAAAAATCAGCAATCAACCCTCGAATCGCAGCCGTGTTTTTCAGATTTTGTAAAATCTCTCTCCATCGTATAGATGCCCACACTATCGTTTGATAACCCCTCTGCCTCTTCTAGGCCCATTTCACGTGTGAGAGGCGGTAAATACGATGGAGAGATCTTGTATCTGAACACGGAGGCAGCCGGGGGTGCAGCCGTCCGGAAGCCCGCTATTCGGTTCGATGCCAAGCGGTACGCGCCCATGTTGAAGGGCATGAAACCCGCCGAACGCACCCGGGCCTTGGTGCGCTTGGAAGAAGCCTTCCACAAGAATCTGGATGCGACGGCGCTGATCGGGGAGCCCGACAGCGTCAAGGACCTCTATGAACGAATCCGCAAGGATGCATCAGCCGACACTAAAATAGAGCTGGACGATGATGGCTGTTTTGAACTGATCCCCACTCCCGACCCCAAGAAGCGTGAGGTCTGGTACATTGCAGGGCAGAGCGGCAGCGGCAAGTCCTACATCGCCAAGGGGCTGGCCGAATACTACCACAAGCTCTTTCCCAGCCGGGGCGTCTTCCTCGTCAGCAAACTGACCAAGGATGAAACGCTGGACGCGTGCAAGTTTATCAAGCGCGTGAATATCCAGTCCTTCGTGGATGAATACCCCGACCTCGAAGAGTTCCGCGATTGCTTTATGATTTTCGACGACTATGACACCCTCACCGGGGACGCGGGCAAGGTGGTCGCCAAGATCATCGATGACCTCGCCATCCAAGGCCGTCACACCAACACACAAATGGCATGTCTTTCGCATTATTTGACGAATTATAAGGCGACTAGGCTTCTGCTTAACGAGGCCACTCACATCGTCGTCTATCCGCTTAGCACGTCCTACCACTCTCTCCGATACTTGCTCAAGAACTACATTGGCGTAGATGAAGAGGACCTCAAGCGCCACCGCAAGTTAGGAAGCCGCTGGCTGTGCTACAGCAAGGGGTTTCCTCAGTATATGATCGCGCAGAAGGATGCCGAACTCCTCCATCAATAAAATCTTGCGCACCCGTAGAATGTCTGGCTTTCCCATCTGGTTCAGCGGCCGAAACTACGTTCCCGCATTCGTCGTGCAGAGATTTTCTCTTTTATATCAATCCACCGCCGTGCAGCCGAACCAAGGAAATGACCCCTCAACCGATACGGCACACACCTACTGGACTATTTATAGCACCGGCGGCAATACCGTTACGTCCGTTAGCGCGGGTTCGGGCATTACCGTTACGGGGGGCGGTGGTTCATCCCCCATTATCGCTGCGAATCTCGTCGGAGGCGCGGGCATCAGCATCGGTGCCGGGGGGCCTCCTAACTCTCTCAGCATCGCCAATACGGGTGTTCAGAGTGTCACCGCGGCCGTCGGTTGTGTAGTCGGAGGAACCGCGACTGCACCCACGATCGGGACGAATCTCACGGCGGGGGGTGGTATCAGCGTCATACCGGGTGTCGGAACGACGGTCGCAATCTCAAACACGGGCATCACGGCAGTCACCGCCGGAGGAGCGGGCATCTCTGCCAGCACCGTGTCGGGAAATACGACCATCAACAACACGGGGGTCACTAGCGTCATCGCTGGATCAAACATCACCGTGTCAGCGGCCACGGGGGCGGTGACCATTTCATCCACGGCGGGTGGTTTCACTCCTTCATCCCAAGTCCTCGTGGCGCAGCGAGACTTCCTTACCGGGCAATCTACTTTCATGCCGAATCCAGTTGGAGAGGGGTTGTACTGTATTTTAGGATGTTCTACATCCACCGTTTCTCAACTCACAGAATATGCTCAATTTAGCGTCATGTGCTATGTGAATAGCTCTGGAAACACCCAGATGGGTGGTTCTGGTTTGGCTGCCGGAAACGGCAATAACACTCAGCCAGTGTTAGTTCCGATCGAAGGAAGTAACCAACTGTTTTTCCAGAACAATCAAGCCAACACCCTATCGCAATTCTCCATCGTCGCCATCAAGATAACCGGACCCGTCGCTGGCTGCTTCTAATCCTCATGACTCACTTTCTCATCCGACGGCTGCAAGGCCACCAGATGAGCCTCCATCTCTTCCAAGGTCGCCCGCAGCTGATCCCGCGCCAAAAGCGCCTCCGAAATCAACTGCTCCTTCTTCCATTCACTGAGTTCGGGTTCCTTGAATTCCGCGATCGGGCAAATGCTCTCCCGCTGCTCCGCCGTCGCCACCTTGGTCAGAGTCCCCGCCCGGGCCTTCTCTTCCTCGGCTGCAGCCTCCACCTTGAGCGCCTCACAATGCACAACAGCCACCTTCAGATCCTTCTTAAGCTCGGTGCGTGCCGCATCGTCGTCGGGGAACAGCGCCAGCAGAAAATTAAGGGAATGAATCGCGGTGATCGAATGACGGTCCATTTATACTTAGGGAACAGACTTTTTTAATCCGGGAAAAGCCGCGATGGACAAGATGGACAAGATAGACAAGATAGCTAGAAAGCACCTTCTCCCTTGAGGGGGGGGGTTTTCCTAGGAAACCAAACTTAGCTTTTTAGCTATCTTGCCTATCTTGTCTATCTTGTCCATCTTGTCCTTTTCATTTTAAAAGAATAGAAATAGTAGAGAATGCAATGGACTTCACCACTCAAGCAACCTAAGATCAAGAAGGAAGAGGAGGTCATCAAGCAAGAGCGCTGCAAGATCAGCAAGGGGGCCGCCAAGAGCATCGTGTCGGCCAAGAGCATGGACGACGGGGGGGCTCGATGGGTAGAGCGTTGGATCAATCAGTTTGTCCAAGAGAATTCCTATCCTCCCCAGTTCTGTAGCGGGGATTTTGTGGCGATGCTGGGAAAATGGCTGGACCCCGTCAAGGGCTTGGAGGTGCTCACGCGCATCCGCAAAGAGTATGAGCATGCCTATTCGTGGGCCCCGGTGGATGACGAGTTTGGCTATTTGCTCCGGGCGATCGCATCCGATGAGGTCGCACGAAAGTTCTTGGAAAATCCCGATGTAGAAAAATCTCACGACATAGAATGAGCTGGGGCTTGCACACGATACTAAATCTCCGCAACTGCTGCCCCAAGGCAATCCGCAGTCGGCATACGATACAGTCTTTTAGTGATCATGTGGTGAAGGCCATTCAGATGGAGCAGTATGGAAAAACGCGGATTCAATATTTTGGGAAGGATGATAAACTAGGATTCTCCTTTCAAACGCACCTGACCACCAGCCATTTGTGCGGACATTTTGCCGAGGAGATCGATGCGGCCTTCTTGGACTGTTTCAGCTGCAAGGAATACGACCCGGCGGCGGTGGAGGCGGTGGCGCGACTTTACTTTCTGCCGTCTGGAGTGGAGCGGGTGACAATACGCAGAGGAATACTTTCGCAGCTTAAATAAATGGCGGACACGGCCACGGGAACTCAGATCGTATCGTGGCTGTCCCTTGGGCTCATCGTGCTGGGCATCATAGGGGGTGTCATCAATCACAAGCGGATCCGCAGCACGTGCTGCAAGCACGAGGCGTCGGTCTCCTTGGACGTTGAGAATACGAGCCCGAAAGGGGACACAAAATTGGAGGGGATAAAACCGAAGCCCACGGTAGATGAAAACGCATCGTGAGGAAGTCTTGGAACATTATGGACTGGAAGACCGTGGGTATTCCATTCCAGAACTCAGCGAGATTACGGGGTATTCAGAGAAGACGCTGCAAGAGGTCTTTGATCGTGGATGGGGGGCTTACATCGACCCCAAGACAAAAGGGGTGTCGGATTCTGTAAGGCTCAAAGGTAGTTACAAAAAGGGCATTCACGACCCCAGCGGAAAAAAAAAGCTCTCCCGAAGCCAGTGGAGCAAAGCGCGTGTTTGGAGCTTCATTTCAGGAAACCCTAAGCATGACAACGATCTTCGCTAAATAGGCATCGCGGACCTCAATGGCCTCTGCGAGGGTATCATAGGCTCCTAGCCAGAAATGCTTTACACAGACTGCGAAGCGCTGCTTTTGGCGGTGGATGTAGATCTCACCGGTGGGCTTTACCATTTGACCCCCTTCCCGATATGAGGTTTAGGTTGCCAGCGCGATCCACGGGGTCTTAATGAAGGTGGAGGTTCCCGATAGATGGTTTGCTGTTGCCCCGCATAGATTGGAGCCATAGTTGAAATATACGTTGCCCGCTGCGCCCGTTGTTCTCTGCACCACGACAAACTGAGTCGGAACGCCGTTCGTCGTTGTAGCCCCTTCGCATCGCATGTAGTTGAAGATACAATTGACGCTGGGGGTGACGGCGGACGTTCCCATCGCGGCGGTGTTGCTGAAGCGGATGCAGCATTTCGCACCCGTCCCCGCGTCAGAAGCCGTGGAAGTGTATGTAAGCAGACACGAGTTGATATTCATTCCCGTGGGCGTGGCGGTGTCGTTCTGGAAGTCTATGAGGGGCAGGACAGTGCTGGTCGCGTTGTTCTGAATCAGACTCGCACCAAATAGATTGACACGTCCTTGCTTGGTTGTGCGTATTAACTGAACGCCCGCAGTCGTGCCGGGATAGTTGGTGATTTGCGTATTGACGACGCTGATGGAGGTGTTGCCGCCGACATCGATGGCGATGGTATCTATAAAATAGACGACGCAGTTCTGGAGGTTGATCGTGCCGAATCCGCCACCCGTAGAGGCATCCGTGAGTTTGACTGCAGACACTCCAGCATTTGAGAGAATAACGCAGTCCGTCAGAATGAGCGTCTGATCGTAGGCGGAGGCGTTGTTGTAGAGAATATTGAGGAACTGGATGGAACTAACGCCCCCAATGATGGAGGCAAGGGCGGACGATGTAGCATCCCACGTGATGGAACCATTGATAAAGGTTGCTGTGGAAAGAGACGTGGATCCGCCCACTAAATAACAGTTGGCTCGGGATACGACTACATTTTCCGTGTAGGTTCCAGCCGCTAAAAAAATGATACACGGGATTGTCTGCGTGGCGGGGAGCTGCGTGAGGGTATAGCCGATCGTCTTCCATGGATTGCCGATCTGCCCAGTTCCGAGGGAATCGCTACCCGACACGTTGCTGACGTAGAACTGGTAGGAGAAGGGCTGGACTGTGCCGTAGGGCCCGGTAGGCCCTTGGGGACCGGTGAGACCCGTGGGCCCTTGCGGTCCCTCTGCACCTGCCGTGGGTGTCACGTACAGATAAAAGGTCGTGGGTGCATTGGCCCAGAATATCCCAACGGCCATGGGGACCGTGAAATGATACACGCCACTCGTCAGCGTGTAGCCGGTGGCGATCGTCGCAAGATACACGGAAGGGGACTGCCAGATGGTGAGGGAGGCACTGCCTTTCGTGTCGATCAGCTGAACCAGTGAGTTCAAGAATGTCTGCTGGGTCGTATCGTTCTGAATGTTGAGGGTGCCGCCGTTGAAGTTCCAAACACCTCCACCATAGGGCGGAACATCACTATCGTAAAAGAATGTGCCGTAGCCGACGTAGCCGGGACTGCCCGCTGCACCGGTGGGGCCTTGGGGACCCGTAGGACCCACGGGAAAGGTGGCGATGTAGGCGCCCACCGTGTTGAGGGAGTAGTTGTGATCCGCGAGTGAAGAAATAACGTCGCCGGGCGTTGAAATATTATTTATAGAATCCAATGAGAACCCGCCGCTCTTGACCAGCACGTCACCCGTGATTTCGGTAATAGGGATGATGGGGACATCGTTGTAGTTGATGGTGGTGAGGTTCTTCGTGTTCGCGGCGACTTGTGTTGTAGTGGCCACGCTGACGGATCCGCCGGCATTGCTGAGTGTAAAAGTGTTGCCGCTTTGCGTAAGAGTCTGGGTTCCACCACCACCACCACCGGACGGGACAAGTGTCCATGATGCGTTAGCGGGGAGAGGAGGGACATTTAGAGAAACGGCTGCAGCCACGAAGATGGGCCCTTGATACTGCACAACGCTACCGATGGCGTAATTGACGCTCGAGAACCACGGCCCAGCTGAGATGGACATTCTACAGAGAGAAAAGAAAATGTTTCCAATAATAGATGGAACGCGGAGGCATAGCAAAAGTCAAACAGTATCCACTGGGGGACGATGATATTCGCAAGCTACTAGGTGACGATATTGCGATCCATACGTATCCCCAATTAGCAGAGATGCGTTCTATCAAAGAGCTATTCGATGACAAGGGACGCGCGATTCTTTTATTTCCCAACGCCAGTCCCACGATGGGGCATTGGTGCTGCCTCATAAATAAGACCGACGGCATAGAGTTCTTTGATCCCTATGGCGAAGCCCCCGAGGACCAGAAGGAGGGTCTGAGCCGAAGCCGACTGGAGCAGCTCAACATTGATCGGCCCACCCTCACGGCTCTCCTCAAGGCATCCGGCAGGCCAGTATTTTACAATACGCATCAGTTCCAGCAAGACAAGGGGAGCATTGCCACATGCGGCCGCCACTGCGCCGTTCGGCTCTTCTATGCACCCTATTCTCTGGATAAGTATAACGCCATCATCAAGTCTTCGGGATTGTCGCCCGACGACTTCGTGGCGGGGGTCACGTATGATAAGTTGAGAAAATAAATATCAGCAGCAAGTATAGAATGGCCTACAAGAGCTCAATGGAATATGGATCCACGCTAATGGACGACGGCCTCCCATCCCATGTCTATTATAACGCGCAGATCATCAACAACCGCACGGATGATTTTGATAATGACTACAACGCCTACCCGAACCCTCCTATCCGGTTCAACGAAACCCGTGATGCGGCCCTCATCAAGGATGCATCCAAGTATCACTACTCCATCGTGCGCTTTACTATGAACGGGCCAAATCTGAACCTTCCCCTCTGGATCCCCAACATTGAGACGGGTCAAGCCAACGTGAATCTGACAACCTACAAGTTTGCGATCACCTACCAGCAGACGTGGGGTGTGACCATCGGGGGGGTTCTGCAAGCGGTCACCTTTGAAATCTCACCTCCCGCTACCCCCGTGATTTTTGTGCCCGAATACAGAAACACGCGCATCGCCCCTACGCCCCGCCCCCCGCTGGAAGTACAAGACAGCAGCACGCCCTACTACTTTATTTACAGCTACAGCAATGCGATTGCGATGTTCAACACGGCTCTGGAGACTGCGATGAGGGCCGCCTACACGTCATTTAATACCACATGGCTCAGCGCGGCTGCAGCAAACGGCAAACCGGCGGGAGCCATCACCACGCCGTTTCCCTACACGGGCTTCGATACGGGTGCGAATCCTTTCTGGAATGATACAGAGATTCCCAAGATCACCTACGATCCGGCGGGGGGTCTTTTCACCTTTAACATGGATTCCAATGCCTTCGGTCCTCGCATTAGCAACTTTAGCAATGTCCCTCTAACGAACGGCGTAGCTTCTACCCCGCCCATCATGCGGCTCTTCATGAATAACAACACCTACGGGTTGTTCAGCAACTTCCCCACCATCTACTGGAACAAAACGGCCATCGATGACCTCATCTACCCCGTCCCGGAGGGGTATGTGTGGGAGCTGGTAGTCAAGGGCTTTCCTTATAATCAAGTGCGGGACCAATCGCAAGCCCCTTACAATTCAGCTGGGGGTGGGTTTGTTCCCCCCTCTGCACCGGGCTGGACGAACCCGACCACGGGCAAGAACGCTCTAGGGCCTACTGATCAAGGCACAATGTTTTACCTCGTGACGCAAGACTGGATTTCTACGGACAGCCTTTGGTCGCCGATTGGGTCTATTGTTTTCACCAGCACGCTACTCCCGATCCGCGCCGAGGCCACGGGCACCCCCGTCATCCTAGGCACCTCCAACATTGGCGCCTCCTCTGCGACCAGCCAGTCTGCTTTCCAGCCTATCGTCACGGACATTGCTCTGGACATGGGCGTGGAGGGAGCCGATGCGTACCGGCGCTTCATCTTCTACTCTCCCTCTGCAGAGTATCGTATCAGCGACCTAGGAAGCTCCAAGATAGACATCCGGACCATTGACATCCAAGTCTATTTTAAGAATCGTCTCAACAACAATCTCTACCCGGTGACGATGTTCAACCTCTCCTCCGTGGATTTCAAAATGATGTTCCGCCACAAGCGGTTGGGCGGATAGTCGTTTCCTTCTCCTTTTATTTTCTGCCGACATTGTATAAAATGTCCGCTGACATCCAGAAGGAAGCGATCTTCGACAGCCGCATCATCCAGAGTCGCCCGCGCTTCGCCGTAAGTAAAGGAGCCCTCAGCTTGACCAACGCCCCGTTCTCAGCGATAGCCGCCACCTCGTCCCAACTTACTTTTAACATTTACGTGCCGTCCGAGAACGTTTTCGTGGATCGCAAGCTGGAATGGACGGGCACCATCAACCTCTCCGTGGATGTGCAGCTCCCGCCTTGCGCCGCGGCCACCCCTATCCTCCAGTTCGGCAAGGATTGCGCCATCTCCCCGTTCCCGCTCAATAGCATCTGCAGCACGATTTCGAGCACGTGCAATGACACCACTTCCGTCATAAATACACAAGATGTGCTCAAGGAGGTCCTCCGTCTCACGGACTATGCCTCTAACCGTGTGCAGCGCACGACCCCCACGATGCTGGATAAGTATCAGTGCTACGATGACTGCTACGGTGCGAACAACAACACCCTTGGCGGCTACGATAGCTCATCCGAGTCGGCGGAGGTCCCCAACGGCGCCTACCCGGGTGTCGCCTTCACTGATTCCACGGGCGGCATCTTCCGTGCTACTAGCGCCACGACCGCCGTCGCAGCCGCTGGCGCGACCTACACGGGCTACAACGTCACGAACGGCGTCGCGGTCACCAACGCAGACTTCGGCACGTCCCAGCTGTACCGCGTCTATTTCTCCATCACCTCTACGGAGCCTCTGGTTCTGTCACCCTACGTCTTCGCGGATCACCACGAGTGGGACACGGGTCTCTTTGGTTTGGGGGTTATGGCTTATTAGCCATTTCCTTGCGAAAGCCTAAGTAGTTCTGAAAAGGAACTGCTATAACATCCTACTGGAAATAACCAGTCATGCGGGAAACCCCTGAGAGTCTTACTTACCACTCACCCCCGAAAGGGAGGCTGAGGATCTCGTTTAATTGACGAACCCGACGGTAAAAAGAGTAAGAATTGGGCAATCCGCAGCCATGTCCCTAAAGCCGCTATGTTAGGCTATGGGATCGGTTCAACGACTACACGGGTGTGTGGGTGAGGAGACTAACAACCTCCGATGACCTCATAAAGGTATAGTCTATGCCGACTCTCCGGCGGGAGAGTGTTAAAGTATGGCGAAAGCCACGGTACTAACAGATCAACAACATTCAGCTAGTCATGAACTTGCAGTCCAGCGTCGCGCGTGTCCTCCGCACGACGAGCCGCACGGGCAAGACGTTCGCCCAGATTCAGTTCAACCAGTCTGCCACCCAGCCTTGGTCTCTTGCACGTGTCAATTGTCAGTTCCTCACGCCCTCTCTGGATGTGCCGCTGCCCCCCAAGAGCGTGGTACCGTACATGGAATTTCCACGTTACATCAGCCAGCCTACCCAGACCCCGATCGCCGCGGGGTCTGTCTCGCAGCTGTCCTCCCAGACGATCACATTGCCCACTATCCCGGATCTGCTCATCATCTACGTCAAGGCGTCCAGCTCTACGGGCGGCTTCATTACCAACGGTGTTGTCCCCAGCAACTACTCCGACTTCTACCTCCCCGTCGCGTCGCTCTTTAACAGTGCGGTGGCGAACCCTTTTTCCTGTAATTTCGATAATTTCAGCGGATTACTCAGTTCCCACACAGCCGAGGAGCTCTACGGCATGGCGGTGAAGAACGGTCTGGAGATGGACTGGGCCGAATGGTCTGGCGCATTCCGCGCTTCTGTTCCCCCCTACACACTGGCCCCCGCGCCCGGTGCAGCGGGTGACCAGACCCAGACGGCTCGTGTCCCCGGCCAGCTGGTCCCTTCCGTCGGCTCCATCCTTGTCCTCAAGCCGTCCCAAGACATCACCCTCCAGTCGGGCCAGAGCTGCTCACTTGTTGGCAATTTTACTCTCCAGTTCAACTTATCCGTGGTCAATAACACGCCCTACGCCGTCGTCCCGACCATCTACACGATCACGGCCAATTCCGGATTCTTGGAGTCCATCCGTGGCTCCAGTCGTATCATCAAGGGCGTTCTCTCCGAGCAAGACATCATCAACGCGCCGGTCGCCCCCGAAGGTACTCGCACGGGCCTCGAGCGCAGCGTCGGCGGCATTTCCTTCGGCTCCCTCGGCAACATTCTCAGCCGCGCGAAGAAGGTCTATGAGGCCTCCAAGCCGGCGATCTCGGCAGTTCGATCGGCCGTAGATGCTGCACCGGGCATTATGTCGGCAGTGTCGGGCAGCGGCACGGGCGCGGGGACCGGTGGTCGTCGTGGTGCGAGGGGTCTTGCGGCTCGGTTGCTGTAATCGGCAATTTTATTTTCGGCCTATAGAATATAAATGTCTGTCGCACAGATTCTAAGTGGATCCGCCTCCGGTGTAGCTGGTTCTTTGGTGTATGCGGGTATCTTCACTGCAGCCGCGGGCACGACCAGCGTGTATTTGCCCGGCCAGACGGCACCCGTAGGCGGCAACGGTGTCGCCCTCACAACTCTCTTCCAGACAGCCCCTCTCCCCGTTCTTTCAACTCCCGCTGCGTCTCTGGGCCGTGCGACGGCCGGGCTAGTCGCGCGGACTCTCTGTATTCCTCTTGGTGTCACAGCCCCCGCCACGAACACACCCTTGAACGCGACGGGTGGTCTGCCCGCCGGTGCAGCCGCTAACGAAACCTACGCCTTCGTAGCCAACGCCACCAATGCGGGTCGGTGGCTTCTTCTAGTATGGCAGTAAGCGTCTTTTTTTTCATTCACGTATGTAGATGAACACACCTACATACGCGATGGACATAGCTGGCAATATGGTGGCCCTTGAACATATCCCGACGATCACCACGTGCATCCCTTCAATTACCACGGGACCCACCTTGCCGGTCTATTCAACCCCTACCATAACACCCCGATCGCTAAAGAGTTCGGCGAATATTTGTCCGATTTCCACGCCCCTTTTATCTTCGTTGCCCTCGCTAAATATCTCGCCCGGTGTTCGTTTGCGGTCGGGTCGTGTGCTAGCGAGTAAAGCACATGATCCCCCAGCCCCACAGAACCAAAGCGAATCAGTTTGCCAGCCGCGTTAGGGATCTGCAGCTTGTGCGTGTCGTCTGAACTGAACCCCAACAACGTATGAGAGAGCCCGAGCTTCTTAGCTTTATCTTGGGCTTTCTTGAGGTAGGTGGCGGGACTGATCCCGGCCTTCTGCAGCTGCTTCTGGAACTTGCTGGCGGGGACCCGGCCACCGCCCCGACCTTCAACATGTTCGTCACCATACCCCTTATAGACATAGTCCCGAAGGTTCTGCCCCAGACTGTAGCGAAGGTAGTAGCGGCCGAACTTGGTGGGAACCCCCGCAGTAGAATCCGTCTTGAAAATCTTGGTTAGTATCCGTGAGGCATCCTTGTGCAGATCGGCGGGGAGGCCTTTGGCTTTCATATCGGCAGCCACCTTCCTTGCGCCCATCGCCTTCCGTTCCGCATGCGTGGTCTCTTTGGCATCCACTGTCTGCTTGACGTATTCGTTCTGACGGGTGTCTGGATTGAAACGGACGCCGCCGCTGCCGATGGGTGACTTGAGAGGAGGGAACTCTTTTCTGATTTTATTTCGGGGCTTCTTCTCTGGCTCGGGGGGTGGTGCTTCATCCGCGGGGGGTGGTGCAGCAGCGGGTGGGGGTGGTGCAGCCGCAGCGGGGGGTGGTGCAGCCGCAGAAGGGGGTGCGTGCAAACTAGAGAGCTCTGCGAAATACTTGCTTCGTGTTAGTTCTTCTGGAACAAAGAAACGACCAGTCGCTACGGCGTAGTGTAGCTCTCCTCTTACGAATGCTCGCGCGATCGCTTTGAAATCGCGTAATAACTCTGTCTTCGTCTCCGGATCAAACTTATATTTTGTGTCCATCAAAGCATGGCCGTGATTATACATTCGTCGGAATACATCATAAGTCGGAGGGTTCATAAATGCTTCTCTCTGGAACCTAACCCAAACTTTCGCGAGTTCATCTTTGTAATACCCACCCCCCTTCAGACCGCCGCGTCCTTCGATGACGACGTTGCCCACAGCTGCAGCATCGGTGACGCCTTGGAAGAGCTTGTCCGCATACTCGGGCAGAGAGGACGCAATGGATTCTAGAGGCTGCTTGACAAACTCGGTGAGGCGCGGGGTGATCTGCTGGTTGCCTTGGAGGATGCCCAGAATGAAGTCTTGGCAGTTGTTCGATAGGGCATTATACACGAACCAGCGCTCCTTCATAACCCCTTGCCCTGCCTTCAGCAAGCCGTTCAGCGTATTGTCCAGAGCCGATTGCATGCCGACGGTGGCGATCTGCGTGTCCTTGGTGGGGGCCCGTGCAAGGGCCACGCTGATGACTTCGTTTTTCTCGATCACATACCGGGGCCCCTTGGCTAGTTCAAACTCAATGCACAGATGGAACATCTTGTCGTAGTTGGCGTCTTGCTGTGCCTTGCTGAACTGACCCATCGTTAGGAGATCAACAGCGTAGGAAAGAAAAGATGGAATAGGATCACGGCGGACCACCATTCGGGCGATGGGCTGAGCCCCAATTTCTTTAATAACTTTACGCACACTAGGAGGATAATCCCTACGAACACCAGACAGAGCATCTCTAACCCTACCCACGACTCTGCCGATGGGCTTCGTGACCGCGCTGAACATATCCCCAAAGAATCCCTCCCCCTTCAATCCGTGCATGTGGCCGCTGCCCAAGAAGCTGCCGACTTGGGAAGGGCTGGGGGCAAGGCTGGCTGCTGTGTTCAGTAGCTTCTGACCCAGCGGTGCATCGCTATAGTATTTGCTGCCCGGGGGCGCGAGGCCTTGGTAGGTTTTCTTGATGAGCTGCCCCACGCCCGGCACCACAGCTCCCACCACATCGGATCCAAAATCAGCGAACTTGGTCAGAGCCCCCACGACATCCTTATTGAAGAACTTGCTGACGGGATGCTCGGCCCAGTATTTGTCCTCTGCGTCTTGTTTCATCTTGGCCATCATTTCTTGACGCTGGACTTTCTCTTGTTCAAATCGTTCAAGGTCTTCTACGGTGTGATTCGTTCCAGCAGAGACTGAACCGTTCGCGTTGCGGATCGCCCACTTGCCACCGGGCCCCAGTGCATCGGCTGCTGCTTGGTCTCGGACTTCCGTGTAGCCGGGTGGGATGCCAGCCCGACCGCCCGGCTGCTGGTCTATGATAGACGCATCGCGATGTCTTGTCCAAGGTGTCAGATAGTCCTTCACGTAGTTAGCGGGGGTGGCTGCAGTGGGATTATACGTCTTGACACGGGCGATCCATTGGTCCTCGGTCATTGGCTTCATGGCCGCGTAGGCACGGGTCACATCGTTCTCGAGGCCTCCCCTCATACGGCCCTTTCCTTTCTTTGCTACAGACTGCCAGACTTTTGCGTTCGGGGGTTCTGCCCATAGCGTGTCCTCCTTGGCTTTGTAAAGCTTGCCGTTGTGGCTAACTGTGTCACCCTTGAATGTAAGCTTGCCCCGCTTCCACTTTTCATAGTCACCCTCTAGTTCATTGTCGATGTACTCTTGGGTCGTATTCTTCGGAGCCCCAAAATGATCATTGATCCACTTCGAAGTCAAGGATGCCATCAGTTTGCTAGGATCAAATACGGCCGGGCTATTCATGGTGGAATACTTGCGCAGAGATGTGATAGGCGCGTATAGGTTCGATTTCTTCTGGAGTATATTCTTCCGTTTCACCTCTCCTAGCATGCGGCGAACGAAACCGGACTGAGCAGAGCCGCCCTCCTCATGATGCATAGCGGCATACAGCGCGGCCATCTGAGCCTTGGCCGTCTCGAGAGGCAGGGGATCATGGCTCCTCTTGGATCCATCCTCACTGATTACCCAATATAGATCACGCTTCGGAGCCTTGCGGAGACGATACGGCATTCTATTATACCATTTAGAAAAATATATGGATTAAAATCAGCCCATATTAGAACAAATCACGGTAATAATGTCGATTATACCCATATTTATCCCTATATTACCTTAATATTCATTATTCCAGCGATTTTCACCGTATAAAATCCGGATTTTATACTTGTAATATGGCAGAAATAAAGTAAATAGAGGTAAAATAGCCGTATTAAAGCCATTAATCATCATTTTTACGCCAAAATTAGCACATTCACCGGTATTTATACCATTTCGTCGAGCTCCCTCACCATTCGCATGTGTCCTTTGTATGGGACATACACATTCCCGTTCATTTTCGTGATCGTCTTCTGCACCTTCTTCCCCGCATCAGTATAATAGATGAAACGATTAGTCATTTCATCCAATACACCATCAATGAACTCAGCGCACGCATCCACCTTGTAGAAGAAATGGCTCTTGTTCATGTCAAAGTTCATCTGGCTCTTCATGGATAGCATTATACGGTCTGAGGGGTGGGTGGATCGCCCCGTCAAGTTTGGTCCGCCACCCCCATAACTTTTTAGGCGATCCGCCTAAAGATAAATGTCTCTTCAGATGTTCTGGCGTCACCTCCACGGTTTCTTGCGGGCGCCTTCATGCCTTCAGTCGCTATGCAGACGAACCCGTATTTTTTATGAATAGCCTTAACTTCAGTCTCTAATTTTCGTGCGCCCATATTTTTAACCGACCAAGCAGAAACGCCATCCGTTTTCAAACACCGGAGACACTCACGTATTACGGGATCTAGAAAACCATTGAGCCATGCATCCCACGTCGGGAATCGTTTTATACTCTGCGTCTCTTCGTCACCATACACCTCTAAATCAAAATAGGGCGGGCTCGTGAGCACCATATCGAACGTTTCAGAGAGCCGCGGTAGGACAGTCTCTGCTCCTTCATTGTATAGCACCACGTGCATGTCCTTGCCGAACATGTCGGCGATTTTCTTTAGTCCGCTGTAGGTTTTTGTGTATGGCTCAATCCCTGCAAATGAAACACCAGATGCTAGACAGCCGAGTAAGCGCCCGCCCCAGCCTACGCACGGATCCAACACAGTCTTCGCGTTGTATTTTTGGATGATCGCCTTCGTAAGAAGGGGGCGGTACATGGTCGGTAGTGGGGCATTCCCAAAAAACGCCAGATTGCGACGTATTTCAGACACATACAATTTGCCGACACGTTTAAACGTTCTGTCATTGTCGATGACCTTTTTCTTGAGGGCTTCGTCGTCCCACAGCTTAGCAATGCTCCTGCCGTTTGTGCCTTCAGTCTCCCAAAAGTGTGGCTGGTAGTGCTCGAGCACTTTCATCCCTTGTCGCTGTCTTGCCCCCACAGGAAGCCGAGGGGTAGCCCGTGTTAAGCTTATAAAATCCTGCGCTAGTTCCGTGTCTGTGTATGATGTAATCATCTACAGACTGCCTAGAGAATCTTCGTGAGATGTTCATAGGGAATGTAGATCACCATGTTCTCAACAGCAGGCGAGTCGGAGCGGTCGCCGCGCTTATACACAGCTGTCTCGAAGCTGTCAAAGAGCGTCTTGTTATACTTGATCGAAAAGAGTCCGTCTAGGTAGCTATAGACAAAATAGTAGCTATTCGCTGGATCGTTGCAGAAATCCACCTTGTTCTTGCCTATAATTGCTGTAGGATACTGATTATGACGAATACGTCGGGTTTTCAGCTCTACATGCACTGTATTCGTCGGGTTGCTGAAATCGAAGATCGCGTAGGTCCCGTTATGGTTCAGGGTAGTGCTGAGATACTTCTGCAGCGTGAGAAAGTTGCGCTGTTCGGAGTTCTCACCCAATGCCTTGTCGTCTCTGCGGGTTGGTGAGGGAGACATGGAAGGCATTTCTATATCCGGGGCAGAGAAAATAAATCCGGGGAAACTTCTTGACTCCCGGGGGAATCAACTTTCGGAGGTCCCCGTAAGTTCGCTTAGAATTCCATTCAGAACTGATGACACTTCTCCCTTAGAAAGCGATCGTGGCCCGGTTGTGTTAGATGGAAATGTATAGGCCGTCAGTGCGTTCGCAACGGCTTCTGCATGCACCTCACCTCCCGGAGCAAGGCAAACAAAGTAGTGGGACTGGACCGATTTTGGATGTCCTTTTACAGAAGAGACCCCCGCATTCACACCCACCCGTCTGATCACAAGATGATGGGTCGCCTCCTGCTTTACATAGGAAAATCCCACCGGTTCTTCGGCCACTGCTAAGACCCGATCCATGGTCCGACGAACCCAGATCTGAAAGACACAGGGCACAGCATAGGGAGATCCATTCACCTCAAAGGAGCATGGATCTAACTCTTCATTGACCAAACAATGAAACCGCAGAGGGAAGGCCCGCGACATGCTGGGTTTCAGAAAAGAGCGGGGCAGAATAAAGGCCACGGCTTCCGTGCCGTCAAAGGAGCAGGCCCGCTGAATAAAGGCTTTGGCCAGAGAGCCTTGCCGACCAAAGGGCGGATTGCCATAGAAGAGAAGCCGTCCGGATGAGGTCGGAGGCGTCCATGTCAAGAAATCCGCAGAGGTAATGCTATCGCATTCGGGTTTCAGATCCAGTGCGATGACACCATCGACTCCTTGTAAGAACGCCCCCGACCCCGCAGCCGGCTCGATCCAGACCAAATTAGAATGATCTAGACAAGAGCGGATACTGTCGATGCAATGTAGAGCAACAGCGGGCTTTGTGTAGAATTTATCAAGAGTTTTTTGCCGATACTTCCCGGTGTCCTGCATGGAAGGCATTTCTATACCCGGGGCAGAGAAAAACACCCGTCAAGTTTGGTCCTCCGACCACCTAACTTTTTAGGAGATCAGAAAGACAAGATAGACAAGATAGACAAGATAGCTAAAAAGCTAAGTTTGGTTTCCCCGGAAACGCCCCCCCCTCAAGGGGAAGTTAGCGGATTAGCTATCTTGCCTATCTTGCCTATCTTGCTTTCTGATCTCTAAAAAGGTTTGGGAGTTGAAGGACCAAACTTGACGGGTGCTCCGGCGGCCTAAAGTAGGAATAACCAGTAGATTCAGATGATCTCCGATTGCCAAGTAAAAATGTCCGAGCCGAAAGTAAAATCCCCCGGAATTAAAATCTCCGGAGAGGGTATAGCAGAAATGGAGCCCTACGTTCTCGTAACCCGCGGCCTGCTCAAGAGTGACAAGAAGTGCATGCGCATACCCATTAGCAAGGTGGAGAAGACCCTTGCGAAGTATTCGGATCTCTACGAGCGCACGAATCCCACCCCTGACAATGCCGATCTAGTATATAACCGTGTCTATATCGACCTAGACGGTGATGCCGGCGACATCGGTAAGCGCGAGTTCGATGATCTGGTTGAAAGCATCACGAACGCGCTACGATTCGGTATCTCTGATGCATGCATCATGGAGTCGTCTCAGCACCAGCTTGAAGCCATCACGAAGGACGGCGACAAGTCCTACAAGAACAAGCTCTCCTTTCGTATCCAATTCACCAAAAAGCACGGCACAAAGGCGGCAATTGAAGTCTTCGTGACGGACTACATGAAAACGCTCAGCGAGCTGCTTTCTGGGTGCATCGAGGTCATGTCTAGCACGGACAAGAGGGAGATCACGCCGAGCCTCAGCGTTGATATGGGAGTTTATAATCCCAAGGGTCGTAAGATGCGGATGTTCGGATCCTCCAAGGACTACGGCTTTTATGATGCGGAACGAGTGTATCATGAGCTCTATACGGAGGATCGCCCTAACAAGATCGTGAGTGAGGGGCACACGGTGCTCGATACGCTCATCACCTACATCCCCGAGGATTCCGAAGCCCTGCCCGAGCCGGTCGTGGAGGAGGAAGCCGTTGTGGCACCCAAGCCCAAGAAGAAGGAGGCTGCGGATCCCGTCAGTGTCGAGCCATCGGTCGATGAGGAGACCGAAGCCCAGAACGCCCTTCTGGTTCGTGCGATCATGGGCCTGCCTGCAAAATACTACACGGGCTACGAGGAATGGCTTCGTGTCGGCTTCGTATGCTTCAATGAGGGGCTTGGCTTGAAAGTGTGGGACGATTTCTCCAAGCAATCAGCTGCAGCATACAAGAAGGGCGCATGCGCCGACAAGTGGGCGACTTTCACAAAAGGTGCGCTTTCTCAGGCGTCAATCTGGAAGTGGCTCAAGGCAAGCAACCCCGTTCTCTATGCCGAGCTGATCCCGGCCCGCAACGATTTCAAGGCACTCGTCAAGTGCTACAACCACGCAGAGATCGCTAAGTTCTTCTACAACCTCAAGCCCGACGCCTACCTCTACAACGAGACGCTCAAGTGGTACCAGTTGATGCCGTCTAATACTTGGAGGCATTGCGACAAGGTGCCGCCCGGTCTCCTAAACGATATCTGGGTCACCATGAAGGGGGTTATCGCAGAAAACTGGGCGCTCGTGCCGCCGCCGCCCTACACGGAGGAGACGAAGGCATACGCGGCGAAGTTCAGCTACTTGTCCAAGGAGATCGGCAACAAGCATTTCCTAGAGGGTGTCGCGGGCATGCTGCATTCGTTCTACAACAACGATGATCTCGAAAAATTGATGGATGAGTCCCGCAACCTCTTCGCCTTTTCCGACAAGGTGGTCGATCTCAGCGCACCGACGCCGATCATTCGCGACATCCTGCCCTCTGACTTTGTCAGCCTCCATACTGGCTACAAGTTCCCGACGAAGTCTGACCCCACGATCCGTGAAAAAATCAATAAATGGTTAGCTTCCATCTGGGAAGATGACGCTGCGACGAGGGAGTATGTGCTACGCACTATTGCCGTCCAGCTACACGGTACCAAGCGCTTTGAGGAGTTCTATGTCTGGACGGGACGTGGCCGCAACGGGAAGGGTCTGTTGTCCGCACTCATAAAGCGTGCGTTCGGCGACTACTTTCATGAAATCCCGCACGCAGTGATCACTAAGAAAATCGACAAACAAGGAGCGGCGAATCCAGATCTGCCGAAGACCAAAGGGAAGCGTTTCGTTCAGACTCAGGAGCCCGAAGCAGACGATGTTCTACAGATCGGCGTCATCAAGGAATACACTGGCGGCGGCACTATCTCAGCGCGCCTTCTGAATCAGAATCCGGTTCAGTTCCAGCCGCAGTTCGGACTTTGGCTTCAGTGCAATGGCGTTCCTAAACTGAACAAGCTCGATGATGCGATTTCGGAGCGACTTCAGCTGATCACCTTCCCCCTTATGTTCGTAGAAACGCCGACGCAGCCGCATCAGCGTCCCCGCAATATCGAACTAAAACCGATGATTGAAAAGTCTGATGAATGGCGCGCTGAGTTTGTGCAGATGCTCCTAGAGATCTACCCGACTATTAAATCCTCCTTGAGCCAGTCTCCCCGCGTAATCGAGGACACAAAAGCCTATCTTAATGAGAACGATCCGATCAAGGAATGGCTCCCGGCGCACTACGAGAAAGGCATGGATCCTACCGACAAGCGGTTCTGGGTGCCGGCGACCGAGATCCTCATGCTCTTTAAGGAAACGAACCCCGAGGTCAAGGCAATGACTGCGGCCAAGCTGAAATCGTTTATGGAACGGAGCGGAATCACACAAGAACGCAAGTCCAACACTTTCAAGACGCAGCAATTGATCGGTGCCGTATGGGAGCCCGTCACTCGCCCTGCAGGGTCATACTACTTGGGACTGAGGCACATCGAGGCACACGACGAATAAGCAGAATGGCGAATAAAAATATTCCCGGTTCTGACTAATTTTTGGCGATTCTTCGGTCTAAAGAAACTGCGCTATACTATAGTAAGGAATGACCAAAGGAGAGGCGTATCGTGCATACTACGAAAAGAATCGTGAGAAGATTCTCGAGCAGAATAGACTCCGTCGCGAAGCCGAACGAGAACGGAAGGCAGCAGAGAATAGTGAGGCACAGCATGAAGCTGATCGCCAGCGTAAGCGTGAGTCCTATTTCCGCACCAAGGGCAAGACGTTCGCTAAAATGCTTGAAGAAACCGCGGACAAGGAGGGAAACGAGTTTTGGCGTCCTTTCTTCCGGCGCATTGCCGTTTCCCCTGCCGTCGGCGATCTGACCCTCAAACATATGGAGTTCCTTCTCCGTCTTGCCGCTGGCCTCCCGGGTAGCGCGGGATCTCCGGAAACTATATCCCTAGTTTAGAATGGACCGGCAAATCCCCTTCACTGAATCCCCGCTGGATGCCTATAGAGGCTCCGGACCCAAACCCAAGCCCCTTGCGACCGAACGTAAAAAGCCCGGTCGTAAGAGGAAACCCGTCGTTCCCGTGAAAATAACTATCATGGCAGAACCCATCGTGCTGACCTTTGATTAGGCGTGGGTGATCACATCATCGTTGTCGTCCTTCTTAAAATAAACAGACTTCTGCATACCCACTGAGTGACCCATCGCCTCTGCGTCCTTCTTGCGCTCTTGTTCGATCACATCAGCCTCCTTGTATTTATCTGAAATGTAAATGTGGCGCAACATGCTGGACCCAATCTTCTTACCGAAGATTCGGTTGAGGATGCGCGTGATCGCATTAACGGCCGTCAGCGGGGTGCCATCGTGCTGCACCAGCAGCTTGACGGGATCCGCCTTGCGCTTCGCCACGCCCTTCCACAGCGGGTGAAACTTGAGAAACAGCTGCAGCTCGGCCAGTAGGGGAGCGGGGACTTCTGCCGTCTGCGCCCCGTATTTTTTACTCGTCTTGTATTTATTGAATACGAACTTGCCCGTGCTCACATCAAAATAGTTCTTGTCCGTGGGCATCTTGTCGCTCCACTTTTTGACGATATACATGTCCAGATAATCTTGATTACGCCGGGGCTGGATCTCCGTGTAGAGCGCAAGGATGACCGACTGCAGAAGGCGATCATACTGACTGCTCGTGACGGTCTTGTTGCCCGAGAACTCGGCCACGTCCTTGGTGATGACGCTGCGCGTGCGGCTGATGTCTTCCCACGAGAGCCAGTTGTCCTTTTGCTTCTCCGTCTTGGTGTTGGGCGCCTTGGCCTCCTCTTCACGCGCCACCTTGTTCTTCTCCGTCATCAAGTCATGATAGAACGTGAAAATCTTCTTGAACGTCGGCTTGTCCTTGAAAAGCATCAACACCCCCACCACGGCCCCCAACACGGCACGCCGGGTAGAATCCGCGTAACCCTCCAAATGCTTCTGCACCCCCTCGGTATTTTTGAGGAAGGTCAGATTCTTATACGGTGCTTTTCCGTTGAGCTGGTAAAGCGTCCGCACGTAGGCATTTGCTGTAGATTCCGCCACCTTCCGTTCATCCACCAACTTCTTGGCGAGCTGCATCATAAACTCGGTTGTCTCCATCTATACCTTAGAAGGAGAGATTATTTAGGCGGGTATTTACGCGAGATCGGGAGATTCTTCCGGGGGGATCCGGCCATATTGGCTGATATAAAATATTTCTTCGGCCTTGATATAATGGCCGCCCGAATGCAACGATCTCAGATGGCTGCAAACCGGGCCCTCGAGGAGGAGGCGGTGCGATACAATCCCGTAGAGGGATCCCGGGGGGCTGGTGCTGTGCCCTCGGCGGGGCTTTCCCAGTTTCGTGGCGGAGCGCACTCGGAGGCCCACAAACAAGGCGCGATGTTGGGGCAGCATTTGAGGGATCTCCACGGTTCCGGATATGCCGAGGCCTTCCGTAACGGCATGAGTGGGGGTGCTCGCACTGGCTCCTACGAAGGGGAGGGCCGTCATCGAATGCCCGATGGATCGATGATGGAGGACAGTGAAATGAAGGGCGGCAATGATGACATGGCACGGGTGGTGGGAGGTGGGCCTCTGGGCTCACTTGCGAGCGGCTTGGTGAGCGGCTTGGCTTCACTCTTTGGATTCGGCACGGGAGGGATGGCTGGTGGGAAGCGTCCCTCCAAGGCCAAGATGATGAAGGCTCTTGCGATGATCAAAAAGTCGCGCCCCGACAAGGCCTCCGAGATCGCGGCTCATCTTCGCGAGCTTCGCGGTGGTGCGACCGGAGCGGGTATGATGGATGATTTATGGAAATGGATCCAAGGCCTTATGGGCAAGAAGGGCAGCCCCGCTGCTGCCCCCTCGGGTCCATCACACTCTGCCCCTCCCCATGCCTCTGCCCCGGCACCATCCTCATCTGGAGAATCTGCAGCCTCCCAGTTAGCAAAGTATGGGATCACCGACAAATCATCCTTCCGTAAGTGGGCTGCAAAGGGAGGCCATCCGGACAAGGGCGGTGACGTCGCCACGTTCCAGAAGGTCAGTGGGCTGGCGGGTCAGCTGGGCTGGTCTGGAGGTGCCCGTGTGAAGCGCGTCGTAGGAGAGGGTGACGGCCGTCGCAAAAGAGCTGAAGTCGTGCGCCGCGTGATGAAGGAGAAGGGGTGCTCTATGATCGAAGCGTCGAAATACGTAAAAGCCCATAGCCTCTACTAATAAAGAAGTTCCTTCCATAGGGTAAAACTCAGAGTTGATTTATTCTGATTTTTAATCTCTGCTGTTACACTATAATGTCAGCCTTTGGCACCAAGAAACCGGGCAGTGATGAAGCGATCCAGATGGGATTCCCCGAAGTCTTCGCGGCTACCTACGCCACGCGCGGTGGGCCACGACCCCAATTTACGACATCCAACCGTTCCGATTCGGATTCCGATTCGGGTGTAGGTTCCGATTCGGATTCCGATTCGGACATGGATATGAACGGGCTGCAGCTGCCGTTGCCCGTAGGCCAAGACGTGCAGGACCGCTATCACGAACAGAAGCGGCTCGATGCCAACCACATGGCGATGGCGGGGGTGCAAGCGCGCAAGATGTCGGATCGCCGTGCAGAGTCGGCAGCCCACGGCTTCTTCGGTATGCCCAAGCCCGTTCTAGGGCAGCGCAGATACGCCAACCCGAGCTTGGGCAACCAAGCCGATATCTACGCAGCCCGCTATGATCATAATCCGACTATGGGATCTGGATCGGGATCTTGCTACGAAACGCAGATTCGCGGTGGCGTCCGCAGTGCTGAGGGCCAGACCTTTGCGAAGAAGATGCTCATGAACCGCGTCGGTCAGTTGGACATCATCGATAGAAACAAGGCTGCCTTCTTGGCTTCTCAGCCCACCGAAGAAATGCCCAGTGAAGCTAGTATTTCGCAGGGCCTCCCCGAAAATGTAGGCAAGAAGACCATGCTGGAACTCAACGCGCTTCTGCAGCAGATCGCGGATGCCATCTACGGCGGCCTCCCCAGCGTAAATCGCTACGCGCTGGGTGACCTCACCCGGGCTCTCAGCTTGCTCTTTCGTGTGGCCACGGTTGCAAACAGAGAGGAGCTGGACGACCTTAAATCGCTGTTCGATGACCTTATCCGATTCAACAGTTTAGCGCATGATATTGAACAAGAAATGGACGAAGACGGTGGCCATGCGAACAAGGACATGATCCAGTCGGGATCCACCATGTTATCCCTTCTCGACAAGACCCAGCAGTATATCACCAAGATGCTGGGTGTCGTAAATAGGCCTCCCAAAGAACGCGCGAAGATTTCATCAGCTCTTGTTCGGGATCTGAAGTTCTCTAAACTCGGCAAGCTTGGGGCTGATGCCATCGCATCGATTAACATTCCTTCCCCCGGTCCTCCACCGCTCCGCGTTTTGCCGGGAGAAGGGGCTGCCGGCTTTCCGGGTGCTGGGGATGATGATGACGCAGATGATGATGATGGAAATGAAGGGGATGAAGCACAAGAAGCGGCAGCAGAGGAAGACGTTGAACCATTCGGAGAAGATGCGGCACAGCTCGGCGAAGAAGAGGGGGGTGAGGGAGAGGCTCAAGAGGGTCTAGATGAGGCCGCTGATGAAGCCGAAGCAGCCGCACCCCCTCGTGACGGACTGAACGCCAACCAGCGCAAAAGACTGGCAGAATACGAAGTCGCATCTATTTTAGCCATCAAAGGAAAACCACAGAAACGATACGCTGCTATGCAAGCCTACGCTAGAGCGTTGGGCCTTGAAACGGGGGCCGGCATTTCGCTTGATGATCTCGCACGATTGGTGAAGACTGAACGTGAAACGCATGAAGAGCCCGTCTATGTTGCATTCAGAAATCCAGATTCTAGATTCGATGCTCCCCGCTGGGCAATTCTGGGGCTGCCCGTTATGGACGCCGACGGAACGTATCAGTATGGTGCTGCCCCGAAGTTCTTGGGGGAGGCCAACGCATTGAGGGCGCTGGCCGCTGTAGAAGCGCACCCCATTGAGCATCAAATCTATATTGCAGAAGGCAGAGCTCGTCAGTTCGTGCCTCCCCGTCCAGCCAAGCTCCGTCAGCGTGATACTCGAGCTGCCACAAACGGAGAACGCACATTTACGGATCTTCCCCTTCCCGCCGAAAAGGCCCAGCAGCTGGAAACCGTTCAGAGCCGTGGAATGAAGGTCCGCGATGTAAAATATAGTCACGATGAGCGTAATGACTTTGCACGCAACTCGGGCGCGTACATGGGGGAGGCGCTGCCAGAGGGTGGTGACAATGTGGAGATGCCCTCCCGCTATCCCATCCTCAAAGCGTCGGGGATGGCCAAGGCCATGATGCGTGGAACGGCAGAGCCCATGTTCGCCGGCGGCTACACTCCCTCCACGCTCAAGAAGAAACTGGGTGGCCAGCGCATGACGGGTTTCCCTGCTCAAGGCAGACTAGGGGTCTATAATGGTCAGCCCGAGATGATGGGCAGCGGCATCATCGATGATGTGAAGGAGCATGCTAAGAAGCTCTACAACATGGGCCGGTATGCGATCAACCCGATCGCGACGACGGTTCGTGATGCCAAGCACCTCTACGCCCAGAGATACACCCCCTACAACCTGCCAAAGGAGCGCACGTGGGGGGAATACTTTAGCGGCAAGGGCAAGATGAGCCGCGCAAATCTGCCCAAGACCCGCGAGGGGTTCGTCAAGTTCGCCGAAGAGCTCAAGGGACACGGCACGATCATACGTGTCAATAGCGGCTCTGCACTGAAAAACATCCGTCAGAACTTTATCCGAAAACTGGCCCTCTAAAAATATCACACTGATGTAGATGCCCGTGTATGATATAGACTATGACGCCATAGATGCTTATGTTGCAGATATGCCGAACCGTGCTGGATTTGCTAGACGCTTCGCCGCTTCCCGCCTTCCCAAGGATGAGGTTGATACTTTTTTGGAACAAATGAAGGAGTCTATTTTGGAACACCCGGCAATCGGTATGCGACCATCCCATCCCGACTACGCGACCCGTCTTGCGGAATGGAACCACGAAAACAGAAAGTTTCTGAATCTTCAAGAACTGACGCCCGCCTACGTGCTGCGCCATTTTGCAACGGAGCGGCCGCCTTCAACGCCGCCAAAAGCCAAGCCGGCCCCCTCCATGAAAGGCATGGGCAAGGCCGTCCCTCCCGTGCTCATATCAAAAGATTATCCCGAATCGTATCCCAGCGACGCAGCGGCGATCCTCAAGGCCATGTCGTTTGGGGATGGGATGATGCTGGTGGGGTCTATGAGCCTCCGCTCCCAGCAGTATGCGGGCGACTACGACGGCTACGAAGTGGTAAAAGAATCTGGCGCAGAAAAGACCGTTCTCACCCGGCTCGTGAAGCGATTCCAAGAAATGATCCGCACGCTGCAGAAAATGGAGGATGTCTATATCGGTGACATCAAGGCGGGGGTCGTGACAAAGTGGAAGATTATCCCCACCGAGGCCAAGATCGTGGATGGCAAGGTCGTAGGCTACGAGGCGGCAGAGGCCCATGCGGCAGTGGCCCGATGCCTAGACGATGGCATTATCACAGCCGCTGAAGCTAAAAAGATAAACGCCAGCCTCACGCCTACCCTCACCCCCTTCAAGTTTTTGGAGCTGCGCCAGACCCTCAAGTATCACGTGGTGCGCTGGAAACCAGCCGATGTCCTCAGCGGCACAAAGAAACTGGCCGATGGATCCACCATGACCCTTGCAGAAGCCTTTACCACCCCCGGCATCGCCAAGATGGACGTGATCGGCCTCGTGAATAACAGCCGCTACACCGACTTCTCCGTCATCTACCAGTTTCGCATCGGGGACAAGATTCTAAACGATGAACCCCTCAAAATAGATCAATCCTTAAAAGAAAATATTATCGGCCTTAAAGAAGAGGGGAACTACTTCAAAGTCCTCAAACGGATGTTTGCGCTGGCCAAGTTTCAAGGGGACACGGTCGCGCTGGAAGAGCTGCACAACGTCCTCAACTCTGATCTCGGCCGCCTCTACCAGATCGCCGGTGATATCGGCACCCTTAAAGACTTGCTCGAGAACCACCCCGATGCACCCTTGGACAAGGTCCGGTTCGAAGTGGATCAGTTCATTGGCCGCCTCAGCAACCTCTACACCCTCAAAGACTATCTGGCCAAAGAACCCCAAGTCATTCAGCAAATCCATTCGGTGATCAGAATGCCCAAGGAAG
>Ga0114962_10000839_pt1 | contig 26747 bp, 27 predicted proteins | sample C_130820_MF_Meta_FD_87017 | JGI IMG/M metagenome (GOLD analysis project Ga0114962, IMG submission 87017) | Freshwater microbial communities from Lake Croche, Canada to study carbon cycling - C_130820_MF_MetaG | ecosystem: Environmental > Aquatic > Freshwater > Lake | place: Lake Croche, Canada... | reverse complement strand
GTAGAAAATAACACAGTTGGTGAGAGCGCACTAGTAGTAATTGAAAATTTAGGAGAAGACACATTTCCGGGATTATTTGTAAGTGAACCGGGCAGAAAGGGGCATGTTCGTAAATTCCGCAAAGGATTTAATACAACCTTTAATAATAAAATTGCTGCATGTTCAAAATTAAAATATTTTGTTGAAGAAGATAAAATGGTTATTAATAGCAAACCGTTAATTACTGAATTAAAATCTTTTATTGCACACGGCATTAGTTTTAAAGGTAAACCAGGACAGCATGATGATTTAGTAGCAGCATTATTACTAGTAGTAAGAATGATTGATATACTAGCAGAATGGGATCCGATGGTGTTTGAAAGAATGCGAATTGAAGAACGATTTGAGGACTGGGAAGCACCTCTACCAATATTTGTTTCCTCTAATATGTGATAAATATAAACATGGACAATAACTTAGATAAAATCGCTTTAGACCTTTATGGTAAAATACAAACCCGTTTCCCAAATATTAAAATGGGTGACGAAAACGCAGAAGTATTAAGTAAAAAAGTTGATATACCCCGTGCTAGATTTTTTGAGTTTCAATATACAGAAGACGGCGAACCACTTGGTACTATTACTATTACTTTAGACTTAGATGACGGTATTGTGGTACAAGTTAGTGGAGATTTAGTTAATGACAACTCTGGCACTACACATCACAACGCATTTAAATTTATAAGATCATTTAGACAATTTGCTAAAAATCGATTATTAAATTTTGATGTACAAAATATCGGAAAGAGCAACTTAGACAAACGAGACTATCAGTTTCAAGCAAAACCCAAGGAACAACCAATGATGGAAAGTAAAATGTTTGGAACTTCTAGAATAAGTTACCAAGACTTAGGTGAAGCTCGTTTAATAGTTAAACACACTCAACCTATTAACCCAGAGCTAGCAGCAGGGCGTACTATGCATATTGAATGTATATACGTAGAAAATTCAGATGGTGAAAGATTTAAATACCCGTATAAACATTTACCAGGTGCTCGTGCATTAGCAGAACATGTTAAACACGGTGGTAACCCATATGATGCAATTGGCAAACATATAACTAAACTTAGTGAAGAATTAGCAAGTTTGCGTAAATTTAAAGGATATGTAAATCGTCAATTGCAATTGTCAGAAGCAATGGGCGAAGTTACAGATCGGGTAATTGAACGCATTGAAGAAGTTAAAAAAGAAATACACGGATTGCAACGCCCTGCATACTATCAACAATTTGCAGAATCATTTACTGAACACGAAGATAAAGTAATTCCAGAAAATATAATGAATGACTGGATTGAACGACTAACTGTACGTACATTTAATGAAGAAATGAAAACTGTATTTCCGTTCTTGTACAACATCATAGACGAAAGTGAATTACCAGTATGTGAATTATCTTCAGATTACTTCTTAGATGAGAAAGCACCTGAAGGATGGGAAGGTACAGTTAAAGCAATGAAGAAACACAAGGAAATTGATAATCCTTGGGCGTTGGCGCATTCAATGAAAAACAAAGGATATAAAAGCCATAAGAAAGAAAGCTTTGATCCAGAAGTAGCGTTTGAATCTTTTATTAATCGTATTATGCTAGAAGACAAAGACGAATTGTTTAGTCCAAATAAACATTCTCAAAAAGTTGCTATAGACAAACTAAACAAAATTCTTGAAAAAGAATTACGCGGTGGCCCTGACGGAATTAATGCTATCCAAAGTCTAGCTGGATTAATTGACGATCCTGATTTTTTAGATGCACTTAGAGACATTGACCCGGACTTAGATGTACGTCCGTTAATTCAACAATATGTAACACATACTGATCCAGGTGTAGCAGTTCAATTAAAATACGGCGACGGTGACATTGGTGGTCAAGATTTAGCACCTGCTGCAAATGCAGCAACGCCCCCAGGTCCAGCAGCTCCACTACCTCCAGGACCTGAAGGCGCACCTGATATGGGCGGCGGTATGGGCGGTATGGGCGGTATGCCACCTGACATGGCTGGTGAGATGCCTCCAGAAGGTGGTGAGATGCCTCCAGAAGTCCCACCAGGTGAAGAAGGTGCTATGCCTCCGGCTCCGGGTGAAGAAGGTGCTATGCCTCCAGCTCCAGACGCAGCAGGTGCACCTCCAGCTCCGCCTATGCAAGAAGGCGCAATGCATAAGAAATCTAAAATCAAAGCTAAGTTTATCAAAGCTAAAGCATCTGGTGCAACATTAGAAACAATGTTTGCAGAAGGTATGACTATTCGTGATGCACTTAGAGAAAGTGGGTTAACTCCATGTGAAACTGGATTTGGCGAATGTGATATGGAAGAAGAAGCTCCGGAAGACGAACACGAATCAGGTATTGATCAAATTTTAAAATCAATTGCAGGTTTTTGGAATAAAGAAGAAAGAAACTTTACAATTGGCGGTACTAGAGTTAAAACTAAAATTGTCAAAGGTTTTAAAGATGGCGAGTATAGCAATGCAACACCGGAAGATGTTAAACACGTATTACACAAAGTTGATCAATTAGATCCTAGTGAAAGTGATCGTGAACAACATGATGTATTAAGATTAGCAGGTGTTCAACAACCAGAACCAAACAACGATGAGTTAGTAGGCGAGTTGCAAGGATTTGGCGGAAGAAGACACTTTGATAGTATAGATAAACATAAAGTACGTAAAACTATGAGAAACAATTATGAAAAAAATTACAGAAACCGCTCTTCTAAATTCCGTTAAATTATTGCGGGAGAAACTAGCAATAATTGAAGGCGGGTTTAATGCCAATACACGCCAAGATGCATTTGGAGATGCTCCTGATGCAATTGGCGCAACAGACGATCCTATGCAAAATTTTAGCGATTATATGAATCAAGGTAAAGATAATGTTAACAATGCAGTTGGCGATTTAGCATCCGGTATTGGACATAGTATAGGCGACCCTCTCAAAAAAGGCATTCCTGTTGCAAAAGATATTGGCCGTAGTATTGGTGCAGTCGGGCAAGGCGTAGGTACTGCACTTAACCGCGCAGCACATGGTGATTTTGCAGACCATCCAGAAAACTATCCGCACTTAGGATTGACTAATCCTGAACAATATCCAGACTTATCTGCTGCAGGATCGTACGAGTTACCGCACCTAGATGCAGCCCCACATGAGTTTCAACCGTCAGATACTAGTTATGCACAAGATCATCCTGCAGCAGCTAAACCGCATCCTGCGGGTCAACCAAAAGCACCTAGTGCTAAGTTTGATCCTGCTGTACAAAAAATACAATATGAATTGCAAGCTAAAGGTTACCCAGTTAAAGCTGATGGCATTTTAGGTCCTAAAACACAGCAAGCTATTGATTGGGAAAATCAAACACAATCTACACAAGATAAAATTACAGGGTATGACGAATTAAGAGCAGATATGGACCAATCAACTGCTCCTCCTGCACCGTTTGATAATACACAGGGTGATTTTGATCGGCAACCAGAACTTAACGAACACGTAACATTTAACCAAGATGACAGTTTAGCTAGAATCATCCAACTAGCAAGAGGACAATAATGAAAAAAATTACAGAAAACGCACTCTTATTTAGAGTCAACCAATTAAACGAAAAGCTAGCAATGCACGAAGCTGCACAAGCACCGGCTGCACCAAACACAGATTGGTCTATGCAAAATGCTGGTAAAGCACTTGGTAATGTATGGCACGGCGTATCTTCTATTCCTGGTGCTGCAGTAAATGCAGTAAGCAATGCAGCAGGAGCAGTTGGTGATGCAGTAGGAGGTGCAGCAACAGATTTTGCAAAAGGATTCAGCGGAGCTAACCCAACTACACCTCCTCCAGCACAAGGTACTGCAGCTAAACCTGCACCTCCTCCAGCACAAGGTACCGCAGCTAAACCTGCAGCTAAACCTGCAGCACCGGCACAAGCTAAGTCAGATCCTGCTGTATTAAAAATACAACAGGATTTAATTGCTAAAGGTTATCCAATTAAAGCAGACGGCGTTATGGGGCCTAAAACACAACAAGCAATAGATTGGCAAGCAAAATCAGATAAACGCGATGCAGCAGTAGCGCAACCAGCAGCTCCAGCTCTAGCAGCACCAGCAGCAGCTCCAGCAGCAGCTCCAGCAGCAGCTCCAGCAGCAGCTCCAGCAGCAGCTCCAGCAGGTGCAGCAGCAATTACTCCTGCATTCCAAAGCCAGCAAGCACCTACACCGGCATCTACCGCCCAACAATCAGCGTATAATAGCTCTGCACTTGGACAGATGCAACGGTCTCTTCAACAACAAGAAGCTGGCCAATCAATTCAAACACCACCTCCGGAAAAACCAGAAGGTGTAACAGTGTTTCCAGGAACAGCGACACAACAACAAACTGCTGAATCAGTTTCGTTTAAAAATGAAGACAGTTTAGCTAGAATAGTACAATTAGCAAAATGGTAAAAAGAATTTGAAAAAGTGAAAGATTTCACTTGCTCATATAAATAATAGAGTATATAATACGCACATACTTTAACAGTAAGGCATTATATATTAAAGTATAAAACACAAAAAATATTAGTAATAAAACACATAGGCTATATAACACACAGAGTAAAATCTGTGTGTTAAATTCAAAACACATAGGATATTAAAATGGCAACACTAGCAGAAATCAGAGCAAAATTAAAAGCGGCAGAAACACGTACTACAGATAGTAACACAGGCGGTGATAAATCAATTTATCCTTTCTGGACTATTAAAGCAGGCGGTGAAGCAACTTTTAGATTCCTACCAGACGGTAATCCAGATAACACTTTTTTCTGGGTTGAACGTAACGTAATCAAACTACCTTTCGCAGGTATCAAAGGTCAAACAGACAACAAAGCAGTAACAGTAAATGTTCCATGCGTTGAAATGTATAACGACGGTTTAATATGCCCAATTCTTTCAGAAGTGCGTCCTTGGTTTAAAGATCCTTCATTAGAAGAAATGGGTCGTAAATACTGGAAAAAACGTAGTTTCATTTATCATGGCTTTGTATCTAAAGATGGTTTAGACGAAAAAGAACCACCTGAAAATTCAATCCGTAGATTTATTATTGGACCACAAATTAACAAACTTATTCACGCAGCATTAACTGATGAAGAATATACAGAATTACCTACAGACTATGTACACGGTTTTGACTTTACATTACGTGTTGGTAGCAAAGGCGGGTTTGCCGACTACTCAACATCAACATGGAAAAGAAATACACGCCCACTAAGTGAAGAAGAAAGAGCTGCAATTGATAAATTTAGCTTACCTAACTTAGCAGATTACTTACCTAAAAAACCTAACGAAGTTGAACTTAAAGTTATGTTAGAAATGTTTGAAGCATCGGTAAATGGCGAAGCTTATGACATCGAACGTTGGGGCAAATACTTTAGACCATATGGCGTACAGTTTGACGAAAATGCAGCACCGGCACCTACTGCTACAGTAGCACCAGTAGTTGCGCCAGTAGTACATACAGTTGAAGAAGACGCTCCATGGGACGAACCAGCCGGCATTGTTAATGCATTTACTCCGCCTGCACCTGCAGTAGCCGAAGCATCAAGCGATTCACGTGCTAATGATATTTTAGCAAGAATTCGTAATCGCGGCTAATAACAAGTGTGAAGCTTAACGTAGCAAGAGGGCTTGCTACGTTTACCTAGTATGGAGAATTAGCAATGGCAACAAAACCTTTTGATAATAATCATACCCCTATTTTTTATGTTTACAGTTATTTAAGAAAATCTGATAATACACCGTATTATATCGGTAAAGGTAAAAAAAATCGAGCTTTTGAGACGCATGGTAGAATCAGCGTTCCAAAAGATAAATCAAAAATTAAATTCATAAAAGAAAATTTATTTGAGTCAGCAGCAATTTCATTAGAAATAGATTTAATATCTTTTTATGGTAGAAAAGATATAGGTACCGGTATATTACACAATTTAACAGATGGAGGCGATGGATTAATAAATCCAGGACCATCAACTCGAAAAAAAATGAGAGAGAATATTAAACAAGGTATCACCGGAATGCTCAATAAGCGTCATTCAGTGGAAACTATTAAGAAAATGAGTGCATCTGCTAAACGCCGAGGATTTACTAACGAACAGCGTCAAAAAATAAAAGCATCATTGAGTGGAAAACTTAGAGGTCCTATGTCTGAAGAGAGAAAATTGGCAATTTCTTTAGCAAAAAAAGGTAAATCTAATGGACATATCGGTATGAAGCATACTGATGAAACTAAACGAAAAATGAGAGAATCTCAAGCAAAATTAGAGTATACTCATAATGCAGAAATATGTAAAAAAATGAGTAATATAAAGAAAGAACAAATATCTAAAATGACAGCAGAAGAACGTAAAGATCGGTTTGGCAAACATAACAAAAAAGAAAATAGAAAACTACACACGGAGATAACTAATGGCTACTCGTCCCTTTGATTTAACAAAATTTCGAAAAACTCTAACAAAAAGCATTGACGGCTTAGGTGTAGGCTTTAACGATCCTACAGATTGGGTAAGCACTGGCAATTACGCATTGAACTATCTTATTAGTTCAGATTTCAACAAAGGTATTCCACTAGGCAAAGTAACTGTATTTGCAGGAGAATCTGGTGCAGGCAAAAGTTATATTTGTTCAGGCAATATTATTAAACACGCACAAGCACAAGACATATATGTAGTATTGATTGATTCAGAAAACGCACTAGACGAAGCGTGGTTACGAGCATTAGATGTAGACACTAGCGAAGAAAAACTTCTTAAACTTAATATGGCTATGATCGATGACGTGGCTAAAACTATTAGTGAGTTTATAAAAGAATACAAAGCAATGGAAGACAAACCAAAAGTATTGTTTGTAGTAGACTCATTAGGTATGTTATTAACTCCAACTGATATTAATCAATTTGAAGCAGGCGATTTAAAAGGTGATATGGGTCGTAAACCTAAAGCACTTACTGCACTTGTTCGTAATTGTGTTAATATGTTTGGTAGTCACAACGTAGGCTTAGTGTGTACTAATCATACGTATGCAAGTCAAGATATGTTTGATCCAGATGATAAAATATCAGGTGGTCAAGGATTTGTTTATGCATCAAGCATTGTAGTAGCAATGAAAAAACTTAAACTAAAAGAAGACGAAGACGGTAACAAAGTTAGTGAAGTAAATGGTATTCGTGCCTCTTGTAAGATTATGAAAACACGATATGCTAAACCATTTGAAACTTTACAAATTAAAATTCCATATACTACAGGTATGAACCCATTTAGCGGATTAGTTGACTTATTTGAAAAAAAGAACATTTTGAAAAAAGATGGTAATAGACTTAAATACGTGGCTACTGACGGTACTGAAATTAAACTATACCGTAAGGAATGGGAAAGTAATACTAACGGCGCTCTTGAAAGAGTGATGAATGAGTTTACTGACGAACCAGTAGTATTTGAAGATATCATTGATGATGAAAACGTCACGGAGGACGAAAATGTTGAATGAAACACAAATTGCTGATGTATGGTTGTTATTTGCAGATTATGTTGATAAAAAACAAGCAGAGATTGCTGCCGAACGATATATTGAATTACTAGCAGACTTTGGTGTTAGTGATCGTACATTCCAAGGTACTACTGGCGTTGATCCTGTTTTAGATCAGGCTGTTACTTATTACTTAGAAGATAACAGCGACGATGATGACGATTATGCAGATTTGGAGTTTTAATGAGTTGGTATTCTACAATAGCTAATGACATAACACGGTTACACGATGGCATTTTGCATTTTCAAACAGAGTTGACAAGTGCTAAACAAGAGTGTAAAATAATAGGAAATGTAGAAAAAGCGTCTGCAGCAATGCCAGGCATAGTAGAACATCGGTACAATCAGCTTCAAGAAATTGAAGCTATCCTAGAGTTCCTTAATATTGAACTTAAACGATTAAAGAGTTATCACTTTAGAAAATATTTAGAAACATACGCAAGAGCACTAAGCAGTCGCGATTGTGAAAAATTTGTTGAAGGCGAAGATGATGTAATCGAATATGAAAAGATCATTAATGAATTTGCGTTACTAAGAAACCAATGGTTGGGCATTACAAAAGCCTTAGATCAAAAATCGTATGCATTAAGTAATATTATACGATTAAGATGTGCAGGTATGGAAGACGCAACTATTTAATTAAACATTGTGACGGGCTTAGTGCCCGTCATTACTATAAGGTGTATAACACATGAACACAATTGACAATTTGCTTTATTTTGTATTTCTTGAAGCAATGACAACTCCTCCTCCATTCTCATCAAGAGACAATAACACATTGCGAAGCTTACACAGTGCAATGACATCCGATACATATATTACTGAAAAGCAAGGTTTACTATTACTTGCTATTTTAAACAATCAACTATATGCGCCATTTATGTTACTGGCTAATCCTGACTATAAAGAGTATATTGAAACTCCATTATGGAAAACCCCATTTCGTGTACTTCCGGATGTTAAAAAGATATATCATATTCCGGCTGGCTCAAATCAAATACCTCTATACCACGGGTTACGCGATAACTACACAGGTGTGATTGCAATTGAATTTACATTCTCATCTACTATCCGCAACCATTTAAAACCGTTATCATCTGTAATCCATCAAGTCAAATCTGGTTCTTTTTATATTGTAGACTATACAGAACGTAACTTATATACTGTAATGAAAAACTTAGAACAATATAACTTTAATGTTGACCCCGAATTACGTGAACACTACAATACAATTGTGTCGTGGGATAAAGCAAATGTTGACAGTCAATTTTTAATTGATAATATTGAATTTCCTATGTTTAAGGAAGTATTTACTAATGACTTAGGCGATAACATTGATCTAAACAATTTATTAATTAAAGACCGTAAACATCGATTTCAGTACACTAATACGGTTGCATGTAACAACAATACATTAACAGAAACTATTGCTAATCGTACTAATACAAAAATATGGATTAATAGTAATATGCATACGTTAACTGATATTGTTAAATCTCTAATTGAGTTAAAAAGATTACCAATGTTAGTAGTATTTGATCAGACCACACCATTATCTACAATTACACAATTTAATGAATTAGCATCTGCACTAACTGATAATAACATTACCAACGGTGTTGGGATTTACTTTAGATTAGATAATACACCAGATGGTAAGATATTTAATGACGCTATTGCAAATAGAAAGTATAATATTATGTTAGACAACTCAACATCTGTTGCAGGCGTACTTGGTGGTAAATTACCTAAGTTCTTTCTTAAAACAACATGGAAACCTATGAGCGTGCTGTGCATTAAAAATAATTTACGACAAAGTAAAACGGCTGTATATGCAAAATGTAGTGACTTAATTATCACATATACACCAACAGAACCATTAATCGAAACGAGGAACATATGGGAGTCAAATTAGTTATAAAAGACGAAGTCAATATTAAGTTTGATCATTTACCATTAGATGTAAGAAAAAAATTAGCAAACGCATTTAAATTTGAAGTACCGTATGCTAGATATCAGCCTGCATTTAAGTTAGGCAGATGGGACGGTACTGTAAGTTTATTTGGATTAGGCGGTACAGGATATTTAAATAATTTAGAAGCTATCTTGGGTATACTGAATAAAAACGGTGTTGAGATATCTGAAATAGAAGATTTACGAAGTCATTATAAATTAGATTTTATACCAGTTACAGAAACATATTGGGCAGATCAAGGTAAGGTATGGCCGGAAGGTCATGCGCTAGCCGGGCAACCTATAATGTTGCGTGACTATCAAGTAGACGCGGTTAATAAATTTTTACAGCAAACACAAGCATTACAAGAAATTGCAACTGGCGCAGGTAAAACAATTACAACTGCAACACTAGCACATATATGCGAACCGTACGGACGAACTATTGTTATTGTTCCAAACAAGAGTTTAGTAGAACAAACTTGTGAAGATTTTGTAAGTGTCGGGTTAGACGTTGGCATGTACTATGGCGATAAGAAAGATATAAACAAAACACATACGATATGCACATGGCAAAGTTTAAATATTTTAGATAAGAAAAGTAAAAATCACGAACACGATATTATATCACTAGCTGAATTTTTAGATGGTGTAACTGCGGTAATTGTTGACGAAGTACACATGGCAAAAGCAGATGTATTGAAAAATTTACTTACACACAACTTATGTAACGCACCAATACGTTGGGGGTTAACAGGTACAATACCAAAAGAAAAGTTTGAATACGAACAAATATTTGCAAGTATTGGACCAGTAGTAGGTGGTATCAAAGCACATGAGTTACAAGAAGCAGGTGTGTTATCAAATTGCCATGTAAAGGTAATGCAGTTAATTGACTTACGCGAGTTTAGGGCATATGCGGATGAAATAACGTATCAAGTTACTGATGAAGATAGAATGCGGTTTATTAGTAGCACTATTAAAACTATTGCAGAAACAGGTAATACATTAGTGTTAGTTGGCCGTATTGAAAGCGGTAACTTTATTGCAAATGAAATTGAAGATGCGGTGTTTGTATCGGGTAATGTAAAAACAAAAGATAGAAAAACAGAATACGACGAAATTAAAACATCAACAAATAAGATTATCGTAGCAACATATGGTGTAGCGGCTGTTGGTATTAATATACCTAGAATTTTTAATTTAGTATTATTGGAATCCGGTAAAAGTTTTACACGGGTTATACAAAGTATTGGTAGAGGAATTAGGAAAGCACATGATAAAGATTTTGTGCAAATATATGATATTACTAGTACGTGTAAGTATGCTAAGAAACATCTTGCAGAAAGAAAGAAATTTTACAAAGACGCACAATATAAATTTGAAATTAATAAGGTAGATTGGAAATGAATATATTAACTGTACACAACACGTCGTTTTCATTAAATAACCTACCTGACGAAGTAGATGATAACATGCAATTTGGTATATTAGATAATAGTAATCCGCAAGATCCAGATTTCTTCTTTATGCCACTAATATATCTAGAATCGTTTAATGCACCCGCAATGGTGTTACGTATTGGCAATCACGAAGTTACTATGCCAATTGATTGGTGTATTGCAGTTGGCGATAGTACTACTGCAACACAGATAGAAATATTGCCGTTAACAAGTCTAAATGACAGAGGGTTTAATGCACTAGTGTTTAATCCAATATCTGATTTTAGAATAGAGTTTGAAAAGATTGAAATTGTAAATTTTTATAATGATGTTAAATGGTACTTTCCTAAAATGAAACCAGGGCATTTATTAACAACACCGTTACAAAATTGTACAGGACCTAAGTGCGTGTACTTTGTAAAGGAAGTATCAAGACAAAGCGAATTAATACATTTAGACAAACTACTATAAGGATTATTATGGACGGACCAGAAGAAAAACTAAAGTTAGCTGATAAAATAAAAGCCGTTGATATGGGTGTTATGGACTTATGGGATGCAATGGGAGAAGAAAATCAAAAAGGTCTCAAAGGCGAATTCTTTATCCTAAATCGGTATATTAGCAATGTAAAAAAACAACCTCGTGAAATACAAGAACATTTTGTAATAGCAGTAAACGAATACTATAATAAAAATTGGTTTAGTTTACAACATCATCCAAAACTATTATGGCAACTTCTTTGTTTATGCAGTTACAATGGTAACAAAACATTTTTCCATGAATGGATTGGATTTAAGAAAAAAGAAGGTGCAAATACTAAGAAGATAAACTTTTTAGCAGAGTTGTATCCTGATATGAAAATGAAAGAAGTTGAAATGTTAGCAGAACTAACTACAGATAAAGAGATAACAGCACTTGCTAAACAATGCGGACTTGAAGATAAAGATATTAAAAAGAAATTAAAATAATGAATGAACCTTCTAAACCATTTCAATGCCAGTATTGCAAAAGTAAATATGCAAGAGAAAGTACCCTTGTAGTACATGTTTGTGAGCAGAAGAGAAGAGCACAAGCTCAAACAGAAAAACATGTAGTATTAGGTTTTGAAACATACAATATATTTTATAAGAAGACACAAAACTTTCATGGTGTAAAAACATATGATGAATTTTGCAAGAGCCCGTTTTATAATGCATTTGTTAAGTTTGGAAGTTTTGTTAATAATGTTAAACCGTTGTATCCTGATAAATTTATAAACTTTGTAGTAGATAGTGGTGCTAAACTTGATCACTGGTGCAGAGACGACTTATACGACAAATATGTTGTTGACTTAATAAAAACCGAATCAGTCGACACTGCATTAGAAAGAAGTATCGAGCACATGATAAAATGGGGTGATGCACACAATGCTAATTGGAATCAATACTTTCTATATGTAAGTGTAAGTAGAGCAGCGTATGATATTAAAGACGGCAAGATAAGTCCGTGGATAGTATTAAATTCAAATTCTGGAAAATTAATGATTAAAAAATTTAACGATGATCAACTTGCAGCAGTAAGTGCAGTACTAGATATTCCATTTTGGTTTAGTAAGTTTAGGCAACGTCCGGAGGATGTAAGTTTTGTAAAAACTATTGTCAGTGAGAGCAATATATGAGCATAAATAATTTGGTTGAGTTAAGCCATTTTAACCGCTGGAGGTTTATTACATATGCCAGATATTGATATAGATTTTGCAAACAGAACGTTAGCACTATCACACTTACCGCATATCTCGGCAGCTATTACTAACGAAAATTCTTTTAAAAAACACAACACTGGTGTTTATTGTCAATCAATTCCTTACAATCCAGTTAATGGAATAAGCACAGTTGATTACAAAGATGCCGAACACAGGGGATATTTTAAAATCGATTTCTTAAATGTTAATATGTATAACGACATTAAGAATAACGACCATTTATTACAGTTAATGGAGACTGAACCTTTATGGGAACTTTTACTTCAAGAGGAGTTTGTAAACCTGTTATTTCATATAAACGGGCACACAGATATTCTGAAACAGATGCAGCCGACTTCGGTGGAACAATTAGCTGCAGTCCTAGCAATGATAAGGCCAGCGAAACGCTACTTGATTGGGAAAGAATGGACTACGGTGATGAACGAAATATGGGTCAGCACAGACACTGATGCCGGGTATTCATTTCGCAAATCTCATGCTATTGCATATGCAATGGCAATTGTTGTTCAGATGAATTTAATTTGTCAGGAAGATTAGCGGGTTTTTCGGACGAGTTGAACAGACTTACGTTTAACTCGTTTGATTGATAAGTTCATTAGATTAACTACCGGACCTAACAGAACTCTAGTATCTTTGCTACTAAAGGTCTTAATGGCGTAGCTAAATGGTTGTATTTCGTCTCTACAGAATATAGATATAGGAAACTGTCGATTAGATTCCCACCACCATAACTCGCCTATTTCTAAAAACGCTGCTTTGTCTTCAATTGCTTGAATCGCATTTAAATCGTAAAAACTAGTAACGTACTGATCTTGGTTAATAATAATACCAACATACTCATCACTGCCGTAGTTTAACACGCTAATAAACGGTAAATTTTGTTCTATGTTATCTCTTAAGTTTGCCATAAATATATAAAAAGGATATTGCCAATGCAAAAAATATCAAGTTATTTATACCCAAATAGGATCGAGCTTCTTATCGATCTGGCTGGATTTACAGTGGAGTTTACATCAGTGTACCAAAGAAACGTGAAACTATATAATGGTATTGATAATACCATTGAGTTCGATATAAAGAACGCAGACCAAAAACGAATTGACTTAACTACGTTAAGCAATCTTAAATTAAACATTATGGATGCTAGTGGTAACGCATTGCCAAACAGCCCATATAATATTACTCCTATTCTAGAGAAAAAGGGAATATCATACGTTACTATTCCCCAAAATGATTTAGCTGATCTATCACCCCAATTTTTAAAATATAGCGTAAGTGCAACTAAAGATGATAGAGATGTTATGCTATATGCAGATTCTAGATTTGGTGCTGTTGGTACTGTAGAACTAATAGGTAACGCTATGCCAACCTCTCGTACTAGCAAACTATACAACACATTTACTGGTGAAATTGATTTTATGGGAAATGTAGTATATCATACTAGTGCTATTCCTGCTACATTCTACGAGTCAATTCCTACAACACAATTATCATTTGAAATTGCAATAACTGGGTTTATTGGTAAAATATGGTTAGAAGGAACTACTTCATCAACTATTAGCGTTAACTCTTACTTACACGCTCTACCTCTTGCATCACAAACTATACTGCTACCAAGATCAGAACCTGTAGTTTTTAACAACATTGATATCGCATATTTTAAATACTTTAGAATATTGTATCAAGGAAATAGCCCAATCAACCCAACCGGAAAGGTTGACAGTGTTACTGTTTCATAGTATAATACAACTTTAAACTAACAGATACCTATCATGAACCTTATTACAGATACATTACGAATGTACTGGACTACTGGTAGGCGAACTAAAACAACTCCAAGTGGATGGATAACTGGCAACGCTCCTTGTTGCCAGGATACCCGCCAACGTGGTGGATTTATCATTAATGCTGGTGACGCGGTGACGTTTCACTGCTTTAATTGTAGCTTTAAAGCTAGTTGGCAACCAGGTCGGCACATTAGTAAAAATATGAAATCACTTATGATTTATTTAAACATGAGTGACAGTGAAATTAGTAAACTTACATTAGAAGCATTCCGTTTAGAATCATCAGAAACTTATGTGATGAAAACAATGATGCCTACATTTGAGTTAAGAACTATGCCAATTGAAGCAAAACCTATTACCTCATATTTAGATAACATACCTAACAAACTAGTTCCGGTACTGGAATATCTTGCAAACAGAAACTTATATTTAGAAGACTATCCATTTTATTGGACACCTAAAACTGGATTTAATGACAGAATTATTATTCCATTCTTTTATGAAAAACGCATTGTAGGGTACACTGGTAGACTGATATACCCAAACAAAACACTACCAAGATACTTATCAGAACAACAACCTGATTATGTATTCAACTTAGACAGGCAACCACATGGCCGCGCTTTTGTTATTGTGTGTGAAGGTCCATTTGATGCAATTAGCATCGATGGCTGTGCTATACTAGGGTCACAAGTAAAAGAAAAACAAGATTGGCTATTAAAAAGATTAAACAGAGAAATTATATTAGTACCAGATAAGGACCACGAAGGACCTAAAACTGTAGAACAAGCAATAGATTATGGATGGTCTGTTAGTATGCCGGATTGGCCAGACGGCATTAAAGATGTTAACGATGCAGTCATTAAGATAGGAAGGTTAGCTACGCTCTGGCTAATTATCAATGCAAAACAGTCTTATTCACTTAAGATTAGATTAAGAGCAAAGCAATTTTTTAAGGACATTAAATGAAACAAAACGTAGACTATGGATATGATATACAGAAGCTATATTTAGAAATGATGATAAGTGACGCAGCTACGTTTGTTAGGTGTCAGTCAATATTTGATCATTCATTATTTGATCGCAAGTTACAAAAGTCTGCAGAATTTATAAATGAATACGTTGAAGAACATAATGTAATGCCAACATTTGATATTATCAATGCAGCTACACAGAGCGAATTTAAAGATGTAGAAGGACTCAAAGAAGAACATTACGATTGGCTATTAGTGGACTTTGAAACATTTATTAGACACAAAGGTCTTGAAAGAGCGATTAACGAATCAGCCGACTTACTTGAAAAAGGTGAATACGGCCCAGTAGAAGAAAAGATTAAGAAAGCAGTACAAATTGGTTTACAAAAAGATTTAGGTACAGACTACTTTGCTAATCCAAGAGAGCGATTAATGAAGATTAAAGATAAGAACGGACAGGTATCTACTGGTTGGAAAAACATGGACGATAAACTCTTTGGTGGCATGAATAGGGGCGAACTTAATATTTTTGCAGGCGGATCAGGTGCTGGTAAAAGTTTATTCTTAGCTAACTTAGGTGTTAACTGGGCACTAGCAGGATATAATGTAGTGTACTTAACATTAGAACTTAGTGAAGAACTTGTATCAATGCGTGTAGATAGTATGATAACCGGTATCTCAACTAGAGAAATATTTAAAAACATCGAAGATGTAGAACTTAAAGTTAAAATGATTGGTAAGAAGTCCGGATCATTACAAGTAAAATATATGCCATCTGGCAAGACAGCAAACGATATTAGATCATACTTAAAAGAATACGAAATTAAAACAGATAGAAAAGTTGACGTACTACTAGTAGATTACTTAGACTTGTTAATGCCAATGTCTAAAAAGATTAGTCCGGCTGATTTATTTATTAAAGATAAATATGTTAGCGAAGAATTAAGAAACTTAGCAGTAGAAAAGAACTGTGTATTTGTTACTGCTGCACAGCTTAACAGAGGCGCAGTGGAAGAAGTAGAGTTTGATCATAGTCATATCTCAGGTGGACTATCTAAAATTCAAACTGCCGATAACGTGTTTGGTATCTTTACAAGTAGAGCCATGCGCGAACGTGGTAGATATCAAATCCAGCTTATGAAAACACGTAGCAGTTCTGGCGTTGGCATGAAAATTGATTTAGGGTATGATATTGATACATTGCGTATTACAGACTTAGAAGAAGAACAAGGCTACGGTAATGCTAGCACATTATCAGCGGGTAGTTCACTGTTAAACTCTATTAAAAATAGAAATACAGTAGAAGCAGAAAGTAATACTGCAAAAGTAACAGCAGGAATACAAAGCACTGCACTAAGAGACCTAATAAACAATCTAGACGTAGACGATTTTTAAAAATGAATTTAGATAAACAATATATATTAGACGTATGGCAAAACACTCCAAGAAGTGCATCACAGTTGATAAAGCGAAATCGAGTTGAGTTGTATACTCAAATTAACCAACTGCCCGGAAAAACCTTCTCTGAGAAATCATGGCTCTATATAAACGGTGAGCTGCCAAAATGCATCCATTGTGGAAATAGTACACGATACAAAGATTTCTCTAGAGGTTATTCAACTTATTGTAGTACTAAATGTCTTGCAAACAGTACAGATATTCAAACAAAGAAACAACATACTAATACTTTACGATACGGTGTTGATCATTTTTCAAAAACAGCTGAATATAAAGAAAAGTTTAAAGCTACATGTATTGAAAAATATGGTGTTATTAATCCAGGGCAAATTACAGATAAAAAACTAATACGTGCCCGCAACAAACAACTAACATTTTTTACTCAGTTAGTAGATGACATTAAAGAATTTACATCACCGTGTTTTTCATTTGACGAATATTCTTATGTTAGAGATACATCATTATTATGGAACTGTGTATTGTGCAACAACCAGTTTACATCATCAATATTTGGAAAAATACCTAAATGTCCCAACTGTTTTCCTACAAATAATAATGGAGGTCCAAGCTCGATTGAATTTGAAATACGAGATGAAATTAAAAAGTTTTATGATGGGCCTGTAATTGAGAATTCTCGATCAATAATTCCGCCAAAGGAACTTGATTTATTTTTTCCTAAATTAAACTTTGCAATAGAAGTTAATGGTATATATTGGCATTCGTCAAAGTTCTGCGATAAAACTTATCATCAAGAAAAATATAACTTATGTAAAGCTGCGGGAATTTCATTATTAATGATTACAGATTATGAATGGCAAACTAAGAAATCTTTAATAATTAGTATGATTAAACATCGAATGCAAGTTAGCGATACTAAACTGTATGCTAGATCATGTAATGTAAAAGTTATATCAAGTAAACTTGCAAGAGAGTTTTTATCAAGAACTCACATTCACGGATATAGTAATGCATCAATACATTATGGATTATATTCTAATACTAACGAGTTAGTATCAGTGTTATCGATCTCAACTAGACATCGATTTAAACAAGCCAATTCTAATTTAGAAATAGTTAGATTAGGGTTTTCAAAACGAGTAATAGGCGCGTTAGGAAAGTTATTAAAACACGTTAAAAATGAGTATCCTAATACAGTTATTACGACTTATGCCGATTTACGATATGGCTCTGGAGAGGTGTATCTTAAAAACAATTTTGAATTAAAATTAGTCACTAAACCTGGCTATTGGTATTTTTATAATAATACAATGTACCATCGATTAAGTTGGACTAAATCAAAGTTAGTATCAATGGGCTACGATTCAACTAAAACTGAAGAAGAAATTATGACTAGCATTAACGCGTTGCGCATATATGATTGTGGTCATAACTATTATGAATTGCGTAATACTGCAAAAGTAACAGCAGGAATACAAAGTACAGCACTTAGAGATCTGATAAACAATTTAGATGTAGACGAATTTTAGCATAAATATTGTAAATTATATTTAAAGGATTTACAATGCTCTTAAGAGAATTATATGAACTAGACATTATAGAAGCTAGAACTAAACCAGCACAGAATCCAAAGGTATCTGCATATGAAAAACTTTTACCATATAAAGATGACCCGGATATCTACATAACATTTACAAGTTTAAACAAAGCAGGTATAAACCCAAAGTCGGCGTTTAATACGCCTAATGGTGTTTATACCTTTCCGTTAGCATTAACCTGGGAAATGTATGAAGTAGACCGATATAAGGATTTTACTCAATATCCAGATTTTGTTGCTGGACGTCCGTACATACAAGTACTTAAATATACCAGAGCAGGCAGATCACTAGTTATATCTAGCAACCCAAACACTTCTAACTATACTGAAGATGACTTAGAAAAAGATTTAGCTAAACTGCAAAAACAATATCATCTTAGTGACGAAGCTATAGGCAGAAAGAAAACCAGTGCTACAGAATTCCAAGGTTACTATGACGGTACATTCCCAACACAAGGCCCTGCTGCGATACTATGGACTGTTACTAGATCTATAGCTTATGATAAATTACACAAACGCAAAGAGTCTAGATCCGGCTACGATTACGAAATCAATGGAAGTCACCCTGTTCCACGCGTAACTAACGATTGGTCTTCTGTATTCCGCGGACTAGGCATTCAACTAGTAGTTGACGAATTCCATTCTGTTATACACGAAGCAGAACCATGCCAAGCAGTATTCTTTAGTAAAAAAGCATTCAAACATATAGACACTGCCCTAGTTACTAGAAAACACGAAAACAAACCAAAGATTAAATCAATCGATATTGACCGCGTAATTGATTACACAGAAAGAAATGGCAGAGACGAAAAAGTAGAACAATACCTTTTAAAGTTTGCTTCCATAGGAGATTGCGCGGTGTATTGGAATAATGTACTAGAATTAGCAAGATGGCCAGGTTTTGAAGTTAGAATACTTAATGAAAACAATCAACCGATATTTAGAGAGTACGTCGGGCAGGTACAAGAACGCTGCCCAGAGATTGAACCTGAGATACTTAAAAGAATGCCATTCTCAAGTAATAGATATTCATATTTTTATGTTAGGGATAATGTTACTACTCCGTGGCCCGAAGCTGAACCTAGCATGCTAGAAAGCAACAATCCTGAACTATTAATTGACTACGCTACTAATGTACTTAAAAAACGTTGGCCCGCAGCTGAAGAAAAATTAGTAGAATGGTTACATCTTGATTTACTTGCTAGCTATTATGATCAAGTATCTGAACTAATTGAATACGCTAGACGATTTGGCTTAACTGATTGGCCAGCGTTAGCACGAGACATATTAGAATATAATCATCCCCATAATGCACAACTAGCAGCACTATACGCAGCACGAGTAATGAACCAACGTTGGCCTGAGGCTGAACCTATTATTAAAACCAATCTAGCAGTATGGGGCCAATACGCTGCTAAATTTCCTGCAGCATTAGGTATAGAGAATACTGAAGATGTGAGCGGTTTTGAACAATGGAGTGAGTACTTTAGCAAAAAAGGATCTACTGGAATTAATAGTCTAGATCCAACTCAAATAACTCCAGTAGTAATGCAAGCATACGTTACAATTGTTCCGAGAGCAATATTTCTGTTTGCTGTTCCCGTAATGATTGCTGCAGCTAGAGATCCGGCTATAGCTGACATAGTGTACAAAGGACTGCAAATGCATGGTATGAATATTACACCTGAAGAGTTTCAAAAACGAGTTGATTCGCATAAAGCTAAAATGGAAAATTAATGAGACTAAGAGAATTATACACAACTGTACTAGTTGAAAGCGTAGCTGATGTAGTTAAGTCATTAAGAACTAACTACCCAGAACCAAATCAAATTGATTTAATCAATAGCAATTTAAATTGGATTAGACAAACATTCCCAAAAGGAGCTGAATGGTATATGTTACTAGTTGGCGCCCAAATGAGCGGCGATCAAGATAAACTGAAAAAAAGATTAGGTAATTACGCATTTACAACATTTGATAAATTACAAGAAAAATTAGCGCATTTTTCTACATTAGAGTATCAACCAATTAAAGATTATGCGTTTAACAACAAACCAGTTAGTGAGGTGTTTACTGAACTAACTGCACTTGAACAGAAATGGACTAAACTTCCATCTAGACCAGTACACGCACAACAAGGCGATTATATAATAAAGGATTACAATAATGGAATCCAATGGTGGTTTGTTGATAGAGCGTTTTGTTCAGAAGAAGGACGTAGTGGTAAACACTGCGGTAACGTAGTTGGAAAGGATAAAAAAACTCAACGCATACTTTCACTTAGACATAACATGAAAGTATTGCTTACTTTTATTTTATTACCTAATGGCTACATTGGTGAAATGAAAGCTAATGGAAATCAAAAACCCGATCCTCAATATCATCAGTATATAATGGATATACTACTTAGCAATATGGTTACCGGTATTAAAGGTGCAGGTTGGGGGCCTGAATTTAACTTTAGTATATTTGATTTAGATGATAAAAATTTACAAACAATTATGCAACAACGACCATCATTTATTTCAGATCAAATTCTAGCTACTCCTCGTGAAATATTAAAAGCACCTGATATTATTAGAAATAATCCAGAGTATCAAAATATTGCAATTAATCAAGACATGGACTTAGAAAATTTCTTTGTAAATGGCAAATTAGATAATTCTGTAGCTGCTTGGGAGAGGGCTATAGAATCAAATCCAAAATACATTATATATGCTCCAGTTGAACTTGATAATTATAAAGAAAGAGTGATTGCTATGCTAATCGAATCGCCTTCTCTGTTCCTTGAATCACCAAGACATGTTATTAAGGATAGTGAAATTACTACTAGAGTAGTACAAGTAAAACCGGAAGCAATCCGGCATATTCCACCAGCTGGTATAACTCCCGGTTTGTATGAATCAGTACTTGCTCAGAATGGTAACTATTTAGGTGAGATTCCGGAAGAAATGAGAACACTTAAATTGTGTAAACTCGCAATAAGTAATAGCGGTAGCGCAATAGTACACGTTCCTGACCATCTTAAAAGTAACGAGCTATACACACTTGCAGTTAACAATGGATGCCCGTTATACTTTCTCCCAACGTCGTTTAAAACTCCTGAAGTATACAAAGCTGCAGTATCCCGTGATGGTTTTGCATTAAAAAATGTTCCAGAAGAAGAGCGAACTGAAGAAATTTGCAAAGCTGCAGTTTCTACATATAAGTACGCATTATCATTCGTTCCGGAACAATTTAAAACTCCTGAACTATATGCATTAGCAGTTAAACACGGTGCCGAGCTAGACGACGTTCCAACCGAACTTAGAACACCTAAAATGATTAAACTTGCTATCGCTTACAATGGCAAAAACATATCACATGTACCAAGAGAAGAAAGAACACCTGAACTATATGCACTTGCAGTTAAATCTAATGGTTATATACTGTCATCTGTTCCACGCGAGTTTAAAACTCCTGAGATGTGTAAAGATGCGGTCCAGCATGTCGCTACTGCAATTGACGACGTACCGCATGCAATGCGCACATCTGAGGTGTGTGAGATAGCAATTAAGCAAGATGGCGCTTTGTTGAGATATGTTCCTGATGAACTTAGAACACCCAACCTATGTAAAATAGCAGTTGCTAAACATGGAATTGCTCTAAGCGAAGTGCCATACGAATATCAAACTTCTGAACTGTGCGAAATTGCGGTTTTGGATAATCCTTGGGCACTTGCAGATGTCCCTATGGAACACACAACTCCTGAACTTTGTTATAAAGCAGTTAGCAGCTACGGCCGTGTGCTACAGTTTGTTCCAGAAGAACTTAGAACAATTAAAATGTGCAGTCGTGCAGTTCGCAGCTACGCAGGCGCACTATTAGCTGTGCCAAATGAGATCGGCGAGACTGATCCTAATGCATATTATAAAATATGCAAACTTACGTTAACTGTTGGGTTTAATAATCCAAACGACGAAGAAGAACCAGAATTTGGCGCTATGGAACTGTTACAACTAACACGATATACAGTGTTATTATCTGAAGAACAACAGGCAGACTTGGAACAAATAGCTAATGACATAGATGGAAATGATGCTTTTTAAAACGATGAGAACATAAATGAGAATACAAGAACTAACTGGTTATAAAAATAACCCAATAATGCAAAGAGCTAAACAAGACGTTGGCGACATTGATCCCAGTACTATGTACGACCTAGACGAACCAGCATTTGATAAATTTTTTAAATATCTAGAGCAACATGGATTTAAAAGACTAGGCTATGGAACATTTGCTAACGTATACGAAAAACCCGGATATCCATGGGTGTTTAAATTATTTAAAGACGATGATCCATATATATGGTACTACAAGTATTGCAGAGCAAATCAAAACAATCCGCATGTACCAAAAATTAAAGGTAACTTAATAAAAGTAAGCGATGATACATTTTGTGTTCGCATGGAGAAACTAACTCCGTATCCAGAAACACCGGAATATAAAAAACTATATGATCACATTCGTTACACATTATTTAAAATGATGGATGACGCATATACAGGAATACGAAACCCACATGGTTGGCAACCTAGCCAAAAAGAACTAGTAATGAGACAAGAAGCACAAGATTTTATAAAACAAAAATATCCGCAACTGTATAAAGTACTCGATGCTTTGGCCAATCACGGCACCGACTGGGAACTTGATTTACACGCTCAGAATCTTATGCTACGTGGAGATACTGTTGTTATTACAGATCCAATTGCACATACTTCACTGGGCTTTTAAAACAATGACAACACCTTGACCCTGCGAAGCAGGCGGTAAGCAAAAATTTATAACTTTAAATAGCCACTTAAAATAAAACCAGCAACAGCTGGTTTTATTTTGGCCACTGGCCCTAAACTTTGACTTATGGTTAGGTCTCGGCCCTATATGGTTACGATATAGTGAAATCCACTGTTTAGACGATTTAGGCGCACACAGTATATTCACCATTTTAACAAGTTTTTGAAACCATTTGAACACCGTAGCGATTATTGACTACGGTTGCGCATGGTAGACTTAACTTCACTTATGGATGATTCCAGCCTTGAGATTTGACGCGCTTGACGTTCTACCGTTTCCATTAGACGGTTGACTAGCGTATACAGATGGCTAGAATCACTGTGCATAAACTTACTGCTACCATTTTCAAACTCTATGCGGCCCGGGACTACGCTTTTCGGGACCGGCTCTTGATTATATTGTTCCATACTAACTCCACTGTTTATTACTGTATATATCACTGTGACGACACTGTAGAGATTGTTTGAGCCCGAAATGGGTCCTGCAGGGTTATAAAAAATTTTGCGCAAAAAAATTTGAAACCGGAATTGTAGAGGAAGGGTGGCTTTTACAGTGAGCCCGAAATGGGTCCTGTGGTATGTAATTTTTTGCTGCGCAAAAAATTAGAAAGAAGTACTTACACATTCAGAGGGGTGATTTCCTACCTATGGTGAGGTTTTTTAGAGTTGTTGCGTTTAAAAAAATTTGTTGTTTTTTTACAACTATGCCGGCCGGCGTTGTTTTTTACAACATTTTGTTGTTTTTATGCAATATACGCTAAATTGCGTTTAAATGCGTTTTAAGCGCATTATTTTTTTTAATGCTACGTTAGCATTGCTTAATGTTTTAACGCGCATTAAAGCGCATTAAAGCGCATTTATGTGCTTGCTTGCTGTGCTGTGCTTGCTGTGCTTGCTGTGCTGTGCTTGCTGTGCTGTGCTTGCTGTGCTTGCTGTGCTTGCTGTGCTGTGCTGTGCTTGCTTGCTTGCTGTGCTTGCTGTGCTTGCAATATATAGCACTAAAAAAGCGCAATAATTGCAAGTAATGCGCAATAATTGCGCATTGTTTAAAATTATTTTTTAACGTGTAAACTATTGTTTTTTATACACTTTTTTAAAAATGCGCATTAAAAATGCGCGTGTTTAGTGCTAAATTGTAAAAATAATTTGCACTAAAATTTTAACGTGCTACACTGTGTACAAGTTTTAAAAACAAGCATTATTTTAAAACTTAGCTGTTTAACAACTTAACTAAATCTCTTTGCACTATTTTGGTGCAAAGTAACACTACTTTATAGGTAATTATCATGTATAAAAATATTGACGCACAAAATACAAGCAATGACATTTTTGTATCTAAAGCCGCACAGGGCACAAAAGCAGTGCAACGAAATAAATTAGTAACGTGTTTCGGCGTATCTAAGCACCCAAAAGATACAATAGGGTATGAAGTGCGCTTTTCGTGTGCTGATAGTGCTGTGACACGCGCGAATCACTTGTTAAGCAATGCCTGTCAGCACACAAAAGTAGCATTGTTCCAAATGAGTGTACCATGTACACAATTAATTGCCGCTCATGTGCTTTTAAATGATGCAGACTACTTAAGTGATACGCGCAATAATGATGCTTGTATGACAAATGAGCATTGGAATGCAATAGCACGCTTTATAAGTAAGCACAGTATTGCAGATATAACTGATGCAATAGAACAAGCAAAAAGCATCACAATCAAGTAAGCACTACAATAGTGCAATCCGTAAGGGTTGCACGTTTTTAACTCATTATAGGATTAAGAAAAATGAAAGTATTATTTAACAACGATTTATGGTACACTATCGCACCACAAAAGTGCCAAAAATACGGCACTATTGACGCGCGTAATATTGTGCGAGTGGTTAATAACGCATATACAGGTGGACGCATTATAATAATGCGTAACGGTCATAAATATAGCGTGCTTAGTATGCCGTTAATTTACAGCTAGCACCACAATAGTGCAACTCGAAAGGGTTGCACTATTTTATTTTGTTTTATAGCACTAAAACAGTGCATAATAAAACACATACTTAACTCGTACCGTACTCGTATACACCACGATGGCCGGTACCGATGTCAAACCGTTCCACTCTAATACCATCCATGCATCTACCAATCCTTTCCATTGTGTGTACCTTCTCCGGAGCTCCGGTCATCACCATCCGTTCCGCTCTACCTAATACATTACAGCGGGGCCTGTAAACCTTTTACTCGTTTAACCTTGTGATTTAATCTTGAAGCAGCTTCACCAAATGTCATCATTACTCTTAATTTAGTAGCACTTGACATGCTGTACTTGTATAGTTTTTGTGTTAGCATATATATAATTTTATTAGTTAAGTTAAAAAAACATAGTATAGCACACACTAAAACAAACTGCAAATTATTTTTAATCCACTTACCTATTAGATTCAAATACCTCACAGCGGGGTATTGATATAGCATGGTGATTCTTCCATATGGAAACTTCAAGCAACTCAATTACCTAGCATAGTTGTTTGCGTGTACGCTGTGTTTAAATGTTTAGTGCTATAGTTGCATTGCTTAGTATATAAACGTGCTGTGTATACGTGTTAAAACGCAAATTTTGCATATAGTATATTAAAGTGTTACGCGTAAATTGCAAAACGTAATAAGCTACAGCGGGGCCTGTAGATACATGGTAGATGAATCTTGGAGAGTTGGATTACTAAACATTCCGGAGTGTTGGAGATGTATAAGTCAAAAAGAAACTCCATGTACGGTGTATAAGCGCACATGGAGTTCTAAGGGGAGCGTGTTACTTTAAATTTATAAATGGAATGCCATAATATGTTTAGCAGTCCAACTTACCTAAATGTATCTAGTAAACCATATAACCCCATGGTTCTATAACCGCACAGCGGGGCCTCTATTATTGTTTAATTAAATGCGCCGCAAAATCCAACTATTGCAATAGCAAACGGAACCGCAACAATCATAAACTCCAAAGCTGTTACCACGTGATTCATAACGCCCGTTTGTTCCGCAGTGCTGTATTGTTGTTTATGCGCGTTTGCTTGTTTGTTTAAAAAACTTGTAACTTGTTGTTGTTTAGTTTGCATAGTAGTGTACTTTAGTAGTGTTAACAGTTAGCGTTATTGCTAACTTGTACATAGTATAGCATAGTAAAAACAAAATGCAAATTTATTTTAGCTAATATTTACCGTTGGGATCCGCTAGTGTCCTCTCTCCGGAGCGTTGGAGAATGCCATCTCCGGAGTGCCGACGATGCGACAGTGTATAAAAAACGAGCACCGAAGTGCTCGTTAGTTCACTACTATCAATCCGCTCTCTTCTCTTCTTTCATATTGTTATCCGTTGCCACATCACACCGTGTTGCATATCCTGTCAATACACTTTCATTCAGTCTGTCTAGTAGTCGTACTTCAACT